>Ga0335076_10001637_pt1 | contig 21835 bp, 19 predicted proteins | sample Lox_Sample_25_FD_206717 | JGI IMG/M metagenome (GOLD analysis project Ga0335076, IMG submission 206717) | Soil microbial communities from Loxahatchee National Wildlife Refuge, Florida, United States - Lox_Sample_2.5 | ecosystem: Environmental > Terrestrial > Soil > Wetlands | place: USA... | reverse complement strand
CACATGCTGGACGTGACACTCTTCGGTGTAAACCCGATGGGACATCACGCCACGAGCGTCGTGCTGCACGCGGGCTGCGCCGTGCTCGCGTTCGCGGCGCTTGCCGAGCTCACCGGCACGACCTGGCGGGCGGCGTTCGCGGCGGCGCTCTTCGCGCTGCACCCGCTGCGCGTCGAGTCGGTGGTCTGGGTCGCGGAGCGGAAGGACGTGCTGTCGGCGGCCTTCGCGCTCGGGTCGCTGTGGGCGTATGCGCGCTGGGCGCGCCAGAAGGCGCGGGGGCCGTGGTGGGCGTCGCTCGCGCTCTTTGCGGCGGCGCTGCTGGCCAAGCCGATGCCGGTGACGCTGCCGTTCCTGTTCCTGTTGCTCGACGCATGGCCGCTCGGGAGGCTGCGCGCATGGCGCGAGCTCGGCGCGCGAGCGGCCGAGAAGTGGCCGTTCTTCGCGCTGTCGGCGGCGTCGTGTCTCGTGACCCTCCACGCGCAGTCGGCGGGGATCGCCGTGCGCTTGCCCGTCACCGCGCGCGCGGCGAACGCCGTGGTCGCGCTCGCGCAGTACGTTCTGCGCGCGGTCGACCCGCGCGAGCTCGCCGCGCTCTACCCGTATCACCCGGTGCAGCCGCGCGTGGTGCTCGCCGCGGGGCTGTTCGTGGCTGCGCTCGCGCTGCTCGCGTTCTCGCAGCGGCGCACGCGGCCGTGGCTGGCGGTCGGCGCTTCGTGGTTCGCGGGCATGCTGGTGCCGGCGCTCGGCTTGGTGCAGGTCGGCGTGCAGGCGTCCGCCGACCGCTACACGTACCTGCCGTTCCTGGGGCTGGCGCTGGCGGCGTCGTGGAGCCTGGCCGAGCTCGCCGAGCGCGTGCCCGCGGGCCGCACCGTGGCCGGTGCGCTCGCCGGCCTCGTGCTTGCCGCGTGCGCGGTCGAGACGCGCCGCCAGGTCCCGTACTGGCACGACACGGTGTCGCTCCTCGGGCGCGCGATCGAGGTGACTCGCGCGAACTGGTACGCGCACACCGAGCTCGGCGTCGCCTACGCGACGCAAGGCGACCTGGCGCACGCGCGGCTCTACCTCGAGAAGTCGCTCGAGTGGAACCAGGACCAGCCGCGCGCGCGCGCCTACCTGGGCCTGGTCGACGTGGAGAGCGGGGCGGTCGAGCACGGCATCACGGAGCTGCAGCGCGCGGTCCTGCTCGACCCCGAGATCGCGGGCGGTCGCTACGCGCTCGCGACTGCGCTCGAGCGCGCGGGCCGGCTCGGCGACGCCGTCGCCGAGTACGGCTTGGCGCTCGCCGACCCGCGCAGCGCGCAGGCCGCGCGCGCGCGGCTCGAGCGCCTGGGTGCCGACGCGCGTGCCCGCGGCGACGACGCGCTCGCCGCCGGGATCGAGTCCCGCCTCAGCGGTGCAGGCCCGCCGAGATGAGCAGCCACAGCCCCAGCGCGAGCAGGAGCGCGGCCGCCTTCTCGGCGCTGCGATGCAGCACGAGCTCGGCGAGCTTCGGGCGCGGCCGCCCGAGCGAGCGCCGCTCGCGGTAGAAGCCGGTCACCAGCTTCGCGAGCTCGTCCTGCGACGCCACCTTGCGCAGCTCGCCGTGGCGCGCCGCCGAGATCGCGCCGCGCTCCTCGGACACGACCAGGCACAGCGCGTCGGTCCGCTCCGACAGCCCGAGTGCGGCGCTGTGGCGCGTACCCAACCCCAGCGCCGCGGCGCCCCGCGAGAGCGGCAGGTGTACACCAAAGCGTGTCAGAGCGCGGTCCTCGATCACCACGGCGCCGTCGTGGCCGGCCGAGTGCGGGTCGAACAGGCTCGCGAGCAGCGGCGCCGACAGCTGCCCGCCGAGCTCGTGGCCGCCGTTCACGTGGCGTTCGAGGCGGTCCCGGCCCGCTACGGCGACGAGCGCGCCGACGCGCGCGCGCGCCAGCTCGCAGAGCGCCTGCGCCAGCAGCTCGGGCGCATCGAGCCGAGGGCGCGGATCGCCGCGCCGGCCGACCGCCCACGCCGCCAGCTCCTCGAAGCCGCGCCGCAGCTCGTCCTGGAAGATCACCACGCCCGCGAGCGCGGCCACCGCGAACGTGCCGTTGAAGATCCACGTGGTGAGGTGCAGCCCGAGCAGCCGCGCGCCGAGATACACGCCGCCGAGCAGCGCGATGCCTCCCGCCGCGAGCATCGCGTGCGAGCGGCGGAGCCAACTCATTGCGGTGTAGAGCAGCACGGCGCCGATCGCGACGTCGAGCGCGTCGGTCGGCCCGAAGCTGCGCAGCGCGGCGATCATCCCACCCCCGAAACGAGTACACGCATGCGAAACGCGGAGAGCTCGAGGGGGTACCGCGACCTTACCGAATCGCGCGGCCGCGCTGTAGTCTCGCGGGCCATGGCGACCCTGCGGGAGCACTGCCTCGCGATCCTCGAGAGCGGCGGCCTCGAGGCGAAGCTCGTGCCGCCGTTCGCGGCGGACGGGACGCTCCTGCCCGACCTGGAGCGCGGTGCGCCGCGGTTCGTCGAGCGGCCGGCGCGCGCGCCCGAGCTGGCCATGTGCGCCGGCTCGGCGCGGCTGCCCCGCCCGGACGAGCTCGGCTCGCCCGCGGCGCGCGCGGTCTGCCTGCGCCGCTTCGCGCACCACGAGCTCATGGCGGTCGAGCTGTTCGCGTGGGCGCTGCTGCTCTGGCCCGAGCTCGAGCCCGCGCTGCGCCGCGAGCTCGCGGGCGTGCTGGCGGACGAGCAGCGACACTGCCGGATGTACCTCGAGCGCTTGCGCGCGCACGGCGGGGAGCTCGGCGGCGAGCCGCTCTCGGACTACTTCTGGAAGCACGTGCCCGCGATCCGCGCGCACCCGCGCGGCCCGCTCGCCTTCATCGCGGCGATGGGCCTCACGCTCGAGCAGGCGAACCTGGACTTCACGGCGCTCTACGCCGAGGGCTTCCGGCGCGCGGGCGACGAAGCGAGCGCGCGCGTGTCGGAGCGCGTGCACGAGGACGAGCGGGGCCACGTCGCGCTCGCCGCGCGCTGGCTCGCGCGGCTGGCGCCGGGCGAGAGCGAGGTCGAGGCCTACGCCGCGTCGGTGCCTTTCCCGCTCGAGGCGTCGCGCGCGAAGTCGCGCCGCTTCCACGCGGAGGCGCGGCGCGCCGCGGGCCTGTCGGAGGCGCTGATCGAGCACGTGCGCACGGCGCGCGCCACGCAGGAGAGCCGGCCGCGCACCCGGCGCGCCGAGGGGTGAGCGCGCCGCCGCTCCTGTTCCCGAACCTGGGCGCCGAGGAAGGCGAGGCGTGGCGGCGCATGGCACGCCACCCGCGCGTCCGCGACGCCGCGCGGTCGTGGCGCGCGCTCTTCGCGGCGGACGCGCGCCTGGTGGGTGCGGACGAGCCGCTCGACGGCGCGCTCGCGGAGCCGTTCGCCGGCGGCGCAAGCGGGCCCGCGCTCGCGCTCGCCGGCGCGCGCGATGTGCTGGTGGCGTGGCTCGCGACCGACGAGGCCGCGGCGCTCGCCGCGCGCGAGGGCGTGCCGCTGGCGGGGCCGCCGCCGCGAGCCGTGGCGGCCGTGCACGACAAGGCGTTCGCGCTCGAGGCGGCGCGCGCCGCCGGGCTGCTGCCCGCGGAGCTCGCCGAAACGGCGTTCGCGCTGGCGCCCGGGGAGCTCGTGGACGCCGACACCGCAAAGTGTCGGGTCGAAGGGGCGGTCGCGCGCTGGCCCGCCGAGCTGCGCACGCGGTTCGTGCTGAAGCCGCGCCTGGGCACGAGCGGGCGCGGACGCCTGGCGGGGAGGGCAGGGCGGCTCGACCGCGACGCGCTGGCCGCCGCGCTCGCGCGCTTCCGGTCGCGCGCCGGAGTCGTGGTCGAGCCGTGGCTCGAGCGCGAGGCCGACCTGTCCGCGCAGCTCGACGTGCGCGGGCCCGACGACGTGCAGCTCCTGGCCACGTTCGTCCAGGTCCTGACACCGGAAGGTGTACCCCGCGGCCACCGGGCGCGGATCGGCGCCGACGGGCGGGCGGAGTCCGCGACGCCCTGGGACGCCGAGCTGCGCCTGGCTGCGGGAGCCGTCGCGCGCGCCGCCGCCGCAGCCGGCTACCGCGGCCCCTGCGGCGTCGACGCGTTCGCCTTCCGCGGCGCGGGAGGCGCCGCGCGCTTCCGCGCCGTCGTCGAGCTGAACGCGCGCTTCACCTCCGGCACCGGCGCGGCGGGCTGGGTCGCACGCGCGCTGCGCGGGGGGCTGATCGAGCCGGGCTCCGAGCTGTACCTCGGCGCCGCGCCGGCGCCGTTCGACGCCCACCGGGTCGAGCTGTTCGCCGCGCCCGGCGAGAGCGCTCTCTTCGTCGCGCGCTAGCGCTGCGCGCCGTGACGCAGGTAGAGCGCGCAGGTCGCGGCGATCTCCGCCGCCGCGCCGAGCGTGCGCGACACGGGGCCCGCGAGCGTCAGCCGGTCGAGCGACGCCTTGGTCGCGCCCGTGGCCATGCGCAGCTCCTGCACCGTGGCGGTGCCGCGCGGCGCGAGCCACTCCCAGGGCTTCGCCAGCTCGGGGTGCGCGAGCGCTTCGTCGATGCGCGCGAACAGCGGCGCGCAGCGCGCGAGCGCGCGCTCCTCGAGCTTCTCCAGCGAAGGCGTGGCGCGGTGCGCCTCGAACCACGCGGCGATCACGGCCGGCTGGCCGCCGCTGGCGCGGAAGGCGCGCTCGATCTCGTCCTCGCGCAGCGCGAAGCCCTCCGACGCCGCCCACGCGCGCAGGTCGCGGCGCAAGAGCGGGACCAGCGGCACGCGCTGGATCGGTCCGCCGCCGGGCGCGGGCGCCGAGCCCGGCTTGGCCAGCGTGCGGTGCAGCGCGATCCCGCCCGTGCGGATCGTGACACTATCGTGTGTAGGACCGAGCTCCGTCGCGTCGTCGCCGAGCTCCTCCACCGCCACGGCGATGCCGCGCGCGCGCAGCCGTTCGGCCGCGGCGTTCGCGGTCGTGCTGCGGCCCATGCCGGGTCCCCCCAGCAGCAGCGGAGAACGCCCCCGCAGCGCGCCGTCGACGATCCGGCGCACCGTGGCTTCGCGCGCCACCCAGGTCACCGCGCGGACCTCAGGCCATCACCTGCCCGCCGTTCACGTCCAGCGACTGGCCCGTGACGACGCGCGAGAGGTCGGAAGCGAAGAAGAGCACCGCGCCTGCGATTTCTTCGGAAGTCGGAATCGCGCCGAGCGCGATCTTGCTCGCGACCTCCTGGTACACGACGTCGGCCGCGACCTTCCGCGCGTCCGCCATCATCTTGAAATAGCCCTCGAGCGTCGCTCCCCAGATGTAGCCGGGCAGCACCGAGTTCACGCGAATGCCGTGCGGCCCCAGCTCGCGCGCGAGACCCTGCGTGGCCGCGAGCAGGGCGCCCTTCGACGCGGCGTAGCTCGCCATCGTCGGCAGCACGTCGCGCACGATCATCGAATTGATCATCACGATCGACCCTCGCCCCGCTCGTTTCATGCGGGGCACGACTTCCTGTGTGAGTCGCAGAGAGCCGAGAAGATTCACTTCGAGCGGCGCGCGCCAGCGCTCGAGGTCCGCGTTCTCGAACAATTCGTACGTGCCCGGGTGGTACGCGTTGTTCACGAGCACGTCGATCTTGCCGAGCTCGGCCTCGGCGCGCTCCGCGAGGCGTGCGCAGTCCTCGGGGCGCGAGATGTCCGTGGCCACCGTCACGGCGCGGCGGCCGAGCGCGCGGACCTCCTTCGCCACGGCGTCGAGCGCAGCCGCGCTGCGCGCGCCCAGCGCGAGGTCCGCGCCCTCGCGCGCGAAGAGCAGCGCGATGTCGCGGCCCATCCCCGGCCCGACGCCCGAGACGATCGCGGTGCGGTTCTCGAGCAGCATGCGCGCCTCCTACGAGAGGATGTATTCGCTCGCGACGACCGAGGCGACGCGCTCCAGGTCGAGGAAGCTCTTCGCGTCGTCGAGGATCCGCTTCATGTTCGCCTGCATCTCGTCGGCACCCCCGTAGAAGCGCGCGGGGTCGGTCAGGTCGGCGAGCTCGCGCATGTGCTCCTCCACGATGCCCGCGTAGGGCGGCGCACCTTCGGTGAGCGGGCGCGCCACGGCGTTTCGCACGTAGCGCCACAGCGGGTGCACCTCGAGCGAGAGCGGCGTGTGCGAGCCGTGCCAGCGCGCGATGAACTCGTCGCGGCCGAGCCGGTCGGGCTTCGGGAACACGGACACGAGCTTCACGCCCGGGCTGCGCGCGCCGTTCGGCCACGTGCGCCGGTCGAAATCGCGCGGCACGGACTCCGTGACGAGGTAGCCCGCCGCCGTCGCCGCGGAGTCGCGCAACAAGCTCTCGTGGCCCGTGCGGTCGTCGACCGAGCCGAGCCAGAACGACACCACGCCCGCGAACTCGGGCCCGCGATCGCGGATCGGCACGGTGCGGCCGAGGTCCGCGTCGGCGTCGGCCGCGTTCACCACCACCTGCAGCGCGCCGTTCGCCACGAGCTTCGGGCCCACGGTGCCGACCAGCCGCTTCGCGAAGGCCGTGCGCTCCTCGCCCGCGTCGCGCCACATGAGGTAGACCAGCTTTTCCATCGCGGCGGGCCGCATTCTGGCACACCTCGACGAAAATGAAACGTGTTATAGTCGCGCCGTTCGCCCGACGGGAGGTCCCACGATGTCGCGCATCCCGCTGCCTCCTTACCCGAACGGCTGGTTCGCCGTGGCGCACTCCGACTCGCTCGCGCCGGGGCAGGTCCGGCCCGTGCACTACCTGGGCAAGGACCTCGTGCTGTGGCGCAGCGAAGACGGCAAGGTGCGTGTCGCCGACGCGTACTGCCCGCATCTGGGCGCCCACCTGGGCAAGGGCGGCAAGGTGGAGGCTGACACCATTCGGTGTCCCTTCCACGGCTGGCGCTTCGCCGGCGCCGACGGGCGCTGCCTCGAGATCCCCTACGCGAAGCGGATTCCGCCGCAGGCGCGCCTCGAGACGTACCCGGCGCTCGAGTGCAACGGCATGGTGCTGTTCTGGCACCACCTGGACGGGAAGTCGCCGGACTGGGAGCCCGAGGTCGTGCCCGAGATCCTCGATCCGAACTACGTGCTCCACCGCACGCACGAGTGGACGATCACGAGTCACCCGCAGGAGATCATGGAGAACGGCGTCGACTTCGCGCACTTCGCCACCCTGCATGGCTGGAAGTGCAAGGCGATCCACTGGGAGCCCAACGGGCCGTACTACAGCTTGAAGATCGACGTCGACACCGAGGCCGACGACCAGGCCGACACCGCGTCGGTGACCACCGACGTCGACTCGTACAACTCCGGACCCGGCTTCCTGTACACGCGCTTCAAGGGGGAGATGGACGGCATCGCGGTGAACGCGCTCACGCCGGTCGGCCCCGAGAAGCTGCACATCATGCACCGCTACTACGCGCACAAGCGGTGCAACCCCGACGTGGTGAAGGGCTTCTTCGATTTCTACGTGAACGACTACAACCTCGACATCCCCATCTGGTCGAACAAGATCTACCGCGACCGGCCGCTGCTCGCGGAACCCGAAAAGGACTTCGGCAGGTTCCGCCGCTGGTACCGGCAGTTCTACTCCCACCAAGCGGGGCCCGACGCGGCGTAGCCGCGTCACCCGCTCTTCGCTCGGCTTCGCCTCGCTGCGCGCCGCTGCGCGGCTTGCGGGCTCGTTCGGGACGGCCCTCACTCGCCCTCGCAGCGTCGATCGCCTTGCTCGGGAAGACCGGAAAGCGGATCGCCTCGGGCTTCCGCTAAGCTCGCACCATGCGACGGGACATCTTCTCGGACGAGCACGAGCTCTTCCGCGCGCAGTTCAAGCGGTTCGCGAAGGCGGAGATCGAGCCGAAGATCGCGGGCTGGAACGAGACGGGCATGAGCGACCGCGCCTCGTGGAAGCGCATGGGCGACGAGGGCTTCCTCGGCGCGAACGCGCCCGAGGCCTACGGCGGCGCAGGCGGCGACTTCCTCTACGACGCGATCGTCATGGAGGAGCTCTCCTACCTGCGCGCGCACGGGCTCATGATGTCGCTGCACTCCGACATCTGCCTGCCGTACCTGACCGAGTTCGGCACCGACGCGCAAAAGGAGAAGTACGTCCCGGGCGCGATCTCCGGCGACGTGCTGCTCGGGATCGCGATGACCGAGCCCGGCACCGGCTCCGACCTCGCGAACGTGCAGACCACCGCGATCCGCCGCGGCGACGAATACGTGCTGAACGGCTCGAAGACGTTCATCTCGAACGGGCAGATCGGCGACCTGTTCATCGTGGTCGCGAAGACGGACCCCGCCGCCGACCCGCCGCACCGCGGCATCAGCCTCGTGCTCGTCCCTGCGACCGCGCCCGGCTTCGTGCGCGGCCGGAAGCTCGACAAGCTGGGCCTGCGCGGCCAGGACACGAGCGAGCTGTTCTTCCAGGACTGCCGCGTGCCGTCCGACGCCGTGCTCGGCGGCGAGGAAGGCCGCGGCTTCAAACAGCTCATGAAGAACCTGCAGCAGGAGCGGCTGTGCATCGCGGTCGCGTCGATCGCGTCGTGCCGCCGTGCGCTCGACGACACGCTCGAGTACGTGAAGGGCCGGCACGCGTTCGGCCAGCCCATCGGCGCCTTCCAGCACATCCAGTTCCGGCTCGCGGAGCTCGCGACCGAGGTCGAAGTCGGCCAGGCGTTCACGGACAAGCTGCTCGCCGCGCACGTGCGCAAGGAGTCGATCGTCTCCGAGGTCTCGATGGCCAAGTGGTGGACGACCGACCTGCAGAAGCGCCTCACGGCGGAGTGTCTGCAGCTCCACGGCGGCTACGGCTTCATGCGCGAGTACCCGATCTCGACCGACTACGCGGACGCGGCGGTGCAGTCGATCTACGCTGGCACGAACGAGATCATGAAGCGCATCATCGCGCGCAATCTCGGGCTCGACCTCTGCTGAAGGAGACGGAATGATTCGCGCGTGCGTCGCCGCGTTGCTCGCGGCTTGCTTTGGCACCAGTCATGCGGCGTTCGCCGCGGAGGAGAAGAAGATGGCGGACTCCGATTCCGCGCTCGCGGCGATCGACGCGCAGATCGCCAAGGCGAAGGTCGACAAGTCGAAGAGCGACTGGAAGTCGCACGTGCCGAAGCCCGATGCGGTGAGCTTCGACGCCAAGAAGACGTACTTCTGGGTGCTCGACACGAACAAGGGCCCGATCGAGATCAAGCTGCGGCCCGACGTCGCGCCGATGCACGTCACGAGCACGATCTACCTCACGCGCATGGGTTTCTACGACGGCGTGGTCTTCCACCGCGTGATTCCCGGCTTCATGGCGCAGGGCGGCGATCCGACGGGCACCGGCATGGGCGGCCCCGGCTATCAGTACGCGGGCGAGTTCTCGCCGAACGCCACGCACAGCAAGCCGGGCATCCTGTCCATGGCCAACGCCGGGCCGAACACCGACGGCAGCCAGTTCTTCCTCACGTTCGTCGCCACGGACTACCTGAACGGCAGGCACACCGTATTCGGCGAGGTGAGCAAGGGCATGGACACGATGAAAGCGCTCGAAGCCGCGGGCTCCGAGAGCGGGCGCACCAAGGAGAAGCTCGAGATCAGGAAGGCGACGATTCGAGCTCAGTAGCGGGCGCGGCCTCGCCCGCGGCGGGACGCAGGAAGCGCTCGGGGACCTCCTTCAAGTCCCACACGATCCCGAGCAGCGCGAGCGCGCGCAGCCCGTAGTAGGTGAGATCGATCTCCCACCAGAAGAAGCCGTTGCGCGCCGAGCCCATGAACCAGTGGTGGTTGTTGTGCCACCCCTCGCCGAACGTGAGCAGCGCGAGGAACAGGTTGTTGCGGCTGTCGTCGCCCGTCTCGTAGCGCTGCGTGCCCCAGCGGTGCGCGAGCGAGTTGATCGAGTACGTGACGTGCCACAGGAGCACGGTCGAGAAGACGTAGCCCCAGATCACGCCGGGCAGCCCGCCGATCGCGGTGCACACGAGCGCGAGCACGATCGGCGGCACGAAGTGCCAGCGGTTCAGCCACACTAGCTCCGGGAAGCGCGCGAAGTCGCGGATGTTCTCGACTTCGGTGCGCTCCCAGCGCGTCTCGAGGATCCAGCCCTGGTGCGCGTACCAGAAGCCTTCGCGCGGCGAGTGCATGTCGCCCGGCTGGTCCGAGTAGCGGTGGTGGCGGCGGTGGCCGCCGGCCCACCAGAGCGGGCCCTTCTGCGTGGCGCTGCAGGCGAGCGCCGCGAGGACGAACTGGAACGCGCGGCTCGTCTTGTAGCCACGGTGCGCGAAGTAGCGGTGGTATCCGCCGGTGATCGAGAAGAGGCGCACGACAAAAGTCGCGGCGCTGAGTGCCAGCACCGTGCTCGAGGGCGGGAACACGAACACGAGCAACGCAAGCGCGTGTAGCCCCCAGTAGATGGAGGTGGGCAACAGCTGCTTGCGCGCGAGCACGCCGTCCGCGCGGCGGTCGAGGTTCGCGGGGACGCGCAGCGAGTCTGCGGGGGCGCTCATTGGTGCTGGTTCCTCCGGGCGGGGGGGGCGGAAGGCCCGACACTCTACGACTAGGATCGGCTGGGGGCCCCGCACGAGTGGTGAAAGTTCTGTCAAACTGCGGCGCGGGGGCGCTAGGAGGCGAGCGTGGCGCGGCGGATCGGTATCGGCTTCGACTGGCAGGGGAATCTCGACCGCGAGCGAGCGTTCACACGCGCCAAGATCGCCGAGGACGCCGGGGTGGATTCGCTCTGGGTGGCGGAGGCCTGGGGCCGCGATGCGTTCTCGCTGCTCACGCAGGTGGCGGAGCGCACTTCGCGCGTACAGCTCGGCACGGGCATCGTGAACATCTACTCGCGCACGCCCGCGGCGCTCGCGCAGCACTTCGCGACGCTCGACGAGCTGTCGGGCGGACGCGTGATCATCGGGCTCGGCAACTCGGGCCCGAACGTGATCGAGCACTTCCACGGCGTGCCTTTCCAGCCTGCGCTGCGGCGCATGCGCGAGACCGTCGAAGTCCTGCGCCTGTACTTCAAGCACGAGCCCGTGAAGTACTCGGGCCAGATCTTCAAGCTCGAGCGCGGCTTCACGCTGCGCTTCGATCCCGTGCGCAAGGACGTGCCGATCTATCTCGCGACGCTCAACCCGAAGAGCGTGAAGATGACGGCCGAGCTCGCGGACGGCTGGATGCCGGTGATGATTCCGATCGACCAGCTGGGCCAGGAAGTCGCGCGCGTGAACCAGTGGGTGCGCGAAGCGGGCCGCGACCCGAAGAAGTTCACGGTGCGCGCGCCGGGCGGCGTGACCGTGGCGAACACGCCCGCGCAGCTCGCGCTCGCGCAGCGGCGCTCGGCGGGCACGCTCGCGTTCTACTGTGCGCGCATGGGCGAGTTCTACTACCGGCAGCTGTCGCGCCAGGGCTTCCAGGCCGAGGCCGACCGGGTGCGCGCGGCGTGGGCCGAGGGCGGGCCCGAGAAGGCGGCCGCCGCCGTCCCGCCCGCGATGATGGCGCGGCTCGGCTTCTCCGGCTCTACAGAAGAATGTGTAGAGCGCTTGCAGCAGGAGGAAGCCGCCGGCGCGATGCTGCACTCGGCGACGGTGCTCGAAGAGGACCCGCGCGAGGCCGCCAAGATCCTGGCCAAGCTGGTGGGCTAGAACTTCGGGAAGTGTTGCACCCGTAGGTTGAAATCCGTGAAGAGCTCGTCCGGCAGGTCGGGCGTCTCGACGGCGCGCTGCAGCACGATCTCGGTCTCGCCGCCGTCGGCCCAGCGCCGGGCGACGCGATGGAACGGCAGGCGATGGCCGCCGATGTCCCGGTAGTCGGCGGGCGTGGTCGAGAGCCGGCGGACCTCGCGCCCGTCGCGGAAGAAGCGCGACTGGAGCAACAGGCCCGTGTCGGCCGCGAAGTAGAGCTCGACCTTGTCGAAGCCGACGAACGAGTGCGGCGTGCGCGCCACCACCGCCCTACACGGAACTGTGTCGATCTCGGCGTCCGGCGCGGTCTCGTACTCGAGCTCGCCGCGCGGCGTGGGCCGGTAGTCGCCGATCGAGAACAGCTCGAACACGGCCTGGCGCTCCAGGTGCGCGGAGGCGAGCCGCACAACGCGGCGGTTCGTGGCGTCGCCCGCGTACAGGAAGAGGTCGTCCGAACCGCCGCGCGTCTCGCGCAGGAGCATCGCCCACTTGTCGAACGACGCGGGCTCGCGGATGTCGATGAGCAGCTCGGCGAGGCCCGCGCGCCAGCGCCGCGCGATGCTGAACACCGAGCTCGCGGGGCCGCGCTTCACCTCGTAGGTGAGGAGTGCGTCGAAGCGCTCGGTCTCGTCGAAGTACGACTCCGCGAGCGCACGCGCATCGACAGGCGCGGCAGGGGCGGGCACCGCGTCGTCGTCTCGCGGGCTCTGCGCGGGCTCGTCGCCGCGCGCAGACGGTCCGAGCGCGAACGCGACGACGACACCGCCGATGAGTCGCGAGACGGCCCCCACTTCGGGCTCCTTCGACGCGGCAAAGATAGGTACGCGCTGGGGCCGGCGCACGGATTCGTCTGCTAGCTTCTGCGCCCGCATGCCCCTCCGCTCGGCGCTCTTCGCGAGCGCGCTCGCCGCCGCGTCGGTCCTGCCCGAAGGCGCGCCGGTCGAGACGCGCGTCCCCGACGTGGCCGCCGAAGTGCACGCCTTCACCGCGTCGCCGCCCGAGTGGAGCGGCGACGTCGTGAACGCGGTGCTCGGCGGCGGCACCATCGCGCAGGAAGAGCGGCGCAGCGGCTGGCTCGCTCCCGCCGAGAACTGGCAGCTCGTCGACTACGCCGACCGCGCCTTCAACTACGCGACGCACGGCTGGCTCGCACACCGCGGCATCGCCTACGAGGTGTACGGCTACAACGAGTTCCAGGCCACGATCCAGCTGAAGCCCGGCGGGGCGCTGGCGCTCCTCGGCGAGCGCGGGCTTCCGCGCGGCCCGTTCGGCGAGCTCGTGTTCGAGCATCTGGCCGGGCTCACCGCCCGAGCGTTCATCGCCGATGCGGTCGAGCCGCGTTGGTCGGCGATCCTGCAGTACGACCAGGCGACCAGTCCGCTGCTCGGCGACGCCCTGTCCCAGGACAACCTGGGCAGCGCCATCGGCGGGCTCGGGCCCGCGCAGATCGGCCGCTACGGCGACGCGTCGCAGCGCGGCTTCGCGGCGTGGCGCGCGCGGCGGGGCGAGCCGCCGACGCCGCCGCTTCGCACCGACCTGCGCGCGCGCTTCGGCGAGGCCCTCGCTCAGCTCCGGCCGTACGCGCCGCAGGGCGGCGACTACGACGCCCGCCGCGGCTACGCCGCCGCGCGCGCGTTGTGCGACGACCCCGTGCTGTCGGATTTCCAGATCTACCACACGGCGGCCAGCCTGGCGGCATGGGCGCGCATGTACACAAATTTGCGTCACGTCGCGCAGCGCGTCGGCCGCGCGTACGACGTGCACGGCAACATGGACGGCGGGCCGATGGGGCCGGATCCGTATCCCTTCGCGCAGGGCGCGTTCGTCGACACGCCGTGGTTCGAGACGAGCGGCATGTCGCAGTACGACCTGGGCAAGTGGAACTGGTGGAACGCGTGGGGCCCGCTGCGGCTCGAGCTCGCCGTCGCCGTCGCGAACGGCCGCCCCGTGATGTTCCTCGCGCACCCGGAGAAGCAGACGCCCGACTTCCTGGAGGAGGAGCTCGCGGAGATCAGCGCGGGCGGCGGAGTCCCGCTCGTGAATCCGGATCTGCTCGTCCGCGAGTCAGCGGCGGCGCTGCCCACGTTCACCGCGTACATGCGTTTCCGCGACCAACACCGAGCGGTGTTCAGCGCGCGCGGCCGGGAGCGACTGGCCGACGTCGCGCTACTGTACTCCGTCACGACGGTGCTCTTCGATCAATGCCTCGCGGAAGCGAACACGCCCGATACGCCGCCGCTGAACGACTTCTCCGCGGCCGCGCGCGTGCTGGAGGAGAGCCATGAGCCGTACGACGTCGTCGTGCTGCCGCATCCGGACCTGCTGCCGGCGAAGCAGCGCGAGCCGGACCTGGCGCGCTACCGCGTCGTGATCGCACCGTCGCTCGAGCGCCTCTCGAACGCCGACCTGGCACGGCTCGAGCGCTACGTGCGCGGCGGCGGCACGCTCGCGGTCCTGGGCAACCTCGCCGTGCGCGACGAGAACAACCAGCCGCGCGCGGGCGCTGCGCTCGCAAAGCTCCGCGCCGCGGGCCACGTGCAGGTGCTGGTGGACGGGCACTCGTTCGGGGCCTCGCGCACGAAGGCGTCGCCGGAGACGCTGGCGTTGGGCGCGCTCCTCAAGGGCGAGCTCGCGAAGCTGGTCGGCGCGCCGCGCGTCGGCGGGACCGTGCGGCCCGACGTGTGGGTGAAGACGTGGCGCCACTCGGGCGGCTTCGTGTCGGCACACTTCGCGAACTACGCGTTCGACTACGCGAACGGTGCGGCGCGCGACGCACCGGCGGCCGAGGTCGCCCTGCGCATGCCGAAGGACGTGCGCGCCGAGAGCGCGCAGTGGCTCGCGCCGGGCCAGGCGGAGCGCGAGCTTCGGCTGCGCGTCGAGGCCGGCGTCGCGCAGGTGACGCTGCCCGTGCTGCACGTCTACGGGGTGCTCGTCGTCGGGCCGCGCGGCGCCGAGGCGCGCGCCAGCGCGCTCGCGCGCGGCGACCGCCGGCTCGCCCGCGCGCGCGTCGCAGGCGCAGGGCTCGCCGACACCGAGGCGCGCGCGCGCAGCGCCGCGGAGCTGCGCGCGCGGGACCCGCAGAGGTACGACGCGGCGGCGGGCGAGCTCCTCGGCGCGCTCGCCAACGAGCGCGAGCAGGCCTACCTGGAGCAGGTGAAGCAGCTCGCCGGCTTCGACTCGCCCGTGGCCGCGTTCGCGTTCGGCGCCGGCTCCGACTCGCGGCCCTACACCGCCGTGCGCGCCGACGTCGCGTACTCGAAGACGCTCGGCTACGGCTGGCTCGCGCCCGACGACGACTCCGTGCCGTCGCCCGAGGAGAAGGACTACGCGATCAACGACAAGGCCGATCCCGACGAGCTGCGCGGGGTGTGGCTCTACGCAGTGTGGTGGCCGTGGGCGGAAGCGCTCCTGCCGAAGCCGCTGTCGACGGCGCTCCTCTCCGGCCGCTCGCGCGTGTTCAAGCTCGACCTGCCCGACGGCGCCTACCGCGTGACCGTCGTCGAGACGAACGGGGCCTGGATCCAGCGCAACCTGATCGTGTCGGGAATGGTCTTCGCGAACGACGTGCCGGTGCTGCTCGACGTGCCCATGGACAAGGGCACGCTCGTGCGGCGCAGCTTCACCACGCGCGTGACGGGCGGCTCGCTCGAGCTGCGCTTTGGCGGGGCGACGGGCTTCTCGGTCGTGACCCTGCAGGTGGACGAGGCCGCGGCCCTCCAGACCGACCCGCTGGAAGCGGGCGCCGTGCGCACCTGGCTCGTCTCGGAGCGCCACGCGAATCCCGACTGGGCGCCGCTCTCCGACTTGACCGTGCCCGAGGCGCGCGACGCGCGCGAAGTGCGGGCCGCCGCCGCGGGCATCCCGCTCGTCGACCTCGGCACGCTGCCGCACGCGGCGATCGGCGACGTCGTGGTCGCTCGCGCGCAGCTCCAGCGCGCGGCGGCGGGCGACGCGACCCTGCATTTCGGCGCGAGCAGTGCCGCGCGCGTCTATCTGAACGGCGCGCTGGTGCTCGACGTGCCGAACGTGAAGGGCGTGGAGCGCGACGAAGGCCTCGCGCGCGTGCACCTGGGCGCGGGCGAGAACGAGCTCCAGGTCGAGCTCGAACGCTTCTGGGAGCGCCGCTGGTTGTTCTACGCGAGCGTCGACTAAGCTTCGCGCGTGAAGCCGCTCGAGCGCGTCGTGATCGTCGGTGCGTCGCTGGCGGGTCTGCGCGCCGCAGAGTCGCTGCGCCGGCTCGGCTACGGCGGCGGGCTGGTGCTGGTCGGCGCCGAGAAGCACCTGCCGTACGACCGGCCGCCGCTCTCGAAGGAGCTGCTGCAGGGCCGCTGGGACGTGGACAAGCTCGGCCTGCGCCGCCAGCCGTACGAGGACCTCGCGCTCGACCTGCGGCTCGGCGTGCGCGCGACGGGGCTCGACCTCGGCGCGCGCGAGGTCGTCCTGGCCGGGGGCGCGCGCGAGCCGTTCGACGCGTGCCTTCTCGCGACGGGCGCTTCGGCGCGCCGGCTGCCCGGCCAGCCCGAGCTGGCGGGCGTGCACCTGTTGCGCTCACTCGACGACGCGCTCGCCATTCGCGCCGCGCTGGCAGCGCGGCCGCGCGTGCTCGTAGTGGGGGCGGGCTTCATCGGCTCCGAAGTCGCGGCGTCGTGCCGCGCGCGCGGGCTCGAGGTCACGGTCGTCGAGCCGCTGCCCGTGCCGCTCGCGCGCGGGCTCGGCGAGGCGATGGGCTCGGTGTGCGCCGCGCTGCACCGCGACCACGGCGTCGACCTGCGCTGCGGAGTCGGAGTGACTCGCTTCGAAGGTCACGGCAGGGTCGAGCGCGTGTCTCTCTCGAACGGTGACTCGGTCGAGGCGGACCTGGTCGTGGTCGGCATCGGTGCGGCGCCCGAGACCGCGTGGCTGGCGGAGTCGGGCCTGCGACTCGAGGACGGCGTCGTCTGCGACGAGTTCTGCGCCGCCGCGCCGGGCGTGTTCGCCGCGGGCGACGTCGCGCGCTGGCACAACCCGCTCTTCGACGAGGTCATGCGCGTCGAGCACTGGAGCAACGCGGTCGAGCAGGGCAGCTACGTCGCGGAGCGACTCGCCGGCACGGACGTGGGCGCGGCGCCGTTCGCGCCCGTGCCGTTCTTCTGGTCGGATCAGTACGACACGAAGCTCCAGTTCGCGGGGCGCATGCGCGCCGGTGACGACGTGAGGGTCGTGGCCGGGTCACTCGCCGAGCGCAAGTTCACGGCGCTCTACGGGCGGGCGGATCGACTCACCGGTGTGCTTGCGTTCAGCCGCCCGCGCGACCTCGCGCGTTATCGGCGGCTCATCGGCGCGCGCGAGAGCTTCGCCGCCGCGGTCGCGGCCGCCTCCGCCTGACCTCGCGATCAAGCGCGAGTGTGGTCGGACCGAATGAGACGGCGTGGGCAAGACGAAGGGCAGTGCCGTGATCGCCGCGGTGAAGCTCTTGCGCAGCCGGCGGCCCGAAGCCCAGGAGCTCCTTCCTGCGCCGCTCTTGCACTATCTGGACGAGCGCATCGTCGTGGCCGCGTGGTACCCGGAAGAAGACCTGCTCGCGCTCATTCGCGCATGCGCGGGCGTGTTTCCCGCGCGCGGTGAGTCGATCTTCGAGTCGATGGGCGCGGCCGGCGCGCGCAACCACATGGAGGGCATCTACGCGGACCTCATGGGCCGCGAGCCCTCTGCGCGGGCACACGCGCTGTGGCGCACCCAGCACGACACCGGCGAGCTGCGCGTTGCGCACGCGGCGCCGACGTCGGTCACCTACGAGCTCTCGGACTGGACGCTGCAGGCCGCGGACTACTGCCGCCTGCTCGGCGGCTATCTCGCCGAGATCCACCGCATCGCGGGCGCTCCGGACCCCACGTTCCTGCACCCGGCCTGCCGCGCGTCGGGCGCGCGCAGCTGCGTGTGGCTCGTGCGCTGGAGCTGATCAGCTCGAAGGGCGCAGCGCGGCGAGCACCGCGCGGCGCGCGGGCGGAATCGGCGTGAGCTTCCCCTCGTCCGACACCATTGCGTGTTCGGTCACCGCGGTCGCGATCAGGTCGCTGCCGCGGCGGATCGTGTACCCGATCTGCAGCGACACGCGCTTCAGCCAGTCGAGCCAGCAGGTGATCTCGAGCCGGTCGTCGAAGCGCGCGGCCATCTGGTACTCGATCTCGACGCGCGTCACCGCGTAGTGCAGGCCCTCCGCGACGTAGTCGCGGTACGGGCGGTCGTGCTCGTCGAGGAACACGATGCGCGCCAGCTCCAGGTAGTGCACGTAGCGCGCGTGGTGCACCACGCGCATCGCGTCGGTGTCGTAGAACGGCACGCGGTATGCGACCGTCGAGGTCCGGACGCCCGCGGGCGGCGAGCTGGGGAAACGGGGCACGCGCGGAGTGTTCCGGCGGCGCGCCCGCGGGTCAAGGCTAGACTCGCCGCGTGTCCGAGACCCGCCTGCCGTTCGGAATCCCGGAGAGCGAGCTCGAGTTCTGCTTCTCGCGCAGCTCCGGCCCCGGCGGACAGAACGTGAACAAGACGGCCACGAAGGCGACGCTGCGCTGGGAGGTGCTGCGCAGCGCGAGTCTGCCCGCAGCCGTGCGCGAGCGGTTCCTCCGCGCGTACGGCTCGCGCGTGACGCGCGACGGCGAGCTGCTCTTGCACTCGCAGCGCACGCGCGACCAGGCGCGGAACGTTGCCGACTGCGTCGAGAAGCTCGCCGAGATGCTGCGCTCCGTGGCTCGGCCCCGGCGCGCGCGCCGGCCGACGCGGCCTGGCCGGGGTGCGGTCGAGCGGCGGCTCACCGAGAAGCGCCGCCACGGGCGCGCGAAGCGCGAGCGCGGCCGCCCGCGCGGCGAGGACTAGGCCGACAGCGCGGGCCGGCTCTGCGCGCCGGCGACGAGGCGCTCCAGCGCGAACACGTGCTCGTCTTCCTCACCGAGCTCGCGCAGCGACGCGGCGAGGCGCAGCACGTATTCGGAGTTCGCGCCGCTCGGCCCCTGCGCGCGCACGACCTGCGCGGCGATTGCCTCGAGCGGCGCCGGCCCGAGCCAGTTCGCGTTCGACGGCGTGGCTACGTAGACGAGCCCCGACGCGACGCCGCCGCCGGCGAACGACAGCTCGACACGCAAGCGCTCGTAGCCGCCGCGCTCGCGGTGGTCGAGCGCCAGGAGCACCTCGACCGTGCGCTCGTCGGGAATGCGGTACGCCGCGCCGGCGCAGCGCGCGCCGGGTGCGGCCTCGAGCGTGACCACTCGGCCCGGCGCGCCCGGCACGCCCCGGTGGTCGGTGGAACCCTGCCAGAAGCGGCGTGCGAAGCCCTGGAGCGAAGCGGCGCGGCGCTCGGAGAAGGGGAAGGACGGGCGCCAGACCAGCGAGCCGTACCCGAAGATCCACAGCGCCGGAACCATGCGCGACGACACTCCGCCCGCGAGGTTAGGAACGCGCACCCTCGCGTTCAAGCCGCCTCGGACCGGGCCCGAATAGAAGCTCGGGAACGCTTTCGGAAGGCGGCCCGCGGCCCTGAAGCCCCCCGGCGGAGGTGCGAGTTGCGGTTCGACGCCGCGCCGTTCGAGGCGCTGGGCCGGCGCATCGCCGCCGCGCCGCGCGCGGTCCTGGCCGGCCTGCTCGCCGTCGCCGTGCTCGCTTCGCCGGGGCTGGCGCGCTTCGGCGACGTGCCGGCGGCGCACACCGGCGCCGACGAGGCGCTGCTCGCCGAGCTCACGTGCGACTCGGGCCTCTGGTCGAGCGAGTGTCTCAGCGAGGTCGACTCACTGACTCGAGAGATCGCGCGCAGAGAGTTCGTCGTCGAGGTCGACTCGCTGTCCACGCGCCCGCGCTTCGACTGGCGCGCGCGTACGCTCGAGCTCGCGCCGCTCTTGGCGGCGCCCGACGACGCGGCCGCCGATCGGCGCGCGCACGCGCGCGCGGCAGACGACCGTGCGTCGGTCGCGGGTGTGGTCTCGTTCGACGAGCGCTCGGCGCTCGTCACGGCGCGTCTGCGGCCCGGTGTGCCCGCGGAGGCGCTCGAGTCGCTGGCCGCCGACCTGCGCCAGCGCTACGCGCGCCCGCCGGCGTTCGAGCTCGCCCTCGCCGCGCCGGCGCTCGAATCGCGCGCGCTCGCGGGCGTGGCGCGTCGCGACGCGGCGCGCGCGGCCGCGGGGGCGCTGGTCTGGCTCGCGCTCTTCGCCGCGCTGTCGAGCGGCAGCGTGCGGCTCGGCCTGGCGGCGGGTGGGCTCGGCGCACTGGGGCTTGCCGCGGCGGCGGCCGGGTTGGCGCCGTGGGGCGCGCCGCTCGATTCGAGCGCGGCGCTCGCGCCGGGGCTCTCCGCCGCGCTCGCGGCGGTCGCGAGCTCTGCGCTCGTGCACCGGCTGCGCGCGGAGGAGCGGGCGGGTGCGAGTCGCGCAGACGCGGTCGCGCGAGCGCTCGCCGGCGTCGGCCCCGCGCTCGCCGCGGCGGGCACCGCGGTGGCGCTCGGCCTCGCCGCGTTGGCGTCGAGGGATGCGCTCGCTCTCTCGCTGGCCGCGCTCGCCGGAATCGCCGCGATCGCGGTGGGCTTGCCCGCGGCGGCCTTGGTTGCCCCGCGCGCGCGACCGCGCGGGAGCGCGCTCGCGGCGCTCGTCGACGCCGCGCTCGCCAGGCTCGATTCCGCCGCGCGCGCGCGCACGGCGCGCGCCGGCTTCTGGCGCGCCGTCGCCGGCGCCGCGGCGCTCGCCGTCGCTTCGGCGGTCGGCCTGGTGCGCGCGGAGCCGGGCGCCGCCGTGCTCGCGAACGCGGGCGCGCCACTGCTCGCGTCGCGCGCGCGGATCGCGCGCGACTTCGGCGGTCCTACACATCTCCGTGTCGAGCTCGACGCTGGCGAGGCCGGCGGCGCGCTCGAGCCGCTGTTTCTGGAGCGCGCGCTCGACTTCGAGCGCGCGCTCGCGCAGGAAGCGGGCGTCGGCTCCGCGCGCTCGCTCCTCGACGCCGCGCTGCTGCCGGCCATGCGCGCGCTGCACGGCGGCGATCCCGACTTCGCCGTGGTGCCGCCGACGCGCGCGCAGGTCGAGGAGGCCCTGGCCGCGTTCGGCCGCGCGCGCCCGGCCGAGCTCGCGCGCGCGCTCGATCCGGCGCGGCGCAGGCTGGCGCTCGAGCTCGCCGTCGACGCGCCGAGCGCCGACGCCCTGCTGCGCCTCGAAGCGGCGCTGCACGCGCATGCGCTCGCGAGCCTGGGACGCGGCGACGCGCTCGTGCTGCCGCGCGAGCCGTTCGCGCGCGCCCACGCGGCGTCGGCGCTGCGCCCGCGCGCAGTCGCCGCAGCGCTCGCGGCGGTCGGTGCCGTCGGCATCGTCGGTGCGCTCGCCTTCGGCCGGCGCGCCGGGCAGCTCGCCGCGGCGGCGTCCGCATGTGCAGCGCTCGCGGCGCTGGGCGCGCTCGCGGAGCTGCGCGTGGCGCTCGACCCGGCGTCGAGTGCGGTGCCCGTGTTGTGCGCGGGCGCGACGGCCCTGCCCGCGTTCCTGTACCTCGCGCGCGAGCGCGAGCTGCGCGCGGCGGGCGCGGAGCCGGGCGTCGCTGCCTCGCTCGCGCTGCGCGACGCGGGGCGGCCCGGCGCCGAGGCGGTGCTCGCGGCGCTGGCGTTCCTGTCGCTCGCGACGGCGGCTCTGCCGCTCACGCGCCAGCTCGGCGCGGTGGCCGCGCTCGCGTGCGCCGTGGGGGTCGCGGCCGCGCTGGGTCTTCTCCCCGCAGGGGTGCGGGCGCTCCAACCCGAGTCGTCGCGCGCACACCCGCGTAGAGTGGCGCGAGGGTGACGCGGGTCACGGCTCGGCCTTGGCGCGAGACGCACACTCGCCGACGGTAGGGCAACTCGCAGGCAAGTCCGCTTCGAGCCTGCGTGCTCGAGGACTCCACCGACCCCCCAGAGGGCGAGAGGATGCGAATCCTGTCGAGGCTTCCAGTACGTCGGGCACCGATGGCCGTCGCCACCGCTGTACCGGTCCGTCGGGCGCCTGAGGCGCCCGCCGAACGCCCCGCGCGTCGGTCGATTCCCGCAGATGAAGTGCCGGTGCCGCTCGCTCCAGCCCGCGGCATCGCGATCGCGCTCGGTCTCGGCGCGGTCGCCTGGGCGCTCATTGCGGCGCTCGTCTTCCTCCGCTAGTCGGCTGGACACCGCTCGCGCACGGACGCGAGAATGCGCGCATGCTTGCGTCGCTGGCGCGAGAGGAACGGCTTCGCCTCATGAAGTTCGTCTGCGCGTT
>Ga0335076_10001636_pt1 | contig 21836 bp, 15 predicted proteins | sample Lox_Sample_25_FD_206717 | JGI IMG/M metagenome (GOLD analysis project Ga0335076, IMG submission 206717) | Soil microbial communities from Loxahatchee National Wildlife Refuge, Florida, United States - Lox_Sample_2.5 | ecosystem: Environmental > Terrestrial > Soil > Wetlands | place: USA... | reverse complement strand
GGTGCAGTTCGAGCGAACCGTCGCAGACCGCGCGCGCGAGTGCCTGCAGCGCGCCGACGCGCTGGCGCACGATGCCCAGGCTGCCGATCGCGTCGGGGTCTGCGTGCGCGATGGCATCGGCCGATGGGAACAAACGATTCAGGTCGTCGAACGGCGTGCTCAATGCCTCGCCGAAGCGCTCGACCAGGCGCAACGTCAGGGCGCGGGCGGCCTTGACGGTGACCTGCTGACCGAGCACCACACGCGCAGCGGTCTCGAAGCCATCGAACGAGCCGGGCAGGCGAATGCCGGGGCGCGGCGCCACCGGCATCGCGGCCAGCACCGCGTCGATGCGCGTCGGGTCGGCGTCGAGGTCGAGCGCCTGGCGGGTGCGCTGCACCAGCGCTCCGGTCAGCGGCGCCAGGTCGGGCGCGAGCGCGAGTTCGATCTCGTGGCGCTGCGGCGCGAAGCGCCACGCCAGCCAGCCCTTCAGCACGCGTCCACGGTGAGGCAGCGCGACCGTCCGGCGCATGCCGTGCGCGTCGACGGCCTCGATGCCCGCAAGCGCGCGTGCCGCGAAGAAGCGCAGCACCGCGTCGTGCTGGTACGGCGGCCGATAGGCCAGGCGCAGCCGCAGCGTGGTCGACGCCGCGCGCTGCGCATCGTCGTCATCGCGCGCGCGCCGCAAAGCGCTCGGGTTCATGCGATAGCGCTCGGCGAAGGCGGCATTGAAGCGGCGCAGGCTGGCGAAGCCGCTGGCCAGCGCCACCTGCGTCACCGGCATCGTGGTGTCGGTCAGCAACTGCTTGGCCAGCAACAGGCGCTGCGTCGTCAGGTAGTCGATCGGCGCCACGCCCACGTGCTGCTGGAAAATGCGCCGCAGGTGGCGATCGGTGACGCCCAGGCGCTGCGCCAGGCGCGGCATCGAGAGTGTCTGCCCGTCGTGCGCGGCCTGCTCGATCGTGCGCGCGGCCTGCTGCGCCAGGGCCTCAGACGAATCCATCAGCGACAGGCCGGGCGCGAGCTCGGGGCGGCAGCGCAGGCAGGGGCGGAAGCCATGCGACTCGGCGAGCGCCGCGTTGCTGAAGAAGCGGCAGTTCTCGCGCCGCGGCAGGCGCACCCGGCACACCGGTCGGCAATAGACGCGCGTGGTCGTCACGCCGACGAACAGGCGGCCGTCGAAGCGCGCGTCGTGCGTGCTGATGGCGCGGTAGGCAGCGTCGTCGTGCAGGGTCATGGGCGGATGATAGGCCGCACGCGGGCGCGTACTCGCCGTTTTCGGACTCGTGCCTCGAGCCCCCCGCGCGCCCTCGAAGCGGTATGCGCGGCCGCGACGAGCGCGCTGCCTACAATCGCCCGTTTCGCAGTGCAGGCAGCGCGCATGAATCCAGCATCCAGTGTGTTCAAGGCCTACGACATCCGCGGCGTCGTCGGGCAGACGATCGACGAGATGTTCGCCGAACACCTGGGGCGCGCGTTCGGCAGCGAGGCCGTGGCCGCGGGCGAGAAGGCGATCGCGGTGGGCCGCGACGGGCGGGTGTCGGGGCCCAAGCTGCTGGCCGCGCTGGCGCGCGGCCTGGTGTCGACCGGGCTCGATGTCGTCGACCTCGGTGCCGTCACCACACCGATGCTGTACTACGTGGCCGCCACGCGTGGCAGGCATGGCTGCCACTCCGGCATCCAGGTCACCGGCAGCCACAACCCCAAGGACTACAACGGCTTCAAGATGGTGCTGGCAGGTCGCGCCATCTACGGCAACGACATCCACCGCCTGCGCGAGCGCATGCAGCGCGAGGAGTATGCGAAGGGAGTCGGCCGCCTCGGCAACATGACGATCCTCGGTGAATACACGCGGCGCATCGTCAACGACTGCAGGCAGGCGCGGCGCATGCGCATCGTCGTCGACTCGGGCAACGGCATCCCCGGCGCCTCGGCGCCGGGCATCCTGCGCGCGCTCGGCCACGAGGTGATCGACCTGTACTCGCGCGTCGACGGCGACTTTCCGAATCACCATCCCGATCCGAGCAAACTCGAGAACCTGGCCGACCTGATCAAGGTCGTGCACGCCACCGAGGCCGAGCTCGGCCTGGCGTTCGACGGCGACGGCGACCGCCTCGGCGTGGTGACGCGCGACGGCCAGGTGATCTTTCCCGACCGCCAGCTGATGCTGCTGGCGCGCGACGTGCTCGCGCGCAACCCCGGCGCGTCGATCATCTACGACGTCAAGTGCAGCCAGCGCCTGGGCACCGACATCCGCGCCGCCGGCGGCGTGCCGCTGATGTGGAAGACCGGGCACTCGCTGATGAAGGCCAAGCTGAAGGAAGAGGGCGCGCCGCTGGCCGGCGAGATGAGCGGCCACATCTTCTTCAACGAGCGTTGGTACGGCTTCGACGATGCGATGTACACCGCGGCGCGCATGCTCGAGATCCTGTCGCGAGGGCCCGACCCGAGCGCGGTGCTCAACGCACTGCCGACGTCGTTCAGCACGCCGGAGCTCAACGTGCCGTGCGCCGAGGGCGAGCCGCCGCGCGTGATCGACGCGCTGCGCGCACAGGCGCGCTTCGACGGCGCGCGCGAGCTGACGACGATCGACGGCCTGCGCGCCGACTACGACGACGGCTTCGGCCTGGTTCGCGCGTCGAACACCACGCCGGTGCTGGTGCTGCGCTTCGAGGGTCACACGCCGCAGGCGCTCGAGCGCATCCAGCATGCGTTCATGACGGCGCTGCGCGCGGTGAAGCCCGACGCGCAGGTCGCGGCCGCGGCCCATTGATGGCCCGCCGCTCCCGGGGCGGCTTGGCGGCCGCCTCGCTCGCGAGGGGAGGACTCCGAAGAACCGGAGGGAGCCGGATCCGTGGTGTCCGCTTGAAGGGCCTGGTTTGATCGCTCGCACCCTCTACGCCTTCGCGCTGCGTCTGGCGCTGCCGCTGGTGTTCGTGCGGCTGTGGTGGCGCGGTCGGCGCGAGCCGGGCTATCGCCTGGCGTGGCGTGAGCGCCTGGGCCTGGGCGCGCGCACCGAGCCCGGGGCAGTCTGGCTGCACGCGGTGTCGCTCGGCGAGACGCGCGCGGCCGGCGCGCTGATCGATGCGTTGCGCGCAGCGCGTCTTGGTGTGCACCTGCTGCTGACGCATGGCACCGCCACCGGCCGCGAGGCGGGTCGCGCGTGGTTGCGCGAGGGTGATCATCAGTGCTGGCTGCCGTACGACACGCCGGGCGCGGTGCGCCGCTTCCTGCGGCGACATCAGCCTGCGATCGGCGTGCTGATGGAGACCGAGGTCTGGCCCAACCTGATCCACCAGGCGACCTTGCAGGGCGTACCGATGGTGCTCGCCAACGCGCGGCTGAGCGAGCGCAGCGCGCGCAAGGGCCGGCGCCTGTCGGCCCTGATGGAGCCCGCGGCCGCCGAGCTCAGCCTGGTGCTCGCGCAGTCGCACGACGATGCGCTGCGCATGCGCGAAGCCGGCGCACGCGACGTCGAGGTGTACGGCAACCTGAAGTTCGACATGACGCCAGACCCCGCGCTGGTGGCTCGCGGCCACGAATGGCGGCGCGCGCTGGCGCGCGAGGTGGTGCTGATGGCGAGCAGCCGCGAGGGTGAAGAGGCGCCGCTGCTCGCCGCCTGGCGCGCACAGGCCGCGCCCCGTCCGTTGCTGCTGCTGGTGCCGCGGCATCCGCAGCGCTTCGACGAGGTGGCGCAGTTGGTCCACGCCGCGGGCCTGACGCTGGCGCGACGCAGCCAATGGGGCGACGAGCCGCCGGCCGGGTGCGCGGTCAGCGACGTCTGGCTCGGCGACTCGATGGGCGAGATGCCGCTGTACTACGCCGCGGCCGACGTGGCGTTGCTCGGCGGCAGCTTCGCGCCGCTCGGCGGGCAAAACCTGATCGAGGCCGCGGCCTGCGGTTGTCCGGTGGTGATGGGCCCGCACACGTTCAATTTCGAACAGGCCGCCGTCGGCGCGCTGGGCGAGCGCGCCGCGCTGCGCGTGGCGGACATCGACGAGGGTGTGGCGCGTGCGTTCGCGCTGGCGCGCGACCCGCAGCGCGCGCAATGGGCCCAGCGTGCGTTGGCCTTCGCGGAGTTGCACAAGGGCGCCGCGCGGCGCATGGCCGAGCGCATCGTGCGCCTGATGAACCGGCGCTAGCGCGTCACGCGCGCAGCACGTCGAGCGTCCGTACGCTGGCGGCGCCGGGCAGCACCGAGGCGTCGATCGTCGTGCGTGCGATGCGCAGGTGGTCGGTCAGCGCGGTCTTGATCAGCGCGCGCAGGTCGGTGGTGATGCGCAGGTCGCGGCCTTCGAAACGGTCCTTCGACGCCAGCCCCGGCCAGTCGGCGAGCACGCGGCCGCCGCGCACGGCACCGCCGAGTACGAACGCCACGCCGCCGGTGCCGTGGTCGGTGCCTTGCGTGCCGTTGACAGCGACCTCGCGGCCGAACTCCGTGACCACCAGCACCATCGTGCGCGACCATGCCGGCCGCGTGCCGCTCAGCGACTCGCGCAGCGCGGCCAGCGTCTCGTCCAGCAACTTGAGGTTGTTGGATAGCGCGCCCTGCGGCAGTGCCTGATTGGCGTGGCTGTCCCAGCCGCCGATCTCGAGCACCGCGGCCTGCGGGCCCTCGGGCAGTGACAGGAACTCACCGGCGCGACGTGCCAGCGACACGGCCTGCGCCCGGGCGCCGCCGCCGCCCATCGCGTTGGCCTCGACGGCGTCGCCCATGGCCGGATCGGCCCGCAACGCGCGGGCGCGCTCGAGGGCCTGCGCGAGGGCAGGATCGTTCCGGTACAGCCGCTGCACGCGAAGAACCAGGTCCACCGACGGATCGGGCAGCGCCGATGGCGCCCAGGTGTCGATCTCGCCCGGTCCGCGCATCACCAGCGGCACCGCGGTCTGCAGCGCCATGCCCTTGCGGCCATTGGCGGCCAGCGCGCGACCGAGCCAGCCGGTGGCCAGCTCGTGCGGGCGCGTGCCGCCGGATTCGAGCAACTGCTGCGCGTCGAAGTGCGAGCGTTCGCGATACGGCAGGCCGGTGGCGTGCACCACCAACAGTTCCTGGCGCCGGTACATGGCGTGCATCTCGGTCAGCCACGGGTGCAGCGCGAACGGGCCATCCAGTGGCAACGCGGCGGCAGGCAGCTGAGCCAGCGGCCCGCGCGCCGCGACGAATTGCGAGTCGCCGGGCAGCGGCACCGCCGTCAGGCCATCGAGGCCACCGCGCAGGATGAGCAGCACGAAGCGGGCGTCGTCGCCGCGCCCCTGGCCGGCCAGGCTGAGCTGGCTCCACGGCGCCAACGCGGCGCTGCTCAACATCGTGCGCATGAACTCTCGGCGTGCCGTCATCGCGATTCCTAACGGCGTTGAAACTCAGGGGCCATGAGCAACAGCGCCAGCGCCTGCGGACCATCGGCCGCGCGCTCGATCTGCAGGCGGGCGTCGTCGCTCAGCGCAGGGCCGAGGGCGCGCCCGGCGAGCGTGCGCGCATCGAGCTGCCGGCCGAGCCGGTCTCCGACGCGCGTGGCCCATTCCAGCCGCTTCCACACGGCCTCGGGGCCGAGCCATTCCTCGGCACGGTCGGGCCAGCCGGCGGGCGAGGGCGCTGCCTGCACGCGTTGGCCCATCAGCGTGACGCCGCCGTCGCGGCCGCGCGCGACCATGGCTTCGCCGACGCGCAACACCCGCGCACTGGAAACCACCAGTTCCTCGGGCGTCTTGAGCTTGGTCGCGGACGCCTGCCACCCTTCCGGTGCGCGCACGAGTTCGCGGTACACCGTCGGCAGGTCTCCGCCGCTGTCGGAGAAGGCCTTGGCCAGGCGATCGACCAGCACCGGCGGCGGGTCGTCGGCCACGAAATGGCGCGCCAGTTTGGTGGCGATGAAGCGCGCGGTCGCGGGGTGGCGCGTCAGGTCGTGCAACACATCGGCGAGCGCCTGCGGGCCTTCGGCGTAGCGCTTGCCGAGCACCGTCTTCGCACCCGGTTCGTGCCACGCGGCATCGAAGAAGCTCGCCTCGTCGCCGCGCGGCAGGCGTGGGGCGCGCCAGCCGGTGAGCACGGCGGCGAATGCGGTGACGTCGGCCTGCGTGTAGCCGCCGTCGACGCCGAGCGTGTGCAGCTCGAGCACCTCGCGCGCCAGGTTCTCGTTGAGCCCGGTGATGCGCGGCACGACGCCGTCGCGCTGCTGCACGCGCGCCAGGCGCTCGACGGCGCGCGAGTGCGGCCCGGCAGAAAGCGCGTTGTCGAGGTAGCGCAGCATCGCTGCGTGCCTCGTCGACGCGCCGAGCAACTGCTCGAAATTGCCCGCGATGTGGGGCCGGATCGCCTCGCGCTCGAAGGCGCCCGCCAGTCCGCGCGAGGCACCCTTGGCGATCGACACCGTGAAGTGGTTGGACCAGAACAGGGCCAGCCGCTCGGTGAACGGGCGTTGCGTGGTGGCGGCCGTCGACAACCGCGCAGCGATGTCGGCCTGCACCAACTCGCGGAAGTGTTCGACGAACTGCTGTTCGATGGGCTTGCTGGTCATCGCATCGCCATCGGCGCGCATCTGCCGCAGCGTGCGCAGATAGGCATCGTGCGCGCGCAGGCCGTCGGCCGCGCTGGGCAGGCCCGTGCCGCGCTGCGGATCGGCCGCGCCGATCTGCGCCAGCAGCCAGCCCTGCGCATCGGCGCCGACGACGCCGAGGTCGGGCTCGCCCAGCCCGAAGCGGTGAGCGGCGATCGCAGCCGGCAGAGACGACATGCGCGACAGTATGGTCGCGCAACGACGCCGCGTGGTTGCGCGAGCTCGACGGCGCGCGAAAAGATGCGTAAAGCCGCGGTCGGCCGCTCTAGCGTGCCAGCAACGCGTTGACGTTGTCGACGTCGCCGGGCTGCAGTTCGCCCGCGGCCTGGCGCAGCCGCAGGCCGTTGACGACGACGTCGTAACGGGCGCGCGCCAGGTCGCGCTGCGTGAGGTTGAGCTGCGTCTGCGCGTTCAGCACGTCGATGTTGACGCGCACGCCGACCTTGTAGCCCAGCTGCGTGGCCTCGAGCGCGAGCTTGCTCGACGACTCGGCGGCCTCGAGCGCGCTGACCTGCGCGCGCCCGGACTTCAGGCCGAGGAACGCCGTGCGCGTGCCTTGCGCGACGCCGCGGCGCGCAGCCTCGAGGTCGTTGCGCGACTTGTCTTCGAGCGACAGGGTTTCCTTGATGCGGTTCTGCGTCGCGCCTCCGGTGTACAGCGGGAGCTTCAGCTGCAGGCCGATCAGCGAGTTGGCGGTACTGCCCGGCGCGGTGGTCGCGGTGCCGGTGGTGCGGTTGGCGCCGACCGAGCCGATCAGGTCGACCGTCACCCCTTCGGCCGCCCGCGCGCGCTCGGTCTCCAGGCGGGCGATTTCGAGGCCGAGTCGCGCCTTGCGAATCTGCGGATGCACGCGATCGGCGGTGTCGACCCAGGCGTTGATGTCATCGGGCATCGGCCCGGGCAGCGTCACCGGCTCGGCCAGCGGCTTCGGGACCACGTTGGTGCGGCCGACCAGCTGATCGAGCGCGACGCGCTTGGTGCGCAGGTCGTTCTCGGCGGCGATCTCCGCGGCGGTGGAGAGGTCGAACCGGGCCTGCGCCTCGCGCGTGTCGGTGATGGTGGCAGTGCCGACCTCGAAGTTGCGCTTGGCCGACGCGAGCTGCTCCGCGATCGCCGCCTTCCCGGTCTGCGAGGTGACCAGCGCATCGTAGGCGGCCAGCACGTCGAAGTAGGCCTGCGCAACCCGAATGATCAGGTCCTGCTCGGCGCTTTCGAGGTCGGCCTGCGCGGCCTCGTAGGCGCGCTGCGCCTGATTGATGGTGGCGTCGTTGCTGCGGTTGTAGAGCGGCTGCGTCGCACTGACAGCGGCGTCGACGCGGTTGTTGTAGAAATGGCCGTCGGTGCCCGGGACGGGCACTCGATTGATGCCGGCGACCGTGCTCGGCACGTTGACGTCGGTGCGCGCGGCGTTCGCCAGCAGGCCCACGTTGGGCCGATTGAGGGCCTCGACCTGGGCCAGACGGTATTGCGAGGAATCGGCCAGCGCACGCGCCGCCAGGTAGGTGGCGTCGTAGGCGCGCGCCGCGTCGTAGAGCTCACGCAGGTTCTGCGCACACACCCACGTCGGCGCGAACGCCAGTGCGCCGGTGAGCGCCAGCAGGCAGCGACGGACAAGGTGCGAACTCGGGCGCGGCGGCGCGAAGGTCATACGGGGCGTCCTCGGTGGGGCGTTGGCGAAACAGGGGCTCGAATCGGCAGCCGGGTTTGTAGGCCGGCGGCCGCGGCGGCGGCAACGCCTTTGCGATGCATCGCCGATTGACGGCACCGGCCGGTCGGCTGGCGCCGATGAGTGGTCGAAACAGCCGCGTCCCGGCGCGCTGCGGTCACCTCGTGGTCAGAAATGGAAGCGGCTCGGCTCGTCGAAGCCGCGCAGGCGCGGGGCCACCGTGTCGAACAGATCTCGGGTCTCGAAGCTCGATGCCGCCAGCCGTTGCACGCGCACCGCCCGCATCACCGGCTCGTCGCCGACGATGGCCATCAACCGCCCCCCCGGCGCGAGCTGGTCGAGCAGCACCTGCGGCACGGAACTCGTGGAACCCGACAGCATGATGACGTCGAAGGGCGCTTCGTCGGGCATGCCGCGCGAGCCGTCGAGCACCCGCACCTTGCAGTTGGCGATGCCGGCGCGCTGCAGATTGGCCGCGGCCATCTTGGCCAGGCTCGGATGCACCTCGAGCGAGAGCACCGAGCGCGCACGGTGCGCGAGCAGCGCCGCCACGAAACCGGACCCCGCGCCGACCTCGAGCACGCGCTCGTGCCGTTGCACGCCGGCCTCCTGCAGCAACCGCGCCTCGACCTTCGGCGCCAGCATACATTGCCCCTCGGGCAGCGGCACCTCGGTGTCGACGAAGGCCAGCGCGCGATAGGCGCTGGGCACGAAGTCCTCGCGGCGAACCACCGCCAGCAGGTTGAGCACCGCGGGATCGAGCACGTTCCACGGCCGGATCTGCTGCTCGATCATGTTGAAGCGCGCGAGTTCGAGGTTCATGTCGGTCGATGTCCGGACGCAAACGGCAAATTTTACGGGCGCGTCAGTGCGCGCGGCCGCGGCGTGTCGAGGGCGAGGGCGAGGCGCCGGCGGGCCGCGCCAACCCGCGGATCACCAGGTCGATGTGCGCGCGCACGAAGGCTGGGGCATCGAAATCCTCATGGTGCCCCGGGCAGGCACCCAGCGAATGCTTGTGCATGCACAGCATCACCATCGGCAGCACCAGCGAGTGCACCACCACCGAGACGTCGATGTCGTCGAACTCGCCGCTGTCGATGCCGCGCTGCACGACGCGTGAGATCAATTGCTCACCCGGTTGCACCACCTCACGGTTGTAGAACTCGGCGAGGTCGGGGAAGTTGCGCACCTCGGTGATGATGAGCTTGAACACGCCCGACGTCGGGCTGTCCAGCACCTCGAGCCACCAGCGGCTCAACACTTCGCGCAGCAGCTCGGCCGCCGACCCGCGGTGTCGCTCGGCCTCGGCGGCGCCGGCCGCGATACGGGTCGACAGATGCTCGCGGATCACCGCCTTCAACAGTTCCTCTTTGCTCGGGTAGTAGAGGTACAGCGTGCCCTTGGACACGCCGGCGCGTTGCGCCACCTCTTCGGCGCGCGTGGCGGCGAAGCCCTTCTCGACGAACAGCACCAGCGCGGCGTCGAGCAGCTGCTGAGGCCGCGCCTCCTTCTGGCGTCGTCGGGTGGGTGCGAGGAAGGCGCTCATTGTTAATGACCAACGGGTCAGTAATGTAATCGAGCCTTGTCGCCAGGGTCAACCGCACCGGCTCGGTGCGCATATCGGCCAGGCCAGGGTGCGCAGTCGTCGGGCGTCGACGCCACGGGTGGTTCAACCAGGCGACAGGAAGCGGCCCGTATCATCGGCCGCGCCAAATAGCGGGAGGACGATTTGGATTGGGTGTTGCTGGCCAAAGCCGCGGTGATGGGTGTCGTCGAAGGCTTGACCGAGTTCCTTCCGGTGTCGTCGACCGGGCATCTGATCCTCGCCGGGGCCCTGCTCGACTTCAACGACGAGCGCGGCAAGCTGTTCGAGATCGTCATCCAGTCCGCCGCGATCGTGGCCGTGGTCTGGGAGTACCGGACGCGCCTCGGCTTCGTGCTCGCCAATGCGGGTCGCGACGAGAAGGCGCGCCGGCTGCTGCTCAACGTGGCGATCGCCTTCATGCCGCTGGCGCTGCTCGGGCTGGCCTTCGGCAAGGTCTTGAAGGCCCACCTGTTCAACGCGCCGACGGTGGCCACTACCTTCATCCTCGGCGGCCTGATCATCCTGTGGGCCGAGCGGCGCGAGCACCGCGTGCGCGTGGCCGAGGTCGACGACATGACGCCTCTCGACGCGCTGAAGGTCGGCATCGCGCAGGCGTTCGCGCTGATCCCCGGCACCAGCCGCTCGGGCGCCACGATCATCGGCGGCATGCTGTTCGGCCTGTCGCGCCGCGCCGCCACCGAGTTCACGTTCTTTCTCGCCATTCCCACGCTGGTGCTGGCGGGCGCCTATTCGCTGTGGAAGGAGCGCGCGCTGCTCGCGGGCAGCGACCTCGGCATGTGGGGCGTCGGCATGCTGACGTCGTTCGTCTCGGCGTTCCTCTGCGTGCGCTGGCTGCTGCGCTACATCGCGAGCCACAGCTTCGTGCCCTTCGCCTGGTACCGCATCGCGTTCGGCGTGGTCGTGCTGCTCACCGCCTGGAGCGGCGTGGTGCATTGGGTCGACTGAGCCGCGCTCAGCGCTTGCGGAACACCAGGTCGAAGCTGGCGTGGCCCAGGCGCTCGCCGCGGCGCTCGAACTTGGTGATCGGCCGGTAAGCGGGGCGCGGCGCGAACCCGGCTGCGCCGTTGACGAGCGCCGGCTCCGCGCTCAGCACGTGCAGCATCTGCCGGGCATACGGCTCCCAGTCGGTGGCCAGGTGCAGCGTGGCACCGCGAGCCAGTCGTGATGCCAGCAGGGCCACCAGCGGTGGTTGGATCAGGCGCCGCTTGTGGTGGCGCTTCTTCGGCCACGGATCCGGAAAGAACACGAACGCGCCGGCCAGCGAGTCCGGCACCAGCATCTCGGCGAGCACGGCGACCGCGTCGTGCTGCACGATGCGCACGTTGCAGAGCCCCGACGTGTCGATCCGCTGCAGCAGCGCGCCGACCCCGGGCGGATGCACCTCGACGCCCAGGAAATTCAGGTGCGGCGTCGCCGCGGCGATCTGTGCGGTGGCATCGCCCATGCCGAAGCCGATCTCCAGGATCAGCGGCGCATCGCGGCCGAACGCGGCGGTCACATCGAGCGGCCGTGGTTGGAACGGCAGCACGTAGCGCGGCGCCAAGTCCTGAAGCGCGCGTTGCTGACCCGGGCCCATTCGTCCAGCGCGCAGAACGTAGCTGCGCACGCCCCGACGTCCCTCAGGTGCTCGCGCGTCGTCGGGAACCGGCGGATCCGGCTGCATGAGCGCCAAGGGCTACTCGGCGGTCTGGCGCGCGCGCCGCGCGTCGAGCGTGGCCACCAAGGTGTCGCGCAGCCGCTGGGCATCGATCGGCTTGGTCAGGAAGTCGTTCATGCCCGCCGCCAACGCCAGTTCGCGCTCGGAGGTCAGCGCCGCGGCGGTCAACGCGATGATCGGCAGCGTCTGCGCGTCGTGCCGCTCGCGCAACAGGCGGGTGACCTCGTAGCCGCTCATCGCCGGCATCTGCACGTCCATCAGCACGGCGTCGAACGGCGTGCCCGCGCGCACGGCCTGCGCCACCGCCTCGAGCGCCTGCGCGCCGTCGCCGGCCTGCGACACGATGGCGCCCCATTGCTCGAGCATCGCCACCGCGATCGTCATGTTGACCGCGTTGTCCTCGGCCATCAGCACGCGCGCGCCGCAGAGCGCGTCGGGTTGGCCGTCGTCGCCGAACGCGGTGTCCTGCGCGTGTGTCAGCGCGTCGTCCAGAGGCAGTTCGGCCCAGAAGCAGCTGCCGCGGCCCGGCGTGCTGTCGACGCCGACCCCGCCGCGCATCAGGCTGGCCAGCTCGCGACAGATCGACAGCCCGAGCCCACTGCCGCCGAAACGCCTCGTGGTCGACTGGTCGGCCTGCGTGAACGGGGTGAACAACTGGCGCTGCACGTCGGGCTCGATGCCGGGGCCGGTGTCGCTCACCTCGATGCGCAGCCAACCCGGCCGTGGCGCCGTGGCCGTCAGCGCGATGTCGCCGCGCTGGGTGAACTTCAGCGCGTTGTTCAGGTAGTTGGTCAGGATCTGGCGCAGGCGCACCGGGTCGCCCATGACACGTCGCGGCAGCGCTGGATCGACCGACTGCCGGTAGGCGAGCCCGCGCGCGTCGGCCAGCGTGCCGTAGACGCGGCCGAGCGAGTCGAACAGCGAACCGAGGTCGAACGCGATCTGGTCGATCAGCAGCTTGCCCGCCTCGATCTTCGACAGGTCGAGCACGTCGGAGATCACCGCCGTCAAGGTCTCGGCGCTGTCGCCGATCTGCTCGAGGTACTGGCGCCGCCGTGCCTCGTCGACCTCCGGCCTGCGCGCCAGGCGCGCCAGGCCGACCAGACCGTTGAGCGGCGTGCGGATCTCGTGGCTGGTGTTGGCGAGGAACGCGCTCTTGGCGCGGTTGGCCGCCTCGGCGTCGTCGCGCGCCTTGGCCAGCGCCTGGTCCGTGCGGCGCCGTTCGGTGATGTCTTCGACGATCCAGATCGTGCCACCGCGCATCGGGTGCGACGGGTCGACGGCCTTGGCCAGCATGCGGCACCAGAACCGCGTGCCATCGCGGCGCGTCAGCTCGTGGACGAGCTCCACCGGTTCGCCCAGGGCCAGACGCGGGCCGATCAGTCGGCCGACCTCGGCGTATTCGGCGTCGTCCGCCCAGACCGCGCGGCCGGGCTGCCCGACCAGCGTGCCGCGGCCCCAGCCGAGCATGGCTTCGATGGCAGGGTTGGCCTGCACGAAGTGCTGGTCGCGCGTGAACGCGATGCCCAGCGATGCGTTCTGCAGCACCGCCTCGTGCGCGAGCCGCGTGCGCTCGACCTCGGAGATGTCGCGTCCGTTGAGCACCAGGAAGCGCTTGCCCTCGAGGTCGAACTGGGCCGCCGACAGCATGAGCTGGAAGCGCTCGCCATGGCGGGCGACGAACTCTTGCGGCCAGTCGCTGACGGTGCCCCGGGTGCGCACCGCGTCGACGAACGCCGCGCGCTCGTGCGGCTCGACCCAGATGCCGAGCTCGACCGCGGTGTGGCCGACCGCCTGCTCGCGCGTGTAGCCGGTGAAGCGCGTGAAGGTGTCGTTGACCATCACGTAGCGGCCGCTGTCGAACTCGGTCAGCGTGATCAGATCGGGGCTGGTCGCCACCAGGTGCGACAGCGTGGTCTGCGAGCGACGCAACGCCTCCTGCGCGTCGTGCAGCTCGGTGATGTCGCGGCCCACCCCCCAGTAACCCGCGAAGCGGCCGAAGGCGTCGACGCGCGGTTCGCCACTGATCAGCTGGTGGCGTGTGCTGCCGTCGCGCCGCCGCCATTGCGTGTGCAGGTCGCGGAACGGCCGCTGCGCCGCCAGGTCGGCTCGGTGCGCCTTGAACAGCTCGGCATCGGTCTGCCACTCGGGCATCTCCCACGGCGCCGGGTAGCGGCGATCGACCAGCGCAAACCGGTTGTCGCGGCCGCGCCGCCACACGGTGGTGGACTGCAACGCGGCGTCGATCTCCCAGTACGTATCCACCGCGATGCCGAGCAGGTGCACGAAGCGCGCCTCGCGCTCCTCGCTGGCGCGGCGGTGCAGCAACAGGACCCGCGAGATCATCACGCCGCAGGCCAGCCCGGCGCCGAGCACCAGCAAGTGATTGAAGAGCCGGCGCTCGAGGCCGAGGTCGGGCAGCAGGGCGGCCCCGGCGATCGAGCCGCGCTGCTCGGCCCAGGCCAGCGCCAGCAACAACACGGCACTCGCCGCGGCCGTGATGGCGCCGAAGCGCGTGCCGACGGCCGCGCAGATGGCCATCGGCAGCAGCGTCATGAAACCGATCGCCGGCGCGTTGAGCCCGAGGCCGCTGAAGGCCGCGTACAGCGCGAACAGCGTCACCGCAAGCACGTTGACGCCCAGTGCCGCCCACTGCACCGCCGCGCCGCGAATGCGTGTCGCCAGCAGCGACAGCAGCGCTGCCGCGCCGAAGCTGCTGGTCAGCGCCGTGCGGTTGGCGATCGGGAATGGCCCGGTCGCCAGCAACAGCGCGGCCAGCCCGAACACCGCGGTCGCCACCACGAGCACGCGCCGCGCGATCGCGGTGCGCGCGTCGTCGAAGGGATCAGTGTGTGAAAGGCGAATCACGGGCGGGGGGGCGCGCCTGGGGTGCACCACTTTGTCACCATCGGCAGGCGCCATCGAGAGGGCTAGCCCGCGATGGCTCGGCCGAGCGGCCCAGGGCCGACGGGCCTGGCGGTTGACGTAGACTGCTCGCCGCGCGGGTGTAGTTCAATGGCAGAACGGCAGCTTCCCAAGCTTCATACGAGGGTTCGATTCCCTTCACCCGCTCCACGACGCGCCTGATGCCCTGAGGCCCCGGGCCGTGCGTTGCGCGGCGCTGACGGTCGGTGTTTCCGAGGCTGACAGCGTCGCACGGCTTGCCGCACGCTCATCGACCGATGAGTGCACCGATCCAAGTGCTGTTCCAGGGTGCGTCGCCGCCCGACCTGACGACGTCGGCGTTCGGGCCGTTCATCGTGCAGGCGTGCGGGAGTCTGGAGGACGCCGCCGGGCAGCTCGAGTCGAGCCACTTCGACGCGCTGCTGCTGCAGGTGGCCACACCCGGCGAGCTGCAGACGCTCGAGCACTGGAGCGCGCTGTCGCACGCGGCGCTCGACATGGCGCTGGTGGTGGTGACGCCCGAGCCGACGGCCGCCGAGCTGGCGCGCCTGCTGCGCCTGGGCGTGCAGGAGGTGGTGCCGTCGCGCGACGCGCATCCCGACCGCCTGGCCCTGGCGCTGCGGCAAGGCGCCGAGCGCAAGTGGCTCGACACGGCGGCGCGTCGTGCCTACGCCACCGACCTCGGCACCGGGTTGCCGAACCATGCCCAGCTGATGGAGCACATGACGCACCTGCTGGCGCTGCGCGAGCGCGAGCCGGCGCCGATGGCGCTGCTGGCGCTGCGCGTCGAGGGGCTCGCCACCGCCGAGGCCAGGCTCGGCAGCGAGGCCGCCAATGTCCTGCGCCGCAAGATCGCCGTGCGCCTGCGTTCGGGGTTGCGCGCCAGCGACGTGGTGGCGGCGATCGGCGCCGACCGCTTCGCGGTGCTGCTGGCCTGGATCGACGACGCGGCCGATGGCGAACGGGTCGCGGCCAAGCTGGCGCAGAGCCTGCAGCGGCCGCTCAACGTGGCGGGTCAGGACCTGCAGGTGGCCATCGGCGCTGGTGTTGCGCGTTACCCCGGCGACGGCCGCGACGCCGACACGCTGCTGCGCCTGGCCGCGAGCCAGGCCTCGCAGAGCCAGCCGCAAGGCCGGGCGCGGTTCACCAGTCGCATCGACCGCGGCGACGCCGCCAACGACGAGCTGCCCACGCAGCCCTGACGCCGCGCCTCGCGCGCGGCGGCGGCACGGCTATTTGTTCAGGTCGCCCAGGCAGAGGTACTTGACCTCGACGTACTCGTCGATGCCGTGGTGCGAGCCCTCGCGGCCGAGGCCTGATTGCTTGACGCCGCCGAACGGCACCTCGGCCACCGAGATCAAGCCGGTGTTGATGCCGACCATGCCGTACTCGAGTGCTTCGGCGACGCGGAAGATGCGGCCGACGTCGCGGCTGTAGAAGTAACTGGCGAGCCCGAACTCGGTGGCGTTCGCCAGCGCGATGGCCTCCGCCTCGGTCTTGAAGCGGAACACCGGCGCCACCGGCCCGAACGTCTCCTCGCGCGCGCACAGCATGTCGGAGGTGGCGTCGGACAGCACGGTGGGCGTGTAGAAGCGATCGCCGATGCGTTCACCGCCAGCCAGCACCTTGGCCCCCTTGGCCAGCGCGTCGGCGACATGCGCTTCGACCTTGGCCATCGCCTGGGCGTCGATCAGCGGGCCCTGGTTGATGCCGGGCTCGAAGCCGTTGCCGACCTTGATGGTCCGGGACTTCTCGGCCAGCTTGCGCACGAAGGCGTCGTAGACGCCGTCCTGCACGTAGAGGCGGTTCGCGCACACGCAAGTCTGGCCGGCGTTGCGGTACTTGCTGACCATCGCGCCGTCGACGGCCGAGTCGACGTCGGCGTCGTCGAACACGATGAATGGCGCGTTGCCGCCGAGTTCGAGCGACAGCTTCTTGATCGTCGGTGCGCATTGCGCCATCAGGATGCGGCCGACCTCGGTGGAGCCGGTGAACGACAGGTGGCGCACCGTGTCGGACGCGCACAGCGCCTTGCCGACGTCGATCGACCGGCCGGCATCCGCGGTGACGACGTTCAGCACGCCGGCGGGCATGCCGGCGCGCTGCGCCAGCTCGGCACAGGCCAGCGCCGACAGCGGCGTGGCCTCCGCCGGCTTGATCACCACCGGGCAGCCGGCGGCCAGCGCCGGCGCCACCTTGCGCGTGATCATCGCGATCGGAAAGTTCCACGGCGTGATGGCCGCGCAGACGCCGATCGGCTGCTTGATGACGACCGTGCGCTTGCTCGGGTCGGTGGTCGGGATCGTTTCGCCGTAGACCCGCTTGCCTTCCTCGGCGAACCATTCGATGAAGCTGGCGCCGTAGACCACCTCGCCGCGCGCCTCGGCCAGCGGCTTGCCCTGCTCGGCGGTCATGATGCGCGCCAGGTCGTCGGCATGCTGGTTGAGCAGCGCGAACCATTTCATCAGGATGGCGTGGCGCTGCTTGGCGGTCATCGCGCGCCATGAACCCCAGGCGGCATCGGCGGCGGCGATCGCCTGCGCGGTCTCTTTCGCGCCGAGGTTGGCGACGTCGGCGAGCTTGAGGCCTGTGGCCGGGTCGTTGACCGCGAATCGGCTGCTGCCGCCGACCCAGTGGCCGTCGATCAAGGCGTTGGTGCGCAGCAGAGCGGCATCCTGCAACGAGGCCAGCGGCGAGGTCTTCATGTCCATGGCGTTCTCTCCTGATGCGATTCACTGCGCCGACGGCCACGCGTCGGCGCGTGCCAGCGCATCGCGAATGGCTTCGCCGTGCTCGTCGAGGCGGGGTGCGGGTTGGTCCGACACCGCGCGCACGCCGTCGAGGCGCATCGGCGCGGCCACCATCGGCATGCCGCCATTGTCGATCTTCATGCCGCGCGCCATCACCTGCGGGTGCCTGAAGACCTCGGGCAGCTCGAGGATCGGCGCGCACGGCACCGCGTTCGGCTCGAGCAGCGCGGTCCATTGCGCGGTGGTGCGCTCGCGCATCCAGCCGGCGATCAGCGGAGCGAGCTCGTCGCGGTGCCGGATGCGCAGCGCGTTGGTCGAGAAGCGCGCATCGGAGCCGATGGCCTCGCGGCCGGCCAGCTTGCAGAAGCGCTGGAACTGCCCATCGTTGCCGACCGCCAGCACGATGTGCCCGTCGAGCGTCTTGAACACCTGGTACGGCACCACGTTGACGTGCGCATTGCCCATGCGCTTGGGCGTGCCGCCCCCGACCAGGTAGTTGCTCGCCTGGTTGGCCAGCATTGCCAGTTGCGTGTCGAGCAGTGCGGCGTCGATCCAGCGGCCCTGGCCGCTGCGGTGGCGCTCCTGCAGCGCCGCCAGGATCGCCGTGGTCGCGTACAGCCCGGTGAAAAGGTCGGCCACCGCGACGCCGACCTTCTGCGGCTCGGCGCCAGGGGTGCCGTCCTTCTCGCCGGTGACGCTCATCAGGCCGCCGGTGGCCTGGATCGCGAAGTCGTAGCCAGCGGCCAGCGCGTAGGGCCCATCCTGCCCGTAGCCGGTGATCGAGCAATAGATGAGCCGCGGGTTCAGCGTCCGCAACGACGCATGGTCGAGCCCGTACTTGGCGAGCTGGCCGACCTTGTAGTTCTCCAGCAGGACGTCGGCGTGCACGGCGAGCCGCCTCACCAGCGCTGCACCGTCGGCACTGGCGAGGTCGATCGCGATCGAGCGCTTGCCGCGGTTGGCGCTCAGGTAGTACGCCGCCATGCGGTCGGCGGCATCGCCCCACCAGGGCGGTCCCCATTCGCGGGTGTCGTCGCCGCTCTCGGGCCGCTCGACCTTGATCACGTCGGCGCCGTAGTCGGCCAGCAGCTGGCCACACCAGGGGCCCGCGAGCACGCGGCTCAAGTCGAGCACGCGCACCCCCGTGAGAGGCCTCGGTGTCTCGCTCATCGGTGCGTCAGGCGGTGAACGCCTGGATGCCGGTGATGGCGCGGCCGAGGATCAGCGCGTGGATGTCGTGCGTGCCCTCGTAGGTGTTGACCACTTCCAGGTTGACCAGGTGGCGGGCGACGCCGAACTCGTCGCTGATGCCGTTGCCGCCCATCATGTCGCGCGCGGTGCGGGCGATGTCGAGCGCCTTGCCGCAGCTGTTGCGCTTGAGGATGCTGGTGGTCTCGACCGCGGCCTTGCCGTCGTCCTTGAGTCGGCCGAGGCGCAGGCAGCCTTGCAGCCCGAGCGCGATCTCGCTCAGCATGTCGGCCAGCTTCTTCTGCACCAGTTGGTTGGCCGCCAGCGGCCGACCGAACTGCTTGCGGTCGAGCACGTACTGGCGCGCCCGGTGCAAGCAGTCTTCCGCGGCACCCAAGGCGCCCCACGCGATGCCATAGCGGGCGCTGTTCAGGCAGGTGAACGGGCCTTTCAGGCCGCGCACGTCGGGGAACGCGTTCTCCTCGGGACAGAACACCTCGTCCATCACGATCTCGCCGGTCACGCTGGCACGCAGCCCCACCTTGCCGTGGACCGCAGGTGCCGACAGGCCCTTGGCGCCTTTGTCGAGGATGAAGCCGCGGATCTGGCCGCCGTCGTCCTTGGCCCAGACGACGAAGACATCGGCGATCGGGCTGTTGGTGATCCACATCTTGGCGCCGCTGAGCGCGTAGCCGCCGGACACCTTGCGCGCGCGCGTGACCATGCTGCCCGGGTCGGAGCCGTGGTTCGGCTCGGTGAGGCCGAAGCAGCCGATCCATTCGCCGCTGGCGAGCCGGGGCAGGTACTTGCGCTTCTGCGCCTCGGTGCCGAACTCGTTGATCGGCACCATCACCAGCGAGCTCTGCACGCTCATCATCGAGCGGTAGCCCGAGTCGACGCGTTCGACCTCGCGCGCCACCAGGCCATAGCAGACATAGTTCAGGCCGGCGCCACCGTAGGTCTCGGCAATGGTGGGGCCGAGCAGGCCGAGCGATCCCATCTCGCGGAAGATCGCGGCGTCGGTCTTCTCGTGGCGGAACGCCTCGAGCACGCGCGGCGCCAGGCGCCCCTGGCAGTAGTCGCGCGCGGCGTCGCGCACCTGGCGCTCATCGGCGTTGAGCTGCTCGTCGAGCAGCAACGGATCTTCCCAAACGAACTTGGCGGCGCTGGACATTTGGATGCTTCCTGCAATGGCTCCGGCCCGAATGGCCGGAGGCGGAATCATCCTATATCGCGGCCAGGCCGCGGCCGACGTACCGCCGGCTAGCCGCGGGTCACTTCTTGGCCGTGCCGCCGGTCGATGGCACCGTGGTCGCCAAGGTGCTCGCCGCCGGGGCCATGAGCTTCGCCTCGCGCATCAGCAGGCGATGGAAGCTCTGTGCACGGTCGAGCCAGTCGACGAAGGCCTGGCCACTCATCGTGGTCTGCTTGTACGCACCCTCGTCCATGAAGGCTTTCCACTCGGGCAGCGCCCGCACACGGTCGAGCAGTTGAATGTAGAACGCCACCTGGTCGGGCGTTGCGCCCGGACTCATGAAGATGCCCCGCATCATCAGGTACTGCACCGGGATGCCGGCGGACATGCAGGTGGGCAGGTCGCTCCAGCTGGCGTCGGGGGTGATGCGGGCCGGGTAGGCCAGGCGCGCGCCGTCGAACACGCACAGCGGCCTCACCTTGCCCTCGCGCCACAGCTTTGCGGCCTCGATCGGGTTGTTGACCGTCAGGTCGACCTCGCCGGCAGCGAGCGTGCTGGCAACGTCGCCTCCGCCCTTCAGCGGCACGTAGGTGATGCGCGCGCCCGCCGCCGTCTCGAGCAGCACGCTGAGCAGCTGATCCTCCTGCTTGCTGCCGGTGCCGCCCAGCTTGAACGAACCGGCCGGCGCGGTGCGCATCGCTTCGAGCACGTCCTGTGCGCTGCGGTACGGCGACTTCGCGTTGACCCACAGCACGAACTGGTCGAGCGCCAGCATCTGCACCGGTGTGATGTCGCTCCAGAGGAACGGCAGGCCGGTGGCCAGCGGCGTCGTGAACAGGTTGGACAGCGTGATGATCAGCTTGTGCGGGTTGCCCTGGGCGGCCTTGACGTCGAGCAAGCCCTCGGCGCCGGAGTTGCCCGCCTTGTTGACCACCTTGATCGGCTGCGCCATCAGGTTGTGCTTCTGCACCATCGACTGGATGAAGCGCGCCATCTGGTCGGCACCGCCACCGGTGCCGGCAGGCACCACCAGCTCGACCGGGGCGCTCGGTTCCCACGCGAGGGCGGGCCCGGCGACGCCGGCCAGCACGGCGAGCAGTGCCGCCATCCAGCGCGGTTGCCGTGGGGTCGTGAGAGTTGCTGTCATGAGAGTTGGCCGGCGCACGCCGTCTGCAAGGTCGGGTTGGGGGCCATCCTATCGGGCGGGCCGGACCCGCTGCGGCGAGCGGGCGCAGCCCCGACTGTAAGCGGCGCCGACTAAGTCACGCCGCCAGACACCACGACGTCGCCGGGGCCGTCGGGTGCGGGTCCTGCCGGCGTGGCGAGGGCAGTGGCCGCGGCTTGTATCCTCGGGCCTGCTCGATCGCGCGTTCGGAGTTGCGCCATGCCGCTGCCTCAGCCGCCAGACATCCGTCGCCGTCGCCTGTTGCGCGACGCATCCGGCGCCGCGTTGGCGCTCTGGGGCCTCGACGCCGTGGCCGACGATTCCTACCCGAGCCGGCCGATCCGGCTGGTGCCATTCGGCACTGCCGGCGGGCCGATCGACGCCATCGCGCGCGTCTACGGTGAGGCCATGAAGCAACGTCTCGGGCAGACGGTGATCGTCGATGCGAAGCCCGGCGCCAGCGGCATCGTGGCCGCCGATTTCGTCGCCAAGGCGCCGCCCGACGGCTACACGCTGATGCTGACCTTGTCGTTGACGCACACCACGGTGCCGCTGCTGCAGCAGAAGGTGCCCTACGACCCGGTGCGCGACTTCCAGCCGTTGACCAAGATCGCGACCGGCGGCCCGATGTTCGTGGTGCCGGCCGGTGCGCCGCCGAACAACCTGAGGGAGTTTGTCGAGTGGGCCAAGGCCAAGGGCCGCGTCACCTACGGTACCTGGGGCAACGGCTCGGCCGCGCACCTGTTCGGCGAGTTGTTCAAGCGCCAGACCGGCGCCCCGCTCGAGCACGTGCCCTACAAGGGCGAGGCAGCCGCGCACCTCGACATGTTCGGCGGCGTGCTCGATACGGCGTGGGCCAACCCCGCCACCGCGCGGACGCACCTGCAAGCCGGCAAGATCAAGGTGCTGGGCATCGTCGGTTCGCGACGCGTCGGCACGATCCCGAGCGTGCCGACGTTCACCGAGCAGGGATTCGAGGGCTTCGGTCTGGACAGCTGGATGGGCTTCTTCGCGCCCGCTCGCACGCCGCCGGCGGTGCTCGACAGGCTGGTGCCGACCCTGCGCGAGATCACGCAGTCGACGGAGGCACGCAACAAGCTGCTCGACATGGGGTTCGAGCCGCTCGGCAGTACCCCTGACGAGTTCGCCAACGGATTGAAGGCCGAGTTCCC
>Ga0335076_10001635_pt1 | contig 21836 bp, 21 predicted proteins | sample Lox_Sample_25_FD_206717 | JGI IMG/M metagenome (GOLD analysis project Ga0335076, IMG submission 206717) | Soil microbial communities from Loxahatchee National Wildlife Refuge, Florida, United States - Lox_Sample_2.5 | ecosystem: Environmental > Terrestrial > Soil > Wetlands | place: USA... | reverse complement strand
ACGACAACTTACCGAAGTCGTAGTGTGGATCCCGCCCTCGGTCACCGTCGAAGTGAGAGTGCCGGTGACCTTCTGACGCTTGAAGCTCCCGCTGAGCCTGTCGACTGTCTCCGAGTTCGGGTGACCGGTCGCGCTGAACTTGTTGTCCGTGATTGCGATCTTCACCTTGTCGGCGCCGGTGAACTCGCCGCAGGACCCGTACCTCGCGACGTAGCCGACCTTGACGACCTTCCCACCCCAGGACCGGCTCCGGGGACCACGGGCGCGCACGTTATCGGAGAAGATACGGCCCGTGCACGGCGGAAGGGAAGGCTTCGAATCGATCATGCTGACCTCCGTGGACGGGAACACGACCGCGGAGTTCGTGCCTGACGCAAACCTCGTGTGCTCCTCGTTCACCGTCGGGGGAGACGAGCTGCTCGACCGGCGCCGCGGCGTCCGCGCGTACGCAGAGCAGGGCAAGACGATGGGCATTCCGCTCCTGTACCCGTGGGCCAACCGGCTGGCCCGTTTTGGGTACGAGGCGGCGGGCAAGGAGGTGTCGCTGTCCGAGGACGACGCGCGGATCCCCCGTGACTCGGGCGGCCTCCCGATCCATGGAGTGCTTCCCGGCCTACTGCGGTGGGAGCTCGAGGAGGTGGACGCGCCCGACTCGCTCGCGGCCGTCCTGCGATGGCGGTCGGCGGAGCTGCTCGAGCTGTTCCCGTTCGTCCACGACGTCCGCGTCGGGGTGACCCTCGGGCGCGCGGAGATAAGGATCACGACGACCGTGACCGCGGCCGGCGACGGGCCGGTGCCGGTGTCGTTTGGATACCACCCGTACACGCGGGTTCCGGCCGCCTCGCGCGACGATTGGCACGTCACGCTCGGCGCCGCCGATCGGCTCCTGCTCGACGACCGCTCGATCCCCACCGGCGAACGGGCGGCGATAGAGCATGCAACGTTCGGCCTCGGCGGGACGAGCCTCGACGATGCGTTCGACGCGGTGGCCGATGGCGCCGAGTTCGAGGCGAACGCGGGTGAGGCGAGGCTCACCGTCGCGTTCCTCGCGGGCTACTCGTACGCGCAGGTGTTCGCTCCCACCGGCCAGCAGTTCATCTGCTTCGAGCCGATGACCGCACCCACGAACGCACTGAACAGCGGCCAGGGGTTGGCGATCGTCCAGCCGGGCGCGGCCTACCGGGCCGCGTTCAGGATCGCGGTCTCGTCGGGAGCGTGATGTCGCCCGGCGTCCGAGTGGCCAGTTGCCAGATCGCGCCCAGCGTCGAGCGCCCGGAACGGAACGCGGAGCTGGCGCTCAACACGATCGCCGGCGCGATCGACGCCGGCGCCCAGATCGTGGTCCTGCCCGAGCTCGTCAACAGCGGCTACGTGTTCACCTCGGTCGACGAGGCACAGGCGGCCGCCGTGCCCGCCGATGGGGAGCTGCTCGCCGGCTGGGCGCGCGAGGCGGCGCGCGGCGATGCGGTGGTCGTCGGGGGGTTCTGCGAGCTGGCCCCGGACGGCCGGGTTCACAACAGCAGCGCGCTCGTCGACGGTGGTGGCGTGCGCGCGGTGTACCGGAAGCTGCACTTGTGGGATGACGAGCCCCGGTGGTTCGCCCCCGGAGATCAGCCCGCGCCGGTGGTCGAGACCCGACACGGCCGGATCGGGCTCGCGGTCTGCTACGACCTCGAGTTCCCCGAGCTCACGCGCGGGCTTGCGCTCGCCGGGGCCGAGCTGATCGCCCTGCCGGCGAACTGGCCGCTCGATCCGGCCCCGCCCGGCGGCCGGCCGATCCTCCATTCCCTCGCCGCCACCACCGCCTACCTGAGCAAGGTCTACGTCGCGGTGTGCGACCGATGTGGCGCCGAGCGAGGGCTCGAGTTCGAGGGTGGGAGCGTGATCGCGGACCCCGACGGCGGGCTGCGCGCCGGCCCGGTGCCGGATCACGGAGAGCGCACCCTGCTCGCCGACTGCGATCTGGCCGGCGCCCGCGAGAAGAGCTCCGGGGAGCGCAACGACGCGTTCGCCGATCGGCGTCCCGAGTACTACGCGTCCGCTCTTGCCCGGGACCATGGCGAGGGGTCCCCGTGACGGGAACCCCTCGCCTCGCGCCCCCTTTGGCCCCCGGTCCCTGAGGTCAGTTGTGGCTCAGCACCAGGCCCTGGTTGCCGCTGCCGACGCCGACTGCCCATTCATTGCTCGCGCCCGGGAACGTGGCCGCGGCGGCTAGCGACCCGCCGAATCCGCCGTTCGAGTCGACCGACCAGGCGCTCCCGTTCCAGCTCAGGATCATCGCCTGCTCAGGGCCGCCGTTGACGCTCGGCAGGTTGGTCCCGACCGCGTAGACATCGCTCGCGGAGCGGCCTGCCACCCCGCTGAGGGTGGGGTAGGCGCCGGGCGTGGGGCTCGAGACGACGGACCACCCGGTCCCGTTCCAGTGCTCGACCAGCGTGCTTCCGCCGATCGCGCTGCCCGCGCCGCTGGACTCGCCGACTGCCCATGCGTTCCCGGCCGATAGCGCCGTCACCGCGGTCAGCGTGCCGCTTGACCGGTTCGGCTGAGGCACGGCGACGACCGTCCACGCCGAGCCGTTGTAATGCAGCGCCTCGGGGACCGATGTCTCCGTCGCTGCATTGATCGTGCTCCCGACGACCCAGATGTCGGTCGCCGAGTCGGCCGAGATCGCGTTGCCCGACGCCGGGGTGAAGCTCGGGTCAGGGAGCGTGGCCACGCTCCACGCGCTCCCGTTCCAGTGCTCGGCCAGCCCGCCGGATGCGCCCTCGCCCACCGCCCACGCGTTCGTCGGGCTCATGTCGACCACGCCCGTGAGGCGCGCCGCGAAGCCCGTGATCGCGTCGAGAGAGTTAACCGTCCACGCGGATCCGTTCCAGTGCTCGATCAGTGTGCCGTAGTCGCGGCGCCGGATCATCGTGAAACCGACCGCCAAGGCGTCGCTGGCGCTGCTCGCGCTGACCCCGTCGAGCGCGGCGTATTCGCCGAGGTTCGGGGTCGGCGTCAGCGACCACGCCGTCCCGTTCCAGTGATAGGCGACGGCCGGCGCCTGCGGCTGCCCAGCCGCCACGAACTGCTGACCGACCGCCCACGCGTCCGAGTTCGTCCGCGCCGAAGCTCCCAGCAGCGACACGTTGTTCCCCGTCGACGGCACGCTCACCGGCGTCCACCCGCCCGCGGCGAACGCCGACGGGACGATCGTCAGGGCGAGCGCCAGCGCCGCCGTCACGGCAAGGCCCATCTTCTTCATCGTCTGCTCCCCGGTTGAGATTCTCCGTGTGCCAGCCGAGGACTCCGGTGCTCGCACGATCCTTCCTCGGAAGGCTCGCGACCTCGGAAAATTCACAACCGTACGCTTGAGGGGTGCGCCCGAGATTCGTCCTCGCAGCGGTCGCGGTCGCGGCAGCTGCGGCGGGTTGCGGGTCGCGTGGCGGCTTGTCGCATGCCGCCGGGCCTGCGCTGTTCGCCGAGGACTGCGGCGTGTGTCACTCGCTGAACGGACACCAGTCGCCGCACCGGCAGGGTGGCGATCTCCTCGGCCTACGCACCACCCGCGCTGAGATGCTCGAATTCGTCCGCGAGATGCCGGTCCCTCACCGGCTGAGCCCGGGTCAGCTCGAGACTGTCGTCGACTACGTGCGCGCCGTCGAGGCGGGCAGGCCCGGGAGGCACGGCTAAGGCAAGCCCGACGGCACGAGTTCGCCCACGCCGGCCACCGTGGTCGTCGGCGTCAGGCCGCCGGCGACGACGATCCGTCCCCCGATCGCGAGCGAGGCGGTGTCCGACAGCGGCTCGGGCAACCGGCCGGCGGGTCGGACGGCGCCGGTGCGAGGGTCGATCGACAACACGTGCGCGGTCTGTGAGCCGAGCGCGCTGCCGCGGCCGCCGACCAGGTACACGAAAGAACCGAGCGTCGCCGCGGAGGCGTGGGTGATCGGCTGAGGTAGCCGCCCGATCTCGCGGATGTTCCCGGTGGCGGGGTCGAACCGGTAGATCGCGTCGCTCGCGCCGTCGGGCGCCGATCCGCCGATGATCAGGATCCGGTCGCCGATCGCCGTTGCCGCGGCGTAACGTAGCCCGACGGGGAGGTGCCCGGCGATCCGCACCGGCGCGCCCGGCCGCCAGGCGAGGATCGTGCTTAACCAGTTCGTGCCGTCGTAGCCGCCCACCACGTACGCCGTCCCACCCGCCGCAGTCACGGCCACGTCGGATTGGGCGCGGGGCAGGGTGCCGACCGTGCGCACCGATCCGCGCGCTGGATCGAATGCGACGATGTGGTCGAGCTCGGTCGACGCTCCGCCGCCGAACACGTACACGTCGCCGCCGAGCTGCACGCCCTGGGCGTCGTGCTGGCCCAGCGGCAGGCTCGCCGTGTGCACCAGGCCGCGGAGGTCCGCGACGTCGATCGCCGCACTCGAGACCTCGGACGAATCCAAGCCGCCGACCAGCGCGAACCGGTCCCCGCCGACGACGGCGAAGGCCGGATCCTTGATCGGCGAGGGCAGCTGGTACGCGGAGCGGTAGACGAGCGTGACCGGGCGCTCCGGCACCGAGCGCGGACGGGCCACGGAGGAAGAGCTTGCGTGGGCCGGTGCCTTCCGTGAGGCGGTGCTCGCCTTCTCGGCGCTGCTCCCGCACGCGGAAACGGCCGGCGCAGCGAGGAGTATGGCCAGCAGGAGTGGACGGCGGATCCGGCGATCCTAGCCAGCGGGGTCCGCCTGGGCGGCGGGTGCGTGTCTCCGTGTGGAAAGTCTCACCGCAGCCTTATTTTGATCAGCGCGACGGGACCCAAACTCGTCGTCCTGTCCTTCGACGCTCAGAGATCCGTGGTCCGGTTGCGGACGGCAGCCGTGTTCCTGGCCCTGAGCGCGTTGCTGCTCTCGGGCTGCGGATCGGGTCACCACCGCGCGACCGAGTCGTCGACCTCTGTGCTCGCGCCGCCACCGGCGGGCGGCCAGCGTCAGCCTCACCAGCGTGTGGTCGTGAACGTGTACAGCGCCGACGCCGCCGGCGACCTCAGCCCGGTCGTGCGGCGCGACCCCGCGCTCGTGTACGTCCCGAACAGCCTGAGCAACACCGTCGACGTGATCAGCCAGCGGACCCTGAAGATCGTCGAGCATTTCCCAGTCGGGGCGCTACCCCAGCACGTCACGCCCACGTACGACCTGCGGACGCTGTACGTCGACAACGACCTCGGTAACAGCCTCACGCCGATCGACCCCCGCACCGCAAAGCCCGGCCGGCCGATACCGGTGGAGGATCCGTACAACCTGTACTTCACTCCCGACGGCCGGTTCGCGATCGTCGTCGCCGAGCGGCTGCAACGCCTCGACTTCCGCGATCCCAACACGATGCGCCTGGTCCACTCGTTGCCCGTGCCCGAGTGCCGGGGCGTCGACCATATGGACTTCTCCGCGGACGGGCGGTACGCGTTCGCAAGCTGCGAGTTCGCGGGCCGGATGATCGAGATCGACCTCCGCACCCGGCGGGTAATCCGTACGCTCGTCATCAACCACGGCCTCGCGAGCCCGCAGGACGTGAAGCTGTCCCCCGACGGCCGCACCCTGTACACGGCCGATCAGGAGAATGGCGGCGTGTGGGCCATCGACCCGTCTTCGTTTCGCGTGATCGGATTCGTCCGCACGGGAGCGGGTGCCCACGGCCTGTATCCGAGCCGGAACGCCAGGTTCATGTACGTCGCCAATCGCCAGGCGGGGTCGATCTCGGTGGTCAGCTTCCGAACGCGCCGCGTGATCCGGACGTGGCAGCTGCCGCTCCCCGCCAGTCCCGACATGGGCGGCGTCTCGGCCGACGGCAACACGCTGTGGCTGAGCGGCCGCTACAACGCCGTCGTCTACGCGATCGACACCCGGACTGGCCGCCTGCGCGCTGCGATCCCGGTCGGCGACGGGCCGCACGGACTGTGCGTGTGGCCGCAGCCCGGGCGCTACTCGCTCGGGCACACGGGCATCCTCCGCTAGCGCTGTTTGATTGGACTCGAAGAGAACCAGCATGGTCCGCCAATCGGGCTGGAGATAGGCGACCGTGGCAGGGCATGCACGTCCCGAGGCCGTCGTACAAACCCGGCGAGCGTGGGATCCGTTGTGTCGAGGTCATCACGCACCGAGCGCGTCACGGAGGCGGCTCGCCGAAGTTTGGCGATTTACCCCTCATTTTTGAGGGGTAAAACGCCAGTCACCGACGAGCCCCGATTGGCAGGATTTGCACGCCGGGGGTACCGCCGCCGGACTCAGCTGCCGGACTCAGCTGCCGGACTCATCAGCTGCCGGACTCAGCCGCCGGGCTTCGACGCCGGCCCCGGCGGCGGGTACAGCGGCAGGATCAGCGGCGGCAGCGGCGGTTGGTCGAAGTCGAAGTCTGCGGTGAAGTCGCCGAGCTGCGGGTTGGCCTCGCGCACGTCGGGACGGGGATCCGGGCGGCCGTCGGTGGCCGGGTCAAGGCTCTGGCCATCGAGGAAGTCGTCTTCGATGAATTTGTTGATCGCGTCGAAGCTGAGCGTCTGGTGGTCGATGAAGCCACGCCGCGCGTACGGGCTGATCACGAGCGACGGCACCCGAAAGCCATATCCGTTCGCGTCGGCCACCGGCGGGAGGGCGTGGTCGTAGAAACCGCCCCAGTCGTCCCACACCAGGAAGATCGCGGTCGAACCCCAGTCGGGCCCCTCCATGATCGTGTTGATCAGATTGGTGACGTACGCCTGGCCGTTTGCGATGTTCGCCGGCGGATGATCGGAGTGGCGCTGATCGGGAACGATCCAGGACACCTCCGGCAGTGCGCCGGTCCTGGCGTCTCTCAGGAACTGCGAGACGTTCTGGATGTTGCCCAGCTGGTGGTCCTGCTGGACGTCGGTGAACGACGGAAGCGGGTTCCAGATATCGGGGGTGCCGACGCTGAACGGCGTACTCGAGCAGTTCGCATTGCCGCCCTCGCAATCGGGCTCGCCGCCCGGGGTGATGAAGTAGCCCCAGCTGACGCCGTGCTTGTGCAGCAGGTAGGTGATGTCCGTCCACGCGTAGTTGTAGGTGGTGGCGACCTTCCGCGCGATCGTCGCGCGGCGCTTGGCGAGCTGGTCGTTGACGCGCCTCCGGCACCGTGCCACGGCCACGCTGAAGCGCGTGCTCGTCGCGACCGGCGCGCCGGCCGCCGGCGATTCGGTCGGCCGCACGAACCGGCATCGCCGCAGCCTGTGACGTGCGGTCCGCACCAGTCGGCCGAGCCGCTCGGCGGCCTGGCGCCCTCTCGCGCCCACGCCGATGATGTCCGAGGTCTGGTAGCCCCCGAGCTCGTCGTCGCCCGTACAGCTCGACGGGTCTCCCAGGCGCGAGCAGCGAGCCGACCACTCGGAGACCTCGTACAGGTGGGCCGGCAGGCTCCAGGACGCGTCGGACTGGAACATATGGTCGTCGAGCACGAAATTCTCGGCGTACGCCCAGTAGTTCGGGATCTCGCGCGCGTCGTGGTAACCCATCACGTCCGACGGCGCGAGCGAGCTGCACACCCCGGCGAATCCGCCGCATCCGCGGCCGCCGAGCGTCTCTGACTCGCGGACGAACCCGTCCATCAGCCCGCCGTCGACGTCCGCGTCGACTGCGTCCTCGCTGTGTGGGCCGCCGCCGTTGACGAGCGACCGGTCGTGGAACGGGCGATCGCAGCCTCCGGTGGCCGGGTCGGGGAGGCACACCGTGAAGCGGCCGTTGGTGGCGGGAATCCCGTCCGCTCCGGGATACGTGCCGAAGTACGAGTCGAACGAGCGGTTCTCCTGGACGATCATCACCACGTGGCGGATCTTGCGGATCCCGACGTTGGACTGCCGCCCCGCGTTTGGCCGCGCGGCCGGCGCCGCAGCGCCGGATCCAGGCTGGCCCGCGACGCCGCAGCCGGCGACCGTCGCCGACGCCGCGCATGCGAGCGCGAGCAGGACGCGGGAGCGCCACAGGCGAGCCGCGCATCGATCCGTAGCGGGGTTTGCAGGTCTCGAGTCCAAGGCCGCCGGCTATCTTGACTGCAAATGCGGCGGGCGGCTACCGCCGCTGGCGCTTCTTGACGCGACGCACACACAACGTTTACGGATCGTCGCCCAGCGTGGATCGCCGCGCCTCCGGGTCGGCGTCACACGCCGGCGCAGGATATCTTCCACGCGCGCTCCAGCTCCGAGCAGGGTTACTCGCGCCCAACTGGACACCGCGATCGATGGGACGGCTACCTAACCCGCCTCGACTATGCTTGTGGCAGGCGATGAAGCTCGCCTTGGATCGCGCTTCCTGGCGCTGATGGCTTCTATGGCAGGCCTCTTCGGGCCCCACGCCCGTAACCAGGAGGTGGAATTGAGCCCGCTGAAATCTCGGAGACGCGCCGGCGCCGAGCGCTCTGGCGGTGGCGGCGCGGCCGCTCAGCGCGCGGGGAACGCCGCGCGACCGCATATCGTCTCCGAACTCGAACGGTTGCTTCGCACGCCGGGCTGCCCGGCATGCAGGTACATCGACGAGTCGGAACGGAGCTTCTTCTCCTGGCTCGAGATCGAGAGCTTCAGCGTCGCCGAGGTGCAGGCGCGGGTGCGCGCGGCCATGGGCATGTGTCCCGCGCACTCGCGCAGGCTCGTCGACGAGTTCGGCGAGGGTCACGTGATGACGATCGTCATGCGAGAGGCGCTCGCGGGAGCGCGCCTGTGCGTGCGGGACGAGCTTGTGCCGGGACCGTGCCCGGCATGCGATGCCGTCGCGTTCGGAACGCAGCGCGCATGCCAGATGATTGTCGACGCGGTGAGCGATCCGGTTCGGGGGCGCCTGTTCTTCGAACACGGAGGCATCTGCCTCGTGCATTTCCTCGATGCCGCCCCGGTGCTCGAGCCGACAGCGCTCAAGCTGCTCGCCGACCGCCTGCTCCGAACTCTGCTCGAGAGCGAGGGCTCCGTGCTCGTCGAGATGCTCGGCGGTGTCGATCCCGACGCGCAGCGCCGGGCCCGGTGGCGCGCCCTGCTACCCGAGCCGCCGGGCGCAAGCTCGACCCTCGACGAGGTCTGCGCTCGTTTCGAGATCGATGCGTGTCCTGTCTGCCTGTCGACCGGGCTGGTGGAGCGCGAGTACCTCCGGTGGCACGTCGAGCGCACCGCGCAGAACGATCCATCGCTCCGCAACGACCCCGGAGAGCTGTGTGCCCGCCATCTACACGATCTGGCGTTCGCCGACGCGGTCCTCGCCGCCCAGGCGACCGAGCGCAAGCGCGCGGCGGGGATCTCCAAGCTCACACGGCTCGATGAGACCCCAGCCACAGGGCGCGATGGGCTCCTCACCACCCCGTACTGCCCGGCTTGCAACGCGCATGACGGGATCGAGCGCTCGCAACTAGATTTCGTGGCCGCGTCGCTGGCGTTGTCGAGCGCGCGCGAGCGATACGAGCGCGGCCACGGGTTGTGCGTGCATCACTCCCGACAGGTTCCCGACGGGCCGGCAGCGCGGCTGGCGCGGCGTCACCTCGATGGCCGCCTCGGGGTGCTCGCATGGGAGGTGGGCGAGATCGCGCGCAAGTACGCCTGGGCGTACCGCCACGAGCGCGACGGTCACGAGCGGAACGCGTGGTTGCGAGCGCTTGCCCAAATCGACGGGCGCGTGTTCGAGGGGGGCCCCGCGCCCACGCGCGCGCCGGAGCGAGCGTGACCGAAACGTTCGACCGGCTGGATTTGGCGGAAGTCGCCGACCGCGCGGGCCAGGTACTCGACGAGGTCGAGCGGGCCGTAATCGGTAAGCGTCCGGCGCTCGAGCTCGCGCTCTGCGCGCTGTTGGCGGACGGCCACGTCCTGATCGAGGATTATCCGGGGCTCGCGAAGACACTGATCGCGCGGTCGTTCGCGACCGTGACCGGCACACGCTTCTCGCGGGTGCAGTTCACGCCTGACCTGATGCCGTCCGACGTCACTGGTGCGTCGATCTTCGATCAGCGCACGGGGGAATTCGAATTCCGTCCCGGACCTGTGTTCAGCAACGTGCTGCTGGCCGACGAGATCAACCGTGCCCCGCCGAAGACCCAGGCGGCGCTGCTCGAAGCGATGGCCGAGCGCCAGGTCACGACCGACGACCGCACGCGGGCGCTCGAGCGACCCTTCCTGGTGCTGGCCACGCAGAATCCGATCGAGTACGAGGGGACGTACCCGCTGCCCGAGGCGCAGCTGGATCGGTTCTTGATCCGAATGCACGTCGGCTACCCGTCCGCCGACGACGAGTGGGACATCCTCGAGCGCCGCCTGAGACGCCGTGAGGACGAAGCCCATTTGCGGCCGGTCGTCGACCGGGGCGAGCTGATCGCGATGCAGCGCGCAGTCGAGAAGGTGCACGTCTCGCCGGCCGTCGGCCGCTACATCGTGGCGATCGTCGCAGCCACGCGTGAGAGCCCGAGCGTTCAGGTCGGCGCGAGCCCTCGCGGCTCGCTCGCGCTGATGAAGCTGAGCCGGGTCAAGGCGGTCCTCGACGGGCGCGACTTCGTCGTGCCCGACGACGTGAAGGCGGTCGCGGTCCCGGCCCTGGCCCATCGGCTCGCGCTGCGACCCGAGCTGTGGGTTCAGCGGGTTCGGGCCGAGGACGTGGTCCGCGAGTGCCTCACGTCGGTCCCGGTCCCGACCACCGAGGTCGAGTGACCGTGCGTTGGCGTTCCCGCGCCAGACGGTCGAGCAGCCCCAGCCGCCCTCGCGAGGCTCGCCGTCCACCGTCGAGCGTGGTCACTACCTGGCTGCGGCAGGGCCTGCGAGCAGGGATGTGCCCGCTGTGCCGTGTCGCCCACAAGGCCGATCGCGAATACATGTGGCACTTCTTCGACGAGGGCTCGGACCAGGGAGAGTCGATCGACGCGGTCCGTCGGGCCTGCGGGTTCTGCGCCGAGCACGTAGAGATGCTCCGGCGCATCGAGGTCGACGGGATGAAGTCGACGCTCGCGATCAGCACGATGCTCGCGGACACGTTTGCCGGCATCGTCGAGGACCTCGAGTCCCTCGATGTCAAGTCGGGGTTTCAGCGCGCGGCGTGCCCCGCATGCGCGAGTCGCGACGAGCAACTGCGCGCGAACGCGCGGTACCTCCTCGCCGAGCTCGCCACCACGGCCACGCGCCGCGACGCGTTCGAACGTTCCCCGGGACTGTGCTTCGCGCACTTCGAGCTCGTGTGGAACGCCGCGGAGACGATCGAGGACCGGGAGCTGATCCTGCGCGTCCAGCGGTACGCGGCCCGGTCGCCGCTGGGCGAACTGCGCGAGCACGTACGCAAGCACGACCACAAGTTCCATGACGAGCCGAAGGGTGCCGAGCGCGACTCGTGGCTTCGCGCGATTTCCCTGACGGCCGGCTGGCCACCTCCAACGGAATCTGCCGGCGAGCTGGAGCGGCAGTGACGATCAGCCGAGCCGCGGAGCGACCAGCAGAAGCGCGACGAACGCCAGAAGAAGGTAGAGGAGGTACAGGCCCAGCGGGCCGGCCTGGATGTTCCGGACGGCGTCGGCCGCCTTGGTAAACGCACCGGTGATCGGCCGGTAGAGACACCCGGGATCGAACAGCCGCGGCTCGGCTCGCATCATGCTGAGCCGTTCCGGGAATCGTTGGTCGCCGATCGTCCGCAGCTGCGTCCGGACCCGGTAGACGACGTTGAAGATCACCCGGACCATGTTCGCGTAGCCGATCGCGGTGTACTGGGCCCGGCGGCCGGAAACTGCGACGCCCGAAGCCCACACGGGCACGGTCCGCGCGCGGCGAAGGCCGGCGAGGCGGCGGATGCAGGCGGCCCCGAGGGCGAACCCGGTCAACGTGAGCGCGAGCACCGTGGGGCTGATGCTGGCGAACCCCGCGTACCCGGGCTCGACCAGCCAGCCGGGCTGGCTGATGTGGCCGATGGCGGAGGCGCCGCCCACCGGCAGCAGCCCGTGTTCGAGCACCTTCACCACCCATGGTGCCGCGACGCCGATGGCAAGCGAGCCGAGCGCGAGCAGACCCATCCCCCAGCGCGCAGGGCGTCGCTCCGCGCGCGGCTCGATGGAGCGGTCTCTCGGCATTCCGAGGAACGTCATCCCGGTCGCGCGGACGAACGCGAGCGCGGCCAGTCCCGCGGTGAGCGCGACGAGCGCCCCCGCCACCGCGATCGCCAGGTGTGAGCCGGTTCCGCTAACGCGGAACCCCTGCATCAACGCCTCGAGCCCCAGCCATTCCGAGACGAAGCCGCTGAACGGCGGCAGCGCCGCGAGCGCGGCGCCACCGGCCAGCGTCGCGACGGCGGCCGCCGGGAGTCGGCGGTAGAGCCCGCCCAGACGCTCCATGTCGCTCGTCCCCGTGCTGCGTTCGACGCCGGCCACCGAGTCGAACAGCCCCGCCTTGGCGACGCTGTGGGCGGTTATCTGAAACGCCGCCGCGATCAGGCCCACTCTGGCAGACCTGGATTCCCCATCGCGGCAGCATCATTCGACGAGTTCGAACTCCTCCGCGGGCGCTCTAACGCTGTTGCGTAGCCATCAGCCCGAAGACGGTTCGGTCACACGACCCGGCGAACTCCATCGCCGTACTGCCAGCGACGACGCAATATAGCGAGGCCGCCACGGGTACCGGCCGGAACGAGTGTCACGCAAGCGCCGTGTGGGCCGCTTCGCGCACCATGAACGACTCGCACTCTTTCAACTGCTCGAGCCAGTCGCGGAGCTCGACCCGACCCGCGATCTCGATCGCGCTGCGCAGCGCCGCGACCGCGAGATACGGATCCCGACCCTCGTCGACGACTCTTCGCAGGATCGGAAGCGCGGAGCGGACCCGTCGTAGGCCCAGCGTCTGGGCGGCGAGCACCGCCCGATCGCCGTCGGGATGCCCCAGCGCCCACACCAGCTGCTCATCAAAGGAAAGGCCCGGCGGACCCTGTACCGGACGCCCGCAACGCACACAGGACCCAGTCGAGCGGGTGTTGACCCCGTAGCAATAGTGGCACCAGTGCACCGACTAAGGCCGGAGCGTCGCGGACAGCAGTCCACCGACGACGACTGGCAGCAATGCACGCACAGGCGAACTCGCCTCCATTACGAACCTCCAAGAATGGGGAGAACCTGTAATAGAGGCCATCAGCGGCATCAACCGCGCTTCGACGCGAGCCTCATCGCGTGCACCCGTTATAGCAGAGTTACCAGCGATGCTCGCCGATGACCTGACCGTTTCAGTGACAGCTTTGCCGATCTGCACGTGTAACCCCACGCCCACGAGTGCAACTCGCGCAGCCCCGACGGTTATGTGGTCAGCCCAGGGACGATCCGAACCGCCGTCGCGCCAGGATTACGAGGCCGACGAAGGCCGCCACGACGGCAAGCACACCCACAGCGGTCACTGCCAGCGTTCGAGGCACCGCGGCGGTGACCGCAAGTGCCGCCACGGCCGACACACACGCTCCGAGCGCGGCGACCGCCAGCGTCGCCGTGATCCGGGCCATGATTGCGCCAGTGGCGATCTGCCCGACCCCGCTGAGCTCCATGGTCCGGATCGCGAGGTCGTCCATCACCAGGAGGCCGGCGCCGTAAGCCGGGGCCAACAACAGCCGAGCGTCGTGGCGTAGCAGGAACAGCACGCCCAGTACCGCCACGGCCGCGTGCACGGGGGCGGGCGACTGCGCGACCATTCCGGCGGTCACCAACAGCGCGGCGGTGCCGGCGCCGAGCCACGCCAGCTGGCTCGCGGCGCCGGCGTCGCCGATCACGAGCACCGCCAGTCCGGCGAGCAAGAACAATGCGGCGGCCGCGGTGGCTAAGCGCGCAGGACGGCCCGGGCGGAGCGCCGGAATGCGTTCACCTCCTCGAGCGTGGGGCCGAGGGAGCCGCCCGACTCCCAAACCGCGACGCCGATGCCAAGCGCCCGCAGGCGCGCGCGCAGCGCTTCCCGCTCAAGTCGCCACAACTCGTATGCGACGGCATCGGCCGCGGTCGGACCGCGCGATATGTGATCCAACGGTGAGATCTCGATCACGGTCAGGTCAAATCCTCGAGTGCGAAGCTCACTGACCAACGCGATCGAGCGCTCGTCGAGCAGTGGCGTGATGGCGAGTGTGAGTGCCCCGGGCGGCAAAACCTTCTGGGGGAGGCTGTCGACCTTCCGCCACGCGTAGCTGAACGCGATGTCGCTCGAGAGCAGCGCGTCGACGATTCGGTAGAGCTGAGTGGTCCCGAACGCCGGCTCGAGCCAGTGCAGCGTTCCCCCGAAGTCGACCACGCCGACCCGGTCCCGCCGACCAAGGTGGGCTCTGGCGAGCATCGCGGCCGCACGCACAGCGGCGTCGAGTGTCCCACTTGCCTGATCCCGGGCCTCCTCGAACGTGTCGATGAGCAGCACGACATCGCTCGAGTGCTCGGGATGGCGTTGGTTTACCTGGAGTGAGCCACGCCTGGCGGACGCCCGCCAGTTGACCTGTCTCGCTCGGTCGCCCGCCTGAAACGGTCGGATGTCCGCGAACTCGATCCCGTCAGCACGGGCGCGTGCGACATGACTTCCGAGGAACGGCTGAGTGCGGAGGGGCGCGACCAGCTCGCGCAGACGCTCCTCGCGCGGAAACACACGCAGATCTATGCGTTCGCCGAGGCGGCCTTCCCAGGTCGTAAGCCCCAGTGCATCGCGGGCGCGAACCGTCAGCGGTCCGAGGCCGTGCGCTCCCCAGCGCCCCGGCCGCACGGAGAATGCGATCTCGGCTTCCGACCGCGCATCCACGCGCAGCGCCACGGTCCCTGCAGGACTGACGGCCAGGTGCTTGGCGCGCACCAGCGCCACCTCGACCTCCACCGGCACCCGCCCGTCGTTGCGCACCCGGACTGTTGTGCCTAGGTTGTCGCCCTCGAGCAGGCGCACGCGCCCAGGCTCGACAGTGGCGCTAACAGCCGGCTCCTCCGCCAGTACCACTCCCGCACCGGCGAACACTAGGAACGGCAACGCGATCAGAGCTAGCTCCGGCCGGCCAGTGGCCAGCGCGGCAACCAGGCCGGCGCCCGCCAGAGCCAGCATTCCAGGCGTTCGTGGTGACAGGAAGCCCTTCACAGTTGCCGGATCACGTCGAGCATTGCGCTGAGGTCTCGCGGCTGGACTCCCGGGCCGCGTCGGTCCTCCGGAAACGGCCGGTCGGGCTTGACGATGTCCCAGAGCCGATCGCCGAGCACTTCTCGGCCGGCCGCTGCCGACATTCGGTCCAGCGTTTGTCCGCGCACTGCAAGTCGGGACGAGACGATCTGGATCAGCAGCGGACGCAAATACGCGTGTACATACACCGCGCTCTGCCCGGCTGTGCTCACGAGTCGCTCCAGTGCGACAAGTTGTTGGGGCCTCGACGCCCCGCGAACCACGAGCTTCTGCCGGCGCAAAGGCCGTGGAGCGGGGAGCAGCGACACGCACGCCGCCACCGCGATGCCCGCAAGCGCGATCAGCGCGATCTCCGCCGCCAACCTCACGGTGCGCTCCCCGCCTGTAGCCGTCGCCGAAGTGAGTGCAAGGCCGCGAGCGCCACCTCCCGCATCCGCTCCGGTATCGGGTGGCTGCTGTAGCGAGCCTCCTCGAACAGGCCGGTGAGCGTCCTTGCCTCGTGCCCATCAGCCTGGCTCGCCACGAGCACCCGCCACAGGTACTCGCGCGGTGCTTCTGTCGGCCGGCGGGCGACGCCGCGTTCGCCGAGCGTCCGTTCCATCGCGCCGTACGCAGCGATCACGGCGCGGCGTGGATCGGCCTCGGCGTCGAGTACGCCGATCGCGGCGTCCACCGCGACGCTGGTCGCGCTCGGTTCCCCCGACGCGACCGCTCCACGCCACCGTGTCAGCCACACCACGGCGACACCCGCGGTTACTGCGACGGCGACAATCCCGAGCACAGTCCACGGAAGCCAGGACGGGACCACAAACCCCGTTTTGCCCGTGCGGCCCGAGAGCGGTCCGGCCCCGCCGGCCCCGAGAGCGCCTCCAAAGCCCTGTGCGTTCCGTCCTTGCTTGGAGCCGCTCACAGCCGCCGCGACCAGTGCGGCGCCGAGCCCGACTATCAAGAGGACCGCCAGAAGCTTCCAGATCCAGTGCACCTGGGGCGGCGATGGCTCGTGCTCGGGGACATCATCATCCTTGCGGCGGCGTCCCGACCAGGCGAGCAGCATCAGCGTGCCGAGCAGCACGATGCCCACGCCGGCGATCAGCGTGAAGACCGCGATCGTCGGAGCTTGGAGAGACCTGGCGTCCAGCGGAGTCGGGCGCGAGAGCGGCGCCCGAGCGGCGACCGCCACGATGACAGCGAGGACCCCCAGCGCAAGCGCCGCGATCGCTGCCCTTACCCTATTGCTCGCTCTGTGCATTCGGGCTCCCGTAGAGGCCATCAGCGGCCCCGCCGCGGTCCGAGCGAGCCTCATCGCTCTGGGGCGGAGTATCCCACTCCGAGTCGGAGGATGAGGTGGTCGGTATGATGAGAACAGGCGATGAGGCCCGCCTGAACCGCCATTGCGGCTGATGGCTTCTACCGACGGTTGACACCGGTGGAAGCACATGACCTCTGATTACCGCGGCTCAGCTCACTCGTTTGGCAGCATCCTGTTCGACGTCGACCCGGCTGCGGGCGAGACCACCGGGGAGCCAGAGTTCTTTCGGGACCTGAACCTCGATCAGATCCTCGCGTCGCTGGGCGCGGAACGCGAGGAGTATCGGCTCGCGCCGTTCTTCTATCGCCCGCTGCACGATGTCGAGGTCGTCCACTACCGGCATCATGTGCTCGGCGATCTGAGACGGGAGCCCTTGCTCGGAGCCGTTCGCGCGTTCGCCGACCGTATGCGCCGGATGCGTTCACACGTGGCGCTGATGAAAAAGCTCCATTACGCCCGTCAGAAGCAGCGGTGGTTCCTGGAGGCAGTCTCCACGTACTGTCGGGCTGTCGCCGATTTCCGCGCGCAGCTCGCTCACCTCGAGCTTCGCTCACGCGGCTTCGTGGGCTTGCGCGACTACGTGACCGAATATGGCGAGTCGGACAAATTCGGCGTGCTCGTCGCCGACACTCGCGCGGCGGAGCAGGCTCTTGCCGCTGTGCACTATGCGGTCCACATCAGAGGTAGCCGCGTGCGCGTGAGCCGCTACGAAGCGGAGGAGGACATGAGTGAGGAGATCGAGCAGGCGTTCGCGAAGTTCAAGCAGTCGCCGGTTAAGGACTACCGGGTCAGGCTCTCAGAGTGGGCCGACATGAATCATGTCGAGGCGCAGATTCTCGATCTCGTGGCGAAGCTTCATCCCGAGACCTTCTCGCAACTCGAGCAGTTCTGCACTCGCCATCAGCACTATCTGGACAAGACGATTGGCAGGTTCGACCGCGAAGTCCAGTTCTATCTCGCGTACCTGGAATACATCGCCCCACTCGAGGCGAGTGGCCTGACTTTCTCGTACCCGCGCGTGTCAGCGCGATCGAAGGATGTCCGGGCGGCCGGCGCGTTCGATCTGGCTCTGGCCACGAAGCTCGTGGGGGACGGCTCGTCGGTCGTTTGCAACGACTTCCACCTCACCGATCCCGAACGGATCCTCGTCGTGAGTGGGCCAAACAACGGCGGCAAGACGACGTTTGCGCGGATGTTCGGGCAGTTGCACTATCTCGCGAGCCTAGGCCTGCCCGTTCCAGGCAACGATGTCCGGCTCTTCTTGTCCGACAGGATCTTCACCCACTTCGAGCGTGAGGAGGAGATCGAGACGCTGCGAGGGAAGTTCGAGGACGAACTCGTGCGCATCCACGACATCCTCGAGCGAGCGACGAGCGACAGCCTGCTGATCATGAACGAGAGCTTCGGCTCGACCACGCTGCGCGACGCGCTGCTCGTCGGTACCGCGGTCGTCGGGCGGATAGGCGACCTGGATGCGCTGTGCGTGTTCGTGACGTTTGTGGACGAGCTGGCGTCGCTCAGCGAGCGCACGGTGAGCATGATGAGCACGGTGGTGCCCGAGGATCCCGCGGTTCGCACCTACCGGGTCGTGCGAAAGCCGGCCGACGGCCTGGCCTACGCGGCCGCGATCGCCGACAAGTACCAGCTCACCTACGCCGCGCTGAGGAAGCGGATAGCCCGATGAAAGCCTTTCTGATGCACCCGGACCGCGACTTCGATGTCGAGCGCCGGCCACCCCCAAATGCGCACGAGCTGATCCAGGATCTCGAGCTGGAAACGCTCCTCTCGACGATGGCCGCGGGCGACAGGTTCATGTTCGAGGTCTCAAGACAGGCCTTGCTTCTGAGCCTGACTGCGCCGGAGGAGATCAGCTACCGCCAGCAGGTCGTGATCGATTGCCTCGAGCAGCCGGCCGTGGTGCGAGACCTGTACGCGCTGGCTGGCGAAGCGCTGGCGGCCCAAAAGGCAGTGTGGTGGGCGCTCCGCAACGACTCGCCACGGCGGACCCTGGCGACCTCGGTTCAGAAGATGGAGCTGTTCATCGGCTACCTCCGGCGACTGCACGCGATGTCTGATGAGCACGGGGCGAAGTTCAAATCGCCCGGATTCACTCGGTTGTTCGCGGTGCTCCGCGAGGAGCTCGACGACGCCTACTTGGAGCTAGTCGAGCAACAACTCAAGGCCCTCAAGTTCCAGGGCGGGATGCAGATCAGCGCGCGGCTGACAGCGGGCAACAAAGGCAGGGAGTACACGCTGCGACGGTCGCGAGAACAAGGGTTCCTCGGGCGGATGTTCGATCGCTCGGGCTACAGCTTCACGATCCCCGACCGCGACGTGAGCGGCTTCAACGCACTCGGCGCGCTGGAGGACAAGGGCACGAATCTGGTTGCCAACGCGCTCGCACAATCGGTCGATCACGTCGAGGGCTTCTTCGTGATGCTGCGGACCGAGTTGGCGTTCTACGTGGCGTGCCTGAACCTCTCCGAGCGGCTCGTCGCGCTAGGAGGACCGACGACGCTTCCGATTCCGGTCGCTCGGGGCGAGCTCGTGCTCTCGGCCCGAGGTTTGTACGACGTGTGCCTCGCGCTGACTACCGGCGAACACGTCGTCGGCAACGACGTCGACGCCGACGGCAAGTCGCTTGTCATGATCACGGGCGCTAACCAGGGCGGGAAGTCGACGTTCCTACGCAGCGTGGGGTTGGCGCAATTGATGACTCAATGCGGAATGTTCGTCGGTGCGGACTCGCTGCGAGTGAACGTCTCCGACGGGATGTACACGCATTACAAGCGTGAAGAGGATGGGACGATGGAGAGCGGAAAGCTCGACGAGGAGCTTGGTCGCATGAGCTCGATCGCGGACCACGTGACCGCTGGCTGCATGCTCTTGTGCAACGAATCGTTCGCGTCGACCAACGAGCGCGAGGGGTCACAGATCGCACGCCAGGTGGTCAGCGCACTCCTGGATGAGGGCGTCAAGGTGGTGTTCGTCACACACATGTTCGATCTGGCCGACGGCTTCCACCGACAGCAGCTCGACACGGCGCTGTTCCTGCGCGCCGAACGGCGCCCCGACGGTGAGCGGTCGTTCAAGATCTCGCCGGGCCCGCCGTTGCCGACGAGCTACGGCGAGGACTCTTACCGCAAGATCTTCGGGACGAGCGTCGAGGCGGCTCAGGCCAATTAGCATCCGGACCCGTGCCGGGTCGGGACAGACGCGAGTTGGCGGCCATCTTCGCGGGTGGAGTCGTCGGGGCGCTGCTGCGGGTGGCGCTGGCGCAGACGCACGCCGGCGTCGCTCCGGGCTGGCCGTGGGTGACATTCGCCGAGAACATCCTCGGCACGTTCCTGCTCGGCTATTTCGCGACGCGCCTGCAGGAGCGCCTGCCCCTGTCGGCGTATCGCCGCCCGTTGCTCGGAACCGGGTTCTGCGGCGCATTCACCACGTTCTCGACGATGCAGGTTGAGCTGCTGACGATGCTCGATGCCCATCGATACGGGCTCGCGATCGCGTACGCGGCATCGAGCGTGATCGTCGGATACGGGAGCGTGCACCTCGCCACTTTGTACGTCCGCCGGGTGAGGACGATCGCGTGAGCCTGCCCGTATGGATCGCGGTCGGCGTTCTCGGCGGGATCGGCGCACTCGGCCGCTTCTTCGTCGACGGCATCGTCGCCGCTCGCGCCGGACGCGACTTCCCGCTCGGCACCCTGGTAGTCAACGTGAGCGGCGCGACGCTGCTGGGGCTGCTGGTCGGACTCGGATTCACCGGCAACCGTCTCCTGCTCGCCGGCACGGCGACGCTCGGGTCTTACACGACGTTCTCGACCTGGATGCTCGAGACCCAGCGCCTCGTCGAGGATGGGGAACTAGCGCTTGCCGGGGCCAACGTCCTGGTGAGCCTCGTGGTCGGCGTTGGCGCGGCGGCGCTCGGCCGGTACGTCGGAGCTCGCGTGTGAACAACGACTGCCTGAAGCTCACCACGTACTTTGGCGAGCGCCATCGAACCGAGGGGCAGTTCGTCGCCGATGCGCTGCTCGACCTGTACGGGCGCAAGGAGGTCGAGGTAAGCGTGATGCTGCGCGGCGCCGAGGGCTTTGGCCTCAAGCACCGGCTTCGCACCGACCGCATACTGACCCTTTCGGAGGACCTCCCGCTCGTGTCGGTGGCCGTCGACACGCGCGCGCGAATCGAGGGTCTGCTCGACGAGGTGATCGCGACCAAGCGCCACGGCCTGATCACACTGGAGCGAGCGAGGATGCTGACTGGCGAGGTGGGTACCGTCGCGTTGCCCGAGGAACTGCACGAAGCCACGAAGCTGACGATCTACGTCGGGCGCCAGGAGCAGATTTCGGGCGCTCCGGCGTTCGTCGCCGTGTGCGACCTGCTGTATCGACGGGGGATCGCCGGCGCCACGGTGCTGCTCGGCGTGGACGGGACCGCGCACGGCGTGCGCGAGCGGGCGCGCTTCTTCGGGCGCAACGCGGAAGTGCCGATGATGATCATCGCGGTCGGCGCCGGCGAGCAGATCGCGGGGGTGCTGCCGGGGCTCGGCGACCTGCTGGCACGGCCGCTGCTCACGCTGGAGCGAGTGCGCGTCTGTAAGCGCGACGGCCGGCTGCTGGCCTCACCGAGGTCGCTACCGGCGACCGACGAGCAGGGGCTGGCTATGTGGCAGAAGCTGATGGTGTACGCCTCCGAACAGGCCCGCCACGGCCGCAGCCCTCTGCACGTTGCGCTGGTCCGCCGTCTGCGCGAGAGCGGCGCGAGTGGCGCGACCTGCCTGCGAGGAGTGTGGGGCTTTCACGGCGACCACGCGCCACACGGCGATCGCCTGCTCCAGCTTCGCCGCCACGTCCCGGTGGTGACGATCATCGTGGACACCCCGGAGCGGATCGCGGAGTCGTTCGAGATCGTCGACGAGCTAACCGACGAGGCGGGGTTGGTCACGAGCGAGATGGTGCCGGCGGTGGCGACGCTCGCCGAGGGGCGGAAACAGCGCGGCGGGCTGCGGCTCGCCCGCCATCGCTTTTGATCCGAGAAGGGTCGCGGTATTCTTGGTGGAAGAGCGATGAGGCTCGCTCGGAGCGCGGCTGCGGCCGCTGATGGCCTCTACCGACGAAGTCCACGAACTGTGGAGGTCAGGTGGAGCTGGCGGCGGTTACCGATCTTGAGAGTACGCGCGCTTCGATCAATCGCGGCTCGCTTAACCGCGTGCTAGCCGTTCACAAGCTCGACGAGCTGCTGGTCCTCGCCACCGGCCTGCTCGCCGAGGGTGCGGTCCGCGATCTGGCCGCCGCGCGAGCCCGTGTCGCCGAGGACCGGTTCAACCTCGTGGTCCTCGGCGAGTTCAAACGGGGCAAGAGCACGCTGATCAACGCGCTGCTGGGCCGAGCGGTGCTGCCGACCGGAGTGATCCCTCTGACGTCGGTGGTGACCGCGATCA
>Ga0335076_10001633_pt1 | contig 21837 bp, 17 predicted proteins | sample Lox_Sample_25_FD_206717 | JGI IMG/M metagenome (GOLD analysis project Ga0335076, IMG submission 206717) | Soil microbial communities from Loxahatchee National Wildlife Refuge, Florida, United States - Lox_Sample_2.5 | ecosystem: Environmental > Terrestrial > Soil > Wetlands | place: USA... | reverse complement strand
CGGCCTCGTCGAGGACGTCGGCGAGGTGGAGGACGCCGCCCGCGTCGACGGCGCCCGCCGAGGGATCGATCCGGACGTCGCCCGGGGCGAGGCAGGGCGAGGGGTCGAGGTCCGCCGCCGGGGCGCAGACGGTGATGGGGGCGGAGACCCCCTCGACGGCCACCTGCAGGCCGCCGCGGAGGGGGAGCTCGGGCAGGACGCCGGGCGAGGGCCGCCCGCCCGCGTAGCCGAGCAGCCGCGCCGACTGCTCGGGGAGGCGCTGCTCCACCAGGACGGCGCGCGCCGCCCCGAGGCCGGGGTCGAGGAACCCGCGCACCGGGGGGTGCTGGTCGAGCGCCACCGGGTTGGCGCCGGACCGCATCACCGCCTCCTCGGCCGCCTCCGCCTCGCCCCGCACCTCGGGGAAGGGCGAGGCCTGGACGTGCAGGCGGACGATCCGGCGCCGGGCCTCGGCGCGGAGGGCCGGGTCGGGGAGCCGCGCCGCCGCCCAGCCGAGGGTGCGCTCGTCGTGCGCCTGAAGGAGCCCGTCGAGCGCAGGCCCGTCGAGGGGTCGCCCCTGCCAGCGCCCCTGCTCCAGCTCGAGGAGCGCGCGGAGGTCCGCCGCGCCCCGCTGGCCCACCGGCCCGAGCCGCTTCCCGTCCAGGTCGCGCTGGAGCGAGCTCGCCACGTCGCTCGCCAGCCCCTGCGGCGCGGCGAGGCCCGGGGCGCGCTCGGCGTAGACCCGCACCGCCGCGTCCAGCCGGGCCTGGGCGGCCGCGTCGTACTCGAGGTCGCGGTCCTCGACCATGTCGACGCCGAGCTGGAGGACGTCGCCGAGGAGCTCGGTGGCCGAGTCCCCGCCCGCGCTCTCGAGGAGCGCCGCCAGGCAATGGCCCCAGAGCGGGGGCGGGATCCGCCCCTCGCGGACGCCGCTGGCGAGCGCCTTGCGCACCCCCTCGTCGACGGCGGCGAGGTGCGGCCCGGGCGAGGCGAGGTCGCAGACGCCGGCGCTCGCGTCGGGCTGGCTCAGGTAGGCGGCCAGGGCCTCGCCGTCGGCCTGCCCGGCCAGCTCCGCCGCGGTCATCGGCAGGGCGTAGCGGTGGCCCGTGGCGCAGCCGGTCCCGGCGACGAGCGCCAGCCAGAGCGCGACGCCGATCCCCCGTGGCGTGCGCGGTCGCGACACACCCGTCCCTCGAGCAGCCTTCATGGAGCTCCCTCCCTCGGGCGCGGCCCCGAGCGTTCGCCGCCGCCCGGGACGCCGCGCGCGTCCCTCCTGGACGGACCCGCGGACGCGCCGTGGGTTAAGGAGCGGGCCGGCCTACTCGACGACCTTCACCTCGGCGATGAAGTACTCGGTCTCGCCGAAGCAGCTCGTGGGCACGCCGACGTGCTGCGCGTACCGCAGGCTGACCCGCTTCCCCATGGTCTTGTTGATCTGCGCGGCGACCTCGTCCGAGCGGACGGAGAAGAAGAACTTCTCCGGGATGGCGCCCGGCATGGTGACCATGGCGAGCTCGCCCTCCCAGGTCTTGCAGAGCCAGCCCTTGCGGGAGAGCTTCTGGACCCAGCCGACGCGCTCCCCCTCGGAGTAGTCCCAGTGCAGCGTGAGCCAGGTGTAGCCGGCGACCCCGGCGGCGAGCACCGCCAGGACCGCCAGGAGCCAGACCTTCGCCTTGCCGGAGGGTGACGGGTTCACGGGGCCGAGGAGAGCACGATCGCCGGCGGGGTGCCAGCGGTTCCCGGGGCGACGGCGCGCGCGGGGGAATCGGCGGGGGCGGCCAGGAGTTAAGATGCGGCGTGCCCCGGAGCCGCGCCGCCCTCCCGCCCCTCGCCCTGGCCGCGGCCCTCATGGCCGCCTGCGCCTCCGGCCGCCCCGCGCCCCCTCCGCCCGCCGCGCCCCCGGTCGCCGTGGCCGTCGCCGCCCCGCCCGCGCCGCCGCCCGACGTCCTGCTCGCCGAGGCGCGCCGGCTCCGCGCCGCGGGCGATCTCGACGGGGCGCGCTCCCGGCTCGAGGGAGCCCTCGCCGCCTGGCCGACCGACGAGGTCCGCCTCGAGCTGGCGGAGGTCATCCTCGCCGACGGGCGCTCGCTCGATCGGGCGGGGGCGCTCCTCGACGCGGTCGCCGCGCGCGACGCGAGCCGCCGCTGGCTCCTCCTCGGCGCCGAGCTGGCCGAGCTCCGCGGCGACGACGTGGCGGCGGCCGAGGGTTACCGGCGGGCCCTGGCGCTGGCGGGCGATCCGGACGTCCGCCTCCGGCGGGCGCTGGTGCTCGAGCGGATGGGGCAGGGGGCCTGGGCGCTCTCGGAGCTGGAGCGGGCCGACCGGGAGCGGCCCGGCGATCCGGTCATCGGCGAGCGGCTGGCGCGGCGGTACGAGGCGGCCGGCTTCCTCGACGAGGCGGAGCAGCGCTGGAAGGCGCTGGCGGAGGCGGCGCCACAGCGCCCCGGCGGCTGGGAGCGGCTCTCCGGGTTCTACGCCCGTACCGGGCGCCCCGCCCTCGCCCAGGCGGCGGCCGCCCGGGCGAGGGAGGCTGCCGGCACCACCGAGCGCGCGCTGCGGCCGCTGCTGCGGGCCCGGTAGGCCGGACCTCTCGTGGTTCAGCTGCCCTGACCCTCCGCGGGGACCGGAGCGCCCAGCGCCCCGTCGAGCGCCCACGCCACCAGGAGCGAGCGCGGGAGCCCGGCGGCCAGGCTGCCGAGCGCGACGCCCCAGGGGGGCGACAGGTAGGCGAGCGTCATCAGCCCGCCGGAGAAGACCCAGAGGCCGAAGAGCGCCGCGGCGAGGAGCCGGCGCCGCCGGCGCGCCTCGGCGAGGGCGGTGGCGAGGAGCGCGGCGATGACGCCGTTCACCGCCGAGGCGCCGAACGCCACCGAGCCGAGCACCGCCGTCCGGTCGAGCTCGAGCATCGACCGGAACAGATCTCCCGCGTGGTCGAGCAGCAGGTAGGGCGGGGTGGTCCAGGGCAGCCGGCTCGCGAGCGCGTCGCACCCGAGGTGGATCGCGGTGGCGATGGCCGCGAGGCGGACGCCGTGCCGACGCGGCGGGAGGGCGGACACGGGCGCGGTGTCTACCAGGCCTTCCTCCGCGGATCCACCGCCGGGTCGGCGCCCTTCGCGGGCCGCGCCCCGCCGGTCGCACCCATCGTAACGCCCGGCCGCGCCCCGGGCCGGCCGGGACGCTTCCCCGGGTCCGTAGTACCCTTTTCGCGCGCGTGGCCGATCCTTCGCAAAACGCCGGGCGGGCCGCCCCCGTCCCCGGGTCCGAGGAGGCGTCGCTGGTGACGGCCGCGCTCCGCGGCGAGCGCGTCGCCTACCGGATGCTCTACGACCGCCACCGGCCCGCGGTGCACCGGGTGGCGCGCGGCTTCGCGACCCTCGATCCGGACGAGGTCGAGGACGTGGTCCAGGACGCCTTCGTCCGCGCCTTCCGGAGCCTGGCCCGGCTCGAGGACCCGGCGCGGTTCGGCCCCTGGCTGCTCACCATCGCCCGCAACCGCGCCCTGACCCGGCTGGCCCGCCGGCGGGCGGCCGACGCCCTCGCCGACGACCTGGCGCGGGAGGCGGAGGCGCAGGGCGAGACCGGGGTGGAGCCGCTCGGGCCCTCCGTCCACGCGGAGCTGGAGGTGGTCCGCCGGGTGATCGCCGAGCTTCCGGAGGGGGCGGAGAAGGAGACGGTCCGCCTCTTCTACGTGGAGGGCACCCTCTCGGCTCGCGAGATCGCGGCCCGCCTGGGCGTGGGGAAGAGCGCGATCACCATGCGGCTCGAGCGGTTCCGCGCCAAGGTGAAGCGCCGGATCCTGGCCGAGGTGGCCAGATTGCGGGGCGAGGAGTCTTGAAGGGCGTGAGCCACCTCACGGAGACCCGGTACCGGCAGCTGCTCGCGGGCGACCTTCCCCCGGAGGAGGCGCGGGCCCTGGCTCGCCACCTGGAAGGCCCGTGCGACGAGTGCGAGGCCTTCCTGGTGGACCGCCAGCAGGCGGATCGCCTCGATGGCCGGGTCGAGGCCGCCCTGACCGGGCTGTCCGCCGGGCGAGCGGCCGCGGGGAACGACCTGGAGTTCCAGCGCATCCTGCGCCGGGTCGTGGCCGGGGACGGCGCGGAGGCGCAGACCCGGCCCAGGGTGCGCCGGAGCCGGCTCCTCGCGCTCGCGGCGGTGGTGGCGCTGGCCGGCGTGGCCGGGCTGGTCCTCGGGATCCAGCGCGCGCCGCCGGCGTGGGACGGCGCCAAGGGCATGGGCCGGCAGGCGGCGCCCGTCCGGCTCCGGTTCCTGGTGCTCTCCCCCGGCCCGGCCGGCGCGCCGGCGCTCGAGAAGGGGATCAGCGGCCAGGCGGTGGAGGCGGCCGCCAGCCTGTCCTTCGAGATCGAGCTGGGCCGCCCGGCCGAGGTGGCCCTCGTGCGGGTCCCCGCGCGCGGGGCCCCGGAGCTCTTCTTCCGCCGGAAGCTCGGCGCCGGGCGGACGGCGGTCTCCGTGGATGGCCGTCCGGCCGCGTACCCCCTCGGCGAGCTGGCCGGGCCGCAGCGCTTCGTGGCCGTGGCCGGCGCGCCCCCGCTCGATCCGGGCCGCGCGCTCGCCGCGGCCGCGGCGGCCGGGCCGGCCGCGCGGGGCGGCGCGGAGCCGGAGGGCCCCGAGGGGATCTCCACCGACAGCGTGGAGGTGATCGTCCGGTGACCGTTTTCCGGGGGAGGGGGCGCTCACCCGGTTAAGAAGGCCGGACATGCGAGCTCGGGCACGACTCCTCCCCGTCGCGGGCGCCCTCGCCGGTGCCCTGCTCGCCTCCTGCGCCGCGCCAGCCCGCGAGGGGGCGTCGGGCGAGGGGACGGCGTCCGCCGGGGGCGAGAAGGGCGGGCTCGTCCCGGTGGACGTGCCGCGAGAGCGGCTCGAGGCCGCCCGCGCCCCCCGGCGCCTGGCGCTGGTGATCGGGATCCAGCGCTTCCAGGACCCCCAGTGGCGCCCGCTCCGCTACCCGGGCGCCGACGCCGCGGGCATGGCCGAGGTGCTGCGCGACCCGGCCCTCGGCGCCTTCGACGAGGTCCAGGTCCTCGCCGACGGTCCCACGCGCGACGAGCTCCGGACCGGGCTCGCCCGCATCGCCGAGGAGGACCGGGACGAGCGCGACACGGTGGTGGTGTACGTCTCCTCCCACGGCACCCTGGCCCGGGACGCGCAGGGCCAGCTCCGCCGCTACCTGGTCGCGGCGGACACCCGGATCGACCGGATCCCCGAGACCGGCTTCTCCCTGGACGAGCTCAAGGCCGACTTCGACCGCCTCCGCTCCCGGCGCAAGGTGCTGATCCTCGCCACCTGCCACTCGGGGGGCGGCAAGTCGCTGCTCCCCGTCGGGATCGAGGCCGAGCTGGCCGGGGTGAAGGCGGGCTTCTTCGTCAGGCCCATCGAGGAGGTGTCCCGCGCCAGCGTGGTCCTGGCGGCGAGCGACTGGGGCGAGACCGCCCGCGAGGACGAGCACCTCGGCCACGACATCTACACCCACTTCTTCCTCGAGGCGCTCCGCAGCGGCAACGGCGACCGGAACGGCGACGGGGCGGTGACCGCCACGGAGGCCCACGACTACGCCCGCCGGATGACCTACGCCTACACCGGCGGGAGGCAGCGCCCGAGCGCGGAGTCGAGCGAGGTGGGGGTCGATCCCATCGTGCTGGTCGGCCGGGTGGAGCGGCGCGGCAAGCCGGAGCTGTACAGCTACGCGGAGAAGCTGGACGGGTTCACCGTCAAGGTGAACGGTCGCCCGATGGGCGAGCTGCCCGGCGGCGTGGCGGTGGATCCGGGGCGGCTCCGGGTGCAGATCTCGAAGGGGAGCGGCCCGGAGATCCTGGACGAGACCCTGCGGCTCGAGCCGGGCGAGCGGGTGGAGGTGGGCCAGCTCCTCTCCCGCGCGGAAGGGCGCTGGGACGTGGCCCCCCGGGCCGCCTTCCTCTCCTTCCTCGACTCCCGCAGCCGCCGCTCGGTCATCGGGCCGGTGCCGGGGATGGGCGTCGCCCTCTCGTACCGGGAGTGGCCCGCCCCCGCGATGGCGCTTCGGCTCGACCTCACCACCTCCTTCGGCCGCTCCACCATCTCGCAGGGGCCCTACCAGGCCGGCTTCGGCTACTCGCTGCTGGCGGCCGGCGTCTCGCTCCCCTGGCGGTTCGAGCCCGGCGCGCCGGGCGGCCTGGGGCTCCTCGTCGGCCCCCGGCTCTCCGCGCTCTGGCTCCAGCGCCGGTTCGACCTGGCGCTCGCCCCGCCAGGCCAGAGCTACTTCACCTTCACCCCGGGCGTGATGCTCGGGGCGAGCCTGCCCATCGGGCGGGGCTGGAGCGCCGGGGCCGAGCTGCACCTCGACTGGACGGTCCTGCGGATGGACGGGACCAGCCGCTCGAGCGGGCTGGCGGAGCTGCTCCTCGGGGCGGGGTGGAGGTTCTGATGCGGCCGTGGCCGGGAGGGGCGGTGGCGGGGTCGAGGGTGCGGAGGAACATGGTGCGTCCGCGGTCGCTCGCCCCCCTCGCGCTGGTCCTGCTCGCCGCGGGGTGCGGTGGCCTCGGGTCGCCCGACCTCGCCCACGGCGTGGTGCAGGGCCGGATCGTGGGCGCGGCCACCACGACGCAGCTCCCCGCCTCCGTCTACGCCCTCGGCTACCCCGCCACCAAGGCCGCGGTCCAGCCCGACGGCTCGTACCGGCTCACGATCCCGGTCGAGGCCACCGCGATCGTGCTCTACGACGGCTCGGCGACCTTCGACGCGACCGGCAACATGCTCTCCCCCGGGCTGGCGGAGCTGGTGCCGGTCCAGGTCGCGGGCGCCGGCGTGGTGGAGGTGCCCGACCGGCACGGCGCGGGCGATCCCTCGGCCGCGCCCCGCATGCTGGCGGCGGGCGGGGTGCTGGCGGGCGCCCGGGCCACCTCGGGCGCGGTCTGCCAGGACCCGCGCTTCTCCGTGCTCGGGACCGACCAGGAGGGGGTCTCGCCCTCGGCCGCGGGCGCCCTTCCGGCCGTCTACCTGGCCCCGCTGCCCGGCGGGGACTACCAGCTGGCCGTGGATCTGGCCGGCTTCCGCCGGCAGACGGTCCCGATCACGGTCTCGGCGGGCGCCAACGCCTCCTACGGCATCGACCTCTCGGTGGACGACGGGGACCAGCACCGGGGCTGCCTCAGCAGCGGCTGCGAGCCCGGGTGGACCTGCGGCGGAGACGGCCACTGCAGCTGGGGCGGCGGCGGGACCTGCGGCGCCAGCTGCGATCCGACCGCGCCGGCCTGCGAGGCCGGGCTCGCCTGCGCGGGCAGCGGACCGGGCACCTGCCAGGGGCCGAACGGCTGCGCCGCCTGGGCGGCGGAGTGGAGCGACGTCTGCTTCCAGGACGCCGACTGCGGTGACCTCGCCGGGGGGAGCTGCGCGGGCGGCGACGCGATCCACGCCGGGTACTGCACCGCCGCCTGCGGGCCGGTCACGCCCTGCCCGATGGGATGGACCTGCGGAACGACCGGGGTTTGCCGCCGTCCGGAGTGAGCCTTCGCGCCGCGCCGGAACCGCGGTAGAACGGAGGGGTCCCAACCCGAGAGAGGGGACCCCATGAAGCCGTGCTCCACCCTCGCGCTCCTCGCCCTGGCCGCCTGCGCCACCCCCGGCGGCCACGTCGAGGCGCCGCCCCGCCCGCGCCAGGACCTGGTCGCGGTGCGCGCGGCGCTCGTCGCCATCGACGCGGCCGAGCGGAAGGGCACCATCGCGCACGAGCGGCAGGTCCTCTCCCAGGCCGCGCAGCAGAGCCCGCAGGACCCGGCGCGGCGCTTCCTCGCCGTCTCCGCCGAGCCCTCCGGCGACGACCGCTGGGCCGCCTTCAAGGCGCTGGCGCAGGAGTTCCCCGACTCCGCCTACGGGCAGCTGGGCATGGCCCGCACCTACCTGGCCTGGGGGGTGCTCGACCAGGCCGATCGCTCCGTCGCCGCCGCCCTCGAGGTCGAGCCGGACTGCTGGCTGGCGGTGCGGGTGCGGGCCGAGCTCTCCCTGCGGCGGGGGAAGCTCGAGTCCGCGGCCGCGGACTTCCGGACGGTGCTCTCCGCCGATCCGGAGGATCCCGAGGCCCACCTCGGCCTCGCCCGGGTGGCGCAGCGGTCCGGGGACTACCAGGCCGCGCAGGTCGAGGCGACGGCGGCGGTGAAGCTCGCCCCGGACCTCTTCGGCGCCTACCTGGTCCTCGGCGACCTGGCGCTCCACTCCGGCGACACGGTCACCGCCGCCGACTTCTACGCCGGCGCGGTGGAGGCGTCCCCGCGCGACCGGGCGGCCCGGGTGCAGCTCGCCAAGCTCCTCGAGACCAAGGGGGACCACGCCGGCGCGCGCGACCAGTGGAAGGCGGCCGCGTCGCTGCGCGAGGACGCCGAGTCGCTGGCCGGCCTGGCCCGGGAGGCGCGGGCCACCGGCGACGCCGCCGGCGAGGCCTCGGCGCTGGAGCGGCTCTCCCAGCTCGACGCCGGCGCCGCCGAGTGGGGGCGGGTGGCCGAGCTCCGGCTCGCCGCGGGAGACCTGGACGGCGCCGAGAAGGCCTACCGGCACGCCCTGGCCCGCGATCCGCGGGACCCGCAGGCCAACCTCGGCCTCGGCCGGGTCCAGCTCGCCGCCGGGCGGCCCCAGGAGGCGATGGAGTCGCTCCGGGCCGCCGGGCCGGCGGGCCGGCCGGACCTGGAGGCGCTCCAGCGCCGGCTCAACGTGGAGCGGGTGGAGCGGGGCGAGGTGGCCCAGCTCCAGCGCACCGTGCAGCAGCTCGTCGACCGCACCTTCCGCGCCCGGCGCGCCGCCGCGCCCTCCCTCTCCGGCAACCTCCGGCTCCGCGTCACCGTCGACGGCGCCGGCGCCGCCACCCTGGTCGAGGTGCTCGAGGACACCGTCCACGACGAGGACGTCCGCGCCTGCGCCTACTGGAACCTCCGGGATGCCGCCTATCCGTCCGAGAAGCCGGGCCGCTACAGCTTCGCGTTCGCCTTCCGCCGGTAGCGGGCGGCGGCAGCCGGTCCGCTGCGGGCTGGACGTCCTCGCGGCGCGCCGCTTCCGGCCGCTCCGCGGCCGGACGGTGGGGCTGGTCTGCAACCCGACCGCGGTCACCTCCCGGCTGGTGCACGCGGCCGACCTCCTCCACGGCGCGCCCGGGGTCCGGCTCGCGGCCCTCTTCGGCCCCGAGCACGGGGTCCGGGGCGACGCCCAGTACATGGCCGCGGTGGGCGGCGAGCGCGATCCGGCGACCGGCCTGCCGGTCCACTCGCTCTACGGGGACTCGGTCGAGTCGCTGCGCCCCGCCCCGGCGCTCCTCGCCGGCCTGGACGCGCTGGTCTTCGACGTCCAGGACGTCGGGGCGCGCTTCTACACCTACCAGGCGACCATGCTGCTCTGCATGGAGGCGGCGGCCGCGGCGCGGATCGGCTTCGTGGTGCTCGACCGCCCGAACCCCATCGGCGGCCTCCGGCTGGAGGGGCCGCGGCTCCGGCCCGGGTTCGAGAGCTTCTGCGGGCTGCACGACCTGGCGGTGCGCCACGGGATGACGGTGGGCGAGCTGGCGCTGCTCTTCCGCGCCGAGCGGCGGCTCGACCTCGAGCTCGAGGTCGTCCCCTGCGAGGGCTGGCGGCGGGCGATGGGCTTCCGGGCCACCGGGCTCCCCTGGGTGTTCCCGTCGCCGAACATGCCCACCCCGGAGACCGCCCTGGTCTACCCCGGGATGTGCCTCCTCGAGGGGACGAACCTGTCCGAGGGGCGGGGGACGACCCGTCCCTTCGAGCTCTTCGGCGCGCCCTGGCTCGACGCCGCCCGGCTGGTCGCGGGGCTGGCGGCGCTCCGCCTCCCCGGGGTCGCCTTCCGGCCGGCGAGCTTCGTCCCGACCTGGGACAAGCACGCGGGGCTCCGCTGCCACGGCGCCGAGCTGGTGGTCGCCGATCCGGAGCGCTTCCGGCCCTTCCGGACCGGCCTGGCCTGCGTGGCGCTGGCCCGCGCCCAGGCGCCGGAGCGCTTCGCCTGGCGGACCGAGCCCTACGAGTTCGTGGCCGACGTCCCCGCCTTCGACCTCCTCTGCGGCTCGGCCCGCGAGCGGGAGGGGATCGAGGCCGGGGTCCCGCCCGCGGAGCTCGCCCGGGCCCTCGCCCCCGAGGAGCGGGCGTTCGCCCGGCGGCGAGCGCCCCACCTGCGTTACACCTGACGGAGAGCGAGAGGGCGGCGCGTGCGGATCGGCCTGGCCAGCGACACCTTCGGCAACGTGGACGGCCTGGTGCGCGCCCTCGAGACCTTCGAGCGGGCGGGGGCGGAGCGGATCTTCTTCCTCGGCGGCCGCTCCGCCGACCTCGACCAGGCGCTGGCGCGGCGGCGCGCCGGCGGCGGCCCGCGGCCGCTGGGGAGCGACCTCGAGTTCCTCGCGGCCGTGGAGGGCGAGCTGTCCCGCCGCCCAGACCCGCTCGCCGACCGGGTCGTCCGGGTGGCGAGCCGGGACTGCCCGGCGCGGGCCGCGGGGGCGCCCGGCCTGGCGGTGGACCTCCTCGAGGGGCGGATCTGCTGCCTGGTCCACGACAAGGCCGAGCTCACCCGCGACGACATCGCCAACGCCAGCCTCCTCTTCCACGGGAACTCCGAGCGACCCGGGCTGGTCCAGATCGGGCCCCGCTGCTTCGTCACCCCCGGCCACCTGCGGGCCCCGGCGCCGGGGAGGAGCCCGGGCACCTTCGCCCTCGCCGAGCTGGCGGCGAGCGAGCTGGTCCTCACCACCTTCTCCGCGGAGGGGGTGGAGCTCGGCAAGCAGGCGGTCTCGCTCGGCGGGGCGGGGAAGGTCTCGGTGCGCTGATGGCGGGCGAGGTCGCGCTCCTGGGCGGCTCGTTCAACCCGCCCCACGTCGCCCACGCGATGGCCGCCTGGTGGACCCTCGCCACCCAGGGGGTGCGGGAGGTCTGGCTGCTCCCCGCCTACCGCCACCCCTTCGGCAAGGAGCTGGCGCCCTTCGAGGACCGGGTGCGGATGTGCGAGCTGGCGGTGGCGGCGATCCGCGGGGCCCACGTCTGCACCGCGGAGGCCGAGCTGGCCGCCGATCCGCTGGTGGGGAAGACGGCCCGCACCCTGGAGCACCTGGCCGGGAAGCACCCGGACCTCCGCTTCGCCCTGGTCATCGGCGCCGACATCCTGGGCGAGGTCGACAAGTGGTGGCGCTGGGAGCGGGTCCGGGAGCTGGCCCGGATCATCGTCGTGGGGCGGGAGGGCCACCCGCCGGTCGCGGGCGCCCCCTCGCTCCCGGCGATCTCCTCCACCGAGATCCGGGCCCGGCTCGCCCGGGGCGAGGACGTGGCCGGGCTCGTGCCGGAGAAGGTGCGTGCCTACCTCGCGGAGCGGAAGCTCTACCGCTGATGGGGCGCCGGCCGGGCCGGCGAGCGGTCGCACGTTCCGGCGACGCGCCCTCCTGGGACCCGCCCCCGCGCTTTTCCGCCGCGCGCCGCTGCCGCCGGTTGCTACCATGGCCTGGTCCGGCGGCGAGGCATCCGCGCCGGCGGGAGCGCGGAGATCGTGGCGAGCTACCTCTTGTCCTGGCTGAAGGGGAAGTACGCAGGCCTGAGCCGGACGGACTTCGAGAAGCAGTGGCCCGGCTCGTGGATCGTCTGGGAGGCCGGCCCCTGGCGGCCGCCCTCGCTGGCGGGGACCACCATCATCCCGCGCGACCCCGACGGGAGCCTCCCCGGCGGCGGCGAGTCGCTCGCCATCGAGCTCCAGGTCCACGCCGGGAGGTCCGGGGTCACGGTGGGCCGGGCGCCGGAGAACGACGTGGTGGTGAAGGACGCCACCCTCTCGCGCACGCACCTGGCCTTCGACCGGGGCCCGGGCGGCGCCTGGCGGGTCAGGGACGCCGGCTCGAGCAACGGGACGCTGCTCGAGGGCTCGGCGCTGGGCACCGCGCCGGTGGAGCTGCGGTCGGGCGCGGCCCTCCAGGCGGGCAACGTCCGCTTCACCTACTACGATCCGGCCGGGCTCCACTTCCGCCTGCGCGGGATGGGCTGAGCCTCAGGAGCCGCGCCCGATCCCGTACCGCCGGAGCCGGCTGGCGATCAGGGTGTGCGAGGTGCCGAGCCGGGCGGCGAGCTTCCGGCTCGAGGGGTGGGACGGGTAGAGGCTGCGCAGGAGCCCCTCCTCGAACCTGGCCACCGCCTCGTCCCAGGTCCCCGCCGGGCGGGCCGGCGCCTCGGCGGCCGCCCCCGCGCCGGACGGCTCCAGATCGGCGACGTCGAGGACGCCCCGGTCGCACAGCGCGGCGGCGCGGAAGATCGCGTTCTCCAGCTGGCGGACGTTGCCCGGCCAGGGGCCGGCGAGCAGGGCGGCGGCCGCCGCCGGGCTGAGCCCCAGGGTGGGGCGCTGGATCTGGGCGCAGGCCCGGGCGAGGAAGTGGCGGGCGAGCAGCAGGATGTCGTCCCCCCGCTCGCGGAGCGGGGGCACCTGCAGCACGAGCACGTTGATCCGGTAGAAGAGGTCCTCGCGGAAGGCCCGCGCGGCGACCAGCGCCTCGAGGTCCCGGTGGGTGGCGCTGATCACGCGCACGTCCACCTGGAGCTCCCGGTCGCCGCCCACCCGCCGGAACCGGCCGTCGGCGAGGAAGCGGAGCAGCTTGGCCTGGAGGTAGGGGGACATCTCCCCGATCTCGTCGAGGAAGATGGTCCCGTGGTTGGCCATCTCCACCAGGCCGGGCTTGCCGCTCCGCTGGGCGCCGGTGAAGGCGCCCGGCGCGTAGCCGAAGAGCTCGCTCTCGGCCAGGCTCTCGGGGAGGGCGGCGCAGTTCAGGGCGAGGAAGGGGGCGTCGCGGCGGGGGCTGGCGGCGTGGCAGGCGTGCGCCACCAGCTCCTTGCCGGTCCCGGTCTCGCCGTGCACCAGGAGCGGCGCCTCCAGCGCGGCCACCCGCGCCGTCCGCGCCTTCAGGGCGCGCATCGCCGGCGAGTCGCCCAGGATCGCGTCCAGGCCGCCGCCGGTGGCGTGGCTCTGCACGGCGTGCAGGGTGTCGCCCACCCGCCGCGGGGACTGGAGCGTGACCACGCCGCCGGCGGCCGGGACCCCGGCCGAGCGGGCGGCGTCCCCCACCGGCGCCGCCTCGAGGAGGAACGGCTCGCCCCGGATCGCGACCTCCCGCGCCGGCGCCCGGAAGCCGCTCCGCACCAGCTCGTCCACCAGGGCGGGATCCCCGAGGAGCCGGCCCAGGGCGCGCCCGGCGAGCGCCTCCTCGGGCACCCCCGCCACCGCGGCGGCGGCGGCGTTGCCGGCCGAGACCACCCCGCCCGCGTCCACCGCCAGCACCGGGTCGGGCATGGCGGCGAGCAGCGCCTCGAGGTGGAGGCGCCGCCGCGCGCCGGGGAGGAGATCCACCTCGGCGGTGTCGGTCACCCCCGCCACCTGCGCGAGCGCCCGGCGCAGCCCCTCGAGCTCGGCGGCGGCGAGGGCGGGGGCGTCGATGAAGATGTGGGGCGGCTCGACCTCGACCGCGACCACGTTCAGCCGCCGGCTGGAGAGGACGGCCAGGATCTCCTGGGCGATCCCCACCCGATCCACGAAGCGCACGTCGAGGCGCATGGAGCGGAACTGTAGCCAAACGGCTACGCCGTAGGCAAATCGCTACGGGCGGGCGGGTCGAGCCGGTATCTGCAGGCATCAGGCCTGCTCATGCGCTCCGACCATCGGCGGATCGCGGCGGCCGAGCCCAGATCTTCCCGCGCCTGTACGCAGATCGCTACGGCGGACCATGGCCAACCGCCCGGAATGGCTGGCGCCCTGCGCTGGTGCCCCCCTTGCACCAGGGGCCGCCGGCTGACCGTCCCCCCACGGAGGAAGAGCGATGATCGTCGGCGTCCCGAAGGAGATCAAGGTTCACGAGTACCGGGTCGGCCTCGTGCCGTCGAGCGTGCGCGAGCTGACTGCGAAGGGACACCAGGTCCTCGTCGAGGCGGGGGCGGGGCTGGGCATCGGCATGGCGGACGCGGACTACGCCGCCGCCGGCGCCGCCGTGGTGCGCACCGCCGCCGAGGTGTTCGAGAAGGCGGACCTGGTGGTCAAGGTGAAGGAGCCCCTCGCCCCGGAGCGGAAGCGGCTCCGCCCGGGCCAGGTCCTCTTCACCTACCTGCACCTGGCGCCCGATCGCGAGCAGGCCGAGGACCTGGTGAGGTCGGGCGCCACCTGCATCGCCTACGAGACCGTGACCTCGGCGTCCGGCGGGCTGCCGCTCCTCGCCCCCATGTCCGAGGTGGCGGGCCGGATGTCGATCCAGGCCGGCGCCTACTTCCTGGAGAAGGCGCACGGCGGCCTGGGCGTGCTGCTCGGCGGCGTGCCGGGCGTCGACCCGGCCAAGGTGGTGGTGCTCGGCGGCGGGGTGGTAGGGACGCACGCCGTCGCCATCGCGCTCGGGATGGGGGCCGAGGTCTGGGTCCTCGACCGGAGCACCGACGTCCTGCGCAACCTCTGGAAGCAGTTCGGCCGCCCGCTCAACACCGTGTTCTCCACCCGCGACGCGATCGAGCGCCACTGCACCTCGGCCGACCTGGTGGTGGGCGGGGTGCTCATCCCCGGCGCGGCCGCCCCGAAGCTGGTCACCGCCGACATCGTGAAGCGGATGAAGCCGGGCTCGGTGATCGTCGACGTGGCCATCGACCAGGGCGGCTGCTGCGAGACCTCGAAGCCCACCACCCACGACCAGCCGACGTACGTGGTGGACGGCGTCATCCACTACTGCGTGGCCAACATGCCCGGCGGCGTGCCCCGCACCTCCACCTTCGCCCTGAACAACGCCACCCTCCCGTTCGTCCTCGCCCTGGCCGACAAGGGCTGGAAGAAGGCCCTCTCCGACGACCGGCACCTCCTCGCCGGCCTGAACGTCCACCGCGGGCAGGTCACCCACCGCGAGGTGGCCCAGGCGCTCGGGCTGGAGTTCGTGGAGCCGGCGCGGGCGATCCAGGGCTGAGGCGCCTCCCGGGGCGCGGAGGTCCGCCGCGTCGGCCGGCAGTCGTCGGGACGTGACGCCGCCCGGCATCCGCCGGGGCGTCCCGGCCTCTCTCCGACGTGCTCGGCCGCCGAGTCGCGACCGGCGCCGTGCTTCCGAGCGGGCCCTGAACGCGCGGGGCCGCGGCACGAAACGGGCCAGGCGCGGACGGGCGGCGGCGGGCGCAGGAGGCGCCCGGCCACATTCGTGCACGCGGTCCGACGATCGATCGGGTCCGTACGCAGCGACGCGGCCTGCGCGCGGTCGGAGAGAGGCCGGGCCGCCCCGATCCTTCTCGCAGCGGGGCGGTCGGCAGCCGAGCCGGAGAAGGGCCGGGACAGCGCTGGGATGTCGAGAAGCGCTAGGCCGCCCGCTCGAACCGCAGCCCGCCCTCGCCGACCTCCACCCGGACCGCGTCGCCGGGGCCGAACTCGCCCCGGAGGATCCGCTCGGCGAGGGGGGCCTCGACCAGCCGCTGCACCGCCCCGCGCATGGGGCGGGCGCCGAGCGACGGGTCGTAGCCGCCCTGCTCGAGGAGGAAGGCCACCGCCGCCTCGCTGGCGGTGAAGCGGATCCGCCGCTCGCCCTCCAGCCGGCGGGAGGACTCGGCGAGGATGAGCGCCGCCACCCGGGCCATGTCCTCCCGGGAGAGCGGGCCGAAGGCGATCCGCTCGTCCAGCCGGTTCCAGAGCTCCGGCGGGATGGCGCCGCGCGCCGCGTGGAGGGCGCGCTCCTCGCGGGGCGGGGTCCGCTCGGCGGCGCCGAAGCCCACGGTGCCGGTGGCGGCCCGGGTGGACTCTGCCGCCCCCAGGTTCGAGGTGAGGATCACCACCGCGTTGGAGAAGTCGACCTGGCGGCCCCGGCCGTCGGTGAGCCGCCCCTCCTCCAGCACCTGGAGGAGCAGCAGCTGCACGTCGCGGTGCGCCTTCTCGATCTCGTCCAGGACCACCACCGCCGCCGGCCGGCGGCGGAGGGCGTCGGTGAGCTGCCCCCCCTCGCCGTAGCCGACGTAGCCGGGAGCCGCCCCGACGAGCCGCGCCACCCCGGTCTGCTCGGCGCACTCGCTCATGTCGAGCTGCACCAGGGCGTCGCGCGAGCCGTAGAGGGCGTCGGCCAGGGCCCGGGCGAGCTCGGTCTTGCCCACGCCGGTCGGTCCGAGGAAGAGGAACGAGCCCATGGGCCGGCGGGAGGAGAACCCGGCGAAGTTCCGGCGCAGGACCGCCGCCACCCGCTTCACCGCCTCGGCGTGCCCCACCACCCGCTCGGCCAGCGCCGCCTCGAGCCCCAGGATCCGCTCCCGGTCGCTGGCGATGAGCCGCGACTCGGGGATCCCCGCCATGTTCGCCACCACCCGGGCGATCTCGCGCTCCCCCACCTCGCGCTGCCCCTCCCGCCGGGCCCGCGAGCCGGCCAGGTCGAGGACCGCCACCGCCTTGTCGGGCAGGAAGCGGTCGGTGACGTGGCGGGCGGAGAGGGCGGCGGCCGCCTCCAGCGCCGCCGGGACGTAGGAGACCGCATGGTGCCGCTCGTAGCGCGGGGCCAGGCCGCGGAGGATCTCCACCGTGTCCGGGACCGAGGGCTCGCGCACCAGGACCGGGGTGAACCGGCGCTCCAGGGCGGGATCCTTCTCGATGTGCTGGCGGTACTCGTCGTGGGTGGTCGCGCCGATGCAGGGGAACTCGCCCCGCGCCAGGGCGGCCTTGAGCTCGTTGGCCGCGTCCTGCGGCCCCTCGCCGGCGGCGCCCGCGCCGATCAGGGTGTGGACCTCGTCGATGAAGACCACCACCCGCCCGGCGGCGCGCCGCACCTCCTCCTTGATGCCGAGGAGCTTCTCGGAGAAGGCGCCGCGGAGCTGGGTGCCGGCCACCACGCTCGCCATGTCGAGCTCCACCAGGACCCGGTCGCGCGCCGGGCTGCCGGGGGCGAGCAGCCGCTGGGCCACCCCCTCGACGATGGCGGTCTTGCCCACGCCCGGCTCGCCCACCAGGAGCGGGTTGTTGGTGCGGCGCTTGCCGAGGACGTCGATCGTCTCCTCCACCTCGCGCTCGCGGCCGATCAGGGGGTCGAGCCGGCCGGCGGCGGCGAGCTCCGTCAGGTTGCGGCCCAGCTGCGAGAGCCAGGGGAAGGCCTTGGGGTCGAGGGCGTGCGGGGAGAGCCGGGCCCGGTGGGCGGGCGCACGGGGCGCCGCGGCCTCGCCGCCGGCGGGAGCAGGGGGCGCGGCCGCCGGGGCGGGGGTGGGCGCCGGGCCGGCCCCGGGCTGCTCCGCCGCGGGGAGCGCGCCGCTCGCCTCCTCGAGGTGGCCGATCGCCTCCTCCAGCTGCGCGTCCAGGTCGGAGCGCTCCGGCGGCGCGGCCCGCTCGGCGCGGCGGGCGGGCGCCGAGGCGGCCGGGCCCACCTTGACCGACTGCACCTCGCGGAGCCGCCGCGGCATCCGGGCGGTGAAGTAGGAGAGGGCCACGTTCCGCAGGGCCGACACTTGAAGTCCGCAGGCGCCCAGGAGCTGGTGGGCGGCGGCGGTGCGCACCCGGCTCATGGCGATGAGGAGGTGCAGGCAGTCGACCTCCTCCGCCCCCACCCCCTCGGCCACCGCCCTGGCGCGCTCCCGCAGGTCGCGCTCCGTCCCCTCCGGCTCCTTGGGCGTGCCGTCGAGGGCGAGCAGGATCCGGTCCTCGTCGATCCCGCGGTCCCGGAGGAGCACCTCGGCCCGGTTCGGGACGGTGAAGAACGCGAGCAGCTGGTGGGCGCTCGTGAGCTTCTGGTGGACGCTCCGGGCGATGTCCTCCGCCTCGGCGAGGACCTGGAGGAGCTCCATCGACTCGATGACCGTGGCCATTCCCGCCGACGATGCGATATCGGCCGGAAGGGGTCAATTTTTCGGCGGATTCAGTCGAGCCCCCGGGCCCACAGCTCCTCCTCGTCCAGCCCGAGGAAGTGGCCGACCTCGTGGATGAGGGTGATCCCGATCTGCTCGATGAGCTCCGCCCGGCTGCGGGCGAAGCGCTCCAGGTTCTTCTGGTAGAGCACGATGGAGGAGGGGAAGTGGCTCCAGGGGTCCATCGACGCCTTCTGGCCGTACGGGGCGCCGCGAAAGAGGCCGAGGATGGCCGGGGAGAGGGGCGGATCGGCGGCGAGGAGGTCGTCGTCGGAGGGCAGGTCCTCGACGGTGATGGCGACGTTGGAGAGGTAGCGCCGGACCGGCTCGGGGAGGGAGGCGAGGGCGTCCTCGACCGCGGCGTCGAAGGCCTCGGGCGCGAGGGCCACCGGGCGGGGGAACTCGTCGGGCGCGAGCTTGCGCGCCCGGGCGAAGCGGCGGCGGGCCTCCTCCTCCTCGCCGCGCCGCTCGGCGATGAGCCCCAGGGTGTGCTGGGTCCAGGGCTCCTCGGGATCGAGGGCCTCGGCGCGGAGGAGCACGGCCCGCGCCGGGTCGAGGCGGCTCAGCTCGTAGAGCGCGAACCCCTTCTCGAGGAGGACCTCGACGCGCTCGGGCTGTCCGCGCTCCGCCGAGGCCAGCCGCTCGAGCGCCTCGGTGGCCAGGCCGAGCTGGTTCAGGGCGATCGCCTCGACGAGCTGGAGGTCGGCGGTCAGCTCCGGCTCCCCCGCCTTCTGCGCCAGCCGGGCCCCGCGGCGGGCGAGGGCGATCCCGCGATCGAGCGCCTCCCGATCCGCGTCGTCGTCGTCGGGGAGGACGTTCACGTAGAAGTCGGCCGCCCCGGCGAGGAGGTCGAGGTCGTCGCGGCCGCGCGCGAGCGCCGCCTCGTAGGCGTCGCGCGCCTCGTCGATCCGGCCGAGCTCGGCCAGGGCCGCGGCGCGGTAGTGGAGCGCGGGCACGGAGCGCGGGTCGCGCGCGGCGGCCGCCTCGGCCCGCTCCAGGGCCTCCTCCGTCCGTCCGGCCTCGAAGGCCGTCCCGGCGGCCTCGAGCAGGGCGTCGAGGCCCTCCGCCGGGGCGTGCGGATCGCCCGGCTGGCGGGGACGGACCATCGGCGGCCAGCTAACCGCGGCAGGCGGGGAAGTCAACCGCGCCGCGCCCCGGGCGGGGAGGCGAGGTTCACGCTGGGAGCGGCTCCGACGGAGCGCCCCCCGCCCGCTTGACCGCGCCCCGGGGGCGGTTATCTTAGCGGTCGCCCGGTGAGACTGCCAAGGGAGCATCCCGGGTAAGCCAGCACCAACACAACGGTTTTCCAGAGAAGGAGCTTCGGCATGCCGGCCAAGGAGATCGCATTCCACCAGCCCGCCCGCGAGGCCATCCTGCGGGGGGTGCAGACGCTCGCCGAGGCGGTGGCGGTGACGCTCGGCCCCAAGGGCCGCAACGTCGTGATCGAGAAGAGCTTCGGCTCGCCGACCATCACCAAGGACGGGGTGACGGTGGCGAAGGAGATCGAGGTCGAGGCCAAGTTCGAGAACATGGGGGCGCAGATGGTGAAGGAGGTCGCCTCCAAGACCTCCGACAAGGCCGGCGACGGCACCACCACCGCCACCGTGCTCGCCCGCTCCATCTACGAGGAGGGGCTGAAGCTGGTGGCCGCCGGCCACAACCCCATGGACCTGAAGCGGGGCATCGACCGGGCGGTCGAGGTGGTGGTCGAGGAGCTGAAGAAGCAGTCCAAGCCCACCCAGGGGAAGAAGGAGATCGCCCAGGTCGGCACCATCTCCGCCAACGGCGACGAGACCATCGGCAACATCATCGCCGAGGCGATGGAGAAGGTGGGCAAGGAGGGGGTGATCACGGTCGAGGAGGCGAAGGGGCTCGAGACCACCCTCGACGTGGTCGAGGGCATGCAGTTCGACCGCGGCTACGTCTCGCCCTACTTCGTCACCAACCCCGACCGGATGGAGGCGGTGCTCGACGAGCCGTACATCCTCATCACCGAGAAGAAGATCTCGGCGATGGCGGACCTGATCCCCGTCCTCGAGCAGGTGGCCCGGGCCGGGAAGCCGATCCTCATCGTCGCCGAGGACGTCGAGGGCGAGGCGCTCGCCACCCTGGTGGTGAACAAGCTCCGCGGCACCCTCCACGGCTGCGCCGTCAAGGCGCCCGGCTTCGGCGACCGCCGCAAGGAGATGCTGAAGGACATCGCCACCCTCACCGGCGGGAACGTGGTCGCCGAGGAGCTGGGCATCAAGCTCGAGCAGCTCACGCTCAAGGACCTGGGGCGCGCCAAGCGCGTCACGGTGGACAAGGACAACACCACCATCGTGGACGGGGAGGGCAAGAAGGCCGACATCGAGGGGCGCATCAAGGTCATCCGCGGGCAGATCGAGGAGACCACCTCCGACTACGACCGCGAGAAGCTCCAGGAGCGGCTCGCCAAGCTGGTGGGCGGCGTGGCGGTGATCAACGTCGGCGCGGCCACCGAGACCGAGATGAAGGAGAAGAAGGCCCGGGTGGAGGACGCGCTCCACGCCACCCGCGCCGCGGTCGAGGAGGGGATCGTCCCCGGCGGCGGCGTCGCCTACCTGCGCGCCCTGGGCGCCCTGAAGAAGCTCCAGGTCCCCGAGGGCGACCAGCAGTTCGGGGTGCAGATCGTCTCGAAGGCCCTCGCCTGGCCGGCCCGCCGCATCGCCGAGAACGCCGGCTGGGACGGCCCGGTCGTGGTGAGCAGGATCCTGGACGGGAAGGGTGGGTTCGGCTTCAACGCCGCCACCGAGGTGTACGAGGACCTGGACAAGGCCGGGGTGATCGACCCCACCAAGGTGTCACGCACCGCCCTCCAGAACGCCGCCTCGGTCGCCAGCCTCCTCCTCACCACCGAGGCCATGGTGGCCGAGAAGCCGAGGAAGAAGGCGCCGGCCGGCGCGCCCGGGATGGGCGGCGGCATGGAGGACATGGACTACTGACGGGTCCTAACTATCCGAACTTCCGGTCTAACGCATTGCGGCGTAGACCGGGACCGGGGGCCTGGCTAGGATCCAGATAGCGACAAGCTGCCACGGAGCAGCGGGTCGATGACGAGGGCAGCCGCTACTACGCGCTCTCGAGGGCGGAACCCGGAAGTCGTCGTCAGCGGGGCCAGGGCCGAAAGGCGCTGGCCCCGTTTTCTTACGCCCGCTCGCCCGCCGGGACGGGGGGGAGGTCCTTCGAGGCCATGTAGACCACGTTCCGGCTCGAGCGCTTCCCCCGGTACATGGCCCGGTCGGCCAGGTCCAGGATCTCCCCCTTGGTCTGGGCGTGCTCGGGAAAGCTCGCCAGGCCGATGGAGGCGGTGATCCGGACCCGCGCCCCCTCCCGGGAGAGGAAGCGGTGGTCCTCGATCGCCCGACGGATCCGCTCGGCCACCTTGAGCCCCCCGCCCGAGTCGATCCCCAGCAGGACGATCACGTACTCGTCCCCGCCGTAGCGGACGAGGACGTCCTCGTCCCGGACGCAGGAGCGGAGCACGCGCGCCACCTCGACCAGCAGGCGGGAGCCGGACAGGTGGCCGTGCTCGTCGTTGACGCCCTTGAAGTGGTCGAGGTCGAGGAACAGCACGGTGAAGGCCTTGCCGCCCTCGAGCTCCTTGGCGAGCGCCACCTCCAGGTAGCGGGTGTTGTAGAGGTGGGTGAGGTCGTCGAGGTAGGCGAGGTGCTCGACCTGCTTCAGCCGGCCGAGGTTCCGGATGGCGAGCCCGAGGTTGCGGCAGAGGAAGGCGGCCGCCTCCGCCCCGGTGGCGTCGAGCTCCCCGGCCACCAGCACCCCGGCCGCCCCCACCACCGCCCCGTCCTCCGCCACCGGCATGAGGAGCGCCCGGGGGGCGAGGGCGGTGAGCTCCCCGGGGAGGAGCTCGACCCGGGCCGTCCCCTCCGGCCCGAGCCCCTCCAGCGAGGGGCGGCAGAGGGCGAGCAGGTCGGCGGCCGGCGCGTAGTCGAGGCCGTACGCGCCGGAGAGCACCCAGGCGCCGTCCGCCGCCCGCTCGAAGAGGGCGGCC
>Ga0335076_10001632_pt1 | contig 21840 bp, 24 predicted proteins | sample Lox_Sample_25_FD_206717 | JGI IMG/M metagenome (GOLD analysis project Ga0335076, IMG submission 206717) | Soil microbial communities from Loxahatchee National Wildlife Refuge, Florida, United States - Lox_Sample_2.5 | ecosystem: Environmental > Terrestrial > Soil > Wetlands | place: USA... | reverse complement strand
CATCCGCAGTCGATTGGGCAACGTCGACATCGCGGCGCCGCCGACGGTTACCGCAGAGGCGCTCGGAGCGGCGTTCGACCTGGTGCTGCTGAGCTGCAAGGCCTATGACCTCGACGGCGCGATCTCCTCCCTCGCGCCGGCGGTCGGGCCGCGCACGGCGCTCTTGCCGTTGCTCAACGGCATGCATCATCTCGATCTTCTGAACGCCCGCTTCGGCGCCGAGCGGGTGCTCGGCGGCCAATGCCTGATCTCGACCATGCTCGACGCGGAGGGGCGAATTCTGCACCTCACCGACATCCATTCCCTTACCTTCGGCGAGCAAAGCGGCCAGCACACGGCGCGGGCCGACGCGATCGCGGCGACACTCGCCAACGCCCGCTTCACGCTGCAGCTCAGCGACGACATCTTGCAGGAGATGTGGGAAAAATGGGTGTTCATTGCGACCGCCGCGGGGATCACCTGCCTGATGCGGGCGGCGATCGGCGATATCGTGGCAGCAGGCGCCGCCGATCTTGCTACCTCGCTGCTCCAAGGGTGCGCCGAGATCGCAGCGTCCCAAGGATTTGCGCCGCGCGCCGCCTTCCTCGAGCGGACGCGGGCGATGATCACGGCCCCTGGCTCGCCGATAACCGCGTCGATGCTGCGCGACATCGAGCGCGGCGCGCCGGTCGAGGCCGATCACATCCTGGGCGACCTGCTGCGCCGAGCGAGCGATCCGGGCCGCGCTTGGCTGCTGCGCATCGCCTATGCGCACACCAAAGCCTACGAAGCGCGACGCGCACGGGAACAAGCGGCGAAGGCGGCGTAGCTCGACCGCCCGCTTTCGCGCTTGGGTATGCACAGGTCTCGCGAAGCGCTGCCATCGCAATAAATATCTCGCCGTCCCCGGCCCAGAGCACGCGCCCCGATCGTTGCATCTTAAACTCTGGATGCCCGCTTTCGAGTGTGTGAAGAAATCGAAGTGGACGAAGGTGGCGCTTTGAGATCGCATGGATTCCCGCTTTCGCGGGAATGACGGAATAATTTGATTTTGCTTTAGAATTCGTCGCCCCCGCGAAAGCGGGGGTCCATTTGTGAGCCGCACGATGCGAGCGAAAGCACCTTTGCGTGCGATTGCTTCACACGCTCTTTCGCGGGCAAAGCGAAGTTGGGAAGGCACCGCGAGATATGTGCACGCCCGAGTGCTTGCCGGGAGCCAGGAGTAAACGCGGCTCCCTTAGATCCGACACAGCCTACGACGCGGTGCGCGAATTTCGTCCATGGTGACTTCCTCCGGAAGGCCGAGCCGCGGCCCGCTTGCGGCGCGCGGCTCAGGACGAGGCGAGCTTCTTCGCCGCTTCCGTGGTCCCGGCCTCGGCCTCCGACCACGGCGCCGGCACCGGCAGCGCCGGCATCAATCCGGAAGCCGGCGCCGGCGCGGCGAGGCGCCGCGGCGTCTCCGTCGAAGGCAGGCGCCAGGCGAGGCTGGCAAAGGCGCGGCAAGACGGACAGACGGCGCTCCAGCCATGCGTCTCGGCGCCGCAAGCGCCGCAGATCCAGGTGGGATCGGCCACGGTGCTCGACGCGGCGCGACCGAGCCAGTGATGCGCCGCGCCGACATCGCCATGCTGCGCCTCTTCGAGCTCTGCCATATCGCGGCAGATGCGCGGACTCGGCGGCGGCGCATCGGGCTTGGCGCCGAGCGCTTCGAGATGGCGACGCGCCTCGCCCCAGAGCCGCGCCGCGAGCGAGGCGCGCGCTTGCGCTAGCCGGCTTTCGGGATGATCGGGATTGACGGCGGCGAGCCGGTCGACCTGCTTCAGCCGCGCGACCGGCGTCTCTTCGGTGAACAGCGCGTTCCATGCGGCAGCGAGGTCGGGATGAGGCGCCTGCCGCCACGCCGTCTCGATCGCTTTTGCCGCGCGCCGCGTCCAGCCGCCGACGCGCAGCAGCTCGGCATAGCGCACCGTCGCCGGCGCGAAGCCGGGCTCGAGCCCATGTGCCTTCGCCGCCAGCTGCAGCGCCTCGCGCTGATCGCCGGCAGCCTCGGCGGCGCGGCTCCGCTCATGCAGCAGCACGGCGCGATGATGCCGCGCGGCGTCGCTTGCCAGCACCTTGCGCTTCAGCGCCTCGGCCAGTGTCGCGTCGGCCTCGAGCCATTTGCCGGCGCGCGCCTGCAGCTCGAACAGGCTTTGCAGGACCCAGGGCGTGCGCGGCCGCAGCGCGCGGGCGCGCTCGACGAGGTGAAGTGCCGCGCGCTCGTCGCCGCCGCGCAGCGCCTGCATGATGAGGCCGCGCAGGCCCAGGAACTCGGTCTCGGCGCGGTCGAGCATGGCGGTGAAATACTTGCGCGCCGCCTGGTCGTCGCCCTTGAGCTGCGCCGCCTGCGCCGAGAGCAACAGGGTCAGCGGCGGCTCCGCCAGCAAGGTGTCGGCCTTGCGCGCGAAGCGATGCGCCTCTTCGGCGTCGCCCGCCGCCACCGCCACCATGCCTTGCGTCAGTGCGCGATAGCCTTCGCGCCGCCGCTTCTCGCGCCGCGACCGCATGAAAGCGCGCGGACCGCCGAGCAGCTTGCGCAAGAGATGGAACAGCGCCGCCGCGAGCATGGCGAGAAGGACGACGCCGAAAACCAGCACCGCGACGCTGGTGTCGACGCGCCAACCCTGCCAGGTGAGCGCAACGCTGCCGGGCTCGCTGGCGAGAAAGCCGGCGCCGGCGGCGAGCAGCGCGATGACGATGAGCGCCGGGAGCGCGCGCATCAGCGTTGCGGCGCGGCTTCGGCCGCCGAGGGCGCGGGCGCGGCAGTCAAGCGCGCGGTGAGGCTCTTGGTCGCCTGGTCGAGCGCCGCGTCGGCGTCGAGCCGGCGATGCGCGGCGTTGAGCCAGCTTTGCGCCGGCGCCCGAGCTTGCTCCGGCAAATCTTCGAGCGACGCCACAGCGCTGCCGAGGTCCTCGCTGCCGAGCGCCGTCTCTGCCTTCGCCACCGCCGCCGAGACCGGATCGCTGCTCCCCGTGGCGCCGCTACCGACATGGCGGATGACGACGAGCGAGCTCAGCTTGCCGAGAATGCGCGCGCCGAGACTGTCGCCTTCCGGCTCTGCCGGCTCGCGCAGCAAGGACGGCGCGACGTCTTGCCGGAAGCGTTGCGCGAGGCTGGCCACGTTGGCGACGCCCTGGCCCGCCGATTTCTCCAACCCGGCGACCGGCCCAGCCAGCTCCGGCCGCTCATGTGCCAGCGTTTTCACCGTGTCGAGCTCGGCGGTGAAGGGCCGGCCGTTGTCGACCGCGGCGCGGAGCTGCCCCAGCGCCAACAGCAGCGCCTGGTCGCTGCGCGTATCGGCGGCCGCCGCGCCGCGCTGCTCGAGCCGGTCGAGCCGCTGGCCGAGGCTCGCATTCGCGGCTTCGAGCTTTTGCAGCGCTTGGGCCAGCGCCGTGAGCTGCGTCTCATCGGCGCCCGCTTGCGGCGGGTGACTCTCCAGCGCGGCGATGCGGTCGGCGAGCGAGCGCATCGCCTGCGCCTGCTCCTGCATCCATTGCGGTGTCGCCACCGATTTCATCTGCTGCTCGAGCTCGGCGACGCGTTGCTCCAACGCGGTCTGTTGCTGTGTCAGCGCCGCGATGCGCCGGTCCTGCTCGCCGCGCTCGGCCTTCGCCGCCTCGAGCGATTTCTGCGGCGAGCCGGGCAGGAGCTGCGTCCAGTAGGGGGCCGTGCTGAGGATTGCCACCACGATCACCACCAGCGCAAACACCGGCCATAGCCGCCGCCCGCCATGGGCGGGAGCAGACGCGGTTTCGTCGCGCGCGGTGGCGTCAAGGGTGGGGGGCGGCGCGCCGGCCCAGTCCGGCGCCGGTCCCGGCCCGCTCTCGTCGCCGTGCTGTTCGGTCATTCCGCTCCCATGCTCCGCTTGTGCTCACCGCGCTCGCGATCGATCGCCTCGAGCAAGGCCTGCTGCGTCGGCGCGCGCGCGACCGCAATGTGTCGCCAGGGCAGCGCGTCCAGCGCGGACGCAACCGCCGGGCTCAGTGCCAGCGCCGTCAGCGCGCGGCAGGATGGCCCCATCCCCGCGGCGGCGGCAAGCCTAACAAAGGTTGCGGCGGTGCGGGGAGAGAAAAACAGCGCCAGCGCCGGCTCGCCCCGGGCGATGACCGCCGCCGCTTCGGGCGACAGCGCCGCGGCCGGCCGCGCCTCATAAACGACCACCCGACGCACCGCGAAACCGGCCTTGCCCAGCATCCCCGCGAGATCGCCCGCGACTTCGCTGCCGGCGATATGAACCAGCGCGCCTTGCTGCGGCGACAGCCGCGCCGCGACCAGTGCCGCAAGATCGGCGACATCGCCGCCGGCGCTGGTGACGCTGCGGCATTCGGCGAGCCGCGCCGCGGCGGCGGACGCATCGCCGACGGCGAAAACCGGAAGCTCGCGCCGCGCCGAGGCGCTCGCGAAGACGCGGATGCCGTTGGCGCTGGTGACAAGCACGGCCTGAGCGCCGATCAGTGCGTCGCTGATGCGCGTTGCCGCGTCGCTGGCTGGCCGGATGGTCAGCATCGGTGCCAGCACGGCCTCGATGCCGCGCTCGGCGAGCGCACGGGCGAGCGGCGCCGCATCCTCGGCGGGACGCGTTACCAGCGCCTTCACGGTGTTTCCTCGGCGAAGAAGCCGGGCCCGGCGCGGCCGCGCAGCTCCATTCCGGCGTCGCGGCCAAGCGCTTCCGCCGCCTCGATGCTGCCGCGCCGCTCGGCGAGCAGCCGCTCCTTGCCGTCGGGGCGGATCAGCATCGCGCGCAGATGCAGCCCATCGCCTTCGCCGAGCTCCGCCAGCGCCGCGATCGGCGTGCGGCAGGAGCCGCCCAGCGCCGCCAGCACCGCCCGCTCGGCGCCGATGCACGCGGCGGTCGGCGCGTCGTCGATGGCGGCGAGGAAAGCGCGCGCACGTCCGTCGGCGGCGCGGATCTCGACGCCGATGGCGCCCTGCGCCGCTGCCGGCAGCATCTCCTCGGGCGAGAGCACGGCGGTGATGCGCTCGGCAAGGCCGAGACGCTTCACCCCGGCCACGGCCAACAGCGTGCCGTCGACGTCGCCGGCATCGAGCTTGCGCAGCCGGGTTTCGACATTGCCGCGCAACGGCAGGATGCGCAGATCGGGCCGGCGATGGCGAAGCTGTGCCTCGCGGCGCGGCGAGGAGGTGCCGATCGAAGCGCCGACGGGGAGATCGGCAAAGCGCGCCGCGCGCGGCGAGAACCAGGCATCGCGCGCATCCTCGCGCGGCAAATGCGCGGCGAGCGCGAGCCCGTCCGGTAAAAAGGTCGGCAGGTCCTTCAGCGAATGCACGGCGAGGTCGATGCGCCCGTCGAGCAGCGCTTCCTCGATCTCCTTGGTGAACAGCGCTTTGCCGCCGAGATCGGCGAGGCGCCTTTCGGCCAAAACGTCGCCGCTGGTCTTGATCACCACCGTCTCGATCGCATCAGGCGCGGCGAGCTCGGCATGGGCGGCGGCCAGCCGCGCCTTCAGCTCCGCCGCTTGCGCCAGCGCCAACGCGCTGCCGCGCGTGCCGATGCGCAGAAGAGAGGTCGCCATGGCGGTGTTTAGGCGGTTGCCCGCAAGCGGGCAAGTTGTCAGTTCTCAGAAGTTGTCAGTTATCAGTTCTCAGTTGTCAGTGAGGAGGCACCGGACCTTTCGAACTGACGACTGATAACTGAAAACTGACAACCTCCCTTCTAAGCGCTAGCTTCCGCGCCATGCTGATCCTCGGCATTGAAACCAGCTGCGACGAGACGGCGGCGGCGGTGGTAGGCAATGACGGCGCGCGCATCCGCGCCAACATCGTGCTGTCGCAACTCGCCGAGCATCGGCCCTATGGCGGCGTCGTGCCGGAAGTCGCGGCGCGCGCTCATCTCGACCATCTCGACGGCATCATCGCGCGCGCGCTCGACGAGGCCGGCATCGACTGCGCCGCTCTCGACGCGGTGGCGGCCACGGCCGGGCCCGGCCTCATCGGCGGCATCTTCGTCGGCGTCATGGAGGCAAAGGCGATCGCGCTTGCCCGGCGTCTTCCGTTCATCGCCGTCAATCATCTCGAAGGTCACGCGCTCTCGCCGCGTCTCGTCGCCGATGTCGCTTTCCCCTATCTGCTGCTGCTGGTCTCGGGCGGGCATTGCCAGCTCCTCGCCGTCGAAGGCGTCGGGCGTTACCGCCGGCTCGGCACTACCATCGACGATGCCGCGGGCGAGGCCTTCGACAAAGGCGCAAAGCTGCTGGGCCTGGGATACCCCGGCGGTCCCGCGATCGAGCGCGCGGCGTCTGCGGGCGATGCCACGCGCTTCAGCCTGCCGCGGCCGCTCAAGGGGCGGCCGGGGTGCGACTTCTCGTTCTCCGGCCTCAAGACGGCGCTGCGTCAGCAGGCGGCGGCGCTCGCCGATGCCGAGGGTCGACTCGCGCCGCGCGACGCCGCCGATCTCGCCGCGGCGCTGCAAGCCGCGATCGGCGACAGCCTCGTCGACCGCACGGCCAACGCCGCGGCGCAGTTCCGCCGCCGCTGGCCCGAAGGCCAGAGCCTCGTCCTCGCCGGCGGCGTCGCCGCGAACCAGACGCTGCGGGCGCGGCTCGCCGGCCTCGCCGCGGAAGCGGGACTGGCGTTCGTCGTGCCGCCGGCGGCGCTCTGCACCGACAATGCGGCCATGATCGCCTGGGCCGGGCTCGAGCGGCTGCGGCTCGGTCTCACCGATCCGCTCGACTTTGCGCCACGCCCGCGCTGGCCGCTCGATCCTGCCGCGGCTCCCGCCATCGGCGCCGGGGTGAAGGCGTAGGGACGCTTCCACGCTCGACCTCGCCGCTTCGAACAACAGTTCGTTACCGTGAGCAGGGGCTTGCACTCCGCCATGGCCGGAACCCGCCTTGGCCGCTAGCATCCGCGGACTCACCACGCCTTATCGGGAGGGACTATGCGCAAGCTTGTCATGGGGTTCGTTGCCGCCTGTGCCGTCGGGATCGCCGGCGGGGCTTCGGCGCAACAGCAACCGGCGGCTACGCCGGAGCCGGTGCCGGAGAAGATGCCGTTCGACATTCCCTATGGCAGCGAGATCAATCTCGACCGCGCCAATCGCTTGATTGACGCATGGAGGCGCGCAAGCACAATTGGAAGATGGCCATCGCCGTGGTCGGCCCCACCGGCGATTTGGTCTCCTTCCAGCGCATGGATGGGACGCAACTCGCTTCGGTCGCCATCGCTCAGGACAAGGCGGTTGCCGCGGCGCGCTTCCGGCGCCCGACCAAGGTTTTCGCCGATGCGATGGAAGCCGGGCACGCTTATGTCCTGTCGCTGCGCGGCGCCGTCGCCTCTCCCGGCGGCTTCCCGCTCGTCGAGAGCGGCCGGATCATCGGCGCCATCGGCTGCAGCGGCGGGGTCGGCGCGCAGGACGCCGCTACCTGCGGGGCCGGGGCCGAGCTGGTGAAATAGTCCCCGCGCCTTGCCGCGGGACCGCGCGGCGCCGATCCGCTATCCTCGGCGGTGAATGCAGCGCATCGGCATCATCGGCGGCGGCGCCTGGGGCAGCGCGCTCGCGCTCACCGCGCGGCGTGCCGGCCGCGACGTCGTGCTCTGGGCGCGCGAGCCGGACGTGGCGGCGGCCATCAACCGTGACCACGCGAACCCGCTCTTCCTGCCGGGGGTGACGCTCGATCCGGCGATCGGCGCCACCACCGAGCTCGGACAAGCCGTGCGCGCCGCCGATGCGCTGCTGCTGGTGGCGCCGGCGCAGCATCTGCGTGCGCTGGCCGCGGCGCTCGCGCCCTTGCTTCCCGCAGGCATGCCGGTGGTGATTTGCGCCAAGGGCATCGAGGAGCGGACCGGCGCGCTGATGAGCGAGGTGGTCGCCGCGACGCTGCCGCAAGCGCCGCTCGCGCTGCTGTCGGGCCCGACCTTTGCCAGCGAGGTGGCCGCGGGCTTGCCGACCGCGGTGACCCTCGCCTGCGCCGATGCCGCCCTCGGCCGGCGTGTCATCGCGGCGCTCGGCACGCGCAGCTTCCGCCCCTATCTCGCCGCCGATGTCATCGGCGCCGAGATCGGCGGCGCCGTCAAGAACGTGCTGGCGATCGCGTGCGGCATCGTCATGGGGCGGAAGCTCGGCGACAATGCGCGCGCCGCGCTCATCACCCGCGGCCTTGCCGAAATGGTGCGCCTCGCTCTCGCCAAAGGCGGCAAGCCCGAGACGCTGATGGGGCTGTCCGGCCTCGGCGATCTCGTTCTCACCTGCACCAGCCTCACCTCGCGCAACCATTCGCTGGGCGTGGCGCTGGGCGAAGGGAAGGCGCTGGCCGAGATCCTGGCCGGCCGGCGCTCGATTGCCGAAGGCGTGTCTTCGGCTGCGGCTGCGGCGGCACTGGCGAGGCGACTGGGCGTCGACATGCCGATCACGGCTGCGGTTGACGCCATCCTCCATCACGGTGCCGCCATCGACGCCGCGATCGAGGGCCTGCTGGCGCGGCCGTTCCGCAGCGAAGGAAGTTGATTTACGGGTCGGTGAGCTCCGTCGCTCGAGCCGGTTCCTCGAGTTCCGCCGCGAGGGACACCTTGTTGCGGCCGGTGCGTTTTGCCGCGTAGAGAGCCAAATCAGCCTGCTTGAACAGCTCGGTAATCGCCGCGGCCCCTTGGGCCTCACTCACCCCGATGCTGATGGTCACCGGCGCAGCGCTGTCGCCGGGCGGGAGCAGCCTCTGGCTCGCAACCGCGCTTCGCAGTCTCTCGGCGACAAGACCGGCATCGCCGAGGCTCGTCTCGGGCAGGAGCATCGCGAACTCTTCGCCTCCCAGGCGGCCGACCACGTCGGAATTGCGGTTTGCGTCGCGGCAAATCCGGGCGATGCCGGCGATGACCCGGTCGCCGACATCATGGCCGAAGCGGTCGTTGATCGATTTGAACCGGTCGATGTCGATCATGAGAAGGGCGAGCGGCCGCTGATAGCGCTGGAAACGCTGCCACTCGGTCTCGGCGACCGCAAGGAAGTGGCGGCGGTTGAACACGCCGGTCAAGCTGTCGAAGGCCGCTAATTTCTGTAGATGGTCGACCTGCATCTCCGCCTTCCGTCGCTCGGAAATCGCGGTTGGCAACCACCGCATCAACAACAATCCAAGCACAAGGCATCCGGCCGCAATATTCACCAGCTTCGGCAGGATCAGAAGAAAAGGACGCCCCAGCACCGCCGTGAGCTGTCCGGCAAACAGTCCATACATGCCGCCGAAATAAAGGCCGAAATAGACGTTCTCGACCAGATTCCGAACCGTGTCGAGCGCCAGCACGATCAGCAGCAGGCGCGTGGTGCCAAAGACCCGCGGGTTGCGGACAAAAAAGATGACGGCGGTGACCAGAACGGCAAGCCAGACGGCGACGACCACCCAGTATGTAAGCGCCGTTGCGATGTGCATGATACCGCCCAAAGTTCTGATGTTCTCGTTACCATGGTCTCGTTGAGATTTGGCTAACATAGCTGTCAGCCGTCAGCCTTCAGCCGAGTCGTCAGTTTTCAGTCGTCAGTTTTCAGTTTCGACACCCACGTGAACTGACAACTGAAAACTGACGACTGACAACTCAGCTGTCAGCTTGACACCCAGTCCTGTATCCGATACAAATACAGCCATGAGCCGGGCTACGCGTTTCTCCGTCGCCGTGCATGCGCTGGCGTTGATCGAGCGCTTTGGCGGCGAGCGGCTGGCGTCCGATGTCATCGCCGGCAGCGTCGGCACCAATGCGAGCTTCGTGCGCCGGGTGCTGGCGATGCTGTCCCATGCCGGGCTGGTGCGGTCCTCGCCGGGAGTCGCCGGCGCGGCCTTGACGCGGCCGGCGGCGAAAATCACGCTGCTCGATGTTTATCGCGCCGTCGACATGGAGGATGAGCATCGCCTCGCCGTTCATGACGAGCCCAATCCCTGCTGCATGATCGGCCGCCACATCCAGGCCGCGCTCGATGCTTCGATCGGCCCTGCCGAGGATGCCTTCGAGGCGCAGCTCAAGCGCCGATCGCTCGCCGATATCCTGTCCTTCATCGCCGCTCAGACCAAATAGTCACGTACCTGTAACGGATACAGCCACAACCAAGGAGAAGCATCATGAAGCTTTATTATGTGCCGGGCGCCTGCTCGCTCTCGCCCCATATCGTGCTGCGCGAGGCCGGACACACCTTCGAGCTGCAGCGCGTCGATCTTCAGGCGAAGAAGCTGAAGCCGGGCGACGGCGATTTTCTTGCCGTGAACCCGAAAGGCCAGGTGCCGGTGCTCGAGCTCGATGATGGCGATCGCCTCACGGAGGGGCCGGCCATCGTGCAGTATCTCGCCGACCAGAAGCCGGCGAGCGGGCTTGCCCCGGCGAACGGCACCCTGCCGCGCTACCACCTGCAGGAATGGCTCAACTTCGTCACCTCGGAGCTGCACAAGGCGTTCTCGCCGCTGTTCCGCCCGACCACGCCCGAGGAATTCGTCAAGATCAGCAAAGACAACCTCGCCAACAAGTTCGCCTTCCTCGACCGCCACCTCGCCACGCGCCAATACCTCATGGGCGATGGTTTCACCGTGGCCGATGCGTATTGCTTCACCATCACCAACTGGGCGAGGTTCAAGGACATCGATCTCGGCCGCTGGCCCAATCTCAACGCCTACATGAACCGCGTCGGCGCGCGGCCCAAGGTGCAGGAGGCGCTGAAGGCCGAGGGGCTGATTAAATAGCGGTCAGCGGTCAGCCGTCAGCTGAGTCGCCAGTTGTCGGTCATCAGTTCTCAGTAGACCGTTCCGCAACTGAGAACTGAAAACTGACGACTGACAACTCAGCTGACGGCTGATTAGCTGACAGCTGATAGCTGATAGCTCCAAAGGAGAGACTCAATGGCGCCGCTTCCCGGCTGGTCCTTCCCGGAATCGCCGTTCCATCCCGGCGAGCAACAGGTGCAGCAGATGCTTGGCGTGCGCGACCGGATGGAAGTGGCCGGGCGGCGCGTGCTGCGCAATTTCATGCCGGACCAGCATCGCGAGTTTTTTGCGCTGCTGCCTTTCCTGGTGCTCGGCACCGTCGATGACGAGGGGCAGCCCTGGGCCTCGATCGCCACCGGGGCGCCGGGCTTCCTGTCGACGCCCGATGCGACGACGCTGCGGGTTGCCGCCGCGCCGCCGCTCGGCGCCCATCTTGCCGTGGGGCACGATATCGGCGCTCTCGGCATCGACTTCGCCGCGCGGCGCCGCAACCGCGCCAACGGGCTGATTGCCGCGCTCGACAGCGACGGCTTCGACATCGCGGTGAAACAGTCCTTCGGTAATTGCCCGAAATACATCCAGGCACGCGACTGGACCATGCTCGCGCCCGACGCGCGCGCGCCGGGGCGCGTGCTGCAGGGACGCTGGCTCGGCGCGGCGGAGCGCGAGCTCGTTGCCGGCGCCGATACCTTCTTCATCGCTACCGCGCTGGGCAGCCTGCGCAGCGAGCCGAACCATGGCGCCGACGCCTCGCATCGCGGCGGCCCGCCGGGCTTCGTGCGCGTCGATGACGAGCACACCTTGACCGTGCCGGATTTCACCGGCAACGCCTATTACAACACGCTCGGCAATCTGCGGCTCAACCCGCGCTGTGGCCTGCTCTTCATCGATTTCGCTGCCGGCACGACCGTCCAGATCGCCGCCACGGCGGAGATCGTCTGGGACGGGCCCGAGGTCGCGCGCTTTACCGGCGCCGAGCGCCTCGTCCGCTTTCACGTCACCGAGCGCGTCACCGCCGAGCGCGCCCTGCCCCTGCGCTGGCGCTTCCGCGACAACTCGCCCTTCCTGGCGAAGCTCGGCCAGTGGACATAGTCAAGGCGAACGCGTCAGCGTTTCCCTAAACCGATTGCGGCCGGCGCAGCGGCCGGCGCTCGACGACGAAGGTCCGGGTGGCCGGCCGCGGCGCCGCGGCGGGCGACGCTTCCGCCGTTCCTGGCGCGGGCTCCTGAGCCTGAGCCGGCGCCACTGCCGGATGCGCCGGCGCCGGGCGTGGCGGGCCGCGCCGCTTCGGCGAGGGCGAACGCAGCGCGAGGCTCGGATCGGCGGCGCGCACGGCGATGCGCTGGCCGTCGATCTCCTGCCCGTCGAGGGCCTCGATCGCCTCGGCCGCGGCGCGTTTGGGCGCGAGGTCGACGAGCCCATGATTGCGGATCGCGCCGGTCTTGGCGTCGCGCGCCAGATGGGCGATCAGCACCAGCCCGTAGGGATCGAACAGGTCGGCAAGCCGTGCGTCGGTGAAGCCCGGCGGCAGATTGGCGACGAAGATGTTCCCGGTGATGCGATCGGATCTCATGGCGGCGAGCCTGTCCCTTTCTGAGCTGCCCGACATGGAGAGCCAGAGATGGTCAGCGGGGCAATGGTTTGAGGTGAGACAAAACGCCGCGATCCCGGGCTGTTCTGCCATTGATTCGTCAAATGCTTGTCATCGGCGTGACCCCATGGGCCGCTAGACAGGCCGTGTTTCCCAAAGGCGCGGCCGGCAAAGCGTGGCGCACCACATCTTGAGAAACCAGGTGAAGAATCGGCAAGTCCTAGTGACAAGCCTTGGCTTTCCCGGTATCGTTTCGCTGTCGATGCCGTTGCCTCCTGGGTCCTTTCCCGCCCTTTCCCGGCCCGGTCTCCCTCCCGGCGATCCCGCACCGCTACGCTTGATCCACGCCCGCCGCCTCGCGGCGCGGCGCCGCTTTGTCGTCCCCCGTCCATCGAGAAGGAATTCGGCATGGCCAAACGTTCGAGCCGCGCAGCCCAGCCCAAGAGCCACGAGGGCAAGGTCGAGCCGTTATTCGGGCCGGGCTGGCACCCGCTGGGGGTGGAGCGCGACGCGGAGCGGGAACAGAGCTATCTGCGCAAGGTCAGGCCGCAAAGCGACAATCAGCGCGAGCTCATGGCGGCGATCGAGCAGCATAGTCTGACGCTGGCGCTGGGCCCGGCCGGTACAGGCAAGACCTATCTCGCCATCACCGCCGCGGTCGAGTCGCTGGAAGCCGGCAAAGTCGGGCGCATCGTGCTGACCCGGCCGGCCATCGAAGCCGGCGAGAGCCTCGGCTTCCTCCCCGGCGATCTCCACGAAAAGCTCGCCCCCTATCTTCGCCCGCTTTATGACGCGCTCAACGAGCGCATCGGCGGCAAGCGCGTACGCCAGCTCATGGCGGAGGGCGCGATCGAGATCGCACCCGTCGCCTATATGCGCGGCCGCACGCTCAACAACGCTTTCATCGTCATCGACGAAGCGCAGAACTGCACCTATGGCCAGATCAAAATGCTGCTCACCCGGCTCGGCTGGCACTCCACCATGGTGCTCACCGGCGATCCCGATCAGAGCGACCTTCTCGACGGGCTCTCTGGCCTCGCCGACATCGCGCGCCGGCTCGAAGCGGTACCGGAAGTTGCGGTCATCCGCCTCGACGAGCGTGACATCGTCCGCCACCCGCTGGTTGCCGGCATGCTGACCGTGCTCTGAGCACGGCATGCCGACGGCCATCGCCATCCGCCATGTCGCTTTCGAGGATATCGGCACGCTCGGCGCGCCGCTGGCACAGCGCGGCTTCAGCCTCTCCTATCGCGATGCGGCGGTCGACGATCTCGCCGCGCCGGAGATCGGCGATGCCGATCTCCTCGTCGTTCTCGGCGGGCCGATCGGCGCCTATGAGAGCGAGCCCTATCCCTTCCTCCATGACGAGCTGCGCCTGATCGAGCGGCGGCTCGCTGCGGAGAAGCCGGTGCTCGGCATCTGCCTCGGCAGCCAGCTCATGGCCAGCGCCTTGGGTGCGCGGGTCTATCCCGGCACCGGCAAGGAGATCGGCTGGGCGCCACTCACGCTCACCGAGGCCGGCCGCGCCTCGCCGCTGGCGCCGCTCGGCGCCGGTGCACCGGTCCTGCATTGGCATGGCGATACCTTCGACTTGCCGCGCGGCGCCGTGCATTTGGCCGCGACCGACCGCTATCGCCACCAGGCCTTCGCCTGGGGGCGCCACGGTCTCGCGCTGCAGTTTCATCTCGAGGTCGCAGCCCCCACGCTCGAGCGCTGGTACATCGGCCACGCCGTGGAGATCGCCACGACGCGCGGCCTCTCCGTACCGGTGCTGCGCAGCGAATCCGAGCACTGGGCGCCGCTGCTGGCGCCACTCGCCGAGCAGTGCTTCGCCACCTGGCTCGACGGGCTCCCACCCGCTTAGGGAAAAAAGCTCGCCACAGAGAGGGTGAGGCACGGAGAAGCGTCACGGCGCGCGAAGCGTGCCAAGCCTTTTTCTCAGTGTCTCACGCCTCTGTGGTCCCTCTCTTAATTGAGCGGCGAGAACTCGGCCGGGATCGCCAGCACGTTCTCCTGGCTCGCCAGGAGATCGCCGCCGCCGCCCGGCGGCGGCCAGATGCCGCGCTTTACCGCTTCGGCACGGATCCGCTGGCGCTCGCCGGCATCCTTGTAGGCCCAGACATGGACCCATTGGTTCAGCGGGCCGAGCTCGGTGTACCAGGCGCCGACCAGCGGCGACAGCTTGACGCGCTCGCCGATCGCCGCGCTCCAGGTATCGATCACTTTGGGGATGGAGCCGGGCTTGTAGATATAGGAGCGGAACTCGTAGATGCCGCCGAGCCGGCGCGGCTCGAGCGGCGGCGAGAACGGCGCCGGCAGCAGAATCTTCGCTTCCATGCTCTCGATGAACTCGCCGATCTTCGGCGGCCAGACGCCCGATTTCACGGCTTCGCCACGGATGTGCTCGCGCTCGCCGAGATTGGCGTAGGGCCAGATATGGATGATGCGGTTGAGCGGGCCGACATCGGTGTGCCAGAACCCGCCCAGCGGCGAGAGCTTGACCCGCGCCGGCAGCGCTTCGCCAAAGCGTTTCATCGTCTCCGGCAGGCTGCGCGGCTTCAGCTGATAGGTACGCATCTCGATGATCATGGGGGTCCTCCCGTCGCGTTTATCCGAAGTCCAGCGGCTCAATTTTACCGAGCCTAACACCTCTCGGCGCGGGTGTCGCGCGGGCCGCTCGGTTCCCCTATGCTTGGAACGCAGACTCGCCATGAACGGAAAGCGGCGGCGCTCGGCGGGATGACCCGGCTCTGGTTCAAGGCGCGGCGCTGCGGTTGGGGCTGGACGCCGGCAACCATCGAAGGCTGGACTGTCGTTGCCGGTTTTCTCGTACTGGCCGTCGCCGGCACGGGGTTCTTCATCCACGAGATAAGAGCAGGCGCAGACCCGCGCCTCGCCGGCCTGCTGTTCATCCTGTGGAACGCCGTCCTTGGCGGCGCCCTGACGGCGATCGCCTGGGCCACCGGCGAGCCGCCGCGCTGGCGCTGGGGCGGTTAGCGTCGCCTGGCCTCGCATTGAAGGCGGCCCGCCGCGACGGCATACTGCAGCGCGAAGGGAGGCAGGCATGGGCATGGGCATCCGCGTGACGCCGCTTCATCCGCATCTCGGCGCCGAGGTGACCGGCATCGATCTCGCGCGTCCGCTGGCGCCGGACGATTTCGCCGAGATCGAGCGCGCTTTCCACCGCCATGCGGTGCTGGTCTTTTCCGGCCAGCCCCTTACCGACGATCAGCAAATCGCCTTTTCGCGCCGCTTCGGTCCGCTCGAGACCAGCCCCGAATATGCCGGCAGCAAGAAGTCGCGCCTCGGCCGGCCGGAGGTCGCCGACATCTCCAATCTCGATCCCGAAGGCCGCGTCATGACCGCCGCCGACCAGCGCCTGCTGTTCAACCGCGGCAACCAGCTCTGGCACACCGACAGCTCGTTCAAACACGTGCCGGCGCGCTGCTCGCTGCTGTCGGCGCGCGAGATTCCGCCGGCGGGCGGCGAGACCGAATTCGCCGATATGCGCGCCGCCTATGACGCGCTGCCCGAGGAGAAAAAGCGCGCGCTCGATGGCCTCGTCGTCGAGCACAGCATCTTCCGCTCGCGCTCGCTCATCGGCTTCACCGAATTCAACGAGGAGATCCAGCGCGAGCTGCCGCCGGTGCGGCAGCTGCTGGTGCGGCGCCATCCCGGCTCCGGCCGCAAGACGCTCTACCTCGCCTCGCACGCCTCGCACATCATCGGCTCGCCGGTGGAAGAAGGACGCAAGCTGATCGAAGAGCTGATCGCTTTCGCGACCGAGCCGCGCTTCGTCTATCAGCATCGCTGGAGCGTCGGCGATCTCGTGATGTGGGATGATCGCTGCACCATGCATCGCGGCCGGCCCTATGACGACACGCGCTATCGCCGCGACATGCACCGCACCACCGTCTCCGACGAGCTCAACTCGGTCGAACGCGAGCGCGGCACGGCGGCGGCGTAAGTGTGATGATGCAGCAATGCCGGTGACGGCGCGCAAGATCGTCGCCGCCCCACCTCACCCTCCCGCTACGCGGGTCCCTCCCTCTCCGCCCCTTGGGGGCGGCGAGGGCCGGGATGACGTGGGGGAAGTAACCTTCGACGCGCTGATGTCCGCGCTCCGCGCCTGCACTGTTTGCGCGCCGCACCTGCCGCTCGGGCCGCGGCCGGCGGTGCGCGGGCTGCCGGCGGCGCGGCTCCTCATCACCAGCCAGGCGCCGGGCACCAAGGTGCATGAGACCGGTCTCTCCTTCAACGACCGCAGCGGCGACCGGCTGCGCGAATGGCTCGGCGTCGATCGCGACACGTTCTACGATGAAAGCCGCATCGCCATCCTGCCGATGGGCTTCTGCTATCCCGGCCGCTACGAGCGCGGCGGCGATCTGCCGCCGCGGCCGGAATGCGCGCCGCTTTGGCATGAGCGTGTCCGCGCGCTCTGGCCGTGCATCGCCCTCACCTTGCTCGTCGGCTCCTATGCCATCGACTATTACCTCAAGGGCGAGAAGCGGCCGAGCATGACCGAGACGGCGCGCGCCTGGCGTGACTACCTGCCGGAATTCCTGCCGCTGCCGCATCCGAGCTGGCGGACGACCTTGTGGGAGAAGAAGAATCCCTGGTTCGCCGCCGAGGTTCTGCCCGAGCTGCGCCGGCGCGTCGCGGCGCTGATGTAGAGGTTCGCGCGCTCGATAAAAGTTGTGCTCGACGCGCGGATCAAGCTTACGCCTCTCGCTCGATCCGCTCCATGTCCTCGTCGCTGAAGCCGAAATGATGGCCGATCTCGTGGATCAGCACGTGGCGCACCACGGCCGGGAGCGGCTCGCCGGTCTCGCACCAATAATCGAGGATCGGGCGGCGATAGAGGAAGATGAGCTCCGGCTCGGCGCGCGGATCCATGACGCTCTGATGCGGCAGCGCCACGCCGCGATAGAGGCCGAGGATGTCGAACGGGCTCGCCAGATCCATCTCGCGCTCGGTCTCCTCGTCGGGAAACTCGTCGACGCGGATGACGACGCGCCCCATATGGCGCTTCAGCGCCGCCGGCACGGTCGCGAGTGCGCGTTCGGCGAGGCGCTCGAGATCGCCGAGGCTCGGCGGTGGACCGAATTCGCTCATGTCTTGATCTCCTTCCGGCGATCCGCCACTCCTGCTGCAATAGGGCTCACCCATGGGAGGCAGGGCATGGTCGAGAGACTGGCAGGCGCCGCGCGCAAATCGGCGCTCAGGGATATCCACGGCTGGTCCGAGGTCGAGGATCGCGACGCCATCCGCAAGACCTATCACTTCGGCAATTTCATCGAGGCCTGGGGCTTCATGAGCCAGGTGGCGCTCATCGCCGAGAAGATGAACCATCATCCGGAATGGTTCAACGTCTACAACCGGGTCGAGATCATCCTGACGACCCACGATGCCGGCGGCCTCTCCGAGCGCGACATCCGCTTCGCCCACGCCGTCGACGAGCTCGCCCCGGCGAGGGATAAGGGTTGAAAGTTTTCAGTTGTCAGTCGTCAGTTATCAGTTTCGATGCTGCCGAACTGACAACTGAAAACTGAAAACTGACGACTCTGCCGCTTCACTTCGGCTGCATCCGCAGCGCGCCGTCGAGGCGGATGGTCTCGCCGTTCAGCATCGGGTTGGCGATGATGTCGAGCACGAGCCGCGCATATTCCTCGGGCCGGCCGAGGCGTTGCGGGAAGGGCACGGATTTGCCGAGGCTCTCCTGCACCGCGGGCGGCAGGCTCGCCATCAGCGGTGTCGCGAACAGCCCCGGCGCGATGGTGTTGACGCGGATGCCCATCGGCGCGAATTCCCGCGCTGCCGGCATGGTGAGCGCGACGATGCCGCCTTTCGAGGCCGAATAGGCGGCCTGGCCGATCTGCCCTTCGAAGGCGGCGACCGAAGCGGTGGAGATGATGACGCCGCGCTCGCCCTCGGCCAGCGGCTCGAGCTTCTGCATGTCGATGGCGGCGAGCCGCATCAGGTTGAAGCTGCCGATCAGGTTGACGTTGATGACGCGGCTGAACTGGTCGAGCGGATGCGGCCCGTCGCGGCCGACGATGCGCATGCCGATGCCGATGCCGGCGCAGTTGATCAGCACCCGCGCCGGACCGTGCGCCGCGCGCGCCTTCGCCACCGCCTCCTCGCCGCTTTTGGCGTCCGCGACATCGCATTTGACGGCGACGCCGGCGATCTCGCCCGCCAGCTTCCGCGCGTTCTCCTCGTTGATGTCGAGCACCGCGACCTTGGCGCCCGCCTTCGCCAGCGCGCGTGCCGTCGCCGCGCCCAGCCCCGAGCCGCCGCCGGTGACCAGCGCTGCCTGACCTTTCAGCTCCATACCGTCCTCCCTCGCCTTGGCGGCGGCATGCTTAGCAGATCGGCGACGGGCGCGCGATAGAGCGACGCCAGCCGCGGAACGGGTTGGCGGCGGCGAAAGACCGTGCTATGTCCGAGGGAGTGGCCCCTCCGGGAAGCGCGGCGGCGCCCGCGCGAAAGCAGGTCGATCATGGTGAACAAAGTCTATCCCAGCGCCGATGCCGCGCTCGCGGGCTTGCTCGATGACGGAATGATGATCCTGTCCGGCGGCTTCGGGCTCTGCGGCATTCCTGCGGCGCTGATCGATGCCGTGCGCGAATCCGGCGTCAAGAACCTGACCGTCGTCTCCAACAATGCCGGGGTCGATGGCGCGGGCTTGGGGTTGCTGCTCGAGAGCCGCCAGATCCGCAAGATGATCTCGTCCTATGTCGGCGAGAACAAGCTGTTCGCGCAGCAATTTCTCGCCGGCGAGCTCGAGCTCGAATTCAATCCGCAAGGCACGCTCGCCGAGCGCATCCGTGCCGGCGGCGCCGGCATTCCCGCCTTCTTCACCAAGACCGGCGTCGGCACGGTGATCGCCGAAGGCAAGGAGGTGCGCGTCTTCGACGGCGAGAAATACGTGATGGAGCGCGGCCTCGTCGCCGATCTCGCCATCGTGCACGCGTGGAAAGGCGACACCGAGGGCAATCTGGTCTATCGCAAGACGGCGCGGAACTTCAACCCGATGATGGCGACGGCGGCGAAGGTTACCGTCGCCGAGGTCGAGCATCTCGTCGAGCCCGGCGAGATCGATCCCGACCACATCATCACGCCGGGCGTCTTCGTGCAGCGCATCGTGCATGTGAAGCATCCGAAGAAGCTCATCGAGCAGCGCACCGTGCGCAAGCGCGCCTCGTAAGGAGGAAGACATGGCCTGGACTCGCGAGGAAATGGCAGCGCGCGCGGCGAAGGAGCTGCGCGACGGCTTCTACGTCAATCTCGGCATCGGCATTCCGACCCTGGTCTCCAATTACATCCCTCCCGGGATGTCGGTGCAGCTGCAGAGCGAGAACGGCATGCTCGGCATGGGTCCCTTCCCTTACGAGGGCGAGGAGGATCCCGACCTCATCAATGCCGGCAAGCAGACGGTGACGGAGTTGCCGACGACCAGCTATTTCTCCAGCGCCGACAGCTTCGCCATGGTGCGCGGCGGCCATATCGACCTCTCGATCCTCGGCGCCATGCAGGTGGCGGAAAATGGCGATCTCGCCAACTGGATGATCCCCGGCAAGATGGTGAAGGGCATGGGCGGCGCCATGGACCTCGTCGCCGGCGTCAAGAAGGTCGTCGTCGTCATGGAGCATACGGCGAAGGACGAGCCGAAGCTGTTGCAGCGCTGCACGCTGCCGCTCACCGGCGCCGGCGTCGTCGACATGGTGATCACCGATCTCGGCGTCTTCACCATCGACAAGAAAACCGGCACCGGCATGGCGCTCATCGAGCTGGCACCGAAGGTCACCTTCGAGGAGATTCGCGCCAAGACCGAAGCCAATTTCCGCCTCGCGAGCGCCTAGCGCTCGTCGAGGGCGGCGTCAGCGATTGCGCAGCAATCGCGAGAGCCGCTCCTATCCGGCAAAGCTCCGCTCGTCGAATTTCCGCCTCGCGAGCGCGCAGCGCTCGTCGAGGGCGGCGTCAGCGATTGCGCAGCAATCGCGAGAGCCGCTCGTATCCGGCACAAGCTCCGGCCGCCGCATTCGCCTCGCGAGCGCATAGCGCTCGGACCACAGAGGCAATGAGGCGGTGAGAAGAGCAAAGGCATTGGCGCGCTAAGCGCGCCGATACTTCTTTCCTCACTGCCTCACCGCCTCTGTGGTGAGATACGATTGCCCTACGCGTGCAGCGGATGGCCGTTCGCGAACAGCTGGCGCTGGCCGCTCAGCGTGTCCATGTATTCGCGAACGCGCGCGATGCGCCCGTCGCGGCATTCGAAGATGAAGCAGTAATCGTTGGCGTAAGCGCCGCCGTTCGGCAGCTTGGCCGACAAGTGTGTTTCGACCACGACGATGGGCCCGTCGGCGTAGAAGCCGCGGAGATCCACGGCGACATCGAGGAAGAGCCACCGCATTTCGGTGGCGATAAAAGCGGCGATCCTGTCGCGTCCGATCATATGATCCGGGCCTTCGAGCGCCGCCGCGGTGGCATTGCCCTTTGGCGCCAGCCATTCGGCATCGCCGGCGAACAGGGCGGCGATGCGGTCCCTGTCGCGGCTCGCGAATGCCGCCCAAGCCGCTTTGACCAGTGCTCTGCTGTCTTCGCTCTGCATGATGCCCTCCTTGTTGGCCCGGCATCATGCGTCGCTGCAGTGCAGCGTGCTCGCGGCTTTCGGACCTCACCGGCCGATCACCAAGCCCTCGCGATCAAACCCCGGGCGCCGGCAAGCCGCGGCGGCGGCAGGCGGCGACCAGCGTGTTGCGCAGCAGGCAGGCGATGGTCATCGGTCCGACGCCGCCCGGCACCGGCGTGATCGCGCCGGCGATGCCCTGCGCTTCGGCAAAGGCGACATCGCCGACGAGGCGGCTCTTGCCGCCCTCGCCGGGAAGCCGGTTGATGCCGACATCGATCACCACGGCGCCCGGCTTGATCCAGGAGCCGCGCACCAGCTCGGCGCGGCCGACCGCAGCAACCAGGATATCGGCGCGGCGCGCGATCGCCGGCAGATCGCGGCTTTTCGAATGCGCCAGGGTGACGCTGCAATTCTCGGCGAGAAGCAGCGCCGCCATCGGCTTGCCGACGATGTTGGAGCGGCCGATCACCACCGCATCGGCGCCGGCGAGCGCGCCCATCGCCTGGCGCAGCAGCAAGAGCGCGCCCCAGGGCGTGCAAGGCACCAGCGCTTCACCGCCGCTCCAGAGGCGGCCGACATTGCGCGGGTGGAAGCCGTCGACATCCTTGGCCGGGTCGAGCGCTTCGATGACGCGCTGCGGATCGATCTGCTGCGGCAACGGCAATTGCACCAGGATGCCGTCGATGGCGGGATCGGCGTTGAGCGCGTCGACGAGCCGCAGCAGCTCCGCCTCGCTGGTCGTCGCGGGCAGCCGGTGCTCGATGCCGGCGAGCCCGGCCTCGCGCATCGCCTTGGCCTTGCTGCGCACATAGATCTCGCTGGCGGGATCCTCGCCCACCAGCACCGCGGCGAGGCCCGGCACGGTGGCGTATCGTGCCGCCAGATCGGCCGCCGCCGCGGCGACG
>Ga0335076_10001631_pt1 | contig 21840 bp, 13 predicted proteins | sample Lox_Sample_25_FD_206717 | JGI IMG/M metagenome (GOLD analysis project Ga0335076, IMG submission 206717) | Soil microbial communities from Loxahatchee National Wildlife Refuge, Florida, United States - Lox_Sample_2.5 | ecosystem: Environmental > Terrestrial > Soil > Wetlands | place: USA... | reverse complement strand
TGTTCGTCCGTCGCCCGCTCAACTGAATCTCATTCGGGAGTGACATCTGGCGAAGCATCTCTAACAATGTCGGCGGGGTCAAGCACGTTTTCGAGCAGACTTCTGTAAGCACTCGAAGAAGAGCGCCATTTCGCTGATGGTTTGCGCGTTTCAACCTAGGGCTCGCTTTGAATCGTTCGGGTCAGGAACTCGGTCCGACCCAGCCATCTCTTCGATCACATAACTGCGATCAAGATTCGCTTATTCGAACTCCCTTCACCAACAGGGAGGGGGAGGCCCAATCGTTGTATCGGTGACTTATCGCTCAACATCGAGATGTCCGGGCTCTCAGCGTGCGAACCGAGCTTCTGGGTCTGGCCGTAGTCGCAACCCTGACGCCACATCCAGTACAGATGCACCGCCAGCTTCCGCGCCATCGCTACTTTCGCGATCTTCCGTTTACGTCGCATGGCGAGGTGGAAGAACTTGTTGCGCCACTGCTGCTGACTGCGCACCGTGACTTGTGCCGCTTCCACCAGCAGAAAGCGCAGCAGTACGTTGCCTTGCTTGCTGATGTGGCCCAGCCGGCGCCGATCTCGGCTGGACTTCTCCTCCGGCCCCAGCCCGACGTAGCTGCCTAGCTGCTTGCCGCAGTGAAAGCGCTCGGGAGTTCCGATCACCAGTTCGTAGGCCAGAGCTGTCAGTGGACCGACTCCGGGATGCGTCATCAGCAATCGGGTCACCGGACGCTTCTCCACTTCCTCTTTCAGCGCACCCGTCAATTCCTCGATCTTCGGCGTCAGTTGATCGAGCAACTCGAGCATCGCCTGCCGTCGTCGGCTGGCCCACGGCGTCAGCGCGATCGACTCCAGTTCCTTGCGACCGGCCGGCCGCCACAGCGCTTTCTTGCGTCGCAGGCCCTCGTTCAACGGCACGACATGCAGTTGATTCATCACTCGCGTGCGCATCTGCGCCATCCGATGCTGATGCCACAGCAGTTGCCGCGGATCGCGATTCTCGGCATCGGGCACCCAGATCCGCGGTAAGCGTCGGCGCAGGCCTTGATCCGGAGGTCGGCCTCATGCAGCGTGATGCGCCAAACCGCTCAAGTCTCGCGAACGACCTACAAGAACGGAATGGTGCGATACATTTCGTGCATGGTTCGAGTTTAGTATGGATGCAACCTGTCTTTGCGACCTTGGCTTACAACTGAACACTCATGCCGATCTTTGCCAGGATGTACCACTAATAGTGCTTATAATAGTGCTTAAGGAAGAAGAAGGTCCTGGCTTCAATTCGCGAACTGCTCGCGCATACTCGTCAGTTGCATCTCTTAGCTTAGCGGCCATGTTGGCGGGATCGCCGGCTCCAGCTGTCCTTAAAGCGTCCACAAGTTCTTGTATCTTTCTCTCAGCGGCTCTCACTTCCTCAATCGTCGACATTGTTGTGCCTCTACACTACGCAGCTGATACTTAGATTTTCAGAAACTGCTTGTTCCTGCTGTGATGTCCGTCACGGGTTAGAGTGGCATTGATAATCCCCCCGGCAATTGATGGCACGTTGACGTAACATCCATTAGGCTCATAATCCATCACTCATAATCCTTGGACTGTTAATCCATGGACCGTGGAACTCAACTGAAAGCATTCTTCTGCCGGCGATCGAATCGGAATCCTTAAACGTTGGAACATCACGATGCGAGCGGATATTCATTCGACCGTGGCAACGAATGGAGTGGTTTATTTCAGCTGGTGTCACGGAGGTCGGCACCGTGTACGCGCTGAACGCCCGCACCGGCGCCGTGCTGTGAAGCGCCGCCGCGAACGCCGATTCCTCGCCCACAGTTGTAAATGGCACGGTTTACATCACCTCGGGCGACGACGTTGGCAACAGCGTGTATGCCTACGGCCTGCCGTGACGAATGTGCAGAAATCGGATTGCGGCGCTTGCGTCTGCGGAGATTGAGGTTTCTGGGAACAGTTCTGTCTGGCAGCGGTAGCGCAGAACTTCAAGCGCTTGGTGTGCTTCCTCATTCGACCTAGAACACCGGTTCTAGCGGCCCAATTTAGTCCAACGGCGACAAAACAAAAGTAGCAAGCGCACGATGGTAGCGACAGCCGCATAAGAAACAAAAGGCAAACCAAAATCAAAGTCGTTCCAGGAAGAGAAAAGACAAAAGCCAAAGCCGAGTTCCGGTGACTGCGTCAATGGCCTGGGCCACGTTCCACTCTTGAGTGCAACGAGAGGTCGCCAATCAGATGGCAGCACCGGCTGAATTGAGAACGCCCCACATGCACCGAGCGACACAATTCGCTCCTCGAGAGTGCGAATGGAAGCATGGCGACAGTGGCTACTCGGTGAAGAAAACTTTTCTCTGCGACGAAGAACAAAAAAACCGCTATGAACCCAGAATTCCCTTGACTCCGACCGGCCTTCTCATGGAAGGCGATTGCGCTCAAAATTCCCGCCAGAACCTCAATGAGTGGTTTTCGCGATTTTCACCAATGACCCGAAACAAGTCCGACGCCCAGTCAGGACAGTAGCCGCCCAGATTCCATGGTTGCTGCGAAAATCGGCAGGCTCTAAGAATGTTTCGAGTTGCGACTTAAAATTTGCTTGACTGCTCTTTCAATGGCGATATGATCTTACGCGTTCTGCGGCCGAGCACTGTATCGAATGTGTCCTTGGGGGAGGAACGCATTCGATGCTCGTCTATGCTCGGCCCGCGCCATTTTGTAAAAACCCAAATTGACAAAGCGTTAATTTGGCCGCCCCTATCTGAGAGAAACGGCAGTCCCCGCCTGAAACAGCCGGTTCTCAGCTTTCGACCAGCATTTCTTCTTGTCACACTTCTTCTGGAATAGCGAAGGAACGGAGGCATTTTCCGGCGACTAAGAAAATCCCCCGTCGCGCCGGGGCACAAGGGGCGTAGTCGAAATGAATTTCGGTTGCGCGGATTTTGAGTTACGCATGGGGCTGCCGAGTTTCTCTTCTGCCATGTCGGGCATACAGCCTTGCCTGTTTTCCGAGATCAGAGGCGACATCTTCGTCACACATGCGCGTGATGTGGCGCACTGACAAAACCACACATGTTATATCTGATTTTGAAGCTGAAAGCTAAAGTCTGCGAAAGCAGACGACAGAAAGCCACGGGTCTCCAAGCCTACCGGCAGTTCCAGCAGACGAGAGATGGCCGAGTTGCCGCTAGTGGTCGCGTCAGAACCACGACTCTGGAGACCCTCATGGAACGCTCAGACTCGCTTTTTCGCCATCTTCATCTTGTCTCTTGTTTCTGTTCCTATGGATGTCTGTGTGCAGCAGGGCTCGTTGTGATCTTGCTATTGAGCAGCTTCAGCGCGGTCCAACTCCATGCACAGAACATTACCCTGCTTCCGAATATTGGGACCTTAGCGGGCAACGGAACGGTTGGCTATAGCGGGGACAACGGTTCAGCCATAAGCGCGGCCCTAGCGCAGCCACTGGGCGTGGTCGCGGACAGGGCTGGTAACATCTACATCGCTGACACTTGGAATCACGTCATCCGCAGAGTGAACATAAGTGGAATTATCACGACCGTGGCCGGCACCTACATGCCAGGCGGTCCTGTATCGGGAGGCTACGCGGGGGACAATGGCCCGGCCGTCAGCGCCAAGCTTAACGCGCCTTCTGGAGTCGCATTGGACAGGGCCGGTAATCTTTATATTGCAGACACCGCTAACCAGGTTATCCGCAAGGTGGATAGAAATGGCATCATCACCACCGTAGCGGGCGCCTTCATACCAGGCGGCCCCAATGGAACCGGCGTTGGAGGTTACAACGGGGATAACATACCTGCCACCACTGCCCAACTCAATTATCCAACTCGCGTGGCAGTGGATACGCTGGGGAACCTCTATATTGGCGACGTAGACAATAATCGCATTCGCAAGGTGAATACGAGTGGCACGCTCACGACCGTGGCGGGCGGCGCGACACAGGGCTATAGCGGCGACGGCGGCCCGGCCACCGCCGCCCAACTTAATTTTCCCTGGGGAGTCACGGTGGATAGCGCAGGCGATTTATACATCGCGGATTACGGAAACCACGTCGTCCGCAAGGTCGATCCGAGCGGCACGATCACAACGATAGCCGGCGACTATAGTCTGGGGGCTGGGTACAGCGGAGACGGCGGGCCTGCGACAAGCGCGCAATTCTATCGTCCGCAGGACGTGGCGGTAGACAGCGCCGGGAATTTGTACATCGCGGATGCTTACATAAACAATCGCATTCGGAAGGTGGACACAACCGGAACCATCAGGACTGTAGCTGGCAGTGGTGTTCCCGGGACGGGCGGCTATGGTGGAGACGGTGGTCTGGCCACCAGCGCTAAACTGAACGGACCCTCTGGCATAACGCTGGACAGCGGGGGCAACCTGTTCATCGCCGACACCGACAACTCGGCCATCCGCGAGGTATTCAATGCCACGGCAAGTTTCTCAAATATCCCAGTGGGCAGCAGCAACTCAGAAATGGTGTATCTCTCATTCAACACAACGATGCAGCTCTCGGGGAGCCCGCAGACGACGCTCGCCGATTTTGGAACGCCGCAACCAGTGGGCGCTTGCGATCCGAATATCTCTGCCCCAACCATCTGCCAATGGCAGGTCCCGTTCACGCCTTCGCAGCCAGGGCCGCGCTGGGGCGCGTTCAGAATAACCGACGGTAGCGGTAACACGTACAAGTTCCCACTGGCGGGAACAGGAACCGGTTCTGCGGTGGCATTTACGCCCGGAATCATAAACTCGGCGGCAGGGGGAGGAAATGGCGGCACAGGCTTAGGGGATGGTGGTCCAGCAATCGGCGCCTATCTTGACATCCCGTGGGGCGTGGCCGTCGATAGTGCGGGGAATTTCTTTATTTCGGATATCGGTGACAACCTCATCCGCAAAGTAGATGCGACCGGCATAATTACGACCGTGGCTGGGAGTGGTTCGAGTGGGTATACAGGAGACGGAGGTCCTGCTACTCAGGCAACCTTGAGCACGCCTTATGGAGTAGCAGTGGACGTAACGGGGAACATCTACATCGCTGACTACAGCAATCACGTCGTGAGAGAAGTCTATGCGAATACCGGAACTATCCAGACCGTTGCTGGCACTGGAACAGGCGGTTACAACGGAGATAATATCCCGGCGACCAGTGCGCAGCTTAACTATCCAAACGGTGTAGCGGTAGACAAATTCGGTAATCTCTACATCGCCGATTATCGCAATTGGCGCATCCGAAAAGTCGATACTAATGGCATCATTAGCACGGTCGTCGGCGGGGGATCCGGCTGTCCGACTCAGACGGACGCTTATGGGGATGGCTGTCCCGCAATTGATGCGTGGCTGTACTATACAACTGCAGTAGCGGTGGACAATTCAGAAAATCTATACATCTCAGACTTCTTCAATCATTTAATTCGCAAGGTCGACGCAAATGGCATCATTACGACTATTGCCGGCAATGGAGGGTACGGATACAACACTGATGGCATTCCGGCCACAAGTGCAGAAATAACTTATGTAAATGGGATTAGCGCCGATAATGCGGGAAACGTCTACATCGCTGATTCGAATAACTATCGCATCCGTAAGATCGACGGGAACGGCATCATCAATACCGTGGCAGGGGACGGAACGTTCAAGGGAGTCTACTTCAACGGCGACGGCGGCCTTGCTACAAACGGGCAGATCGATCAACCAGAAGGCGTGGCCGTTGATGGCGCGGGAAATCTCTATATCTCGGAGATGAGCGAGCGCGTTCGCAAAGTCACCGTGGACACAACTGCTCTGGCTTTTAGCAATGTGAGTCTAGGGCTCACGAGCGATGCCCAAACCGTCGCCGTTTCCGACGTTGGAAATGCTCCACTTCATTTCACTTCGATCAACGCCGGTTCCGGAGTGCAACTCCAGAACGGGGCAAGCGCCTGCACAGTCGGAACTCCGGTCGGGCTCGGCCAGACGTGCGACCTGAACGTTGTATTCAGTCCGATTTCTCCCGGTCCCATCGGGACGTTGACCCTGACGGACGACGCCGTCTTTCCGCAGGTCATCAATCTTTCTGGAAGCGGAGTCGCGACGCCTGCGTACAGTAATCTGACGCCCTCGCAAATCATGCCTTACGGGACGAGTTCCGTTAATCTCTCCGGCGTGATTTCGGCAGGTTCCTTTCATCCCCCGGCGGGAGAGACGGTGACGATTAACATTGGCACTTACTTTCAGGGTGCCACGATCGGAGCGAACGGCACGTTTGCAACTTCCTTTCCGATCCCAACGACGCCACCGGGAACTTACACCATCACATACAGCTATGCGGGCGATACCTATTTTGCAATCGCCAATGATGTGAGTACAACCCTGACGATAAACCCGCAAGGCTCGCAGAGCTACACTCTGACGTTATCTGAGATTGGGACGGGGACTGGCGCGGTCACTGAGCCGAGCGCATCGATCAACTGCAGCGAGTCGAACGGGAACCCCGCTACCGGGAATTGTTCAGCCAACTATGTGGCTGGGACCACGGTCACCCTTACGGCTACACCCACTCCGCCATCAAGCTTCGCAGGTTGGGGAGGAGCGTGCGCCGCCTTTGGGTCCGGCACTACTTGTACACTCACGATAAACGCGCCGCTGCCGGTCACAGCGAGCTTTGCTCCTCCGCCGTCCTCGATTACGTTGCCATTCGATCCGGGAACGAATGTGTCGCAGATCGCTCAGTTCTGCCCGAACAATTCCTGCTCGGATCCCAACGCGCATGCTCTGACGCTGACGATTCCGGTTGTGAGTTCGAGCGGTTTCCCACTGACGGTTACAGCCAGTGAGTACCCTGCGGACGGGCTTTGCCCACCAAATGGGGATGGACAAAGCAGCGACCTCGATTGCCGGCTCCTCTATAAGTTCAGCTTCGGAAAGGATGCTGCTAACAATACTGTCGTTCCGCTTTGCTTCCCGTATGCCAATGGAAATTGCGTCCATTACGAGGTGTACTCCGGTACTCCGGGAAACGAGCCCGATCCGAATCTGTATAGCGGGGGAGTTTTCTGGAAGATCGGATTCAATAACTCGTCGTTCGTGCCCGCATCTTATTGGGCGAACAGCACACCAAGACTGCTCGACGATCCGGATGCGAATGAGGTCACGGGGTTGCCCTACGGGTCTGTTTGCAGCACGCCCATGTACGTGGACGGCGAACCCACTAATCCACCGATTTACTGCCAATTCGATCGGGACATCACCACCTTCTACAATCCGTCGTTCGGAATCGACAATACCATCGGTGGAACGACGAAGCAGGTCAATGATGTTCTAGTAGCGTTCCTGCCGACCACACCGCCAGACAATTCTCCTCAGCAGCCGCCGCAACGAAATGCGCCCACGTTGACAGGGAGTTGCGTCGCCGGCTGCAGTAGCAGCGGTAACGTCATTACCTTTAGCGAAGGATTGGGTGGCACCTTTGCGCTGACGTCCACCGGGTACCCAGTACCGACTCTTACGGAATCGGGCAATCTACCAGCCGGCCTGACGTTCAACGGCATAACGGGGCTGATCAGTGGCACGCTGATGGATGGTTCAGTTGGCACGTATCCGATTACTGTCACAGCCAACAACGGCGCGGGATCCATGACCGTGTCGTTCACTGTGAGTGTAAACGCTGTCCCACTCACAATCACCGCCAGCAGTGGAACGATGACTTACGGAGGGATCGTTCCGACCATAACCGCTACTTTCAATGGTCTAGTAAATGGCGATCAACCTTCGAACCTGGGTATGACCTGCACTACAAAAGCGACCAGCGCGAGTCCGGTCGGTGTGTACCAGAGTTCCTGTACGAGCACATCCAGCCGTACATACACGATCACATATGTCCCGGGCACAGTTACTGTGAATCCCGCGGACCTTACGATTACGGCCAGCAGCAGCACGATGGCCTATGGTGGAATTGTGCCGGTTATCACTGCCAGTTACACCGGGTTCGTCAATGGAGACTCGTCTTCCAGCCTGACCGTCGCGCCGACTTGCACCACCACGGCAACCCGATCCGGCGCCCCAGGCACGTATCCTAGTTCGTGTTCGGGCGCAGTTGATCCTGATTACACGATGCAGTATGTGAATGGTACTGTCACAATCAGCTCCGTTCTGCTTTCGCCGGCGAACCTCAATTTCGGCACGCCCTACTTATACGGAGTCGGAGCGCAGGTTGTCGTTCTGACCAACGAAGGAACGACACCACTCACAATCTCGAGCATCAAAATCGCATCACCGGGCACTGCTCTCTCTGATTATGGGAGCATTTCTTTGTGTCCACCTATCATCACGGTACTTCCCGCCAAGCTGCCCGCCGGCAAGAGTTGTGCCATTACAGTGGGCATACTGGCCAGTGCCAAAGTTTTCAGCCCAACTGCATCTACGGCAACTCTCGTCATCACCGATAGTGCGGCTGGGAGCCCACACTCTGTCGCACTATCCGCCCAAGTGATCAATCCGCAGGCATCACTCAGCACGCTTGCTCTGGTCTTCCCGACGCAAAGAATGGGAACAACCAGCGCAGCCCAGTCGGTTACGATCACGAACACAGGTAGTACCCCGCTGATCCTCGGGGCGATTACGATCAGCGGCGACTTTACTACTGCCAGCGAAACGACATGTGTGAATGGCGGCACGGTCAACGCCGGTGCCACTTGCGTGCTCAATGTAGTGTTTACTCCAAGGGCGAAAGGAATGCGCAACGGCACGGTAAAGATTACGGACAATGCTCTCTTGAGCCCACAAGTGGTGCTCTTGTCGGGCAGTGGCAGTTAACAAACAATGCAAATGGGCGACTGGCTTGCTAGCAGTCGCCCATGTTCGTGCGAGTTCAGCGCGGTAAGCGTGTTGCCGTAGTCACCGCTAATTCTCAGTTGTTGGAATGATCGTAGATCGGACTCAGATCGCTTCGCTTCGCGATGCTCTCAGCCTTGGCTTCTTTTTGAATCTCTTCCACGATCTTGCGGGCGTGCTCATAGTGTTCCGCAGCCTCGGCGCTCCGGCCTGCAAGTTCGAGGTTGCGCCCCAGTAAGTATTGCGCCTGCGCTAAGAGCGCCCGCAGGCCTAAGTCAGAACTTCTGCTAACGGCCGTTTCCAATTCCTTTCTAGCCGTGTCATCGCTTTTAAGGTTCATCAGCGCCTCGGCGTGATAAATGGAACACTCGACCGACAAATATCTCCGTCCCATGCTGTCAGCTTCTTTCGCCAGTTTGCTGAGTGCGCTGGCTGCCGACTGAAATCGGCTCTGGCGCACGTCGAGTTTTGCGATGTTGATCTTTGCGATCAGAATCAAGTCCAGATTGCTGGTGTGGGATGCAGACAAAAGCGCGGCATGGTAAATCGACGCGGCAGATTTGTAATCGCCCGAGTAGAACGCGTTGTCTCCCTCGTAGCCCTGAATCTCGGCCGTGGTCTCCTGATTCTTCACTTCTTGTGCCGCATCCATGGCTTCGTTCAGGCTCTTTTGTGCCTCCTCGTTTCGTCCTTGCTGAGCGAGAGCATTGCCGTACAGGCCGAGAATTTCTGCCAGCCAGTATGTTCGATCCTTGAGCTGACGAAAGATTTCCAGCGCATCTCGTTGCGAATCGAGAGCCGCGCCATAGCGGCCTTGAAAACTAAACAAAACTCCTAAGCTGGACGATTCGATAGCAACTCCTCGTTTGTCTCCGGCACTGCGGCGCAAATCGAGCGCACGCAAGTACTGTGATGTCGCCGGGTCGTATTGGGCCATTTTGGCGTAAGTGTCGGCCACATTGTGCAGGGTATCGGCAACATCACTCGGAACTTTTAGTTGTTCTCGCACCTGCAGCGCTCGTTCAAAGTAGGTGCGGGCATTCTGGTAATCAGCGTTGAGAAAATACGCGTTCCCAATATTGTTTAGTACCAGTGCTTCGTTGTTAAGGTTCCCCACATCGATTTGTGCCTGCAGCGACTCCTTAAATAACTTCAGGCCTTCATCAGTCTGACCGCGATCTACATAGAACTGAGCAAGATCATTCAGGACGTCTCCCATCCCAGCCTTGTCGCCAACGTCGCGCCACAGACCCAGTGCTTCGTTGTAATGATGTAGCGCCTGGTCCAGTTTTCCGAGGACCTTCTCGGAGGAGGCCATGGCGTCAAGGCTCATTGCCATACCCTTTTTCAGCTCTAGCTTCCGCTTGATTGTGAGCGAATCGTCGAAGTAGCGGATAGCGTCTTCGTGTTTTCCTAAATCGGCGTACGCTGCACCCATGGCTTGAAGAACCTGTGCTCGTTCTTCGTCGTGTCCGGATTCCACCGTCATGGCCTGTGCGCGAGTGAGATATTCGAGCGCCCGCTCCGAGTTTCCTGCATACACCTCAATGCGTCCGAGCGCGAGGATCGTGTCGACGCGTTTGGGATCAAGCGACAACACCGTCGTGTATTGTTCCCGTGCCTTGTCGTAGGCGCTCGAATTCTCGTAAAGCCCACCCAGTTCATAGAGCACGTCGGCATTACCCGGCGCGGCATGTGCCAGATTCTCGTAAGCTTCAATGGCCCTGGGATAGTTCCGCCGAATGCGCTCATACCCAGCGCGGATCCAGTATTGTTCTTGCGGCGGCAAGCCTTCACTGAGTTCGACTGCCTTCTGAGCAGCTTGTCCGGCTTGATCATCCTCTCCCAGATTGGCATACGTTTTTGCCAATTCCGAGTACGCAAGTGCGAAGCGCTGATCTTCTTGGATGGCAGCTTCAAATTGGCGGCTTGCATCGATGGAATTTCCATCGCGCGCCAGTTGCAGCCCATCGTCATAAGCCCGCAGAGCAGAAACTGAAGTTGTTGATGGTTTGAAGGCCTGCCCTTGCAATTCCTGGACGACGCTGCGCGACAGCGCGAGATTCGAACGGATGCCGCTTGCCAGCCGATCAATGGCCGAGAGAATATTTTGTTCAGTCCCTGATTCCGCTAAGGTCGTGCTTCGCTCGTGCCTGAGGTCCTGAATTGTTGCATCGATGCGAATCTGATCGCCGAACTTGGCATACTGCCCCGAGACTACTCGGTCGGCACTTACAAAATCCCCAACTCGACGGATTGTGGGCTGGTCCAGAACTGTTGTCGACGAAATCTGCAAATCTCTGAACAGTTGGTGAACGCGGTTGGGACTGACGGTTCGCAGTTGAGTGGACTGGCCGATGTCAGTGCTTAGGACCTCTGCCAGACTCGAACCTAGCCAATTCAACGACTCGTCACCGGACGCGTTTCGGAAGGGCAAGACTGCTAGCGATACCTGCGGGCTTACAACCCCTCCGCCGGAATCGGTTGAGAGCAATCCCGATTTCTTTAATAGCAGGAAACCGACGGATAGAACCAGCAAAGCGGCCATGGCAAGCAAGTACTTTCGTGAGCTTTGGCTTGCCATCACTGCAAGCCAGCGATGATGAACGGGCTTCGGTGGGCGCCCCGCATCCAGGTCCGCGAGAATCTCGGTCGCGGACTGGTAGCGTAGATGAACATCCCGCTCCAGGCACTTTTCGATAATTCTCGACACGAATTCCGGCATTTCATGGCTGAGTGTTCTAGGGTTCTTCGGCGCTTCGTGTACCCGCTGGTACATCATTTGCACGGTCGAGTGAGTACGCTGGAAGGGCAATTTTCCGGTTAACATCTCGCACAAGATCAGCCCGAAGGAATACAGATCGCTGCGCTGATCGACCGGCTTGATCTCCGCTTGTTCCGGAGACATGTAGCGGGGCGTGCCGAGAAATTGCCCCGTTTGCGTCATGCTCAGGTCCGACTCCAGCGATTTTGCGAGACCGAAGTCGGTAACATAAACGTGATCGTGCTGATCCATCATGATGTTCTGCGGTTTGAGATCACGGTGAACGACGCCTTCGGAATGAGCAGCGTCGAGTGCTGCGCAAAGTTGATGGGCGATGTTGAGTGCTCGATCCGCAGGCAACTTCCCGTTCCGTTTCAGTACTTGACCGAGGTCCTCGCCGTCGACGAACGCCATAGAGATGAATTTCGTATCTCCAGGGCCGTCGCCAAGATCGTGGATGCGAAGGACATTACGGTGGGAAACTTTGCTGGCCAGTAGCAATTCTTGCTTGAAGCGCTGCGATATCTCGGGATCTCTCGTCAAGTCGCGTCGAATCAGCTTGAGCGCAACCATCCGCTCCAGCTCCTGATCCCAAGCTTTGTAGACGATTCCCATGCCGCCTTCGCCCAGGATCTTCTCGACGTGATAGCGTGGCCCGAAGTCAACATCAGGGCGGGATCTTTGATAAGGTTCACCTCTCGTTTGAACGGGACCTGAGCTGTCGGCAGTTAGGGCCGATGACGCAGATTGGGAGTACGGAAAAGGAGTCGCGACACCTTCCGTGTCGGCTTCTGATATAGAGTCCACCGTCTGGGCGTCGAAAGCACCACGCGGGGTCCCGCACAAAGCACAGATGGAATCTGCCTCGACGATCTGCGCGCCACACTTTTCGCAAATGCTAAGAGTCCCAGGGGTCGGCACTTTGATATGCGTCGACACAGGATGTAATCCAGCCGCGGTAACGGCAAATTCTCTTGTCCTGCCTTGTGTAAGGCAAGCACACGCCTCGACTCCTGTCTGTGATGCCACGCACACCCAAATTCACCCGTCCCATAACTATCGCGCGGAATCAATCAGTTACGTCGCGCGGCCTCTGCCGTGACAGACTAGGCATGGACGTCTATCAGCGACTTACATTGTCGCGGGTCTGCAAGTCGCTGAAAGGAAATGCAGGAACTGCTCTGGCACCTCGTTTTAGCGGCTCGTCTCTTTTTTATTTATGCTCCCTGGGACGAGCGACGGACTGTGGCGCCTTCGGGACGGAAAGGTGACTGAGATCTGGAAGGGCGCGCCGATAATGCGTTGCTGGAGACGCCCGCCGTTTCGCCCGACGGGGGTCGCGTGGCGGTTATGCTACGGCGCGATGTTTAATTCCAGTTCTTTCTGAAGCGTTGATGCATGGAAACGAGATGGCGATTTTTCGACAACTGCCGGGAATCAGTAGAATCAGTCTGTGGCGGAGGACGTGTGAAGCACGCTCTATTTCTTTGCGTCTGCATGTTCGTTGTCCGATGTTCTGGACAGAGCACGGTGGAACAACAAGAAGTAGTTTCAGTGAAGGCCACGATTTTGAGACGTGCCCTAATGGAGCTTCGGGCCACGCCGGATGATCGCGTCGCGCAGATTCGTTACCTTGAAGCGTTCCCGAAGACCTACAAAGAATACCGTTGGTTCTTCGATCTTGGGCAGCCGCTGTATGACGGCCATGTGTATGTAGACCCCATCTCCGCACTGGCCAAAAATCACGAGAGGACGGTCGGAAATATACTCGTAAATCTGAGCAAAGATGCTCATTACGAAGCCGATGCGCCATCCTATTTGCAAGAGGCAACCTGTAGGTACGCAGGTGAACACACGAAGACGTTCTTAACTCTACTAAATCAGCTTCCACGGGACAGACAAAACAATCTCATTACCTTCTTAGCGGATGTCGAGAACCATCGGGCGTACCCGGAATATCAAATCGTCATCGATCACTTGAAGGTTCTCGGAGAAGACATGCTCGCAAAGAAATTTGAACTTGCTCGATCCAAGAGAGAGAAACAACCGCACGATTGAGTCTGCCACTCACGCCATTTTTCGGAACGTTGACGAAATCACGCCATGTCACAAGTTTGCGCTTTTGCTTCGCCTTTTCCGGTCTCGATGAGCGTAATTAGGATTTAACGCCAGTCTGGTTTTCGTTCTCCGCCTTCCGAGCAACCGTCGAATAACCGGCAACTCGAAGTAGCGCTCAATGATGCACTTGCAGTAACCTTCCGAGGGATTTGTCTTTCGGACGCTCACAATCCAAGGACCAATATGAAGAAGCTGCTTTTCGCCGCATTAACGTTCGCCGCGATCTTCTCGCCAACCGTTTCCCAGGCTCAGCAACCGCCGATCATCGACCGCAAGCTGTTCTTCGGAGAGATTGAGATCACCGGTGCGCAGATATCGCCGGACGGCCAGTATCTCTCCTTCCTGAAGCCCTACAGAGGCGCGCGCAACATCTGGGTCAAAAAGGCGGGCGAGCCGTTCAGCACGGCACGGCCCATGAGCGCAGAAGCCACACGGCCCATCCGGATCTACTTCTGGAGCCGGGATTCGAAGTACATCCTCTACTCGCAGGATGCAGGCGGCGACGAGAACTTCAACGTTTACGCAATCGACCCGAACCTGGCAGCGGACGTCAAGACCGGCGTCCCGCCCACCCGAGCGCTCACTAATTTAAAGGGCGTGCGCACGGAAATCTTCGCCGCGCCCAAGACCAAGCCGGACATCCTGTACATCGGCCTCAACGACCGCGACCCACAGTGGCACGACCTGTATGAGCTGCGGATCTCCACCGGCGAGAAGACTCTGCTGCGTAAAAACACCGAGCGGATCGCTGGATGGGACTTCGATCACGACGGCAATTTGCGCTTGGCGGAGCGGACCAGCCCCGCGGGCGATAACGAGATTCTGCGCATCGATTCCGACGGGTTCAAGCTTGTCTACACTTGCACGGTGCTGGAAGAATGCGGCGTAGTAGACTTCGACGCCTCCAACAAACAGGTTTATTTGATTTCCAACAAGGGTGCGCTGGACCTGAGCGAATTGGAACTGATGGATCCTGCCACCGGCACAGCCACCACCGTTGAAAGCGATCCCGAGAAGCGCGTCGATTTCGGCAGTGTGCAGATGTCAGATGTGGACTATCACATCTTTTTCACCCAGTACGAGGACGACCGTTATCGGGTGTACTTCCAAGACAAAGCTTTCGAGAAGGAGTATCGCTGGCTGCAGTCGAAACTGCCCGGCATGGAGATTCGATTCGGCGCGCGGTCGAAAGACGAGAACATCTGGATTGTGAGCGCCTACAGCGACACTGAGCCCGGCGAGACCTATGTGTGGAATCGCAAGGCGAACACGCTCACTCTGCAATACCGCATCCGCGAAGAGCTCCCGCGCGCATCGCTCTCGCCGCGCAATCCTTACCACTTCAAATCGTCTGACGGTCTCGAGATTGCAGCCTACCTGACGCTGCCCAAAGGCCTGCCTGCCAAGAACCTGCCGCTCGTGATCTTCCCCCACGGTGGCCCGTGGGCGCGCGACTCTTACGGATATGACACCTTCGCCCAGTTCCTTTCGAACCGCGGCTATGCGGTGCTTCAACCGAACTTTCGTGGCTCTACGGGCTACGGGAAGAAGTTCCTCAACGCGGGCAATGGCGAGTGGGGCCGCAAGATGCAGGACGACCTCACTTGGGGCGTGAAGGCGTTAGTAGGGGACGGCACTGTGGACGGAAAACGCGCCGGCATCGCGGGCGGTTCCTACGGCGGCTACGCGACGCTGGCCGGAGTGGCGTTCACGCCTAACTTATACGCGGCCGCGGTGGCCATCGTGGCGCCATCGAACCTGATTACGCTGCTCGACGCGATCCCGCCGTATTGGGAGGCAGGCCGGAAGCAGATGTATGCGCGCATGGCCGACCCCACCACGCCGGAGGGCAAGGCGTTGCTGGTCGCAGAATCGCCACTCACGCAGGCCAAGGCCATCGTAACGCCGCTCATGGTGGTGCAGGGCAAGAATGATCCGCGCGTAAACATCCGCGAGAGCAACCAGATCGTGGCCGCGGTGCGCGATAACGGCAAGCCCATCGAGTACCTGGTTGCGCCCGACGAGGGCCACGGCTTTGCCCGGCCGATCAACAATCTTGCCATGGTCACCGCGATGGAGGGATTCCTGGAAAAACACCTCGGCGGACGGGCGCAGAGCGACATTCCGGCCGATGTCGCAGCCAAGCTCAAGGAAATCACGGTAGATCCGAAAACCGTAAGCGGCGCAGTGACGTTGAAGGGACCGTTGTCTGAACCAGCAAAGCAGTGAGTGCTTATTGACCGATGATGAGTGTAATCGAGATTTCTCGTCAATTGAGATAGCTGAACAGGAACACGGCTGCGTTATGCGATTCCAGCTAAGGGTCGGTGAGGATGCGCGATTTGGCCGCAAATCGGCGGCAGCCAGTGAATTCCTTGACATTGTGATCGCAGTGCCAACTCCGTCGTTGGCAGGTATCTAGGACGGCGTGTACGGGAAGCTGGTAGACACCGAGGCCGGCAATCGTGATCGAGTCGTAGTCCGTGGAGATCTTGACGCTAGAATACGGCACATCGCGGGGCAACTGATCGGCGATCATCGTGAAATTACGTACGAAGCCCGTGCGCTTATCGATCGACAGGGAACCGTGAAATGCCGGATTGTAAGAGCGGCCAAAGAACGTCCACAGCCACGCCTCGTTGGGGTGTGGAACCGAAAAATCGAAATCCAAACGCTGCGCGTGATTAACCGCCGTCTCACCCTGAAAGGCGAAGGTTGCAATGGGTCGAGCTTCAAGGACGGCCAGAGCAGGCGGCGAAAATTCGCCACTCGTCCAATTACGAGCTTGGGCCGCGTTCGGGTCCTTTATCGGTATGCCGTTAATCCGGACGCTACCGAATTGCTCATGCCCGTTAAGATACGTCACTTCGGCGGTCACTACGTCCCGGTGTCCCTTTTGCTCACGTTTCACCTTCAGGTCGCATACGAAGTTAGGCATGCTCTCGCGCATCCGCAAGGCAGCTTCGCAGGCTTGGGCGACCGGAGCCAGTTCGGTCTGGGTTTGAAATATCCACTCGCAATTTTTGCCGACGAGGAGGGTGACCGGATCGGGTGTAGAGGGCTGCAGGTTACCCATATCCTGCGCGAATGCGTAAAAATTCGCGAGAACAAGTGCGATCAATAAGCCGATGATTCTGTGTCGCACAGCAGACATTTTACGACTTCAGCAGAAAAAATCAGCGTAACTGTCGCTAACAGGCCTTATCACTCTTCAACCCAGAGGAAAAGGTTTTTCCTGGTGGTAGACGAGTGAAATCGAGATTTTACGCCAACCATAGCCCTAGAACTATGCCGTCACCGTATGAATTCACCGATGGCCGGGTAGCGAAAACCACTGATTGAATGATTACTGAACCGTTAGGCTCAACGTCGTCATGCGGACTAGGCTGCCTGACGTGGCGGTCACCGTCACCGAGTAGGTTGCATCCGGCGGATTGCCTCCGCCGCCACCACCTCCGCCTCCTGACGTTCCGCCTCCGCTACTTCCACCGCATGCAGACAGGACCATCAGAGCCGCCAGCAATGTGCCCGCAAAAAGAACGGCAAGCTTGTTCTTGCGGATGCGAGTCGTCCAGACCATGGCAAAAGCCATTCCCGAAATCGACAGCCAGAGGGCATCACGCTTGCGACCATTCGGCCCAAATGGTGTGTCGTTGAACGCAGCAACCGATGCCGAGGTGTTGATCGCCAGCGTCGAAGTCGCTGTGCTTTTGGCCGCAAGCTGGACTGTTGCTGGACTGAGGGAACATGTGGGCGCCGTCCCTGTTCCCGATGTCAGCGATACGGCACAACTGAGCGCGACGGGATTGCTATATCCGAGAATTGAAGCGAGTGTGACGGTAGATGAGGCCGATTGGCCACGCGTAATCGGGCTGATCGCAGCGGCTTGCACCGAGAAGTCGGGCCCTTGAATATTGCGTAACACACTTACCGTACCGCTGAACGGATTCGCTGTTACTACGTCTGGCTTGCCATCTTTGTTCAGGTTGCCGACTGAAATTGAAACAGGATTTCCACCGGTACCATACTCGACCGGCGCCTGAAAGGTGCCGTCACCATTACCCAAGAATAGTCTGGTCATCCCGTCGAGGTAGATACTACTACCCACAACAATATCCATCCTGCCGTCGAGGTTGAAATCCCCGACTGAAACTGCGATCGGTTGCGGGGCGTACCCGGTTTCTCCTCCCACAAGATCCTTGTGCTTTTGGAACGTCCCGTCACCGTTGCCAAGCAGAATGGAAAGGTGATCTGTGCCACCAGTGCCGTTGCATACCGGGCTCACCGCAACCAAGTCAAGGTTGCCGTCTCCGTTGAAGTCCCCCACGGCGACTGTCTCTGGGTCGGCGTACGCATCAAACGATGTAGGCGGTCCAAATGTACCGTCGCTACGGCCTAATAGCACACTCACCGTTGTTCCTTCGCACACCGTGTAAGGCATGCCATCATGCGTGTAGTCGGTGTATTGCACTCCATTCGAGACGGCCAGATCAGGTTTGCCGTCGCCGTTGAAATCGCCCAATACAAGTGCCGAGGAACCGCCTCCGGTGTTGGTGTACGACACTCCTGGTTGGAAACTTCCATCGCCATGGCCCAACCACACCATCGCTCCCAAGCCGGGCCCCGTCGCAACGATGTCAAGCTTGCCGTCTGCATTCAAGTCAGCTACCGCAATAGAAGCACCTTCGGAATAGCCACGGTTGTCGGTCTGACCACCCGCAAAGTCCACGTGTGTCTGGAATGTGCCATCCTCATTACCGAGCAGGACACTTATCCCAAGGGAATTGCTTCCCTCGTATGGATACTCGCTCACAAGGTAGTTGCCCGTTACTAGATCCAACTTGCCATCCTTATTGAAATCGCCGACGGCTATCGACGATGCTCCGGCGCCTGAGGCGAAGGTCTCCGGTGATCCAAATGTGGCGTCGCCATTTCCAGGGAGAATGCTGATCGTGCCGGCAGAGCAGTCGCTAGTCGTGCCGCAAGGTGTTACCACGGCCAAGTCTAGATTGCCGTCGTGGTTGAAGTCGGCTAACGCTGTTGCGGCCAACGATCCCGGCAGAGGGTAGTCGTTTCTAGCCTGGAAAGTACCGTCACCATTACCGAACAGGATCGTGACGGTGGGGCCCCACCAGTCTGCTGTTGCTAGATCAAGCTTACCGTCGCCATTGAAGTCGGCGGCAGCCACGGCGTAGGGAAAGTTTCCAGTGCCAGAGACCAGTTGGGTGCCAAAGGTGCCGTCACCATTTCCCAGCAAAACCCCGGCCAGGAACGCATTAGCATCCGCGAACGCGATGTCCAAATTCCCGTCGCCGTTGAAGTCCGCGATAATCGCTGGGCCGCAACACGTGCCGGCGTATGTGCCGTAAGCCTGAGATGACTGGAAAGTGCCGTCCCCGTTGCCTAGCAAAACGCGAACAGTGACATCATCGCAGGTCACAACGAGGTCCGCCGTTCCGTTCTTCCTGATACTTGCGATTGCGACCGTCCGCGCGTGATCAGTCCCCAACGAGTAGGGCACGAACTCCTGGAAGGTTCCGTCCCCGTTGCCTAACAATACGTCTACATAGCCGTTACTCCAATAAACGTTATCAACCACAGCGAGGTCCGCCTTGCCATCCCCGTTGAAGTCTCCCGTCGCCATCCAGATTGGGCTGGTTCCGGCCGGGAAAACTCTGGGTGACTGGAACGTGCCGTCACCATTGCCCAAAAACACGGTGACATTGCCATTGGCGGCACCGGCGCCAGTATAGGTAGAGAAGTTTGCGACGCCAAGGTCTGCTTTGCCGTCTCCGTTGAAGTCACCTACTATTACCTGACTAGTCTGAGCTGACAAGGTATAGGTGAGGGGTGCTTGGAATGTGCCATCGCCGTTACCGAGGTGTATCGTGATGGAACTGCTACCAATAGCACTCGAATCGGAAATGACGAGATCTGGCTTGCCGTCATTATTGAAGTCTCCGACTGCAATTGAGTCCCCCAAGAAACCCTCCAGTACCTGGAAGTTCCCGTCACCGTTGCCCAGCAGTATGTTTCCCTGACTGTCACATGTTGCTACCGCGAGGTCTGTTTTCCCATCCCCGTTGAAGTCCGCCGTGACCACAGTGCAAGGCGAGGTGTTGACGGGAATTTGGGGGGCATCGAAGAACTGCGGCAGTTGAGTAGGAGCCTGCGTGTCGTTTGCACTAACGCGGTTTCGTCCATGGACTTTTGGGCGTTCGTCTCGCGCTCTATCAGGCACACTCTGCCTCAGGCGAGGGGACGAAGATTGCGCCAACATTCTCTGCGAACGGCTCGATTTCACTCCGGATTGAGCTGGACTCGAAGTAAAAGAGAGAAAGATTATTCCGGACAGCAGGAGTAGAGGGACTACGGCACGACAAGTTTTCGACATCGATACCTTCTTGAGAACAACACCGGGCCCGCTGGCAACCGACAAACGGCTGCACTGGCCTCGCCATGCATGTCCTCGGATGGAAGGGGAAGAGAGCGCGAGGACCCATGGACATAAAGCCTTAAACCTCACTGGTATTTTTGTCTGTGATTGCACGCATGCTTGATACAACCTGATTGGTATGCTGGCCGCGCAAGGTCGCAGACTGTTGAAAACAGATGAGATGAGAAGGCCGGTCTCCGACGGGATGCTGTACGCTCCCAAGTTATCGACGTGCTTGAAAGCACAGATCAAAGGAGACCGGCAATGAAAAAGGTTAGCACCGCAGCAATGAAGCAGAGCAGGAATATTTCTCGGCAGACACTGACCATCGGACTGGATCTGGGAGATCGCAACAGCTGGTACTGTGTGCTGGACGAAACCGGCCAGATACAACTGGAACAGCGAGTGCGTACCACGGCGAAAGCGTTGCAGGAAGTCTTCGGCGCCATGCCGCGCAGCCGGATTGCGCTGGAGATCGGGACGCATTCCCCCTGGATCAGCCGTCTGTTGAACGAGTTGGGGCACGAGGTGATCGTGGCCAATGCGCGCAAGGTGCGACTGATTGGCGAGAGCCGCAAGAAAGACGATCGGCTGGATGCGCAGACCTTGGCGCGGCTGGCCAGGATCGATCCTGAGTTGCTGTATCCGGTGAAGCATCGCAGCGCGCAGGCGCAAGCGGATCTGATGATGATCCGGGCACGTGCCGGCTTGGTGCGGGCGCGCACGGGGCTGGTGAACACGGCCCGCGGGCTGGCGAAGTCTTACGGGGAACGCTTGCGCGGCTGCAACGTGCGCAACATGGATCCGGAGAAAGCCGAAGGGCTGAGTCCGGAGCTGCAACGGGCCTTGGAGCCGTTGCTGGCGACGATCGAAGAACTGAGCGAGCGCATTGTGGAGTACAACGACCGAATCGAAGCGCTGGCGCAAACGAGTTACCCGCAGGTGGAACTGCTGAAGCAGATCAAGGGGGTGGGCACGCTGATCGCGCTGACGTTCCTGCTGACGCTGGAGGATCCGCATCGCTTCCGCAAGAGCCGCGACGTGGGTGGCTATTTGGGACTGCAACCGGGACGCAGGAAGTCAGGAGAGAGCGAGCCGCAGCTGCATATCAGTAAAGAAGGAGATCCGTATCTACGGACGCTGCTGGTGCAGGGAGCGCAGCATATCCTGGGACCATTCGGCATCGATTGTGATCTCAGGCGCTGGGGATTGAAACTGGCCGAGCGCGGCGGGAGAAATGGGAAGAAGCGAGCGATTGTGGCCACGGCAAGAAAGCTGGCGGTGTTACTGCATCATCTGTGGGTGAGCGGAGAAGTGTATGAACCGTTGCACAACAGCAGCCGAGTGAAGCTTGCGGCAGCCGCTTAAAAAAACGAAAACAAAATCCAAATCGTTCCAAGGAAGAGAAAAGACAAAAGCCAAAGCCGAGTTCCGGTGACTGCGTCAATGGCCTGGGCCACGTTCCACTCTTGAGTGCAACGATAGGTCGCCAAACAGATGGCAGCACCGGCTGAATTGAGAACGCCCCACATGCACCGAGCGAAACGATTCGCTCCTCGAGAGTGCGGATGGAAGCACGGCGACAGCGGCTACTCGGTGAAGAAAACTTTTTCTCTCCGACGAAGAACAAAAAACTCGCTATGAACCCAGAATTCCCTTGACTCCGACCGGCCTTCTCATGGAAGGCCATTACACTCTTCAAC
>Ga0335076_10001629_pt1 | contig 21843 bp, 18 predicted proteins | sample Lox_Sample_25_FD_206717 | JGI IMG/M metagenome (GOLD analysis project Ga0335076, IMG submission 206717) | Soil microbial communities from Loxahatchee National Wildlife Refuge, Florida, United States - Lox_Sample_2.5 | ecosystem: Environmental > Terrestrial > Soil > Wetlands | place: USA... | reverse complement strand
AGGAAGACGAAGCGATCGTCCATCCGTGGATCAACAAGGCGCTCGAGAAGGCGCAGCAGAAGGTCGAAGCCCGCAACTTCGACATCCGCAAGAACATCCTCAAGTTCGACAATGTGATGAACGACCAGCGCAAGGTCATCTTCGAGGACCGGCGGCGGATGATGGCGGCCGATTCGCTCGAAGAGACGATCGAGGACATGCGCACGGGCGTGATCGACGACGTCGTCGCCAAGCACATCCCCCATGACGCGTACCCCGAGGCCTGGGACACCGCGGGCCTGAAGAATGAGGTCATGGCCAAGCTCAACCTCGATCTGCCGGTCGACGAATGGGCGAAGGAGGAGGGCATCGCCGACGAGGAGGTGGGAGCGCGGCTGCATGCGGCGGCGGCGGACGCTTACACCCAGCGAGTCCAGCGCAACACGCCCGACGCGATGCGGTACGTCGAAAAGCAGGTCATCCTGCAGTCGCTCGATCATCTCTGGCGCGAGCACCTGGTCACGCTCGATCATCTGCGCCAGGTGATCGGCTGGCGAGGCATGGCGCAGCGCGATCCCTTGAACGAATACAAGTCCGAAGCCTTCGAGCTGTTTCGCGAGCTGATCACCCAGTGGCACGAAGCGGTGATCGCGCAAATGTCGCGGATCGAGGTCAGGTTCCAGCAGCCAGAGCCGCCGCCGCCCCCGCCAATGCAGTTTCAGCACCTCGACCCCGCCACCGGGGAAAATGAATTGCCGTTCGCGCCCCTTTCCGAGCCAGTCGGCGGCGGTCTCATGGCGGCGGCGTCCGGGCTCGCGGTCGCCGATCGCGACCCGAAGAATCCCGCGACCTGGGGCCGCGTGGGACGAAACGAACCCTGTCCGTGCGGCTCAGGCAAGAAGTTCAAACATTGCCACGGCCAGGTCGCTTGACGACTGCCGTCGGGCTCGACGCTTCGACTCCGCGCGCGGAAGCGCTGGCGTGGATGACTGAAAGGTTTGCGGGCTCCCTCATCGAAGACCCGAAGCGAGAGGCCTGGCTCACGCTCGGCGCGGCGGCCGACGTTCCGCCGCTTGCGCTGATCGTCGCGCCAGAGGAGCCGCTTGGGCCGGCGGCCCGAAGAGTTGAGGAATTCGCGGCGCGTCGCGCGGCGGGCGAGCCGCTGTCGAGGATCGTGGGAGAGCGCGAATTCTGGGGGCTCAGGCTGGCGATTTCGCCTGACGTTCTCGACCCGCGGCCGGAGACCGAAACCATCGTCGAAGCATCGCTAGGCCTGCTCAAGGGCCGGCGCGAGGAGCCGCTGCGCGTCCTCGACCTTGGCGTCGGCTCAGGCGCGCTTATCTGCGCTTTGCTCGCCGAATTCGCGCTTGCGCGCGGCGTTGGCGTCGATATTTCCGCCGGCGCCGCCGAGGTGGCGCGGCGCAACGTCGCGGCTTGCGGCCTAGCCGGACGGGCCGAGATTCGGGTCGCCGACTGGACGAGCGGCGTTAAGGGGCCGTTCGACCTGATCGTGTCGAACCCGCCCTATATTCCGGGCGCCGATCTCGCGAGGCTGCCGCGCGAGGTGCGCGATTTTGATCCGCCGCTCGCGCTCGATGGCGGGAATGACGGCCTTGCCGCCTATCGGCGAATTGCGCCGGAGGGCCGTTCCCTGCTTTCCGCGGGCGGATGGCTCGTGGTCGAAGTCGGCGCCGGCCAGGCCGCAGACGTGCTCGCAATCGTCGAACGATGCGGCTTCGTCGCCGCTATGGTCGAGAAGGACCTCGCCGGCCGCGATCGGGTCGTGATCGCCCGACAGCCGGCATGACGCGCTTGAGGCGCGCTCTCGCCGTCAGCGTGCTGGCGGCAATCGCCGGAGGCCCCGCTGCCGCCGATTCCCCCGCGCCCAACCGCGACTGGCAGAAGGAAAAGTGCTTCCGCTACACGCGCGACTGGAGCGAGGCGCTGCGCCGTTACGGGCAGGACGGCTTGAGCGCGGGGTTCGTCGCCGGCAACATGGCCTTCATCCGGTCCGGCTGTCTCAGCTCCGACAAAGTCTGCCCGCACAGCGGCAAGGATCGTCAATTCGCGGACCTCCTCGCGGTCCGTATTGTCAACGAGTGCATGTCGACGACTTTCCTCCACTTTGACTGCCCACGTTAGCCCGGCTTGAGGCGACGCCTCGGTCAAGTTCTCCTCGCGTCGGCTGACGCCGCGCTCTGGCCTGGAAGTCCGCTTGATCCCGCGGCAGAGCGTCGCCAAAATCGACTGGAGACAGATCGAGTGACGAGCCGATGACCACCTCCGCAATCAAGGAACCGCGCGGCGAGCTGACGGTTCGCCTGATCGCGATGCCGAAAGACACCAATTCCAATGGCGACATTTTCGGCGGCTGGGTGATCAGCCAGATGGACCAAGCCGGCGGCATTCGCGCGGCCGAGAAGGCTCAGGGCCGCGTGGTCACGGTCGCCATCGATGCGATGACCTTCATTCGCCCGGTCAGGGTCGGAGACGTGCTGTCGGTCTACACCGCGGTCGACCGCGTCGGCCGCACCTCGCTCAAGCTTCATATCGAGGCGTGGGCGCAGCGGTTCCGGACCCACCACCGGGAGAAAGTGACCGATGCGACCTTCACCTTCGTCGCCATCGACGCCGACGGACGGCCGCGGCCGGTCCTGGAGAAGGGGTAGCCGCGAGCCTCAGCCGATGCCGATCTCCGCGCCCGCAAATTGAGTTTTGACCGCAGCTAGCCGGACGATCCTACCTCGGCGCGAGGGCGGCAATGAGTTCGTTCGCGGCCTTCGCCATCCCGAGTCCCGCATTGACGTCGAAGGCGTTGATGGCGACCGCCACCGCCACGTTGCGCGTGGGGGCGAAGGCGACGTAGGAGAAGACCCCCTGGAGGCCGCCGGCCTTCTGCAGTATGAGCGGGCGATCGCCTTCGGGGGCCATGATCACCCATCCGAGGGCCATCGCGTCCATGTGGCCCGATTCGTCCACGCCGTAGACGGTGTGCAACCCGTCGCGCCAGAGATAAGCCGCGTGGTCGATGAGGCGTTCGCGCGCGCCCTCGTCGGACATCCGGTCGAGGTGCCAGTGAAGCCAGCTCAGGAGGTCGCGTGGCGTGGAATAAAGCCCGCCAGAGCCGACGATGACTTCGCCTGTCGGCGCGTAGGGCATGGCGGAGCCGTCGAAATTGTGTCCGCGCATCAGGCGGGCGGTTTGACCGCCCGACGGGGCAAAGGTCGTGTCTGACAGATAAAGCGGGCCAAGGACGCGCTCGGCGACGAGCTCGGGATAGGGCTTCTTCGCCGCGGCCGAAAGGGCAGCCGCGAGCAGGTCGAAGCCGAAATTGGAGTAGGAGACCGCGGTGCCCGGCGTGAACAGCAGCGGATTGGCCTTGAGCCAGGCGACGAACGCCTCGCGAGTGATGTGGACGAATGGATTGTCCGGGGGACCGGGTTGATGCGGAACCTCGCGCGGAAGCCCGGCGGAATGGGTGGCGAGATCGATCAGCCGGACCGGACGCCCCGCCTCCGACAGAGGGTCGAAGAAGTCGGGGACGTACTTGGTCAGCGGATCGGCGAGGGAGACAACGCCGTCGGCGGCGAGGCTCGCCAGAACCTGGCCGGTGAAGGCCTTGGTGATCGAGCCGATCCGGAACAGCGTGTCGCCGTCCGGCTCGGCGTCGGAACCATCCGCCCGGCGGCCAAAGCCGTGGATCGACGTTCTTCCATTCTGGACCACGCCGATGACCAGGGCAGGAACCTTGCTCGCGACGAACAGGATTTGCCCGGTGAAGTCGACCGCCTCATCAAGTTCGGTTTGGGCCGCGCGCGTGGCCTGCGGCCACGGCAGCGCCGCGCCGGCGAGCAGAGCAAGGAGATCGCGTCGGCGCATGCGAGTCCTATTCGTCGAGCTTGCGCGCCTCTTCCGGCAGCATGATCGGCACGCCGTCCCGGATCGGATAGGCGAGGCGAGCGGCGCGCGAGACGAGCTCCTGCCGCTGAGGGTCGTAGGTCAGCCCCGCTCGCGTTACCGGACAGACCAGAATCTCAAGCAGGCGGGCGTCGACCCTCGAGCGTGCCTCCGGCTCGGGCGGAGGCGGGCGATCTGCGCCATCGTCGCTCATCAGCGGTTCTCCGGTCCCAAGCGCTGGCGTAAGCCTCCGATTGAACCGTTGGTCGGCATCCTGTCATCCCCGTGTAAAGCGGGAATCCAGAGTTCCCCCGCTTTTCCTGGACGGCTCGCCCTCGCGGGCATGACAGGGCCCAATCAGAAATGCAAGGCGGCGGCTTGGCGCACGCCCTTAATCTTGCTCACCTTCGCCAGGACCTCGGGCGGCGCGGCGCCATCGATCGAGACGAGCGCGATCGCCGAGCCGCCAGGCTCGTCGCGCCCGAGCGCGAAGGTCGCGATATTGACGCCCGCATCTCCGAGGCAGCTCGCGAAGCGGCCGATGAAGCCCGGCTTGTCCTCATTGGTGACATAGATCATCGAAGGGGTGAATTCGGCGTCGACCTTGATGCCCTTGATCGAAAGAATGCGCGGCTTGCCGTCATGAAAGACAGTTCCGCCGATGGCGCGTGACTGGTCAGCGGTCGCGACGGCGAGGGTGATGAAGCTTTCATAGTCGCCGTCCGCGGCGCGGGTCATTTCCTCCACGACTATGCCGCGATGGGCGGCGATGGCCGGCGCCGACACAACGTTGACGTCGACCAGCGACGGACGCAGCAGGCCGGCGATCGCCGCCGACGTCAGAGCCTTGACCTTGAGCTCGGCGACCGCGCCTTCGTAAGTGATCGTGACTTTTTCGATCGGCGCCTGGGTGAGCTGGCCAGCAAACGAGCCGAGGCCCTCCGCCAAAGCGATAAACGGCCTGAGCCGGGGGGCTTCTTCCGCGGTGATCGATGGAAAGTTGATCGCGTTCGAAATTGCGCCGCGGGTCAGGTAGTCCGACATCTGCTCCGCGACCTGAAGGGCGACATTCTCCTGAGCCTCGTTGGTCGAGGCGCCGAGATGCGGCGTGGCGATGAAGTTCGGATGGCCGAACAGAGCGTTCTCCGTCGCCGGCTCCTCGACGAAGACGTCGAAGGCCGCGCCGGCGACGTGGCCGCTATCCAGGGCGGCGCGCAGCGCGGCTTCGTCGACCAGGCCGCCCCGGGCGCAATTGATGATGCGCACGCCCTTCTTGGTCTTCGCCAGATTTTCCGCCGACAAAATGTTGCGCGTCTGCGGCGTCAGCGGCGTGTGCAGGGTGATGAAGTCGGCGCGCGGCAGGAGATCGTTCAGTTCGAGCTTCTCGACCCCGATTTCGGCGGCGCGCTCGGCGCTGAGGAAAGGATCGAAGGCGACGACCCGCATCTTCAATCCCAGGCCCCGCGAGGCGACGATCGAGCCGATATTGCCGCAGCCGATGACGCCGAGCGTCTTGCCGGTCAGTTCCACCCCCATGAAGCGGTTCTTTTCCCATTTGCCCGCCTGGGTCGACAGGTCGGCGGCCGGAATTTGCCGGGCGAGCGCGAACATCAGCGCGATCGCATGCTCGGCGGTGGTGATCGAATTGCCGAACGGCGTGTTCATCACGATCACGCCTTTGGCGGTCGCGGCTGGAATGTCGACATTGTCGACGCCGATCCCGGCGCGGCCAACGACCTTCAATTTGGTCGCCCGCTCGAGCAGCTTGGCGGTCACCTTGGTGGCGGAGCGGATGGCGAGTCCATCGTAGTCGCCGATGATTCTGGCGAGTTCGTCCTTGTCGAGGCCTGGCTTGAGATCGACCTCGACCCCGCGCTCCTTGAAGATGGCGACGGCGGCCGGCGAAAGCTTATCGGAGATGAGAACGCGGGAAGTCATGAGGGTTGTCCCAGAACTGCGGTCGTACCGACCACGAAAATGACAGGAAGGGCCGCTTGTCCTTGTCATGCCCGCGAAAGCGGGCATCGAGAGGGAAGCCGAAAGGGCGACTCTGGACCCCGCTTTCGCGGGGGTGACAAGGCCGGAGCGCCCGTCAGGCCGCCTTGGCGAGCTTGCTCTTTTCCGCCGCGAAGGCGTAGTCGAGCCATTGGGTCAGCGCCTTGACGTCGGAGACTTCCACCGTCGCGCCGCACCAGATGCGCAGACCGGACGGCGCATCGCGATACGACCCAATGTCGAATGCGACCTTCTCCTTCTCGAGAAGGGACGCCAGCGCCTTGGCGAACGCCGCCTGGCCGTCCACCGACAGCGCCGCGACCGCCCGATCGACCACTTTCAGGCAGACGCTGGTGTTGGAGCGGGTCGCCGGAACGCGGGCGAGAAAATCGACCCAAGGCGTGCGATCGACCCAGTCGGCGATCGCCTTCGCATTGGCGTCGGCGCGCGCCACGAGAGCCTTGAGGCCGCCGAGCGACTTCGCCCATTGAAGGGCGTCGATATAGTCCTCGACGCAGAGCATCGATGGCGTGTTGATGGTCTCGCCCTCGAAGAAGCCCTCGGTGAGCTTTCCGCCCTTGGTGAGGCGGAAAAGCTTCGGCAGCGGCCACGGCGGCTTGTATGTCTCGAGCCGCTCCGCCGCGCGCGGGCTCAGAATGATGACGCCGTGCCCGGCTTCGCCGCCGAGCGCTTTCTGCCAGGAGAAGGTGACGACATCGAGCTTGGGCCAATCGAGGGCTTGCGCGAAAGCAGCCGAGGTCGCGTCGCAGAGCGTGAGGCCCTTGCGGTCGGCGGGTATCCAGTTGGCGTCGGGTACACGCACCCCCGAGGTCGTGCCGTTCCAGGTGAACACGACGTCGTTGTCGAAGTTGACCTGCGAGAGGTCGGGCAATTCGCCGTACGGCGCCTTCAGCGTTCGCGCGTCTTTGAGCTTGAGCTCTTTGACGATGTCGGAGACCCAGCCTTCGCCGAAACTCTCCCACGCCAGCACGTCGACGCCGCGCGCGCCGAGCATCGACCACATGGCCATTTCAAATGCGCCGGTGTCGGATCCGGGCGTGACGCCGATCCGATAGGACGCGGGAACGCCCAGCGTTTCGCGCGTCAAGTCGATCGCGAGTTTGAGCTTGGCTTTGGCGAGTTTGGCGCGATGGGACCGTCCCAGCGTCGCGTCACGGAGAATTGTCGGGGTCCAGCCGGGGCGCTTGGAGCAGGGGCCGGAAGAGAAACACGCGTTCGCAGGGCGAACGGCGGGCGCCGTAGTCGTCATGATACGCCATCCTTTCAGATGGGCGCCTCTCGTTGGGGAGAGGTGTCCCGCCGCGGCTCATAGCGCAATCGTCCAACGGCGACAAGCCCGCGCACGCCGCGTCTTGCGTAGAAGCGCGCGATGCGGCAGAAGAAGACGGCTTTAGGAGTGTAGCTCAATTGGTTAGAGCACCGGTCTCCAAAACCGGGGGTTGGGGGTTCGAGTCCCTCCTCTCCTGCCATCGCCGGCTTTGAGCGAGCGGGCGAACGGGCGGGCGTAGTTCAATGGTAGAACGGAAGCTTCCCAAGCTTCATACGAGGGTTCGATTCCCTTCGCCCGCTCCAACCTCCCTCAGGGCGCCTGCGCCGTCGCGGCGACCGCCATGCGCCGGATGAAACCGGCGACGGCGTCCGGCTGCGTCACCGGCAGCACGTGGCCGCCCTCGATCAGCTGCAAACTCAGGCCGGGAATCTGATCCTTCGTCGTTTTCCCGTTCAAGCCAGGCTCCAGAATTGCATCGCTTTTCCCGAACAGGATCCCGACCGGGACAGTGAGCGACGGATATCGGCGGACCACCTCGCCCAAACTGTCGTGGGCGGCTCGAAGGTCGGCCGATGCCGCGTAGAAGCTCCGCGGCCGGAGCCCGAGCGCGCCGCCTCCTCGCGTCATGAAATCCGGCGAAGGTTTTTCCGGCGCGAACACGTCTTTGAGCGCCTGGTCGGCCGTTCTCATCCCAACCGGAATGGCGAGCGTCCAGGCGATGATCGATCGCAGCAGCGGCGACTTGATGTCAAGGCCGCGAAACGGCGCCGGCGTCTCGACGACCTGGGTGAGCGGCGCGATCAGCGCAAGCCCGCTCACGCAATCGGGATGATCGAGCCCGAGCGCGAGCGCGATGGCCCCGCCGAGCGAATGCCCGACGACCAGCGGCCGCTCGAGCTTCAGCGCCTGGATGACCCTGGCCAGGGTGTCGCCCTGGGCGGCAAGGCGAGCGTCGGCGCTGGCCGCGCGGGTGGAATAGCCCGATCCGGGACGATCGACTGCGATCACCCTGTACCCCGCCGAGAGGTGGGGAATTACATAGGCGAAATTCCGCAAATTTCCGCTGAGGCCGTGGACCAGGAAGAGCGGCGGACCCGCGCCCTCGTCGATATAATGGATGCGGCAGCCGTCGAGTTGGAGAAACCGCCCGCGCGGAGGAACCGCGCGCTCGACCTGCCGCGCGGTATAGGCCGTGTACCCGACCAGCCCGCAAACGAGGAGCGCGAACAGAAGAACGACGACCGCGAGCGTCGTCACGCCGCCCCCGTCAGATGCTTGAGGGTTGCAAGATGATTGATCGGCGCTAGCCGCTCGACGATCGCGATCATCTTGGCGTCCCTGCCGACCAGCACCCGCTTCGAGCGCCGCTCAATGCCCTCTACGATGATCTCGCCCGCCTTTTCGGGCGGAAGGGTCAGCGCCCGGTTTGCTGTCGCCACACCGGCGGCGATCGTCTCCGGTTTTGCCGATTTCGGCCAGCGCGAGTTGCGAGCGATCGCCGTCGCGACGCCGCCGGGATGAACCACGGTTACGCCGACGTTCGACCCCTCGAGTTCGTTCATAAGCGCATTCGAGAACCCGCGCACCGCGAACTTGCTCGCGGCGTAGGCGGTCTGACCGGCGGGCGCGATCAGGCCGAAGACGCTCGAAATATTGACGAGGCGCGCGTCGTCGCTCGCTCTGAGGAGCGGCAGGAAGGCGCGCGTCATCCGCACGACCCCCCAGAAGTTGACGCCGAACAGCCACTCGAAATCCTCCTCGGCGACCTCCTCGAAGGCGCCGCCGAGCGCAACCCCGGCGTTGTTGACCAGAAGATCGACGCCTTCATGCGCGGCGAGAATTTCCTCAGGCAACGCCGCAACCGCCTGACGATCGGCGACGTCCAGCCGATGCCGGCTCGACTTCGTTCCCTCCTTCGCCGTCATGCGCTCGGTTTCAATGAGTCCCGCTTCGTCGATATCGGCCAGGGCGAGATTGCAGCCGCGCCTTGCGAGCGCGCCGGCGATCCCCCGCCCGATACCGCTCGCCGCTCCGGTGACGATCGCGGTCCGGTTCTTGAGGTTCATCCGGTCGCCCAAAACGCGACCCCTCACGCGGCTCGGCTTGCCCGGTCGAGCCGGGTGAACTCGAGCGCGCCGTCCTCGATCGGGGCGAAGCGCAAGGCCATGACGTCAAGGGCATAGTTCTGATTCATCCGCCAGGGCTTCCTCGTTCCCTGCCTCGGCAGAAGGCTCTTCGCCCTCTGGATGTAGCCCGAGGTCAGGGGCAGCGTCGGCTCTTCGGCTGTTCGCGCATCGCCTGGCCGCGGCGTGCAGGTCGCGTAGCCGCGGCGATCCATGTATTCGAGGAGCCGGCAGACATAGTCGGCGATCAGATCGGATTTGAGAGTCCAGGACGCGTTCGTATAGCCAAACACCGACGCCAGATTCGGCACGTCGCTGAACATCGCGCTCTTGTAGATCGTCGTCGTTCCCACTTCGACCGGCTTGCCGTCGACCTCGATCTTGATCCCGCCCATCAGCCGCACCTTGAGCCCGGTTGCGGTGACGATGATGTCGGCTTCGAGCGTCTCGCCCGAGGCAAGACGCAGGCCGGTTTCGGTGAAGGTTTCGATCTCCCCGGTCACCACCGACGCCTTGCCGCTGCGCAGCGCTGCGAACAGGTCGCCGTCGGGGACAAGGCAAACGCGCTGGTCCCACGGCTCGTAACGGGGGTTGAAATGCTTGGCGGCGTCGACCCCGGGGCCAACCGCGGCTTGCGTTAACTTGAGGATTCCTGCGCGCACCGCCGCTGGTCTGCGCCGCGACAGACCGAAGAGATAGAGCTGCAAGCCAATGTTCTTCCAGCGCACGATGGCGTGGGTGAGCCTCGCCGGAAGCAAGCGTCCAAACCGTTTGGCCAGAACGTCCTCGGACGGGCGGGCGACAATATAGGTCGGCGATCGTTGCAGCATGACGACGTGCGCCGCGGTCTCCGCCATCGCCGGAACCAGCGTCACCGCGGTCGCTCCGCTGCCGATGACGACCACCCGCTTACCGTCGTAGCGCAAGGCTTGGGGCCACTGCTGCGGATGGACGATCGGGCCGGCGAATCGCGCCATGCCGGGCCAGCCGGGCATATGTCCTTCCGCATATTCGTAATAGCCCGCGCACAGAAAGAGGAAGTTGCAGGAAAACCGCAGGTCCTGGCGCCCCGGGCCTTTTACCTCAAGCGTCCAGCGTGCATCCTCGCTTCGCCATGACGCGCTGACGACCTGGTGCCCGAAGCGGATCTTTCGATCGACGCCGTATTCCTTAGCGGTTTCGCCGAGATAGCGCAGAATTGACGGTCCGTCGGCGATCGCCCGCGTATCGTCCCACGGGCGGAAGGCATAGCCGAATGTCGCCATGTCGGAGTCGGACCGGATGCCCGGATAGCGGAACAGGTCCCAGGTGCCCCCGATCGCATCCCGCGCCTCGAGAATGGCGAAACGCGTCTTCGGCCGCTTGCGAACGAGATGGCAGGCTGCGCCTATCCCGGATAATCCCGCGCCGACGATCAGCACGTCGAAGTCCGCGCGCGCAACTTCGGCCTTTGCCGAGTCGTCGCCCGGACGCCTCGCCAGGAGCGCTTCGTTCATTCATCTCCCCCATGGCTACGGCCGGGTTACCCCCAAGCGAGTCGCCACCATGAGGACCGTAGAACACCCCGCGCCTGGGCGGCAACGCGGTAGATGTGTGGGGGCCGCCGCCCCGGCAAAACGTCCGGCCGTCCTCGGCAAGGCGACCCTTCGTTGATCCAGTCCGCTGTGTCGATTATGGTCGGACAGGCAAAGAACGGCCGCCGCCGTGTCTCGGTTCCGGGGGGCGCGGCAAGTCGCTGGGACGCCATTTCCAGCCGGACCAAGAGGCTCTCGAGGAAACGACCATGGCTCTCGCGAACATCCTCGTGCATCTCGATTCGAACCCGCACGCCGCGGCCCGCCTGGGCTTGAGCCTACGCATCGCCGACCGGTGCGGGGCTCGCCTGACGGGGATGTTCGCCGAGAAGGCCGAGGCCCACGTGGTCGGGACGGTCGCGACCTGGCCGAGCGAGCACTATGTCAGAGCCCGGGACAAGGCGAAGGCGGCGTTCGCAGCCTCAACCGCGCCGCTCGGCGACCGCGCCGCTTTCGTTGACCTCAATCGCGGCAGCGACCACGAGATCGTTCGCCGCGCGACAGAGATCGCGCGCGCGTTCGACCTCATCGTTCTCGGCCAGGCGAAGGAGGACGTTCCGGTGCCGGCCAAGCTGCCGGACGAGGTGATCGCCGAAAGCGGCCGGCCGGTCCTAGTCGTGCCTTATGTCGGAACCTACGCCGACGTCGGCGCCCGTCCGCTGTTCGCCTGGCACGGCGAGCGCGGCGCGGCCCGCGCCGCCTTTGACGCTCTGCCGCTGATCAAGAGCGGCTGCGAGGCGCTCATCGTCGAAGTCGGCCACAAGGGCGATCACCCCTATGAGTTCTCCGACCTTCTGGTCGCCAACTTCGCCCGTCACAAAGTGACCGCGCGCTACCAGCACATCGTCGTCGAAGACATCTCGGTCAGCGATGCGCTGCTCAGCGCCATTTCCGACCATTCGGCCGACTTGATGGTGATCGGCGCCTTCGATGCCGGCTGGCGCTTCCTGTTCGGCCATGGCTCGGGCACGCCGCAGATCCTCGCCCATATGACCGCGCCGGTGCTGTTCTCCCATTGAGGTTCGCGACGCCCGGCTGCGACGGCTGGGGCAATTATCCTGTCTTGGCGGGTTTGGGATTGCGCCATGGCCCGTCGGCGCCAATCAGCGCCTCGGCGGCGGCTGGGCCCCAGGTTCCGGGCGCATATTCCTGGGGCGGAGGGGGATTGACCAGGATCGGCTGCACGATCCGCCATTGTGCGTCGATCGCGTCCTCGCGCCCGAACAGCTCGTCATTGCCCTTCATCGCGTCGCCGAGCAGGCGCTGATAGGGCGGGATGAGCGAGGCGGTGCGCTCGGACAGCATGAGCTCGACGCTTTCGCCGGTCATGCCTTCGCCAGGGTGTTTCACCCGCAAGCCGATCGCGACCCCGACGTCCGGGCTTATCCGCAGGCGCATATAGCCGGGCGGCGCGCCGGCCTCGTCGCCGAACGTCGCCCTTGGCGGCGGGTTGTATTCGACCGTCACCTCAGCTGCGGTCAAGGGCAGGCATTTGCCGGCGCGGATGTAAATCGGCACGCCCGCCCATCGCCAGGAGTCGACCATTAGTTTCACCGCGACATAGGTCTCGACCGTCGAGTCCGGCTTGACGCCCTTGACCTGGCGATAGCCGCGATACTGGCCGCGAACGATGCTCGCCGCGTCGAGCGGTTTGACGGCCTTGAGGAGCGCGGCTTTCTGGTCCCGCATGGATTCATGATCCTCGCCGGTTGGCGGGTCCATCATCACGTTGGCGAGCACCTGGAGCATGTGGTTCTGCACCACGTCGCGCAGCGCCCCAGTCGCGTCATAGAAGCTGCCGCGATCGTCGACCCCAAACGCTTCCGCCATGGTGATCTGAATGCTGCGCACGTAGTTGCGATTCCAGAGCGACTCGAACGGCGCATTCGCGAATCGCGTGTAGACGATGCTCTGAACCGGCTCCTTGCCGAGATAGTGGTCGATGCGAAAGATCGCCTGTTCGGGAAAATGCTGGTGCAGGGTCCGATTGAGCGCCTGCGCCGATGCGCGATCGTGGCCGAATGGTTTCTCGACGACCAGGCGGGCGTCGACGTTGAGGCCGCTGGCGGCGAGCGCATCGACGACGACGCCGAACAGGCTTGGGGGAATCGCGAGGTAGTGCAGCGGCCGTTTTGCGGGGCCGAGCGTCTGCTTGAGGGCGGCGAACGTCCCGGGATCGCCGTAGTCGCCGTCGACATAGCGCAGGAGCCCGAGAAGATGGGCCAGTTTCGCGGGGTCGGCGCCCCCGTGGCTCTCGATGCTCGCCTTGGCGCGCGCCCGCAGGTCGTCGAGTTTCCAGCCGCTCTTGGCGACGCCGACGATGGGGACATTGCACCCTTCGTCGCAGACGAGACCCAACAAGGCGGGGAAGATCTGCTTATAGGCCAGATCGCCGGAAGCGCCGAAGAACACCAGAGCGTCGGACTGCGGGGTTTCCATCTCGGATCATCTCCCCCTTCGAATTGCGAAATATGGCTCGATCCGCGCCAACTCAGCGTCGAGAACGCGCCCCGCGTCAATCCCCCTTGAGCGGCGCTCACGCCGTCTTGCTCGGCCCCGCGGCGATCGCGTAGTCCTTTCCCCGGCGATCCGGGCCCGCGAACCATGACCGGGAGGTGCTTTGATGCCCGACTTCGGAGCCTACCAGAACGAGATCTACCTCGCCGGCCTGAGCGGCCGGCCGCCGCGCTTTCCGATCAGCTTCGATGAGCTCGAGGCCAAGGCGCACGCGGCGATGCCGGAGAGCCTCGTCTCCTATGTCGCCGGCGGCTGCGGCGACGAGGCGACCCAACGGGCCAATGTCGCCGCCTTCGACAAGTGGGGCCTCGTGCCCCGCATGTTCGTCGGCGCGAAGCAGCGCGACCTCTCGGTCGAGCTGTTCGGCATGAAGCTGCCGTCGCCCCTGTTCATGTGTCCGGTCGGCGTGATCGGACTTTGCGCCCAGGACGGCCACGGCGATCTCGCCGCCGCGCGCGCCGCGGCGCTGACCGGCGTGCCGATGGTCGCCTCGACCCTCTCGGCCGATCCGCTGGAAGCCGTCGCCGCCGAATTCAAGACCACGCCCGGCTTCTTCCAGCTCTATACTCCGACCGATCGCGACCTCGCCGTGAGCCTGGTGAGGCGGGCGGAGCAGGCCGGCTTCAAGGCGATCGTCGTCACCCTCGACACCTGGGTGACCGGCTGGCGGCCGCGCGATCTCAGAACGTCCAACTTTCCCCAGATGCGCGGCCTTTGCCTCGCCAACTATTTCACCGACCCGCGCTTCGTTAAACTGCTCGGCGCGCCGCCGGAAAAGGATCCGCGCGCCGCAGTCATGACTGTGGCGGCGATTTTCGGCAATCCGCTGACCTGGGACGATCTGCCGTGGCTGCGCTCGTTGACCAAGCTGCCGCTGATCGTCAAGGGCATATGCCATCCCGACGACGCCCGCCGCGCGATCGACGGCGGGGTCGACGGAATCTATTGCTCCAACCACGGCGGCCGGCAGGCGAACGGCGGCGTCCCGGCGCTCGACATGCTGCCCGGAGTAGTCAAGGCGGCCGGTAGGATTCCGGTCCTGTTCGATTCGGGCGTCCGCTCCGGAACCCACATGGTCAAGGCGCTGGCGATGGGGGCCGCCGCCGTCGGCGTCGGCCGGCCTTATGCCTACGGGCTCGCGCTCGGCGGGACCGACGGCGTCATGCACGTGCTGCGTTCGCTTCTGGCCGAGGCCGATCTCCTGATGGCGGTCGACGGCTATCCGACGCTCACCGACCTCAAGCCCGAGGCGTTGCAGCGGGTGGAGCGCTGAGTGCGGCAAGATCCGGTCCTTTCGGCCTCGAGCGAGTTCGAGGGACCGCGCCGCCACGCGCCGCTGTGGATGCTCGCGCTGTTCACGCTGAGTGGGACGCTGGGCATGCATATTTTCGTGCCCGCGCTGCCGAGCGCGGCGGCGGACCTGCGCGCGAATCCCGGCGCGCTGCAGCTCACGATCAGCGTCTATGTCGCCGGGCTGGCGATCGGCCAGCTCGTCTATGGCCCGGTCTCCGATCGTTTCGGGCGCCGGCCGACGCTGATCGGCGGACTTGTCCTGTTCACCCTATCCGGCCTCGCGGCGCTGCTCGCGCAAAGCGTCAACGAGCTGATCGTCGCCCGTCTGTTTCAGGCGCTCGGCGGCTGCGCCGGCCTCATTCTGGCGCGCGCGATCGTGCGCGACACCGCGGCGTCGCACGAGGCGGCGCGGCGCCTCGCGCTGATGAATCTGATGGCCACCGCCGCGCCCGGAGTGGCGCCGCTGGTCGGCGGCGCGCTCGCCGGCCTGTTCGGCTGGCGCTCGATATTCGTCGCGCTCTGCGCCGTCGGCGCGGTGAACGCGTTGTGCGCCTGGCGGCTCCTGCCGGAGACCGGCAAGCGGATCAGCGTGAGCAGCGCCGTGCTCGCGCGCAACGCCCGCCAGCTGCTCGCCTCGCCGGCCTTCCTCGGCTATGCGATCGGCGGCGGTTGCGCGACCACTTCGCTCTACGCCTTCATCGCCTGCGCGCCGTTCATCATCGTCGATCAATTGCGCCGGCCCGAGGGCGAGATCGGCCTCTATCTCGCGTTGCTGGTGTCGGGCATCTGGCTGGGCAGCATGTTCACCAGCCGGTTCGTCGACCGGTTTCCGCTCAAGGCTTTTCTGGTGGCGGCCAATGCGGTGACGGTGGCGGCGGCGGTCGGATTTCTCGCCGCCGTTCTTGCCGGGCATTTGACCGTCGCGCTGATGGTCGGCCTGATGCTGATCTACAATATCGGCGTCGGCTGCGCCGGACCGACTGCTCTGGTTCAGGCGATGAGCGTCAACCGGCATGTCCTCGGCTCGGCGTCCGGCCTCTATGGGTTCACCCAGATGGCGGTCGGCGCGGCGCTGACCGCGCTCGCCGGGCTCGGCCGCGACCCCGCCCTGGCGGCGGGGGTGGTGCTGGTTCTGGCCGGGGTCGTCGCCCAGGCGTCGTTCTGGATCGCCATCCGCCATGAGGCGGCGGCGAAGGCGGTCTGACCGCGTTCCGGCCGCCCCGAGGCGGCGGCCTGGCGCTTTGAGGCCGGGCGCAACGAAAGCCAAATTCGCCGCAACAAAATCCAAGCCGGCCGCAACAAAAAGCAAGCCAGACGCAACAAAAGCCAAATTAAACGAAACAAAAAGCAAATCCTGAATCTAATGCTTTCAATGGGTTAGCTGCGAATCCGGCCCCTCTCTCGCATTTCGGCCGGGAAGCGAGCCGCCCGGCCGGAAAGCGCCCGCCGGCGAGGTTGGCCGGCCGGCGTCTTTTCTGAAAAACTGAACCACAGATCTGGCCGCCTGGCAAGAAAATGTCGACTCTGCGGGCCAAGCTTTTTCGCCGCGGCGATGTCGTCGCCAAGGCTCGCCGCCCCCTTCGCCGCGCGATCTCCGCCGGCCCCCGAAGGCTCGCCGTTGGGATCGCCATCAAGCCGGTAGCGCCGCTCCGGCCGGAATCATAGGATGAGCGGGGCTGAGCGGTTTTTATTGGCGCGGGTCCGCCCAGGCGAGGCGCGGCGTTGGAGCTTTCGGGAACGTGGGCGTGCTGGTAAAGGCGCTGCAGCGGTCAAGAGCGCGCTATCCGAAGACTTTCGAGCTCGCGCTCTCCGTCGCGTTCGGCATCCTGATCGAGATCGTGATTCTCTGCTTCCAGCCTCCGCTTCTGGTGGTTCGGAGGGTAGGAGACGACACCGCCGATCAAATGATCCGGCTGCTCGAACAGACCACGTATCGTATGCCGACGTCGCCGGCCTTCGTCTTCATCGACATTGACGATTCGACCTGGAAGAGCTGGGGCTCGCAGCTGGTGACGCCGCGGACCAATATCGCGGCCATTCTCGAACGCGTCGCGAGGTCCGAGCCGCTCGCCATCGTCCTCGACGTCGACCTCGCCTACTCGGACGGCACCGACGAGAAACCGCTCAAGGATTTCCTTGCAGGCTATCAATCTTCGTGGCCTCCGCTCCTGCTCGTCCGCTCGCTCGCCGACGACCCCGACGGCGGTTTGCCGCGACTGAGACTCACGCAATACGACGCGGCGATCGGACCGAGAACGGTCGACGCCGACCTTGTCCCGGCCAAGGACAACGTGATGTTCACTTCGCCGCTGTTCGAGCGCGACCGCGACGGCAAAGTGCGGCGCTGGAAGCTCTTCGCCGAGGCGTGCAACGGAGCCGCGCCGGAGGTCGTGCCTTCCATGCATCTCGCGGCGGCGATGATCGCGCGGCAATCGGTCCACGGCGCGCCGGCGAACGACAAAGATCCGCCGCTCGAACGAATGACGAAAGCGCTCGCCGCCTTCACGCCCGCCAATTGCGAGCGCGCCAACGGCGGGCGGGAGGGGATGCTCGACTCCTCGCCGCCGCCGATCAGGATCGAACGTGACGACGTGAGCAAGCGCGTGATCTATCGCGTCGGGTGGGCGCCCGGCGCGGTCGGACTGGGCCCGATCGTGGAGCTGCCTGCCGCCGCCGGCGGCGGCCAGACGCAGCTAGTCGAAGTGCGCCCGGCGCGTCTTGTGGCTCAGGGCGACCCAAAAGCGGCGCTGCCCGGCCTTAAGGGCCGGATGGTCGTGATCGGCGGAAGCTTCGCGAGCGGCGGCGACCACTACAACACGCCGCTCGGCGTCATGCCGGGCTCGCTGATGATCATCAATGCGATCGAGGCCCTGACCCAGAACGGGACCCCGCGCGAGTTCCCCACGCTATTCCGCGTCGCGATCAGCCTGCTGGTGATTATCGTCGCCTCGCTTCTGACATTGTTCTTTCGTCCAATCGTCGCCGCCGCCGCGCTAAGCGGATTCCTTCTGATGCTGATGTTTGCGCTGCTCAATCGATTCCAGGCCGGCGCGGTGCTCGATCTCGCGGTTCCTGCGGTGGGCGCTTTTGTGCACGATCTCTGGGATTCGACGGTCACGATGGCGCGGGACTTCTGGCGGCTAAAATGGCGATGGCTGCTGAAGCCGCCGCCGGCGGGCGACGGCGGAGCGGCGCCTCAACATGAGGCGGTCGCCAAAGAGGACGGAGACGGATGAAGCGTTGGGTTCTGGTCCTCATCGGCGGCGCCTTGTGGCCGTCCATGCTGCTCGCTGCGGAGGATAAGCCCAAGCCGGTGGAGATCGGCTATATCGAGAGCTTCGACCACAGCCCCGATGTCTATGTCCTGAAGACCGGCGAGAAGCCCCGCGATGTCGCGGTGCTCGGCCCGGTGTTCAATGGCGACACGATTGAGGTCAATGATCCGGCCGCCACGCTCACCCTGCGCCTGGCCGGACAGCCCGGCCCGGTCGTGCTGTCGAAGGCGAACGAGAAGGCGACGATCACCGGGCAGATTCCACAGAAGAGCTTCCTGTCCGGCGTCCTCGGCTGGACGGCCTCGGTTGTGCAGTTGCTCGACCGGGAACAGCGCGAACAGGTCTCAGCCTCGATCCGCGACTTTGGGAGCCTGACTGGGGGCGAGCTTTCCGCGCCCTTGTTCGCGCGGCCCCAAGTCGTCCTTGCGGGAAGACGGAAGCTGACAATCGGCTGGGTTTCGCCGCTCGCGGTGGACATCAGGGTGCTCGACGCGGACGGTCAGCCGATTGCGAGCGGCAGCGGGTCCGGAACGCTGTGGGCTGCGCCCGAAGTCGACTGGAAGCCAGGCGACTACACGATTGAACTCACGGCCGCCGGCGACACTCTGAGCCAGAGCCTGCATGTCCTCGCCGCCGACAAGGGTCCGGCGCTTCCGGCCGAGCTCGCCGATCCGGCCGAGCCCGAGTCGCTGCGCGCGGTCGCGGCCGGCGCGTGGTACGCGTCGCAGGACCCCTCGTTCCTGCTCGAAGCGCTGCAGCACGTAGCGCCTGAGGCGGACTCGTCGCGGCCGGCCAAGCTCTTGACCGCCGCTTTCATCGCCGGCAAGCGGCCGCCTCAGCCCCGCTGACGGCGATTGATCGGGGCGCCGGCTCCGGCCGCCCTTCTGTCATGCCTTTGGGCGACAGAGGCGACGATTTCTAGCCGCGCTCGGCTCAAGCGCGGCGACGCGGTCCAAAGGGCGTCCGGAAGGACGCCCGTCTATCGACGGGCTATGGACCGCGTCTACAAGCGCCGATTCGGCACAACTGCAGTTTGCGCTACGGCTTCACCCAGCGGCCGTTGGCCTTGGACGACTTGACCGCCGCCTCGATGAAGGCGAGGCCCTTGACGCCGTCGTCGATGGTCGGGAAATGCACCGCCCGCGCCGGCTTCTTGCCGACCCGCGCCGCCCGGATGGCGAGCGCGGCCTCCGAATAGATGTTGGCGAAGCCCTCGAGATAGCCTTCCGGATGCCCCGGCGGGACGCGGGTCATCCGCGCCGCCGCTTCGCCCGCCTCCGGCCCGCCGCGGCCGATAATGCGGGTAGATTTCTCGTACGGCGAAAAGTGGAGATAGTTCGGATTGTCCTGCCGCCAGTGGAAGCCGCCCTTGGTCCCATAGACGCGCAACATGAGTCCGTTCTCGTTGCCGGGCGCGACCTGGCTCGCCCAGATCGCGCCGCGCGCGCCATTGGCATAGCGCAGCATGATCTGCGCGTTGTCGTCGAGCTTGCGCCCCGCCCCGAACGATGTGAGGTCGGCGGAGAGTTCGGCGAGCTCGAGTCCGGTCACGTAGTCGGCGAGGTTATAGGCGTGGGTGCCGATGTCGCCGAGCGAGCCGCCGGCGCCCGAGCGCTTCGGGTCGGTGCGCCATTCGGCCTGCTTGTTGCCGCTGGTCTCGGTCGGGCCGGTGAGCCAGTCCTGCGGATATTCGGCCTGGACGAGGCGGATCTCGCCGAGTTCGCCGGCGCGCACCATCTCGCGCATCCGGCGCACCAGCGGATAGCCGGTGTAATTGTGGGTCAGCGCGAACACCAGCCCCGACTTCTCGACCGCGGCGCGCATCTTCTTCGCTTCCGCGAGGCTCATTGTCAGCGGCTTGTCGCAGATCACGTGGATGCCGGCCTTGAGGAAGGCGTAGGTCGGCCCGGCGTGGGCGTGGTTGGGGGTGACGATGGCGACCGCCTCGATCCCGTCGGGGCGCTTGGCTTCGGCCTTGGCCATGCTCTCATAGTCGTCGTAGATCCGGTCCGGCGCGAGGTCGAGCGCGGCGCCCGAACGGCGCGCCTTCTCCGGCGTCGAGGAGAGCGCGCCGGCGACCAGCTCGTACTGGTCGTCGATGCGGGAGGCGATGCGGTGAACCGCGCCGATGAACGAGCCCTCGCCGCCGCCGACCATGCCGAGCCTGATCCGGCCGCCCTGCTTGACGTCGCTCTTTCCCTCAATCGCCATGGTTCTCCTCCCCTGCGCGGGCGCCGCCCGCTCCCGATCTGATGGTTGTTTGGCTGGCCGCCGGTCGCGCCGCCCTCGCGCGCCGAATTACGCCTTGCGGCTTTGCGTCGTCAATCGGCGAGGATGGCCATGGGGCTGCATGCCGCGGCGGAAATCGCCGGTCTGCCCGGCGGCCGCCGAATCGATCGCGCGAACGACGGGTGGCGCACTTACACAACAGTAACCTGTAGGCCTTAAGACAGCGGCGAGGTCCGAATGATTTGGATCTCACCGTCGCGCCATCGCCGGCCGCAGCGCGGTCCGGCGGCCGCCATGAAGGCCGCCCCATGCGCATCGATCGGAGGCTGGCCTAGATGCGCCGCGGCGACCGCGAATACAGGACAAGAACCGGGACTGGGCTCATTGCGAGGACCCGCGCGCCGTTGTGGGCGGGATCGGCCCGAGCATGAAAATCCCCGGGCTCACCCGATCGAACGCCCGGGCCGGCCTGGCCCTCGCCGCCGTCGCTCTGGGAGCGGTGGCGCTGACGGCGCTTCAGCCCTATCTCCGGGGCGAAGCGCTGACTGCGCTGCGCTCGTTTATCCCAGGCGAAACGCAAATCCTTCAATTGATGCTGTTCGGCTGGCTCGGCGTGGTGCTCGGCCGGATTGCGGGCGCAACCGATCCGGCCCCAGTTTCGCCCGACGCCCGCGCGGCCTGGCGACGGGAGACGGCGGGCAAGGAGGACAAGGTCGAGCGCCTCCTGCGCCACGTCGCCAAGATCCTGCAGACCCATCTGGCCGATAGCGAGAGCTTTTCCGACCGGCTCGACGGCGTCAACGATCGGTTGGCCAAGCAGCAAGGCGCGGGCCCGGTCAGGGACATCGTGCTCGCCCTCATCGACGACAATCGCGACATGCGCGACAAGCTCTGCCACGTCAGGGACCAACTCGAGGAATCGCGGCTCCAGGTCGTCCACCTGCAAACAAATCTGGAGCGGGCCGAGGAGGCCGGACTGCGCGACACGGTGACCGCGGTCGGCAATCGCCGGTTTTTTGACGCCTGCTTCGCCAGCGAAGTGGCGCGAGCGCAGCGGGGGGGCGACAGCTTCTGCCTGGCGCTTGCCGACATCGACCGGTTCAAGCACGTCAACGACCGCTTCGGTCATCTCGTCGGCGACCGCCTGCTGCGCCTGTTCGCCAATATCCTGGTGCAGAACGTGCGCGGGCAGGACAAGGTGGCGCGATTTGGCGGCGAGGAGTTCGCGCTGATGTTCCCAGGCGCGCGTCTCGAGGAGGCGGTGGTCGCGGTCGAGCGGATCCGCGCGGTGCTGGAAAACAAGCAGTGGACGGTCGAGCCGAGCGGCGAGCGGGTCGGCAAGGTGACGGCGTCGTTCGGCGTGGCGAGGCTGAGCGCGGACGAATCGGGCGAGGATCTCCTGCGCCGGGTCGACCAGCTCCTCTACGAGGCGAAGGTTCAGGGCAGAAACCGTGTCGTCGCCGGCGACGACAGGAGCGGCTCGCCGCCGCCGGCGCGGCCCGCCCGCGACCGCCGGGCGGCGGCGGGTTGAGCCGACGCTGGGGTTGCGCGGCCCATGGCCGACGGCCGAAAGCATTCGTTCGACCGCGCCCTCGACGAGGCGCGGCGGCAGGATCGGACAGTCGATGACGACGCGCGTGGTCGGGCGGCGGGAGCGCGCGTGCGCGCGA
>Ga0335076_10001628_pt1 | contig 21847 bp, 15 predicted proteins | sample Lox_Sample_25_FD_206717 | JGI IMG/M metagenome (GOLD analysis project Ga0335076, IMG submission 206717) | Soil microbial communities from Loxahatchee National Wildlife Refuge, Florida, United States - Lox_Sample_2.5 | ecosystem: Environmental > Terrestrial > Soil > Wetlands | place: USA... | reverse complement strand
CGGGCTATTCAATACCAGAAGATCGTGCAGACGCTGGCGCAGCTACAGGGTTGTCTCGCGTCTGGCTTTGGCTTCGTCTTCGGCTTCACGGTTTACGAGAGCTTCGAATCCCAAACAGTCGCCAAGACCGGAATCATGCCCATGCCTGCGCCGCACGAGAAGAAACTCGGCGGACATGCGGTCATGGCCGTCGGTTATAACACCGCCAACCGAATGATGATCGTCCGGAACTCATGGGGACCGAGCTGGGGACATGACGGATATTTCATGATGCCGTTCGAATTCATAACCAGCCCGAATTGCTCGGACATTTGGACCATCCGATCGGTCGGGTGAAGGGACAGTCGGGCATCCGCGCGCACTGCCGAGTTCGACAATCGACGAGGCGGTTCTGCGCGCCCGGAGCAAGGTCGTCAATTGGCGATTCTGGTGAGTCAAGCCTTGCCTTCCAAAAGAGATCGGGCGATCCCCCGCGGGCTTATCGCTTGCGCGCTGGGTATGAGCCTCATCTCTTGCGCGACCGCCAGCGTTTCATTGTCTGCGGAGGCCACGATGGCGTCAGTTTTGACCTCGGCTGATAACGGCAGGACGATCGACTTGCGAGTCGGCGCCGAGGCGGCGCTCCGCTTACCGGAAAACCCCTCGACGGGATACACCTGGGCCATTGATGCAACGGACGCGAACATTGCGGAGATCAAAGAGGAAACTTACGACGCCACGTCGAAAGCGGTGGGAGGCGGAGGTGAGGCCCACTGGCTGATAAAAGCCAAGGCGCCCGGGGCGACGAGGCTAAAGCTCAAGCGCTGGCGACAGTGGGAGGGCGACAGTTCGATTGTTGAACGATTCGAGATCGCGCTGCGGATCTCGCCGTAGGACTCGTTACGACCTGAGAACGAACCCAGCGGACCTGCGGCGCGCTGCTACCGCAAGCAGTCGAGCAGACCCGAGCTGTCGCGGACCTTCGCCTCGACGCCAGCGGCAAGGCGGCGGTGGAGAGCGGTCGGATGGGCGGGGTTGCGATGAATCGGGTTTGGCAGCGCGGCCGCCAGCAGCGCGGCCTCGCTCGCGTTGAGCTCGCTCGCGCTCTTGTGGAAGTAGCGGAGCGAGGCGGCTTCGATTCCGTAGAGGCCGTCGCCCCATTCGGCGATGTTGAGATAAATCTCGAGCGTGCGCGCCTTTGACCAGGTCTTGCCAATCAAGAGCGCAATGCCGACCTCGACGCCCTTGCGAACGACGGAGCGGCCCGGCCACAAAAACAGGTTCTTGGCTGTCTGCATGGTGATGGTCGAAGCGCCGCGCTTCGGACCATGAACGCCCGCCCTGGTGAGCACCTCGTGAAGCGCCCCCCAGTCGACGCCGTCATTGGAGCAGAAGCTCGCGTCTTCGGACGCAATCACCGCGGCAATGGCCGCCGACGCGACGTTTCGAAGCTGTACGACGTCGCGTTCATAACTCTTGCCTTCGACCGTTCGGGCGAGCATCAATGTCGAGGCCGGGGTGACGACGGAATAAAGGCCGACGAGGCTGACGGAAATAACTAGAAGCGCCGCCCCCGCCCAGCCGAGGCCGCGGACGAGCACAGCAAGTAGAGAACGCTCCCGGACCACGGGCTTGAGCGTTGCGCAAGTCGGCGCGCCGGGCAAGCGATCGGGACCAGCAAATGGGCGGGTCGCCGTCGCTGCGCCTTTCATGTTAGGGGTCCCCGCATGAGGCCCCTTTCCTTTTCCGCCCTGACCGTCTGCGGCCTTGACGAACTCGATCGCCACAGCGGGCAGGGCGTCACTCACGTGCTCTCGATTCTCGACCCCGAATGGCCGGAGCCCGAGGCGTTTCAGGACTTCGATCCGCACTTTCGCGCCACCTTGCGCTTTCACGACGCGATTGAACCGGGCCCGGGCGTGGTCTTGCCGCAGAAGTCCGACGTCGACGCGATCCTGGCTTTCGGCCGCGACGCGGGCGATGTGCGTCACCTCCTGATTCACTGCCACGCCGGCATATCGCGCTCGACGGCTGCGATGCTGATGATCCTGGCCCAGGCTCACCCGCACGAACCGGAGGACGCGATTGTCGAGCGGTTGCTCGCGATCAGGCCGCAAGCGTGGCCGAACTCGCGAATGATCGCCTTCGCGGACGAGCTTCTTGGCTGCGACGGCCGGCTCAAGGCCGTGGTCGCAGGGATATACGGAAGACGTCTCGCGCTTGCGCCCGATCTCGCGGAGACCATGCGCCGGCTGAACCGGGCTCAAGAGGTCGAACTCGGCTTTGCCGGAATGACGTGAGCTCCGCCCGCGGAACCCGGGTCTAGGGCGGCAGGCCAGCCTTTAGAATCCCCTCGCGCACATGCTCGGTGTCGGCGGCCTGGCGAAAATGGAGAGTGTCGAGAAACGTCTTGGCGCTGAACGCTGGCTCTCGGTCCATCACCTCGCGAGCGTGGGCGCCTGCCGCGATGCGATCTCCGACTTGAGCCAGCGAGGCGGCCATGAATGCGTGGTGGCCGAAATCCGGCGCTGTCAGCTTGCTGAATGATCCTACCGCGTCGCCGTAGGCTCGCGCGCCATACTGGGCGCGGCCAAGATGACCCCAGAAGCGCTCGGGATGATACGGATTGAGCCGCATCGCTCGCCGAACCCATTCGATCCCCTCCTCGGGGCGGCCGAGCCAGGTCAGAATCTCCCCCTGCTGAACCACGATGAGGTCGCTGTTTGGATTGAGGCCCAGCGCCCGCTGCTGGTGATACGCGGCCTTGTCGAACTCGTTGAAGGTGAGGTTGACCGCGGCTAGAATCCGGTGGACGTCCGCATCATTGTCATCAAGCGCGAGCGCGGTCCGCAGCTCCTCGAGGATGGTCCGCTCGCTCGCGGACCGATCCTCGCACCAGTTGTACCCCCACGCCTGGCCGACGACGCAGGCCTTCCACGCGTGGGCATGAGCGTAATTGGGATCGAGCTCGATGGCTCGATCAAGATTTTTCAGCGCTTCGGCGTTGGATTCCCGTTTCGACGCGTGATGCAGGACTTTGCCGGCGAGCAGATGCTCATAGGCCGCCATGTTGCCGGTCGTCTTACGCTGGGCGCGACCAAGCCGGGCCGCCTCGACACGGCCGAACAGGGTCGATGCTACCGAGGAGGTGACCTCGTCCTGGATGGCGAATATGTCTTCAAGCTTCCGGTCGTAGCGCTCGGCCCAGATATGGGCTTCGGTTTCGCCGTCGATGAGCTGCACCGTCACCCGGACGCGGTCGGCCGCCTTGCGCACGCTTCCCTCGACGATGTAGTCAACGCCGAATTCTCTTGCGATCTGCTGCGCCTTGACCGGCTTGCCCTTGTGGACAAATACGGCGTTGCGCGAGATCACCAAAAGCTGCCGGAACCGCGACAGCTCGGTGATGATATCTTCTGTAAGCCCGTCGGCGAAAAACTCCTGTTCCGGATCGCCGCTCATGTTGACGAAAGGCAGAATGGCAATCGCGGGCTTCTTCGCGGTTTCCGTCGCCGCGCCCGGCCGGTCAGCTGCAGCGTGGCCGGCCGCCGGCTTTCGTCCGCCGATGACAACCTTGAAGACGCGGATCGGCCGGCTGATGTTCTTCACTTGCTGGTCGCCGAGATCCTCGTAACTGACAGGGAGCCGGTCGCCAACCTGGTCGCGCACCGCCGCCGATATGCAAATGCCGCCGGGCTCGGCGATCGATTCGAGCCGCGCTGCGACATTGACGCCATCGCCGAAGATGTCGTTTTCTTCAACGATGACATCGCCGAGATTGACGCCGATTCGATAGAGGAGGGAGCGCGAAGCCGGCATGTCCCGGTTGCGCCGCCCCATCCGCTCCTGAAAGTCGACCGCGCAGCGCAGGGCTTCGGTCACGCTCTGAAATTCCACCAGCAAGCCGTCGCCGGTGGTCTTGATGATGCGCCCCTTGCAGTTCGCGATCGCCGGATCGATTAGTTCGAGGCGAATGCTTTTCAGGCGGGCGAGCGTTCCTGCTTCGTCCGCTTCCATGAGGCGACTGTAGCCAACCACGTCGGCCGCGACGATCGCGGCGAGCCGGCGGTCGGGCTTATGGGTTTCCATCCTGACTTCGATCCGCTTGACGAGGACAATCCGGGGCCCGGACTCACACGCAGTCCTTCTCAGTCTCCACGATCCGGAGGCGCTTGGCTGCTGCCTGACGGCCCCGCCGCGCGCATCGACTCTATCATATCGCATCGGGCGGTCCAGCAAGCACCGGCGGCAGTCATTCGCCGACGTCCGCAGGCCATTTGGCTGGCCTGCGCCGCGATGGGCGGCCTTCCCTTCGATTTCGAGCAGCCTCGCCGCCGTGCTAGGCTCGCCTCTCACGGATCCGGCCCGGCCCCGACGCCTTGGCCCTTTGCAGGAGAGGGAACGCATGCGGCGACGGGACGTCCTCGGCCTCCTCGTCGCCGCCGCTCTGCCGGAGTCTCGCCGCGCGCAAGCAAGTCAGGCGCTGCTCGACGATTCGGTCGGCTTCAGCGGGCAGATTCTGTTCCTCACCGTCAAGACGCCAGCGCTTGTCCTGGGCGTCGTCCGCAACGGGCAGACGTCCATCGAGAGCTTCGGCCGCCGCGCCGACGCTACGGATGCGGAGCCCGGCGCAGATACGGTGTTCAGGATCGGTTCGGTCACCAAGGCCTTCACCGGCGAGGTCTTGGCGAGCCTGGCTGCCGACGGCCTGGTTAGCCTGGCCGATCCTCTGACCAAATATTGCCCGGAGTTCACCGCCCCGATGTCGGAGGGCGGACGTCCGATCCGCTTCATCGATCTCGCCACCCATTCGGCAGGACTGCCGCGCGAAGTCCCACACGCGCCAGGGCCGCCGGATGATCCCTTTAGCAACATCACCCCCGACGCGTTTACGACATGGCTCAAGGGCAATCCGCTCTTGTTCACGCCAGGGACGGCGATTTCCTATTCGAACTTCGGCTTTGACCTGCTCGCCGCTGCGCTCGCCCGGGCGGCCGATCGGCCCTACCCGGACCTTCTCACGGAGCGCGTCCTTCGCCCGCTCGGCCTTCGGGACACGACTTTCTCTCCCTCGCCCGCGCAGGCCGCGCGCCTCATGCAGGGCCACAATTTCGACGGTTCGCCAATGCCGAACGCAAAGACCGGCGATGTCATCGTCGGCTCCGGCGGGCTTTATTCCACTGCGCGAGACCTGCTCCGCTGGCTCCAATGGCATGTCGACCGTTTCTCGAACGAGCGCGCCGCCGAGCGGGTCATCGATCACGCCGCCTACCTATGGCGGGACGGTCTCAACGCCGTGTTTGGGATGGACGAATCCGGGCGGATGGACGCGATGGGGCTCGCCTGGGTCGTCATGGCGCCCGAGGGCGATCGCCCGCTGATCTTGCAGAAGGCGGGCGGCCTTCAGGGTATTTTTTCCTATGTCGCTTTCGCGCCGGCGCATGGGATCGGCGTCGTCGCCGCAGTCAACGCGTTCGACGTGGAGGCCGGATTAAGAATGGCTAAAGCCGCCAACGATCTCATTGTCGAGCTTGCGCCGCGATAGGCGGGCCGCCGGCCATCAACGGATCATTCCTCCGGAATTCCCGCCTTCCGCAAGCCTTCGGCGATGCGTTCCCGCTGAGTGAGAAAGACCGGATTGTCGCCTTCGGCGGCTTGACGGAACCGGGCGAGCGAATAATTCGGGGCGAGCGTCAGCGCCGACTTTGCCTCGGCGACCGCCTCGTCGAGGCGCCCAACCAGCGCGAGCGCCGCCGCGCTGTAGAACTGGCTGATAGGGTAGTTCCTATTGGTATCGATCGAGCGACGGAGCAGCGCCACGGCTTCCTCGTCCGCCCCGAGGTGAAGCTTGGCGACGCCCAGAAGGTGCCACCACATGAAGCCGAAGGATTCCGCCGGCGACAGACGAAAGGCTTCGTTGATGTGCGCCTCCGCCTCTTCGGCTCGGCCCATGACGATCTTCGCGAGCCCGATCCAAGCGTGCGCCGCGCCGAGATTGCGGTTCAGCGCCGCAGCCTGCTCGAGTTCGCCGATACCGCGTTGCGCCCGGTTGGTGTGAATGAGCACGAAGCCCAGCCAGAGATGGGCCCAGAAGTTGCGCGGCGCGATCGAGATGCCCTTGATCAGAAGCGCTTCGGCCTCAGCGAGCTTGCTCGCGCGGTCCTCGAAGCCGTAGATCGCGCCGACAATGACGCCGGCGCGGGCCGCGCCGACCAGCGCGTCGACGTTTCTTGGGTCAAGAGCGACAGCGCGCTCGAAGAGGTCGCGGGCGCGCCTGATGTTGTCGACCCCGCCCTTGCTGAAAACCTGCAGGCCGAGGAAATAGAGATCGACCGAATCGGGATTCTCTTCCTGCTCGGCGCGCCGCGCCTCGGCAGCCATCAGCTCTGGACGCAACTGGTTGGCGAGGCGCGAGACGATCTCATCCTGGGTGTCGAACGGATCGGCCATCGGCTTGTCGAAGCGATCGGCCCAAAGATGAGCCCCCGTCGTCGCGTCGATGAGCTGGGCATTGACGCGCAGCCTGCTCCCGGCGCGTTGGATGCTGCCCTCAAGGATGTAGCGAACCCTGAGCTCGCGGCCGAGCTGCGTGGCGTCGACAGGCTTCCCCTTGTAGGCGAACGCCGTGTTGCGGGCGACGACGGAAGCATTCGTGATCTGCGAGAGATCGGTCGTCAGGCTTTCCGTCACGCCGTCAACAAAGTGCTCGTGCTCGGCGTCGCCGCCGAGGCTGGCGAATGGCAGCACCACGAGCGAGAGACGCGACGGCGCGGTTTTGCCTGGCGCAGGGGCGGCTGGCGCGGCAGCAGCGCGGGCGCTAGCGCCGACCTCGAGCGAATAGACCTTGATGGGTTCGGCGATATTCTTGAGCTCAGTCTGGCCGAGGTCGCTGACCGTGAGGTCGAGGCGCCCCTTTACCTGCCGGTAGGCGTCCTCGGACAGGCAGATCGCGCCCGGCTTGGCGATACCTTCGAGCCGGGCGGCGATATTCACGCCGTCGCCCATCAGGTCGCCGTCGCTTTCTTCGACCACGTCCCCGAGATGAATGCCGACCCGAAACTCGATCCGGCGATCCGGCGGCAGGCCGGCGTTGCGCTCGACGAGGCCCTGCTGCAGCTCGATGCCGCAGCGCACGGCGTCGACGACGCTGCGGAACTCCACAATCGCTCCGTCGCCGGTGCGCTTCACCACCCGGCCGCGATGGACGGATATCGTCGGATCGATGAGGTCGCTCCTGAGCGCGCGCAGCCGGGCGAGGATGCGCTCCTCGTCGGCCCCGGCGAGCCGCGAGAACCCGACGATGTCGGTGACAAGAATAGCCGCGAGCTTGCGCGTCTCGGTCATCAATTGGCTCTCCGCCGCTTCCTGCGTCTATATAGGAGCCGAGCGGCGGCTATCCAGGATGAGGGGGTAGCGCGTCGCTGTTCAGCCATGTGTGATTTGACCCGTCCGCCGCCGTCGGCGCATTTTGGGGCGCCGACCACTGCAACAAGAAGAACTGCTCATGACAGCTTCGAGTCTCGTCATTCCCGACCTCGCCGGCAAGGCCGTACTCGTTACCGGAGGCTCCACTGGCATAGGGGCGGCCGTGGCCCGAAGCTTCGCGGAGCAGGGCGCGATCGTGGCTATCGGTTATCATTCGAGCGAAAAACAGGCGCACGCGCTCGCAGCCGAGATCAAGGCGGGCGGCGGTGAAGCGCTCGCGGTCAAGGGCGATGTCGCTGACCCCAAGGCATGCGCCCAAATCGTCGCCGAAACGGCGGCGCGGTTCGGCCGCCTCGACGGCCTCATCAACAATGCCGGCCTCATGCTTGGTCGGGTCAACTCGCTCGAAGCAAGCGAAGAGCATATTGAAGCGGTCATCGATCTCAACGCCCGCTCGGTCATCTCGATGACCCGCGCCGCGCTGCCCTGGCTCGAACGCCAGGGCGGCTTCGTCATCAACACGACATCGATCGCCGCGCGGAACGGCGGCGCCGGCGGGGCGATGCTTTACGCTGCGGCCAAGGGCTTCGTCTCGACAATCACCCGGGGCCACGCCAAGGAGCTGATCGGCAAGAAAATTCGGGTCAATGCGGTGTCCCCCGGCGTCATCACGACGCCGTTCCACGAGCGCTATTCGACCCCCGAGGGTCTGGAGGCGATTCGCCTCACGATCCCCGCCGCCCGGCTTGGGACGGCCGAGGACTGCGTCGGCGCCTATCTCTTCCTCGCCTCCGAGGCTCTGAGCAGCTACGTCGTCGGGCAAATCATCGAGGTCAACGGCGGCCAATTGATGCCATGAGCGCTTCGGTCGGAGATTTCCAAAGTCAACATCGAACGACTGATCGCCGAAGGCCTACGACACCAAATGGCTGCGAAGTCTCGTCAGGGAATGGGACATTGAAGCTGACATCCCCTCCGCCGCCCGGCGAAAACTCCACATTGTCCGCGATCGGGAAGTTTATCGTCACCGAGTCCTCGGTTTTGGCGGGGACGGTTTCCCTGTATATGAGGGGCGCTTGACGGGCGCCTTCCAGGCGGGTTGCGCCACGTGGAATCACGTGCGGCAGCGCCCGACTTCCGGCTTCTTTGGGACGCAGCTGACCAGTTCTTCACCCAGACCTTCAGGCCCGAAGCGCGATGGATCCTCTCCGCAATCCCTTCAAGCAGGCGCTTCATGACGGTCGGTTGCAGCTCGGCTTCTGGCACAGTCTTGCTAGCCATCTCGCGGTCGAGATCATTGCGGATTCCGGCTTCGACTGGATTCTCCTCGATACCGAGCACGCGCCGAACGAACTCCCGATGGTGCTCGCCCAGCTTCAAGCAATGAGCGGGAGCGCCACGCATGCCGTCGTCCGGCCGCCCTGGAACGACCCCGTGGTCATCAAGCGCCTGCTCGACGTTGGCGCGCAGTCACTGCTCATCCCCTACGTCGAAACCGAGGAAGAGGCGCGGCGCGCGGTCCAGTCGACCCGCTATCCGCCGCATGGCTTTCGTGGCTTCGCCTCGCAGACGCGCGCGTCTCGCTATGGCCGGATCAGGGGCTACCACAAGGCCGCTAATGCGGAGGTTTGCCTTCTCGTGCAGGTCGAGACGAAGCGCGGACTCGAGAACCTCAAGCGGATCGCCGAGGTCGAAGGGGTGGACGGGATGTTTGTCGGCCCCGGCGATCTTTCGGCCGCGCTCGGCTATCTCGGCGAGCCCAACCATCCCGAGGTCGTCAGGATGATCGACGAGGCGATCCGGGCGATCAAGGCCGCTGGCGTCGCGCCGGGGATCCTGACCGGCGACCCCGACCTCGCCCAGCACTATATCGAGCTTGGCTGCCTGTTCGCCGCCGTCGGCTCGGACATCGGAGTTTTGAGGCAGGGGGCCGATCAACTCGCCGCCCGGTTCAGGAGCCAGAACCCCGGACGGTGAGCGCAGCGGTTCTGCTCGGCTCTGATGGGCTCGCGGCTGGGCAATGCGTCCCTGTTCGCGGTCCAAGAGGCCCCTGTTCGCGGCAAAATACTCCCCGCTAAGCGAGAGAATTTCCCTGTGCCGTTCTCTTGTTAGTGTTAGTGAGGCCGCGGGACCGTCCGGCTTGGACACGGCTTCGGAGACGAACGGGATGTATACGGCCAGCACGGCGATGCTCGAGGCGCTGCAGGAGGCGGGTGTTTCTTACATCTTCGCCAATTTCGGCAGCGACCATCCGGCTCTCATTGAGGCGATCGCCGAGGCGCGCGCGCTCAAGCGGCCGATCCCGACCATCGTCACCTGCCCGAATGAATTTGTCGCGATGAGCTGCGCCCACGGCTACGCGCAACTGACCGGCCGCGCCCAGGCGGTCGTTGTCCATGTCGACTGCGGCACCCAGTCGCTCGGCGGGGCGGTCCATAACGCCGCCAAGGCGCGCGTTCCGGTGTTCGTTTTCGCCGGCCTCTCGCCGTCGACCCAGGAAGGCGAAGCCACAGGCAGTCGCAACGAATTCATTCAATGGATTCAGGACGTCTCCGACCAGCGCGGAATCGTCCGCCCATACATGAAATACGACAACGAGCTTCGCACCGCGCGCAACGTGAAGGAGATCGTCCATCGATCACTGCAAATCGCTGCGAGCGACCCGAAAGGGCCGGTCTATTTGGTCGGCGCCCGCGAGGTTATGGAGAAGAACGCCGAGACTGTCGCGATTGATACGGCCGACTGGCCGCCAATCGCGCCCGCGCCGCTCTCCGACGCCGCCGTCGCCGCACTGGTTGAAGCGGTCGACAAGGCGAAGCGGCCGCTCGTCGTCACCTCCTATCTCGGCCGCAATCCCGAAGCCGTGACAGAGCTCGTCCGCTTCTGCGGCCGGATTGGCGCGGGCGTCTTGGAATCGGTGCCAAGCTACGTCAACTATCCTCACAACGACGCGCTCTATCAGGGCAACCAGTGGAACCATCCGTTCCAGAACCGGGCGCTTGCGGAAGCCGACTTTGTCCTGGTCGTCGATAGTGACGTGCCGTGGATCCCGACGGTCAGCAAGCCGAGCGACAAGGCCGCGATCGCCATCATCGACGTCGACCCGCTGAAGCAATCGACGCCGCTCTGGTACATCAACGCGCGGCAATGTTATCGGGCCGACGCAGCGACCGCTCTCGCGCAGCTGAACGCTCGCCTCGATCGCATCGCGATCGATGAGCGCGCCGCTGAGCGCCGCCGCCAGCACTACGCCCGCCGCCATCGCGAGCGGAAGGCCGAGCTTGACCGCCTGGAGCGGGCGCCGCGAGGAGATATCATCACGCCCGAATACCTGACCGCCTGCGTCCGCCGCGCGGTCGGTGCTGACGCGATCGTGGTTAATGAAGGCATCACGAACTACCATGTGATCTGCGATCATATGGCGCGCGAGAAGCCCGGCACGATGTTCGCGAGCGGCGGCGGCTCGCTGGGCTGGACCGGCGGCGCGGCGATCGGCATGAAGCTTGCCGCTCCCAGCGAGACCTTCGTTGTCATGACCGGCGACGGCTCCTACATGTTCTCCCAGCCGTCCACCGTCCACTGGATGGCGCGCCGCTATCGGACGCCATTTCTGAGCATCGTTTTCAACAATCGCGGTTGGAAGGCGCCCAAGTTTTCCGCACTCGCCGTTCACCCGGACGGCTTTGCCAGCCGCGCCAGGGATCTGGACCTCAGCTTCGATCCGCCGCCGGACTATTCGGGCATCGCAGCCGTTGCGGGCGGCGCCTTCGCCCGGGTCATCAAGCGCCAGGAGGATGTCGAATCCGGCGTCGCAGAAGGTTTGCGGGCTATACTCGAAGAGAAGCGCTCAGCGGTGCTCGACGTCTGGCTCGAACATCTCTGAGTAGTTCCGTTTGAGCGGGTTCTGGCCTCAAGCACGTTGATCTGATAAGGTCAAAAGTCGAAGTCCATCCTTCCGAGCCGAGCTCCGCTGCGTTCGGGCGTCCGGTCGGAGGGCGAGCGCAGGGAAAACGATCATGCGCGCCATTGTCCTTTCCGTCGCGGTCTTGTTGAGCCTCGGGTCTTTAGGTTACGGCCAAAACCAGGGGCTCGGCCAGAGACTCGGTTCCGGCTTGAACCAGCCGCAAACGCTCAAGGGCGTCTATGCTCCCCCAAGCATGTCCGCCCTGGGCCAGAGCGGCAAATCGTCGTTGACCCCCTCGGGGCCGGACTTCGGAGCGGTCGGCAACGGCCCCCGTGTCTTGGTCCCCGGAGGAGATCCCGTCCGGGGCCAGATGCTCCCCAGCGACGTCAACCCCAGGCCGATCTCGGATCGACCCGGCTACGGGACCGCGGTGGTCAACGGCCGCCGCGTCATCGTCGACCTTAACAGCAACCGGGTCTTCCAGGTCCTGGACTGAGCGGACGCCCGCATTAGCGGTTGAGGCGGAGCCACGAAAAGGGATGATTGATTAACAGGTCGTTTTGTACGAAAATGTCGATGCTTCTGGTCTGCTATGATCTTCATGGACGGCCGTGGAATCGCGACAAAATCCGGTAGTTTCCCCGCGAGGGGAGTGGGTTTTGGCGCCATCGGCGGGGGATCCGGGGCACTAGTACGGCCATGCGGTCCTAGATGCCGTCGGCCAAGCGGGGGAATCGATGGCGCACCCCGAAAGCGTAGCGTTACTTGGCACTGACGCCGACGCACGTCATGTCACCATCCTCAAGTGCGATGTGGTCGGCTCGACCGCTGTTAAGAAGCGGCTCGACCTGGAAGGGCAATTAGACTTTCAACGTAAGTTCCAGAGGGCGGTGAGCGAAGTCGCCGCGCGCCATGACGCCCAGGTCGAGAAGTTCGACGGGGATGGCGCTCTGGTCCGATTGGGTTTTCCCCGGCCGAGAGAAGATGCGCCGGAATCGGCGGTGCGGATGGGCGTAGAGCTCGTCGAGGCAATAAATCTTGCCGAAATCGTGCCCAATGTGCGGGTTGAAATCCGGGTCGGTATTGCATCCGGCGTAATCGCAGTTGTCAAGAATTCAGCAGGCGGCGAGCCGATCGGTGGGATGATTCCCGAGATGGCCGAGCGGTTGAGGATATTGGCCGCTCCGGGCGAGGTCATCGTCGCCGATGCGACAAAGCGACTCGCTGGGGGCTTTTTTGACTACGACGACCTCGGCGTAGTGCAGGCCAAGGGCTTCGATGAAGGCATCCGGGCTTGGCGGGTCGTTGGGGTGTTGCCAGTTGCGTCCCGTTTTGAGGCGCAACGGTTCGACCCCTCGAAAGCCGAAATCATCGGCCGGGCCGACGTGCTCGCTCGCCTATCGGAGGCGTGGTCGCGCTCATTTGGAGGCGCTGGGCAAGCTGTTTGCCTTATTGGTGAAGCCGGAATTGGTAAATCGCGCTTGGCGCTCGACTTGTTGATTGCTGCACGTCGCGATGGCGGCGTAACGATGACGATCGACTGCACGCCGAGCACTGGCAATACGCCGATGTTCCCGGTCGCGGTGCTGCTCCGAGGAGCAGCAAGCATCGCGCCGATTTCCTCCGAGGCGGAGAAGCGCGACCTGGCCGAACACCTACTCGCTCGATTGCTGCCTGCCGAGGAAGTACCGGTTGCGTTGACCTATCTGGGACCGTTGTTTGGGTTGCAGGGCATGGTCATTCCACCGGACGTCAGTCCCACGGAAGCGCGCGACCGGATGATTTCAACGGCCGTTCGGATAATTACCAGGCTTTCGGCAGAGCGTCCTCTCGCGCTGTTATGTGAGGATCTGCACTGGGTTGATGATACGACGGCCAGTGTGATTGCGCGTGTCGCCGAGGAAATAGCGGGTCGACGCGTGCTAATCATAGTCACGACTCGGCCGACGTCGGACCAGCCGCCTCTCAATTTTTCGACCTTCACGACGATCGTGCTGGAACCGCTTGATCCGAAGTCTGCAGCTGATCTCGTTCGAGCCACAGCGAAGGGTGTCATACTATCCGACGAAGCGGTCACCCGGATCGTCGAACGGTGCGAAGGCGTGCCGCTCCTGCTCGAGGAGGTCACGCGTACCGTGCTCGAGGCGAACCAACCCGATGGGGCGTTCGTCCCGGTTTCGGTGGATGGAAATGTGCCAGAGCCATTGCAACTTGCTGTCCAGTCCCGACTCTATCGATGGCCGCAGTACATGCCGGTCGTGCAATTGGCGTCAGTTCTCGGTCGCGAATTCTCCGTCCAGTTGCTGAAGAAGATGATCCCCGACGTTGGGGAGTCGGAGGTGGCGGATACGATCGATGTGTTGACCCGCGAGGGTCTAATCGTTGGATCGGAGTCTGTCCCGGGCAATCGGGCGCGATTCAAACATGCGATGATTTGTGAGGCGGTTTACAACACCCTGCTTCGGAGCGACCGCCAACGCATACATTCCCGCGTCGCCGACATTCTCAGCGACAACTACGATGGAACGCCCGACGCAGCGCCTGATCTCGTCGCCGCGCACTTGTACAAGGCGCACCGCGTCCTCGAAGCAGTTCGGCTCCGCCTCGCGGCAAGTGGAGACACTGCAGCGAGAGGGGCCTATGTCGAGAGCGAAGGCCACTCTGCGGCCGCTCTCGCGATAGTCGACGAAGTCGAGGATCCGGCGGAGTGCAAGTCATTGCGGTTCAAGCTGCTGATCCAACTCGGCGTCGCGCTCACCGGCCAATATGGCTACTCTGCCCCAGTTGTCGAGGACGTTTTCCGCCGCGCCCGCTCCGCGTGCGGCGACAGTGCGGACGCCGAGACGCTGTATCCGATCATGCGGGGACTCGCTGCGTTGCACGTAGTTCGCGGCGATCTTGCCGTGGCGTACGATTTGTCCGTCCAGGCGCTGAATCTCGCCGACCAGTCCGGACGGGTTGAGTTCCGTATCGATGCGATGAGCGTCCTATGCTATACGACGCTCTACTACGGGAAACTCGCGGACTGCCGGGACTGGATCGAGCGATGCCTTGATCTGTATCGAGCCGCAGGCGGATACGGACTGACATATCCAGTGCCGAATGACGCTGGCACGGCGGCAATGGCCTTGATGCCAACCGTGGCCTGGCTCCTCGGGGACTCGCAAGCCGCCGAAGCAGCGGTTCGCGACGTCTTGATGCATGCCGAACGCGTCGACCGGGATTTCGATCGGGTCTACGTTCATAACTGGATTTCTGGGGCGCGGTACACCCAACGTCGTTACACCGAGGCGCTGGAGCACGCCTCCGTGGTCGCCGACATTTCGCATCGACAGGGCTACCGGGAACACGCCGCTTACGGAACCCTGATGATGCGCCTATCGCAGAGCGCCTTGCGCGCCGACCCGGAGGCGGTCGCCGAGGCTACCGAGGTCGCCATGGCATTCGCCCGCGAAGGGCTCGGCCTCAACGCGTCATACTTCCTGTGGGGTCTCGCGTGCGGTCATGCCCAGCTCGGCAATGTCGATGCCGCGCGCCAGCTGCTGGCCGAGGCCTTTAGGCGGGCGGAGGCGAGCGGCGAGACCCGCATGCACCCGGAGCTTCTCATCCTCGAAGCAAAGTTCGCGCACGAGGATGGCGAAGCATCGCAAAAGCTTCGGCGCGCGTTTGAGATGGCAGATGAGCAAGGCGCCGTCGCGACGGCTCTGCGCGCCGCAGCCCACTTGGCCCTCCGGTCGGGCTGCGACCCGGAGCAACGGGAGTACGCTCGTGCGACGCTCGATATGCTCGATTGCCGCCAGGGGTATCCGGAAACTCGAGATTGGATGCTCCAGCGCCTGTCCGCGCTGCGAACGATGATCGGTCCACCTCGTCCGGAACTTGCCGTTGCGAGCGGGTGACGCTGGCACGAATAGGTAACATTACTCTGAATCAAGGCAGGCCGTCGCCAATCGTCAGCTGCGTCGAGAGCCGGACCCGATACCATTCGCCCGGAGGCAGGCTAACGATCCCAGATCCGCCAGCCTTGATCCCAAGGAGTTTACAGAAATCTTTCCACGCAACCGGAGCGACTTCGGGTGCGTGGAAAGTAAGACTGGCGACGCCATCCGGCCAAGCGATCGAGACGCCGGGGTCAATCTTGAAGGTCCCGGTGATCCAGGTGGTTTCGTTCGCCAACCTTGTCTGGACGTCTGTTCCGCCGATCGGTGTGACCTGTATCGATTCGAACCCTTCCAACGGCCCGGCGATAGCATCGCGCGCGAAGGAGCGGCGGAACTCTTCGTCTTCGAAATCGCTCTGCCGCCAGCGACCAATCGAAAATGATAGCGGATTGTAGATGATCCCTAGACCGACCGTGAGGAACGAGCTCTCTGCGATTGCTTTCTGTGGGCAATCCAGGGTCAGCAGGCATTCTCCTTCGTTGCGAGCGCCAAACGTCTTTGCCTGAAGGCGGATTTCGGAGACGTTTCCGAGCGGGATGGGGTCCTTGCCCGGCGCCACCCTGCCGTCTGGAAGGAGTCGCTCGAGATCGCCCGAGGTCTTGGCCCAGAATTCTGCCATCCGCTTGTCGAAGCCCTGTGCAGCTCGGCCGATCGCCCTGGACCAGGTGTTATCGACGAAGATCGCGGGAACGAAGATAGCCGGGTTGCGCGCCTGCGCGGTATCGTCGTCCACGCGCCCCACGAGCACCTTGAGCACCAGTTCGTGCTGCGACTGGAAATCGTCAGGCCTTAATGGTTTGTTCACGTTTACTAACTTCATCTTGCCGTAGCGCAATAATTCGAGGTTCACGGTCCGAGTCGCGGGCTCATACCGGAAATCGGAAAGTGCGCTGGCCACACCCGAGTTACCGGCGGCGCCTTTTCCGTCGAGATGGAAGTTCAGTGGGTCGATCAGCTCGGACAACCCGCTTGCGTCGCCGTGACGCGACAGGTCGATCCGGAAACCTTCGATCTCAACACTATCGAAAATGAATGCCGGAAACCCGAACGTCTCATCGCGATTCGCGATGGACAGAGCTGTGCCCGAGCGTGGTTCGGCGGGCGCCTGCGGTATCTCGATTTTGCCCGACCAGAGGCTTTTTGGCTGCGTCACCCCTGTTCTAAACGCCTCGAGAACAGGATAGCGGGTCTTGTTGATTTTGACCTCGAATGCGCCTTTCAAGTTCATCACGTTCGACCGCGCTGGCGACCACGTTATGCCATCCTGAACGATCAGGCTTGAACAAAACACCGGATCCGGCGTTCGCAAATTTTGACTATAAGACGCGTTCAGGCCCTGCGTTGGATTCAAATCCGTTCGTTTCCCCAGGCCGTTGATCGTAATGGGTGTCGCGCCATAGTCGAGCGCCGGCCCCTCGTCATAACAGGGGCACGTGACGGTCAGGGTTCCGTCACTCTCGCGGATGGCGGCGTCGAGCAGCGGAAATCCGCGATCGGTCCAGACACCGCAGACTTTAGCTTCATTGGCAAATCCAATCTGGCAAACAAGGGTCGTTTGGCTCCCCGACGCGCCGCGTACGATCCAGGAGAAGAGGATTCCGTACTGGTCGCCTTCTCGCATGACTTCGAGAGCCAAGCCGATCACGTTCTTCGGCTGCCCAGGGGTGGCTGGAGCGCCCTTCGCCGGAGTCCAATCGTAGGTTGCGAGCCAGAAATCGGCCATCAGGCGGCTCCTCCTCGAAGAAACCTGCACCCGTCAAAGGCGGCTGTGCCTTGAATCTTTGTCGAACCGAGAGCCTCGGCGGGCGTCGCCCAGCCGATCTTTTTGAAACCGGTGCTTGCCATGTTCCGAGCCGCGGCGACCGCGATTTGCGCGGTGAGCTGATAGACATCGGGCGTCTCCAAACACCAGTCGATGACGCGGGTATGGAACTCGTCCTCGATCTCGAGCACGACAACGTGCCGCCCGTCGCTTCGCTCCTGCTGGGTCGGCCCTTCAGGCAACAACTGCATCTGAGCCTGCGTGAAACCGCGCGCATATGGGCACGTCAGAATTGACGACGCCATTCCCGCGAAATCGTACGCGAAACGTCCAAGCGACCCCGTCTGGACATATGTTTCGATTCCTGCCGCAATAACGTTGTAGCGCTCGGCTGTGTGCTTCGCGGACAGCGTGTCGATCATGTTCGCGGCCGATGCGATATCGCGACCCCCTCGCGCCAGCCGGTCGCGGCTCGGGACTAGCGAGCCGAAGTCGAAAATGCGTTCGATCTTTCCAACCGGCTCGTGAACATAGACCATTTTGCGCGGGAGCCTCTTTGGCTCGCCGACCGCCCCCGCTTTCACCGGCTCTCCGGCCGCGCCCGCTTTCACCGGCTCTCCGGCCGCGCCCGCTTTCTTCGGCTCGCGGACCGCGCGAGCTCGCACGACAAGCACCTGCTCGCGCAACATCCGAGCCGCTGACGCCGCACTACCGCGGGAGAAATCGAGGATCTGCGACAGGGCAATGCGAATCGCAGCCAGCGGCTTCGCCTTCGCTCTACCCAATTCGTCCAGCGCCTCCCTCCCCAATTCCTCCAGCGCCCCGCTAAGCAGCACGTCGGACGTCCCCGCCCATGCGCCAGCTCCCGACACGAGCGCAATCTGCCGGTTCCATGCTTTCAGTGCGAGATCGTCCAGCTTTCGATAGACGTCGATTTCGCCGTTGATATCCACGTAGTGGCAGCGCGCGCGGATTGCGGCCCCAGCCAAACGTTCGGCGGTAAATGCAAACGGGCCGGCGGCGTTGAGCACGACTTTGATGCCCGCAAGCCGCCTAACGACCTCGGCGCTGTCGTCCAGCCCAAAGACGCGATAGTCCATGCCGTTCTTCGTAGCCACTTCCCGCAGCGCTTGAGCATCGCGGGCGGCCAGGATCATGCGGCAATTGGTCGAATCGTCTCTGGCGAGTTTTCGCTTCTTCGCCTCCGCGGCAATCAGGCGCCCGGAGTAACCGGTCGCCCCGTAGAGGAGGATGTTGGTGCCCATGAGCGCCGTCCTTGCTCAGTGCGCGCGTTGAAGGACCCAGACGAGTAGGCTTCGCATGAAGTGACGGTCCCGGCTGTCCCGGACACCTTTGAAATATGAGTCAAACTCCAACAGCGCGGCGCCCGCGAGCACTTGCGCGACCATGCGGGCGTGGCCAAGCGCGCCGGTGCGGTCAAGCAACCTCCGAACCCAGGCGACCTCGTCGGCCGATCGCAGGGCGCGCGGGCGTCCCATGAAAGCAGTCAGCTGGGACCGCTCTGCTTCGTCGGCGCGGCGCAGCGCGTGCACGATCATCAATGTGCGCTTGCCTTCGAACAAATCGCCGTTGGGTTCCTTGCCGTAAGCCGGTCCCGGGTTGAGGTTCAGCAGATCGTCCTGAATTTGAAAGGCCGCGCCGAAGAAGAAGCCCAGCCGGATCAATGGATCGAGCGGCAGGCGGCCCCGCGCACCGATAAGGCAGCCGACCCGCATCGGGTGAATCGTCGCGAGCCAGCACGTCTTCTGCAACGCCATTTGAAGGTAATCCTCGTCATCGAGGTCGACCCGATTATCGCGCTGCCAGCCGAGCTCGAGCGCCTGGCCTTCGGCGCTTTCCCACGCCATGCGCTCGGTTTCCTCGAAGATCCGCAGCGCGGTCGCTGGGCCTAGCCGGTGCAGGTTGTCTTTCAACGGCCGCAGGCTGAGCAGGCCCATGGCGTCTCCCGCGTTGAGTGCGAGAGGAACGCCGTGCAACGCATGCAGCGTGGGCGTGCCTCTGCGCTCCTCGCTCGCATCCTCGATGTCGTCATGCACTAGCAAAGCGTTGTGCAACAGTTCGATCGAGACTGCTGACGCAATTGCGTCCTCAATATCCGCCCCTGTCGCTCGCGCCATCGCGAGGCATAGGCTGGAGCGGAGCATTTTGCCGCGGCGGCGGGGGTAGTCGGCAAGCAGCTCATAGAGGTACAGACGCGGCTCCGCCTCAGGAAGATAGGCCTGCATCGCCTGGCGCGTGAGCGCGCCGTACTCTTCGAGCATGCCCTCGACCAGCTGGTCGTTCACCTGTGCGACATCCGGTTGGTCTGAGGGGCGCATCGTCGGACTATATTTCTATCTCGACGAAGCCGATCTGCACGGCGGCGGCGTCGCAGACGGCGGCTCGCCAATGGCCGGGCGGCGCATCGTTCGGCGGATCGACGGTAAGGGTCGCGGCGCCTTGATCAATCGCTAACTCGCCGTCGAACGGCTGGCCGGCGCTCTGCTCGACCCTGTAGAAACGAATGACCAGTTTCTTGACCGTTTCGCTATCTACCCGAAGTCTTCGAACGTCTACGTACCGCGCCCGTTTGTCCGCGTGCTTGACGGTTGGCCGCTGAGCGCCGGGCAAGTCGGCTTGCAGCGATGCGGCGGTTTGGGCGGCCGGTTCTGCCTCTTTGGCAGGGGCCGCGGGGTCGGCGCGCACCTTAGTTTCAGCCGATCCGATTCCGAGCAGAGAGCCGATCATCCGGTACTCCGCCGTCAATAGGCGCCTCAGCGGCGCTTTGTCGTCAGCGACTCCCTCGAACCACGACAGCGCGCTCATTGTCGCGCGCAACACCAGATTTTCGGCGGCGTCGAGCGCCTGCTTGTCGCTTTGCGGTCCGACCGCGCGATCACCCGCCTGCCGCAACCGGTCCGCAAGCCGGGTGCTGCGCTGCACTTGAGCGTCCGCGACCTTGTAGGCCAGGCGAACTGTAGCTACGACTGCGTCTTCCGCCGCAAGCAACGGGACGCCGCGCCCAAGGAACGCCGTCCCGCCACCGTCGGACGTCCGGTAGAAGCCCGCTGCGCTTCGATTCGGGCCAGCGCGCTCCAGCTCCGGACGGGAATAGCCCGCAGGCTTTGTTCGATCCGCGCTCATGGGTGATCGAAGCCCACGATCGAATCTAGAATTTTGGGATCGCCACAAATCGCGTAAGCGGCGAGCATGCCGGACATTACCGCGGCCTCGACACAACCTGCGTCCAGTCCGCAGGCCGTCCAGTCGCCCGCGACGGTCATGTTCTCAACGGACCGATCCAGAGGCGAGACGCGGGCGACAAGCGAGCCGGGGGGTGATTGTACATAGCGGTCCGAACCCTCGAAGTTTGCCTGCACATGACGAGCGATCTCGAGGTTCTTCGCGGTAGTTCGGTCACCCCCGAACGCGCTTGGCCAAAGAGGCCGGATGCCATCCTTGAGCAGCTGATCCAGACGTATATTGATCTTGCTCTCAAGGACAGACGCGCGCCCGCGTGCGGCCTTCACTTCGGACTCGGGCAGCGTGGAGCAGAAATAAGCGACGGAACGCGCCTCATCGAGCGACTTGCGCGCTAGCGCCGCCGCGCGCGTACTGATCGCGTTTCTCCAGGCCCGTTCCGACGCCAGGGTATTGGTCATGTCGGCCCAGGTGTCGAAATGACCGTCATTCGCGTTGTCGAATTGACTGCCAATCGCGGTGACGAGGCCTGAACCCCGATACCATCCCAAACCCTCCAGGTCGTCGCTGAGCCATACCTGTGCCGATTGCGTGGCTACCGTCTTCTTCCGGCTGATCGCCATCTTCCAGGCGGCAGGAAGCCGATTTCGGGCAGCCGCCGCTTTCCCGAACAGCGCAAGTCCGTCGACGCCGCCCGCGAATATGATCGCGTCGAATCCCTTTTCTTCGCCTCCCCGACTCAGCGTGAGACTGTCCCTGGCGGCGGGCAGGCGTCCAATCCGGGAACGCTCTTTTTCGGGCCAGCAACCGAAATCATCGAGCGCGCGCCTGCTTGCCTTTTCGATGTCGGCCCGATTGCTTTGCGTAGTGAAAGTGAGGGACAGGACGGAGAGTGGCCCCGGCTCCGCGTCGAACGTGACCTCGGTTAGTTCGTGCAGAAAGTGAAACCTGACCGGCGAGCGTCCTTCCGTCTTGTTGCCTTGCAAAACTTTGTACAAGGGGGCAAACACGGCGTCACCCATGCCTGAGGGCATCCGCCACAATAGGGCGCCCCGATAGGTGAAGAACATCCGCAGCGCGCCGCGAAGCGCGACGCCCGCCGCAAGTGCAGGCTTGTTTTTGTCGCCGTCCTCGTAGCCGAAAACGAGTTCATAGATGCCGCGCAGGAAGGGTGAGTCAATCGAGCTATTGGTCGCGCCGTGTTTTTCCAGCCACGCTCGGTACTCGAAGCTATTGATCGCGTCGAGGCCCCTTTCATCGAACAGCACGCGGTCCCGGAAAAGCCCAACGGCGATTGTCAGCACCAGGTCGACGATATCGGCTTTGGCGCGTATCGCAGGGTCGATCGAAGCGGCGTCGCGCATAATCTTGCGCGTTTGAGCGGCGACCGCTGTCGCCAGTTTCAAGGCCGTCCCGGGGACCTGCGGGGCGAAGTTGAGAGATTGCAACCAGCGCTCGACGATTGTGGCCGCCTGCTGCAGAACCGCCGCGCTGGTCAATGAGCCCGCCCGCAACAGTTTATAAGCGCGCTCGATCAGGACTTCCCCCGCCTCGCCCGAATCCGACGAGAATTTTAGGTTCTGCAGTTGATCGGAGGTAGACCGCTGATTGGGGTGGGAGCCGCCAGGGTTGTCC
>Ga0335076_10001627_pt1 | contig 21848 bp, 14 predicted proteins | sample Lox_Sample_25_FD_206717 | JGI IMG/M metagenome (GOLD analysis project Ga0335076, IMG submission 206717) | Soil microbial communities from Loxahatchee National Wildlife Refuge, Florida, United States - Lox_Sample_2.5 | ecosystem: Environmental > Terrestrial > Soil > Wetlands | place: USA... | reverse complement strand
AAAGCGAAAGACATGATCGCGCAAGGGATGATCGGCGACTTGATGATGGTCGAAGGCTGGCTCGGCCGCAACGATCCCACCGGCGCCTGGGAATATCCGCCGCCCTTCGATCTTTCCCCGCAAACTCTCGACTGGGACACCTGGCAGGGAACGGTCCCCAAGCGCCCCTTCAGTCCAGAGATTTTCGCCCGCTGGCGCTGCTGGAAGGAATACGGCACCGGCGTCGCCGGCGACCTACTGGTCCACCTCGTCAGCGGCATGATGTTCGTGCTCGGCTGGAACGAGCCGCCCAAGCGCGCCATGGCGATGGGCGGAATCCTCCGCTGGAAAGACGGGCGCAATATGCCCGACGTCCACGCCTCTCTATATCAATACGGCGACATTCCCGTGTACATGCGCCTCAACCTCGGCACCGAAATGCCCGAGACCTATCGCTTCCAGGGCTCCAAGGGCATTCTCGAACTGACCGAGTTCGGCCTCACCTTTACTCCGCAGAGCGGCAAGGATTCCGCTCCCAGTTACTACACCGGCAGTTTCCCTCACGCTATGCGCGAAGCTTACGAAAAACAGTGGCACGCCGAGAACAACCCCAAACTCGGCCAGGAGCCAATGCCGGAGAGCGTAAGCATCAAGGCTCCGGACTATGACGACGTGAAACCGCATCTCTGGAACTTCTTCGAAGCGGTGCGTACCCGCAAGCCGGTGGTCGAAGATGCTCTCTTCGGTCATCACGCCGCGCTCGCTTGCCACATGGCCAACGAGTCGTATTTCAGACAGCAGGCCGTCATCTGGGACGCTGCCAGCAAGAGCATCAAGAGCGTCTGAGCTTCATACGGGCGCGCGCAATGATTGGAACCCGCGCGCGCCCGATCCGGACTCCTATGATTGCAGCCGTGGATATCGGCGGCACCAAGATCGCCGCCGGCATCGTCGACGATAAAGGTGTCGTGCTGTCCCGCATGGAGGCGCCCACCGGGCCTGACTCTGATTACCCCAGCGCGCTCGACAGCATCACCGCCATGTTGCGACGGACCGCGCAGCAAGCCGCGGCGGAAATCACTGGCATCGGAATCGGATCGACGGGCCCCGTCGACCCCTTCACCGGCGAGTTCGGCGAAGTAGACTTTCTTCCCGCCTGGCGGCATAAAAATCCAGTGCGCGATCTCTCCCAGACATTCAAAGTGAAGGTCGCACTAGAGAACGATGCCGACGCAGGCGCCCTCGCCGAAGCCGCCTGGGGCGCCGGAAAAGGCAAGTCCCACCTCATCTACATAACGGTCGGCACCGGCATCGGTGGCGCCATAGTCCTCGACGGCAAACTCTATCGCGGTGTCGAAGGTGCTCATCCCGAAATCGGCCACCAGGTCATCGATTCCACCGGACCCCTTTGCTCCTGCGGCTTCCGCGGTTGTTGGGAAGCGCTCGCCGCCGGACCAGCCGTTGCCGCGTGGTTCATGGATCAGGTCTCCGTCCATGATCGAAATCACCCCCGCCTCACTACCAAAGAAATCTGCCAGCTGGCACAAGAAGGGGATCCTCTTGCACTCCGTGCGGTTGACCGCGAAGCGACTTTTCTTGGCCTCGGCCTCGCCAACCTCATCAACCTGTTCACGCCCGACGCAATCGTGCTGGCCGGCTCAGTGATGAAAAGCGCTGCCTTGCTGATGCCGCAAGTCCGCGCCACCATTGCTCGCGGATGCCGCTTCGTTCCCTGCGAAAAGACGGAACTGGCTCTGGCATCGCTGGGAGACGATGCCAACCTCATCGGCGCCGCTCGAGTCTGGCACCACCGCTTTGGACCGGGAGCGTGAGCTATAGCTCTTGCGGATCCTCAACCCACAATGGCCATGAAGCCCACGAAAGAAACATGATCAATCAACCTTCGCAATACTCGTGTCCTTCGTGGCTCAAACTTCTGGATTGCATCGCAACCGTACCGCTTCCGAAGTTGACACTCTTCCGCCCGACACCTACGATTTGGCGACCATGTTTCCTAAATTCCCGGCATGCCACGCGCGCCTGGCTCGATCGATCGTCATCGCCGTCATCTCATTCGCGTTGCCCGCGGCAGCGACGTCCCCATCCCTTCCGTCCGCCGATCCCTATCATTACCTGAACGACATCAAAGCTCTAACCACGCCCGCCATGGAAGGCCGCGGCGCCGGAACCAAAGGCCTGACTCGTGCCGCCCATCTCCTCGAGCAGCGTTACAAGAGTCTCGGCCTCGAACCGGCTGGCAGCAATTCCTATTTCCAGCCATTTTCCGTAATCACGGGAGCGCACCTGAAAGGCAGCAATCATTTCAGCGTGCATACTGCAGATCAGAAGAAAGACTTGAGACTCAAACGGGATTTCGTCCCCTTCAGTTTCTCGTCTTCGGGCTCAGCGCAGGGCCAGCTAGCCTTCGCCGGCTACGGCATCACCGCCGACGAACTGCAATACGACGACTACGCCGGCCTCGACGTGAAAGACAAGATCGTCATCGTCTTCCGTTACGAACCTGCATCGTTCGCTGCAAAAACCGGCAACCACGGCCTGACACAGCATTCCCAGCTCATTACCAAAGCCATCAACGCCCGCAACCACGGCGCGAAAGCGCTCGTGCTGATCAACGGCAAGCTCGGCGACGACGAAGAAGATCTGCTCACACGGTTCGGCAGCGTCAGTGGTCCCGAGAACGTCGGCATCCTCTTTATGCAGGTCAAGAACGAAATCGCCGACGCCTGGCTCAGGGCAGCAGGGAAATCGCTCAAAGATCTGCAGGACCAGATCACCACCTCGTCGAAGCCAGCGTCACTCGTCCTGCCTGACAGTCTTTCCGCCTCCGTGACCGTCAACATCCAGAACACGCGGGCCAACGTCAACAACGTTTTCGCCTATCTTCCCGGAAAGACCGACGAGTATGTCATCATCGGCGCCCATTACGATCATCTCGGCCGCGGCAACTTCGATTCCCTCGCTCCCTCGCAGATCGGACAAATCCATCCCGGCGCTGACGACAACGCTTCCGGCACCGCCGGCGTTCTCGAACTGGCACGCCTCCTCGCCCCACACAAAGGTGAATTCCAGCGCGGCATCCTCTTCGCTTCCTTCGCCGGAGAAGAACTGGGCCTGCTCGGTTCAGCCGAGTGGGTCAAGGAGCCCACCCGCCCGCTCGACAAAGCTGTCGCCATGCTCAACATGGACATGATCGGCCGCATCAAGGACGACAAGGTTTACATTGGCGGCGTCGGTACCGGTTCCACGCTCAAGCCGATTCTCGAACAAGCGCAATCGAAGTCCGGCTTCAAGATCGAATATTCTGCCGGAGGCTACGCCGCCAGCGACCACACCTCATTCGTCGCCAAGAAGATTCCTGTCCTGTTCTTCTTCTCCGGGCTCCACTCGGACTATCACAAGCCTTCCGACACCTGGGACAAGATCAATCCAGATTCCGCCGCCCGCCTGCTCGATCTGGTCGCCGCAACTGGAGAACAACTCGCCGACGCCTCCGACCGCCCTACTTTTATCACTGTGGTCGAAGATCGCCCGGCGGGCGGCTCTGGCGGAGGCGGCTACGGCCCCTACTTTGGCTCCATCCCCGACTTCGGACAGACCGAGAACGGCGTCAAGTTTTCTGACGTGCGGCCCAATTCGCCCGCCGCCAAAGCTGGCCTCAAAGCGGGCGATGTGCTCGTCCAGTTCGGCGACAAGCCCATCAAGAATCTCTATGATTTCACCGACGCCCTCCGCCGCAGCAAAGTCGGCGACGTAGTCGAAGTGAAAGTCCTGCGCAACGGTCAGGAGATCACAGCATCCGTGAAGCTGGAACAGAGAAGATAGAGTTCGGGCTTGGGACCTGCATCTGTGGTTTCAATATCGCAGCAGGTCGCCTTCGCTGAAGACAGCCGCAAAGCGGCGCAAGAATCCAGCCCATGGCGCAAGCCGTGGGAATCCATACAGTAATTTGTCCGGCAGCGGAGCGCCGACAGAAAACTCCGCCGCCCGGGACCTTGAAGCGTATAACGGCAAAGGACCCCTACTATGAAAATGTTCGGAAAATTGCTTCCTTCCTGCCTTCATATTGTTTCCCTCATCCTCATCGCCGCGTCTATCTCTGTTGCGGCTGACTCGGCCAGCTCCGTCGTCGTATTTCGTGAGCCAGGATTCCCCGCAGCCGACTCCGCCGCGCCATCTCCAGAGCAGTTGCAGACATTGTTCTCAAACGCCCAATTCGCAGCGGCGGATCAACTTCATACCCAACTCGAAACCCCAACGACCCACCTGCTCGTCCTGCCCTACGGCTCCGCCTTCCCCGAGGAAGCCTGGCCAAGCATCTACCAGTTCCTTCAGCACGGAGGGAACCTCCTGGTCCTCGGAGGCATGCCCTTCACCCGCGCTGCCGATCACGACAATTCCGGCTGGCACCTCCGCGACTACAGCGTGCGCTGTATTCGTCCCCTGATGATTGACCAATATCATCCGACGCCCGGTTCGGATGGAGTCCAATTTCAAACCAACCCCGACGTTACTCCGCAGCTGCCGCCGTTTACATGGAAGCGCGCCTTCAGTCCGGTGATCCGCCTCAGCGCAGTGGACCTCTACAAGCGTGGAGGTGCCGCCGGATCGATCGACGCCCGCCTCGACACGCTTGCCTGGGGAGTCAAAGATGGCCGCAAGCTGTCCGCTCCCGCCATCGAAGTCGACCACCTGCGAAACGGATTCGACGGCGGCCGCTGGATCTTCCTCAATGCCGAACTGACTTCCGACTTCTACACAAACACCGCAGCAGCGCGCGGCTTCATCGATTCCCTCGTTGCCCGCGCCTTGCAGGCCAGTGAGGAATTCGCGGTGCGACCTGTACTGCCGCTGTACCTTCCCGGCGAGCCCGCCCAGTTGGATGTGATCTGGCATTCGCGCGAATCGTCCACCACACCCCTCAAGGTTAAGATCACAACCTTTCCCGAAGCCGATCCCCAGAAGCGCATTGTGAAGGAGGTTGACCTCCCGTCCTCAGAGCCCATCGGACTATCCCTGCCCGATGCCAAAGGCCTGCAGATCGTAGAGGCGGAATTGCTGGAAGGGAATCATCGCCGCGCCTTTTATCGCTCCGGCTTCTGGATCCGCGATCTCGCCTATCTCCGCTCCGGCTCGCGCCTGACCGTCAACCACGACTATTTCGAGCTCGACGGGCATCCACTCGCCGTCGTTGGCACGACCTACATGTCGAGCGAAGTACAGCGTCTCTTCTTTGAGCACCCGAACGTCGCTGTCTGGGACCGCGACCTCGCCCAGATCCATAACGCCGGCCTCAACATGATCCGCACCGGATGGTGGACCGGCTGGGACAAGTTCTGCGACGAAAACGGCCAACCCTACGAACGCACTCTGCGAACGATCGAAGCCTACCTGATGACCGCCCGTAAAAACGGCCTGCCCGTTCAGTTCAACTTCTTTGCTTTCCTCCCGGATGTCCTCGGAGGCGCGAATCCTTATCTCGATGCCGAAGCCGTTCGCAAGCAGCAAACGTTGATTGCTGCCGTGGTCGCGCGTTTCCATGATGTCCCGTATCTAGCTTGGGACCTGATCAACGAGCCCAGCATTTCCCAGTATCTCTGGACCATGCGTCCGAACGGCGACTGGGTCGAATCGATGAAGTGGAACGAGTTTCTGAGCCGCCGCTATCCCGATCGCGCAGCGCTCGCCGCAGCCTGGAACGTGCCTCCCGCCTCTCTGCAGGGAAACATCCTGCTTCCCGGCTGGGACGAATTCACTCCTCGCGGCATGTATGTCGGCCACAATTCGCTCAAAGTCTATGATTTCTTCTTATTCGCGCAGGATGTGTTCGCCGCATGGGCAAAGAGCATGCGTGACACCATCCGCGCCTCCGGCTCGCAGCAGTTAGTAACTGTAGGCCAGGACGAAGGCGGCTTTGCCGACCGACTGTCCCCCGCTTTCTTCGGCCCCGCCGTCGACTTCACTACCAACCACTCCTGGTGGCAGGACGATCATCTGCTGTGGGATTCGTTAGTCGCCAAACAGCCCGGACAAGCCATGCTCATCCAGGAGACCGGCCTGCAGCGCAGCCTGATGCTCGACGAAACCGCGCGCCGCTCGCTCGACAGCGAGGCCGCTTTGCTCGAGCGCAAAATCGCGACCTCGTTCGTGCAAGGCTCCGGCGCCATCGAGTGGCTCTGGAACACAAATTCCTACATGACCGAAAGCAACGAGACGCCGATCGGTGCCGTGTGGCCCGACGGCGTCGAGAAGCCCGAAGCTACCGTCATGCGCAACTATTCCGCGTTCGCCGCGCCTCTCAGCCCCCATCTCCGTGATCCGCAACAACCGGCGATTGCGGTGATCACCTCACAGGCGGCCCAATTCTCCGTCGTCTCCGACGCGCAGCTCGAAGCACAACGAATGTCCGTACGTGCGCTGGCCTACAGCGCTCATCTAATGCCGTACGTGATTGCCGAAAATCAGATCGACAAGATAGGTACACCGAAGCTGGCGATTCTGCCATCGCCGCAAGCGCTGAGCGAAACAACCTGGCAGCGCTTGCTGAAGTATGTCAATGAAGGAGGCAACCTGCTTGTTACCGGCCCCCTCGATCGCGACGAGCACTGGCAGAAAACCACCCGCGCCGCGCAACTGATTCCCGGCGCTCAAGCCGAGCCGCTCACCTACCACAACTCCGCGCTCCAGCTTCCTCCGCGTTCCATCGCTCTGTCGTTCGATCAGCAGGCGCAGAACTGGCTGGAGTCGCTGCGCTTCCGCGATGCCGCATCGCTCGCTGAGATACCTCACGGCAAGGGTCGAATCTTCTGGGCAGCCGATCCAGTCGAGTTAGCCGAGGAAACCCAGGCAGCTGCGGATCTCTATGCATACGTGGCAGGCAAACTCGGCATCGCGCCCTCCTTCGACACCCTCGCGCCCATCCCGCCGGGCGTGCTCATCACTCCAGTCGCGCTGCAAGATTCGGTGCTGTACGTCATGTCGTCCGACAGTTCCGACGACACAAAGGTCGACGTGCGCGACAAGCAAACCGGGGCGCGCCTCACCCTGACGCTGCCATCGCAACACGCAGCCCTTGCCCTGATTGGCAAACAGGAGAAACGAGTTCTTGCGAAGTATGGATATTAGGCGGGCCAAGCCTGAGGGAAGGTGAAACCGAGCCTGTGCAGAAGTAGCTGTGACCTGTCAGCCGGGACCTGACATCTGTGACCTGTGACCTGTCACCTGTGACCTGACACCTGTGACCTGTCACCTGGTTTATGGTGGAGGCGGCGGGAGTCGAACCCGCGTCCGAAAATGTTACTGGCTCGAAGACTACATGCTTAGTCCGTTCCTGCCCTGGGCATTACCCCAGGACGTTCGCGTCCCCGGCTCAGACCGGACAAGAAACCGTTGACGCTAGCCTGAGATCTTAGCCTCCCGCCCCAGACGTAGACGGGAAGAGCAGCCCGCTGTGCGACGTCCTTCGGAGGCCCACGGGCCAAGCCTCCTCGGACGGCTGCCTAAACTAGTTAGGCTGCGTATGCCATCTGTTGATTGGCAATTATCATTTTGCACGCGATTACGGATGTGTGCACTCCGGCATGCCTTCGGGCCGCAAGCATCCCCGTCGAAACCGTGACGCCCCCACTCGGTGGGATTGACCCTGCAAAGAACTACCTGTATTTTCTCACCCCCCGCCCCGTTCATCAAATCACCGCCTCTATCGCCTCGCGCGGCGCCTTTTTCATTCTTTTACGCTGTCGCCTTTTCCGATTCAATTCCGATACCTCCTGTTAGACGCGCGAGCGCTTCCGGCGCCACGCCTAGGTCCTGAGGGGGAATTTCAGCCATGAAAGCTATCCATCTTGCATCGATTGTGCTGACGCTGGTTTCGTTCGGCTTCGCCGCTGAAGCCGCCCAGCCCGGCCCGGATCCGGCGCAGGAGGCCCTTGCGGCGGAAGCCCAGACGAAGGCCGCCGAATCCTCCTCTGGCAGTTCCTCCGCGATCTCCACCTGCGCCTTCACTTTCAGTTCCGGAAGCGGTGTGAACTCTCTGAAATATTGTGTGACGGCGAACGGCAACATCACGCAGTTCGAGGCTCCCCAAGGTCACGAGCACATCGCAGTGGGCGCGTTCAGCGAAGGATACGGCATTTGCGACCTCAACGCCAACATCGCCTATTTCGATTACGCCGACTCCGGCGACAGCGACAACTGGGGGCCGGCCACGGTGGCAAACCAGGGAACCAAATCGGTGAAGATCGTCCGCACCACCAGCGACGGCCTCTGGACGTTAACGCAAACCATCACCCTGGCGACGGGCACACCTCCAATGGCCGACATTACCATGACTCTCAAGAACAATTCCTCGATCCAGAAAAGCGTGCGCCTTATCCGCTTTGCGGACGTGGACGCCGATGGCACCTTCAACAATAACTTTGACGGGACGGTGAACAGCGCCTTCGGATGGAATTCGTTCGGAGCTACTCACGCCTTCGGAATGGTGCTGCTCAACGTGGGAAAGACTATCTTCGCCCACGGAGGCTACGGCCAAAACGTCGCTTTCGGCCCGTCGCCGTGCGATCCCTTTACTCATACCAATTTTTCGACGAGCGGTGGAATTGACGGTTCCATCGCTCATTTCTACACCATCGATGTCGCAAAAGGATCCACCGCAACGGTGAAGGTCGCCTACAAAGGCCTGTAGCAGGATGCGCACAACATTAAGGTGCTCCGGTTCCATTCACGTTCCACAAGCTGCAACTGAAGGAGAAACTTTGTGAAGACTATCGCTTTCGTCCTGCTCATGACGCTCGGTTCACTGCATCTGGCTGCAGCCAGCGATGCCGCTTCGGCGAACGCGTGGGAAGAGGCGGCGCTGGCGGCTCAGGCGAAGGCAGCCGCGTCCGCTCCCCACACTCCTTCCGCCACTACAGAGTGCGCGTTCCCGTTCTCCACCGGAACCGGCAACACCTTCTTGAAATACTGTGTGACTGCGAACGGCAATATCGTCCAACTCGAAACCCCGCAGGGGGTCGAGCATGTCGCGGTGGGAACGATCGGGGAGGGCTACGGCGTCTGCGATTTCAATACCAACACGGGATATTTTGACTACGCCGGATTCGGCGACAGCGGCTGGGGCCCGGCGAAATTGGTGAAGCAGACCGCGACCTCGGTCAAGATCGCGCGCACCACAACCGACGGCATCTTTACCCTGACCCAGACCATCACCGAGGTTCCCGGCACCCTGCCCTGGATCAAGATCTCGATGGCGCTGAAGAACAACAGCGCGGTCGCGCGCGATGCCTTCCTCATCCGCTACGTGGATGTCGATGCCGACGGCGTGGCCAAGAACAACTTCGACACCACCGAGGACAGCGCCTTTGCCTGGAATTCGCTGGGCAGCTTTGCCGGCTTCGGGCTAGTCGTGCAGAACGTCGGTCAAGGGGCCGTCGTGATCAACACCCTGACCCAGTTTCAAGCCGCCGGACCCGATCCCTGCAACCCCGTCTTCAATCTCCACCTTCTCACCAACACCGATGGATCGCTGGGCCTGGAATATCTCGTTGAGCTGGGAAAAGGCGCCTCGACGACCGTGAACACCATCTACCGCGGAATGTAGTCAACCATCGTTCCTGTTCCACCTCGCCGGGGAGCACCACTCAACGTGCCTTTCGTTGTGTGGGCCGCCGCGGAGCGGCGAGAGAATCCAGCCCACGGCGCAAGCCGTGGGTACAGAGTGGAAGAAACGGCCGCCGCGGAGCGGCGAAAGAAAGTTTGGTGACACAGTCTCTTGCCGCGATAATCGTCTGCACGGAGGGCTTTAGCCCCAGCGATTTGCCGCCACCGTTCCAATCCCGCCAGGAAGTCGTCATCCACGCGCCCCTGGCGTCGGTCTGGTCCTACACCATGGACCTCACCCGCATCCCCGAGTTCCATCCGCGCGTCATCAAGGTTGATCTTTTTTCCGTGCGGAGTCGAAGGATCTCTACCCCTTCTCGCTCTCCTATGTCGCGTCAGGGAGTTCTCGCTGGCAGCGTAATCTCACGGTGCGGACAGTCTCCATACCCGGCTCTCGAGCCCCGCGAGACCACGGGGCGCCCCCGGTTTCTTCAGCGCAAACGAGAATCACGTCGGTCTATACAGACTGCGCTGGACCCGGGCCACCCCGCCGCTTCGAGCACGACATTGCCGAGTGTGTCGGTCTTGCAAGGGAACAAGAAGAAGCGGCTTGGAGCCGACCCGGTTATCGAATCAGGCTATTGTGGCAATCCCAATCGCCGTATTAGCTCCTGAAAACGGGGATCGTTCCGCAAGGGATCGTAATTCGGATCCACCTTAATCGCGGTGAGGGTATTGGAGTGGTCGGAATAGGCCTTTTGCAGGACTGTTATCGCCTGTTCATTGTCGGTGCCGACGTAAGCCATGAGTCTCGCGAAGGTCAGGTCAGATCTCTCTCTGGAAGCAACCTGTTCGAAGCGAGCTAGTGCATCTCCAGCCTGAGTCGCTCGGTGCCATCGGCCGTAGATGTAGGCTTTCCAGGCCCAGTTCCACAGCGGATTGTCGGGCTGGTCCATCTCCGTCAGGGCCTCTTGGAATTTGCCTTTCTGGACCAGCGAATAGCCGATGATTCCCTGAGCACGACCCGACTTGGGGTCCATTTCAAGGGCCGTGCGAGACTGCGCGATGGCGTCATCATAGCGGCGGGAGAAGTAGAGAATCGCCGCATGGTCGGTTGCGATGATGGGAGACAGGGGATCCAGCTGGCGCGCGCGCTCACTCTCCGCAATCGCCTCGTCGAAGCGTCCCTGCCAGGATAGAAGCTCGGCATACCACTGGTGAGCGGTCGCATAGTCGGGATTGAGCTGCAGGGCGCGCCGGAACTCTTTCTCGGCGGTTTCCCAGTCGTAGTCATAGTTCTCCGCAATCAAGGCCAGGGAACTGTGTCCTTCCGCCAACGCGTCATCAAGCTCTAACGCGCGCAGGGCAGCAGCGCGCGCTTTAGGCATAAACTCATGTTGAGAAACGAATGTCCAGGTGGACATGAGACCGTAGGTGTCGGCCAAACCGGCATAGGCCTGGGCGTAGTTCGGATCCTTGACGACAGCTTGCCGAAAGTATTCCGCTGCACGCTGAAGGTCCGCCGGTGTTCGCTTGTTCCAGAAATAGCGGCCCCTCAAGTAGAAGTCATGGGCTTCGTAGGAAGTCGTACCTCCGGAGCTTCGTGAAGCATGCACGGAGTGGATGGTGGACGTATTCCCGAGTGTCAGCTGAATTTCGTCCGCGATCTCCCGGGCGATCTCCGACTGAAAGGAGAGCAGGTCCTGCGGGTCGCGATCATACTCCCTTGCCCATATGTGGGTCTGGTCCCGTGTCTGGATCAACTGCGCTGCTATACGGACTCGATTCGCGTCCCTGCGCACGCTTCCCTCGATTACGTACCTGACCCCAAGGTCGCGTCCGACTTGGTCCAATGATTTTGGATTGTGTTTATACAGCATGACCGATGTGCGGCCAATCACTCCCAGACGTGCAGGATTGATCCGTCCCAACTCGGTGATCATTTCCTCCGTCAGGCCATCGCTGAAGTACTCCTGCGCCGGATCGCCAGTGAGATTTTCAAAAGGGAGCACCGCAAGCATCACTCTTCCGGGGGGCTCCACGGGCTTTTTCGACGAACGGACCCACAGGGAATAGGCCCCGATACCGGCAACGAGCAAAACACCAACTGCCGCAGCCTGCCAGTGCCGACTCGCCGTCGTCTTCGCTTCCAAGACCGGGGGCGCCGGTTGAGCCGCCAACGATTGCGCTGCGGTTACTTGAGCAGGCAGGACCGGCGCGATGAAGCGATATCCCTTCCCGGTGATCGTCTGAATGAAACGCGGTTGTTCGGGGTCATCCTTGAGAATCTGGCGCACCTTGCGAATTGCGCCGTTGATGCTGTTGTCGGTGTCGAGAAAGACGCCTTTGCCCCAGATCCGTTCCGCGATCTGTTCCCGGGTCACCAGTTGTCCCGGTTGTTCGACCAGAACGAGGAGGACCTCCATGGGTATGCGTTCCAGTTTGAGCAGGCGGCCCGCACGGCGCAGCTTGTAAGCGGCGCAATCGAGTTCGTAATCGTCGCCAAATCGAATGATCTCCAGGACTCTAGCCGGCTCCGGTGACACAGCCACACACCCCAATACTGGCGCTACATTGTATCCGACTTATTCGGCCGCGCGATATCCCCATCATCTTCTATCAGTTACGGGGACATGAAAATTAAGACCACGACAGGGCAGCAACTATGGAAAAGAGGGGCTGGTCAGCGCACGATAGCCCGCGCGTTGAACCGGGGGATGCGATGAATGCGACGAACTCGGCCAGAAATAAAATCGCCGTTACGGTGATGGCCTTAGTCCTGGGGATGGCCTCACAACTTGCAGGGGCACAGACGTTCAAGCACGTACCCGTCCAGAAGAATGTCAAGATCGCTCAAATTGCTTCGGGAGGCATGAGCGCCTGGGCCTTGGCCACGAACGGGCATCCGTACATCTACAAAAGCGGCAAGTTTGCGCTGGCAAACCCGATCTCTCTCACGCAGATTGCCGTCGGAGGAGGCAATCTTCGGCAGGCGGATGCGGTTTGGGGACTCGATTCATCAGGCTTCGTTTACAAAGCGAGCAAAAGTGGGACATCGTGGGTCTTTTCGCAAATTCCAGGTGTTCTTTCTTCTATCGCTGTCGGTATTGGCTACCAGGATAGTTGCCATCCCTACGAGGTTTGGGGAGTAAGTCCGATCTCCGAGATCTTCCGTTATGACTTCTGTCTCCAGGGTTTTGTGCAGGCGCCCGGAGCATTACTCAGTGTGTCCGTGGGTGGCGGTAATGTTTGGGGGTATAGCGGCGTCGCCCAACTCTTTCGCTTCGATTTTTCCCAGCAGAGCTTTCAACAAATAGGACAATTTGGGGAAATTGAGCAGCTCACGGTCGGCCCAAGCGAAGTTTTTGCCTCAGTGAATGGAGGCTACCTGTACGGGATCATTTCATATCAAGGCGTACACGGCCTGCAATACTTTTCCGGCTATATATGGGGAGGGCTGAAAGAACTAAAGGCGGGCGGGGATGGAGTTTGGGGAATTGATTCCGGGCATCTAGTCGGCCGACTGGATCCGGGCTTGGCTCAGCTTGTTGTGGTTCAGGGCGCCCAACTCGCTTCCATTAGCGTCGGCAGTGGTGCTGGCGTATGGGGAATCGATTCCAACGGGCAGGTCTTCGCCTTCTCAACCCCGTAACAAAGAAGCTGCCTTTCCTGCTCGTGTGCCTCTGTCGACAGCGTCAGTGAGCCACACGAAGCGAAGCTCTAATGGTTGAAACGGCCGTTTTCGACAGGTTCTTACAACTTGGCAAGCCGGAGGAAGTCATGAAAACTCGAATCGCAAAGTCCGTAGTCCTGATGTGTGCCCTGGTCTTGGGGATTGCCTCCGTGCAATCTGCTTCGGCACAAACCTTCAAGCTCGTAAAGGTCAAAGGGGGAGGCTTGCTCGCTCAAGTCTCGTCCGGGGGCGCGAGCGTTTGGGCGCTCGCCACCAATGGGCACCCATACCGTTTCAACGGCAAACAATTCGTGCAGGCTAACAACATCGCGCTCAGCCAGATCTCCGTCGGCGGAGGCAATGCGACCCAAGCGGATGAGGTTTGGGCCCTGAATTCTTCAGGCAGTATCTACCGCGCCAGCAAGAGCGGAACGACCTGGTCCTTCACACAAGTGCCCGGAAGTCTCACTGTCATCGCGGTGGGTCCTGGCTACCAGGATAATTGTCACCCTTATGAAGTATGGGGACTCAACTCCGGTGCTGCGATCTTCCGCTATAACTACTGCGGGAACACTTTCGATCAGGTGCCCGGATTACTTTGTGAAGTAACGGTCGGCGGTGGGGACATCTGGGGGGCAGTATGCGGCCCAGACACCTATCGCTTCAATTTTTCGACGGGGGTTTTTGACCAGACCTCTCCCTCTCCTGGGTTTAGGGCGATTCCGCAACTTACGGTTGGCTCGAATGGGGACGTATGGGCGGTAGACACCGGCACCGGAGGCGTCTGGTACTACTCATACGTGAAGTGGGAGGACATAACATTTCTGCCTCAGGTCCAAGCGGGGAACGGAGTCTGGGCTCTTGACGGCGCAAGCCATGTCTACCGTTGGGAGCCAAGCGTATTTGACTTTAAGCCGGTCTCTAGCGCATCGCTGACTTCCCTCAGCGTCGGCAGCGGCGGCGGGGTGTGGGGACTCAACTCTGGGAAGGCTTACATGTTCACGACACCGTAAGCAGACTCACTCCAGCCAGGTACCTTTTCGTTTAAACAACGAAACAGGCACCTGGCTCCAACCAAGCCCCTGCTCGCCTCCATCAGCGTGGGCAGTGGAGGCGGTGTGTGGGGATCGACGGCGCGGGAAAGGTCTACGCGTTCTCAACCCCGTAACCAGATGCTGCCTTTCATGCTCGTGTGCCTCTGTCGACAGCGTCGGCGAGGCACGAAGCGAAGCTCTAATAGTTGAACGGCCGTTTTCGACAGGTTCTTACAACTTGGCAGGCCGGAGGAAGCAATGAAAACTCGAATCGCAAAGTCTGTATTCCTGACGTTCACCCTTGCCGTGGGGATTGCGTCCGTGCAATCTGCCTCGGCACAAACCTTCAAGGCCGTCAAAGTAAAAGGAGGAGGCTTGCTCGCTCAAGTCTCGGCTGGGGGCGCAAGCGTGTGGGCACTCGGCACCAATGGTCACCCATACCGTTTCAACGGCAAGCAATTCGTGCTGGCCAACAACGTCGCGCTCAGCCAGATCTCCGTCGGCGGAGGCAACGCGGCCCTAGCGGATGAGGTTTGGGCCCTGAATTCTTCCGGCAGTATCTACCGCGCCAGCAAAAGCGGAACAACGTGGAGCTTCTCGCAAGTTCCGGGTGTTCTTGATTTCATCGCGGTGGGTCCCGGGTACCAGTATCATTGCTACCCATACGAAGTATGGGGCCTCAACAGTGGCAGCGAGATCTATCGTTACAACTTTTGCTTGAACAGTTTCGAACAGCAGGCCGGATTCCTTTGTGACATAAAGGTGGGCGGCGGAGACATCTGGGGGGCAGAATGCGGCCCGCATGTCTTTCGCTTCAATTTTTCGACTCGTGTCTTTGACCAAATCGCTGATCCCTTTGGGGCGTTTCCACAACTTACGGTTGGCTCGAGTGGGGACGTATGGGCGATCGACACCGGCGATTCCTCTCTTTACAAGTTCGATGACTTCAAAGGATTCGTGAACTTTGGGTGTTGCGCGACTCAGGTTCAAGCAGGCAACGGAGCCTGGGTACTTGACCCAAGCGGAAGTGTCTACCGTTGGGAGCCAAGCGCTTTTCAGTTTGATCCGCTTTTTAGCGTGCTGACTTCCCTCAGCGTCGGCAGCGGGGGCGGCGTGTGGGGACTCAACTCTGGGAAGGCTTACATGTTCACTAATCAGTGAGCAGACTCAACTCCAGGCAGGTGCGTCTTCATTAAACAACGACAAACGCACCTGGCCCCAACCAAGCGCCCCATCTTGCTCGCCACCATCAGCGTGGGTAGTGGCGGTGGCGTGTGGGGAATCGATCCCAACGGACACGTCTGGGCATTCCCCACGGACGGGTGGCTCGGGTCTCACGGGATCAGAACACACACACATCGGTTTTCGCTGGCACCCCCCGGTTTCTATGGTGCAAACGAAACCTCAGCTCACTATACTGATCGCCCGGGGAGATGCGAGCCGCCCGCCGCATCTCCGCACCGCTGGCCCACTCCAGCCTGGTTGTGCTCGATTCCATGTTGGACGGGAACATTCCGTCGAAGCTGGCCGTATCACCGCCATGCTCTTAGCCATCCACATTGCTGCAGGAGGGCTCGCGATTGTCCTCGGCGCCACAGCTCTGTCGGCGAAGAAAGGTGGGACCATCCACCGCCGCAGCGGGCTGCTGTTCGTCTGTGCCATGCTCGCTCTGGGCATCAGCGCAGCGATTCTGGGAGTTCGCAAAAATGGTCCCACCGACTCGAACGTGTTCGGCGGTTTGACGACGGTATACTTTGTCGTCACGGCGCTGACTACCGTCCGCCCGGCGTCGCGATGGACCCGATGGATCAATGTTGCCGCGGTGATGGTCGCCACCGGAATCGCGATCCTCGATTTCTTGGGGGGCGTGAAGGCGTTCAATAGCCCTCGGGGTTCTCTAAACGGCGCCCCGTTCTTCATGTTGTTCTTTCTCGCGACCGTCATGGCCCTGGCAGCGGCTGGCGATGTGCGCATCCTGCGATCGGGCATGCCGCGCGGAGGGCCACGCCTGGCGCGCCATCTGTGGCGGATGTGCTTCGCGCTGTTCATCGCGGCCGGATCGTTCTTCTCGATCCGTGAGCGCGTCGCGAAAATCTTTCCTGAGCCATTCACCACGGCCCCGATGCGAATGCTGCCGATTCTGCTCGTGTTTGTTGCGATGTTCTACTGGTTGTGGAAGGTCCGACGCGGCCGCACCTCGGCAGTGCTCGTCCAAAACCATCCGATGCCACCCGCCCAGGGCACGCAGTGAATTGAACAACTCCTTCCCACCCCTTGAAGACAGCCGCGGGTACCCCACTCATCGCGCACTTTGCTAGTCGGGTGGACGGGTGGCACGGGTCTGCTCCAGCCAGTTTAGATCGACGTGATTCTCCTTTGCGCTGAAGATACCGGGGGTGCCCCGCTTCTCGCGGGGTTCGAGAAGCGGGTTCCAGCAACGTTGGGAATCATGAGATTGTCTTGGAGAACGGGTCCTTCCATTTCGACCACCGACACGTTCTCAGTTCCTCGGCGCGGGCGCACTTGCCAGCGGTGGATCGGAGTTTGTGGCCTCACGATCCTCGCTCGTCTGCCGCAGGATGCCGGTTTCGTCCAGGTAGAACGAGTGTCCGCCGTGAATCAGGCTGTGCGCGGACAACGCGTAGCGCAACCGGGCCGGGTCTGGCGACAGCACGATGTAACGAAACCGGTAGCCGCGGTACTCGCAAAGCGGCGCGTTGCAGCTCAGAGCCGACGGGATTTGACCTCGCAGGGAACTCAGATCTGGCGGGGCCTGTCCATGCTCGCGGGCGTAAGACTCGATCGCCGCGCCGATGATTTGTAAGTCGTGGGGCGCGGAGATTTCGGAAGCTGCCATCCGCCGGCGAAGCAGGTTCGGAGTCACAATCGCAAGGATGACAACAACCCCCAGACACGCCACGGCAACGATCAAGCCTGTGCGCAGGCGCGTGGCCATCTCCACCTCCCGGACAGAGTCAAGAGCGTCCTCGACAATTCTACCCGCGCGGCTGTTAGTCGGTGCCGGGCAGGCCCGCTGCGCGGGCGGGGGCAAAGGCGGGCCGGATCTCGCGCTTTTTTCAAGGTCCGGCAACTTCTCCTGCCCTGCTTGTGACGCCCGTCCTTGACAAACTCCCATTCCACAAAGATAATCGCACCACACTGTAATTAGCTCATTGACATCAAACTCCCGTCTAACTCCTTTCCCCACAAGATTTTGCCTCCAACTCCTTGGCGCTCAAGATTTTGCACATTGGGCGATGGGCAACGTCTTTGTTTCCAAGATTTTGACCCACGAAGGGGGAGGGGGGAGGGGTACCCCGTTATCATCTGGTAAATGGGCTCGTGCGAGACGTGGGTTCACGGCGAAAAATTGGAAAACCAAGCGAAACGGTGTGAGAAAATCCCGCACTATCAGTGCAAGTGCCCGGCGAACTTTCCGCCATAGCCCACCCTGTTGGAGGAGATGCAATGAGAAGCAGAAGCCTGCAGGCAGTCCTGTTGCTGTCGATCATGGAGTTGCTCTTTCTCGGGTTGAATGCGCACGCCCAGAACAGTTGTACGTATACATTCCAGACCAGCAAGAAAGGGAAGTCGTTCGCGTTCTGTGTCAGCAGCACCGGGAACATCGTGGAGATGACCGCGAATGGCGTGAAGCACCTCTCCACCTCCGGCGTTTCCGGGTACACGGTAGAGATCCAGTCGGACTTTGGTGGGGGCTGCGGTTTCGACTATGGCTTTATGGGCAATGGTGGCTGGGACGGGCCGCCGAGCGTCACGCAACCAAACGGGGCGGGCACACTACCCATCGTCGTGGTCTATGAAATGGAGCCCTATCGTCTGACCGAGACGATTACTCAAAACGCGGCCCAGGATCTCGTCCAGGTGAAGATGGCAGTGTCGAACTCGGTGGGCCGAGGCGTTAATCCGGCGTATGTGACCATCACCCGTGTGGCGGACTTCGACGCCAATAACAGCGTCAATAACTGGCTCGATCATTCTCTCATCCGGTCCTGGGCCTACAATCAGGACGGCGTGAGCGCCCTGCTCTATCCGTCCAACTACGTAGCCGCGAGCTCCGCCGGGGCGGGCGTTGTGGCCAACCCGAAGGCTGGATTTAATTTCTGCTCGATCCCGGACGCTGCCACACCGTACTCGGGCGATGGGGCAGTCTATGCAAACACGTTTTTTGTCGTGCAACCGCAAGCCACAAAGTCGGTCACCTTCGCCTACCAGATCTTCTGAAAGGGCTCGACAGGGGTGCCCAGAAAGATTGCAAATGTCGTCCCGAGGAGCGCGGCTTAAGTGCTGGAGCATTTCATCCAGCCTCCGGGCGAAAAGTTTGAAGCGCTTGGCGCGTCCGCGAACGCTTCAGCGGGGCACTATGGCTCGCTTCGTGCCCTCTGCTGGAGATATCGGAATTGGGAAGAGAAAGACGACATCCGCTGGTAGCAGAAAAAGGCCCCGCCTTGCGGCGGGGCTTACGCGGGCAAGGTGCCCGCACCACACGATTCAAGCTAACCGCTAGCAGCGAGTAGCTGGTTTAGTACATGTCGCCCATGCCGCCGCCACCGTGCCCGCCGGGCATCGGAGCTTCCTTCTTTTCAGGAATCTCCGCGACCAGGGCTTCGGTGGTGAGCATCAGCGAGGCGATGGAGCCGGCGTTCTGCAGGGCGGTGCGCACGACCTTGGTGGGGTCGAGCACGCCGGCCTTGACCAGATCCTCGTACTCGCCGGACTGGGCGTTGAAGCCGAAGTTGGCTTCTTTTGCGTCGCCGACTTTGCCCAGAACGACCGCGCCTTCTTCGCCGGCGTTCTCGGCGATCTGGCGCAGGGGCTCGGTGATGGCGCGCTTCACGATGTTGACACCGATCTGCTCGTCACCTTCGAGCTTCAGCTTGTCGAGCGCCGCGACACAGCGGGCCAGGGCCACGCCTCCGCCGGGGACAATGCCTTCCTCGACGGCTGCACGGGTGGCGTGCATCGCGTCTTCGACGCGTGCTTTCTTCTCTTTCATTTCGGTTTCGGTGGCGGCGCCGACTTTGATCACGGCCACGCCTCCGACCAGCTTCGCCAGCCGCTCCTGCAACTTCTCGCGGTCGTAGTCGCTGGTGGTCTTGTCGATCTGGCTGCGAATCTCTTTCACGCGGCCTTCGATCTCGTTGTGCTTGCCCTTGCCTTCGACCACAGTCGTGTTGTCCTTGTCGACGGTGATCTTCTTGGCCTGGCCGAGGTCCGACATCTGCACGTTCTCGAGCTTGATGCCGAGATCTTCGGTGATGGCCTTGCCGCCGGTGAGGATGGCAATGTCCTGCAACATGGCTTTGCGGCGATCGCCGAAGCCGGGTGCCTTGACGGCGCAGACTTGCAGCGTGCCACGCAGCTTGTTGACGACGAGGGTGGCGAGCGCTTCACCTTCCACGTCCTCGGCGATGATGAGCAGAGGCTTGCTGCTCTTGGCGATCTGCTCGAGCAGCGGAAGCAGGTCCTTCATCGAGCTGATTTTCTTCTCGTGGATGAGAATGTAGGCATTTTCCTGGATCGCTTCCATCCGCTCGGGGTCGGTAACGAAGTACGGAGAGAGGTAGCCGCGGTCGAACTGCATGCCTTCGACCACGTCGAGCTGAGTCTCCAGCGTCTTCGACTCTTCGACGGTGATAACGCCGTCCTTGCCGACCTTCTTCATGGCTTCGGCGATGATCTTGCCGATGGTTTCGTCGTTGTTGGCGGAGATGGTGCCGACCTGGGCGATCATTTCGCCGGTGACGGGCTTGGAATACTTGTCCAGCTCGCCCTTGGCGCGATTGCCTTCCTTGTCGACGGTGCCGTTAATGACCTGCACGGCCTTCTCGATGCCACGCTTCATGGCCATCGGATTAGCGCCGGCGGCAACGGTCTTGACGCCTTCGCGATAGATGGCCTGGGCGAGAACGGTGGCGGTGGTGGTGCCGTCGCCGGCGACGTCGGAAGTCTTGGAAGCGACTTCGCGAACCATCTGAGCGCCCATGTTCTCGAGGCCGTCTTTCAATTCGATTTCCTTGGCTACGGTGACGCCGTCCTTGGTGATGGTCGGCGAGCCGAATTTCTTTTCGATGACGACGTTGCGGCCCTTGGGGCCGAGAGTGACTTTCACAGCATCAGCCAAGAGGTTGACGCCGCGGAGAATAGCCTGGCGGGACTCTTCTCCGTGAACAATCTGCTTTGCCATTTTCGTTGCTCCTAAAGATTTGTTTTGGTGCAGACGGTGTCTGCGGAATTCCAAGGCTGCTAGCTACTAGCTACTGGCTTCTAGCAAACCCTTTCCGAGCTGAGCTCGGCTAGTGCTTGTGTACCGATCCGCGAGAGGTCCAAGGCTGCAGGTCCCTCGCCTCGCTCGGGATGACAAGCAAGAAACGTTATTTGCGCGAGCCGGCGGTTTCCTTTTTGGCGGCGCCGGTGATGATACCCAGCACTTCTTCTTCGCGCATGATGACGAAATCTTCGCCATCCAGCTTGATCTCGGTGCCAGAGTACTTGCCGAAGAGAATGCGATCGCCTTCTTTCACGTCGAGGGGGCGAACTTTGCCCTCTTCATTGATCTTGCCTTTGCCGGCGGAGATGACTTCGCCCTCCTGAGGCTTGTCCTTGGCGCTGTCGGGGATGATGATCCCGCCACGGGTGGTCTCGGCTTCTTCCACGCGACGGACCAGGATGCGGTCATGCAGCGGGGTGAACTTCGTAGCCATGCTTGCGACTCCTTTCAATTGGTCAGGTTCTAGAGTGGGTTGAATGCTTGGTCCAATTTGGGAAACGGGCCTGTTAGCACTTAAGCCTGTCGAGTGCTAATTGTAGGGATGTGAGTCTGGAGTTGTCAAGAGGGGAGGAGTAGCCTCGAAAAAAGAACAAGTCATATGCCATTGATAATAGGACTCTTATAGGGAGCCATCGGAATGTCCATGGAGCCGGGAAAAATCCGCCCACAGGGGCAGGTTCACGACCGACTGGGGAAGGCGCGACGTACTGGTCGGTGACCGCGCCCATGTACTTCGTCATGTGGTTCTCTTGATTGTACGTGTAGGTCACCGTGGCAAAGCTGGTCATGTTGCCGGCAGCATCGTAGCCGACCGCGTGATTCTTGCATGTTGGTTGTGCGGACGGTCTCTATTCCCGTGTCTCGAAAACCGCGAGACACGGGGCACCCGCACTTGGGTGATGCCGACGAAGAGTGACATCGAGATCTATGCTAGCCCCGGAGACCTGCGCCACCCGCCGGCTGTCGGCGATAGCAACTGCACGTACCGAAATGAAGGTCACCGGCGCCGAAGTAACGAAGGAGATTCTGCCGCACGGCCACAGAATAGCGTCGCGCGTAAGGGGAGGCAGTGACGCCGGACACCGTCTGACGGGTGATGAAAGAATCAGTTGGAGACGCCATCGCCGCGGACGGGCCACTTCTCGCGAGAAGGTGATTGGATAAGAGCGAAGGCTCGATACGAACCGGGGTAGTCTTGGTTTGAGGACTAAGGCTTCTCGGAAAGGAAGGAGCCTTCGCATGATGATTATAGGAT
>Ga0335076_10001626_pt1 | contig 21852 bp, 19 predicted proteins | sample Lox_Sample_25_FD_206717 | JGI IMG/M metagenome (GOLD analysis project Ga0335076, IMG submission 206717) | Soil microbial communities from Loxahatchee National Wildlife Refuge, Florida, United States - Lox_Sample_2.5 | ecosystem: Environmental > Terrestrial > Soil > Wetlands | place: USA... | reverse complement strand
TACCAGTCGGCGGTCATCATCATCACCCACGACCTCGGCGTGGTCGCCGAACTGTCCGACGACATCCTGGTCATGTACGCGGGCCGGATGGCCGAGTACGGCAGCGCCGAGGACATCTTCGACGACCCCGGCCACCCGTACACCTGGGGCCTGCTCGCGTCCATGCCCCGGATCGACCAGGCGCGGCTGGACCGGCTGATCCCGATCAAGGGCACCCCGCCGAGCCTGATCAACGTCCCTCCGGGCTGCGCGTTCCACCCGCGGTGCCGGTACGCCGGATTCACCGACGGGCGCAGCCAGGCCGACGTGCCAGCGCCCCGTCAGGTGAGCCCTGGGCACCTGGTGGCCTGTCACCTGACCGGGGATCAGCGCCGGAACTTCCGGACCGAGCTGGTTCTCGAGGAAACTGAAGCGTCGGCCGCCCGGATGACCCAGGGGGAACAGTGAGCACCGCCGGGACGGCCGGTGGCACCGGCGGCGCGCTGCTCGAGGTCACCGGGTTGACCAAGCACTTCCCGGTGACTAGGGGCATCATCATCCGGCAAAAGGTCGGCGCGGTGCAGGCGGTGGACGACGTCAGCTTCTCGGTGGCCGCCGGGCAGACGCTCGGCGTGGTCGGCGAGTCCGGCTGTGGCAAGACCACCACCGGACGGCTGCTGACCCGGCTGCTCGAGCCGACCGGCGGGCAGATCATGTTCGACGGCCGGGACATCAGCCACCTGTCGACGGGCCAGATGCGGCCGCTGCGCCGTGACGTCCAGATGATTTTCCAGGACCCGTATTCGTCGCTGAACCCGCGGCACACGGTCGGCTCGATCGTCGGGGCCCCGCTGCGGCTGCAGAAGGTCAGCACGCCGAACGGGACGAAGGCCGCGGTCCAGGAACTGCTCCAGCTGGTCGGGCTGAGCCCGGAGCACTACAACCGGTACCCGCACGAGTTCTCCGGCGGGCAGCGGCAGCGGATCGGCATCGCCCGTACTCTCGCGCTGCGGCCCAAGCTGATCGTGGCGGACGAGCCGGTGTCCGCGCTGGACGTGTCGATCCAGGCCCAGATCATCAACCTGCTCGAGGACCTGCAGGGCGAGCTGGGCCTGACCTACGTGGTGATCGCGCACGACCTGTCCGTGGTCCGGCACATCAGCGACCACGTCGCGGTCATGTACCTGGGCAAGATCGTTGAGCTGGCCACCCGGGACGAGCTGTATGCCCGGCCCCGGCACCCGTACACGGTGGCGCTCATGTCGGCCGTGCCGGTGCCGGCCCCGGTGCGCGGCGAGGAAGGCCGCGAGCGGCGGCAGCGGATCCGGCTGGCCGGCGACGTGCCCAGCCCGCTCAACCCGCCGCCCGCCTGCCGGTTCCACACCCGGTGCTGGAAGGCGCAGGAAATCTGCCGCACCACCGAGCCGCCACTGGCCGAGCTCGACCCCGGGCACCAGGTCGCCTGTCACTTCCCGGAGAACAGTTCCCCGGAAGGCACGGCGGCCGCCGAGCGTAGCCCGACGGCCGCGGCGAACTCAGCTGACCCGGAGTAGATCCTCAGCTTTCACCGCGCAATGCACTCCCCGGCGTATGCGACGATGGAGAAAGGAACGCTGCCGAGGGGAGCGGCCATGTCGACCTACAACTCCATCTCCTGGCTTCCACTGGCCGGCGGGCTGACCATACTCGGGCTCATCCTCAGCTGGGTGGCCTGGCGCCGCCGCGGTTTCGCGGCGGGCCTGCGTGGCGTGGCCTGGTCGCTACTCCCGCTGGCCGCCTACCTGACCGGCGCGATCAAGATGCTGTGGCAGATGGGCGCGGCCATCGGCGACTTCGCCTCGTCGTTCGTGTTCTCACCGCGGGTCTGGGCGGGCGTCATCGTGGCCGGTGCCGCGGGCGTGCTGTTCGCCGTGTCCGGCGGGCTGCGCCGGGCCCGCCGCAGCCGGTCCGGTGGCGGATCCGAGCAGAAGCAGCAGCCCAGCCTGCCCGGGCAGCCCAGCCAGCCGACCAAGGCGCTCAAGCCGGCCAGCAAGCCGCCCAGCAAGAAGAGCGCGGCCGCCGACGACGACGGCCTGGGCGACGCCGCCGAGGTGCTGCGCCGGATGGGCATCCGCTGACCGGCGTCAGGCCAGGTCCAGCAGTGACGGCTCCTGGTCCGGCTCTTCTTCTCCGCCCGCCGCCCGGCTAGCCGGCACCAGTACCGCGCCCGGCTCCGGCAGCTCCGGGGGAGTGCCGCCGAACGCCGGGCAGATCGGCTTGTGCGCGCACCAGTCACAGAGCCGGCCCGGCCGGGGCCGCCAGTCCCGCGCCGCCCGGGCCCGCTCGATGGCCTGCCAGACCGCCTCCACCTTGCGCTCGGTGGCGCGCAGGTCCGCCTCGTCCGGCTCGTACCGCACGATCTCGCCGTTGCCCAGGTAGATGAGCTGGAGCAGCCGGGGCAGCGTGCCCTGCGCGCGCCAGAGCACCAGCGCGTAAAACTTCATCTGGAACAACGCCCGTGCCTCGAACTCGGCTGGCGGGGCGGTCCCGGTCTTGTAGTCGACAATGCGGATCTCGCCGCCCGGCGCGATATCAAGCCGGTCGATGTACCCGCGCAGCCGAAGCCCGGACGCCAGGTCGGCCTGCACGGACAGCTCGCGGTGGGCCGGCTCGAGCCGCCGGGGGTCCTCCAGCGTGAAGTACCGGTCCAGCATGGCCGCCGCCCCGGCCAGCCAGGCGGCCCGGTCCTCGTCCGCGGCGAACAGGCCGGCCAGCGCGGGCTCGGCGGCCAGCAGCCGGTCCCACTCCGGGCCGAGCAGCGACCGGGCCGCTTCCGGGGTGCGGCCGGCCGCCGGCTCGTCGAACAGATGCTCCAGGACGGCGTGCACCAGCGTGCCGCGGGCCGCCGCCGGGCTGGGCGGCTCGGGCAGCCGGTCGATCACCCGGAACCGGTACAGCAGCGGGCAGGTGAGGAAGTCACCGGCCCGGGACGGGGACAGCGAGTGGGCGTACTCAGCGCCGTCGTCAGCCATGTCTGGAGGCTAGGGCAAACGTCTGACAGTTGCGCGCCCGGCGCGCCGGGCGCGCAAACCGGCGCCAGCCAGCGCGTAGCATCAACCTGTGGCAGGTACACCGTCGGATAGGCCACCGCCCCCGGGGCCCAGTCCTGGCGTGCGGATCGCACGGCCGTTCGGCATCCCGGTGTACGTTTCGCCGTACTGGTTCCTGATCGCCGCGGTGTTCGTGCTGCTCTACGCGAACAGCGCCGCGCTGGCCGGGTCCAGCGGGGTGCGCTACGTGGTGGCCACGGCGTTCGTGGTGCTGCTGTGGGTGTCCGTGCTGGTGCACGAGCTGAGCCACTCACTGGTCGCCCGGGGCTTCCGGCTGCCGGTCCGCCGCATCACGCTCTACCCGCTGGGCGGCTACTCTGAGATCGAGCAGGAGCCGCCCACCCCGGGCAAGGAGTTCCTGGTCTCGGCGGCCGGCCCAGTGCTCTCGCTGGCCCTGGCGGGGGCCGGCTACGTGCTCATCGAAGCGGTCCACCCGCACGGCCTGACCGGCCTGCTGATCTACCAGCTGGTCTGGGCCAACCTGCTGGTCGGCATCTTCAACCTGCTGCCCGGGCTGCCGCTGGACGGTGGCCGGATGCTCCGCGCCGGGGTGTGGAAGCTGACCGGCAAGCCGGCCGCGGCGACCGTCGCCGCCGCCTGGTCGGGCCGCCTGCTCGCGGTCGCCGTCCTGGTCGTGCCGCCCACCCTGCTGGCGCTGGACGGCTACCAGGTGCAGATCTTCGATGTGGTCTGGTTCGGGCTCATCGCCGCGTTCATGTGGACCGGGGCGACCCAGTCGCTGCGCGCCACCCGGGTCCGGCAGCGGCTGCCCGCGCTGCAGGCCCGGGCACTGGCCCGGCGGGCCATCCCGATCCCGGCCACGCTGCCGCTGGCCGAGGCGATCCGCCGGGCCGACGCGGCCGGGGCCCGCGCCGTGGTCATCGTCGACCACGACGACAAGCCGATCGCGATCGTGAACGAGAGCGCGGTGATGGCCACCCCGCCGCAGCGCCGGCCGTGGATCGACGCGGGCTCGCTGGCCCGGACCATCGACCCGGGCATGATCCTGCCCGCCGACCTGTCCGGGATGGCCCTGCTCGACGCCGTCCGCCGCTCCCCGGCCACCGAGTACCTGCTGGTCGAGCCGTCCGGGCAGGTCTACGGCGTGCTGGCCTCGAGCGACCTGGACCACGCGTTCGCCGGCGTGTAACGTGCGCGCCGCGGCACCGCTACCCTGGCGGGCGTGATCCGTCAGCGCACTGGCCCGTTCGCCCCGGGAGACCAGGTTCAGCTCACCGACCCCAAGGGCCGCAAGCACCTGCTCGTGCTGCAGCCGGGCCGGGTCTTCCACACGCACCGCGGCGGGGTGGCGCACGACGAGCTGATCGGCGCCCCGGAGGGCAGCGTGGTGAAGTCCTCGGGCGGCACCGAGTACGTGGCGCTGCGGCCGCTGCTGGCCGATTTCACGCTGTCCATGTCACGCGGCGCGGCGGTGGTCTACCCCAAGGATGCGGCCCAGATCGTGGCCCAGGCGGACATCTTCCCCGGCGCCCGGGTGCTGGAGGCGGGCGCCGGCTCCGGGGCGCTGTCCTGCTGGCTGCTCCGTGCCATCGGCCCGGACGGGCAGCTGGTCTCCTACGAGCGCCGGGCCGACTTCGCCGAGATCGCCCGGGACAATGTGACCCGCTTCTTCGGCGGCCCGCATCCGGCCTGGCAGCTCCGGGTGGGCGACCTGGCCGGGCTGTTCCCGCTGCCCAGCGAGGCCGGATCCGAAACTGGTGGCCAGCCGGATGGTGCGGCTGGTCCGCAACCGGATAGTTTCGACCGGATGGTACTGGACATGCTGGCGCCATGGGAGTTCGCTCCGCTGGCCGCGGCCGCGCTGATCCCCGGCGGCGTGCTGTGCTGCTACGTGGCCACGACCACCCAGCTGTCCCGGACCGTGGAATCGATCAGGGAAGTGGGCAGCTTCGACGAGCCGTCCGCCTGGGAGTCATCCGTCCGGGGCTGGCACGTTGACGGGCTGGCGGTGCGGCCCGAGCACCGCATGGTGGGCCACACCGGGTTCCTCATCACGGCCCGTCGGCTGGCCTGGGGCGTGGCTGCCCCACCGCGACGCCGGCGGCCCGCCAAGGCTTCCCGGGGAGAGGCTGATCAGTGAGAATGTCAGCGGCAGGCGACACGAGGTTACGGCAGCGCCTCGGATAGGTAGGGTCTAAGTGAAGTCTGCTTCCGGAAGGGGGTGGGGGCGTGGCCAGTCGTGACGAAGGATCGCGCACCGCGCGGCACGACGACCAGGTTCAGGGCCTCACCACGCAGATCTCCTTCCTCGAGGAGGAGGTGGCGGTGCTGCGCCGCCGGCTCGCCGACGCGCCCAGGCACGTCCGGCTGCTCGAGGAGCGGCTGCGTGAGACCGAGGCCAGCCTGAGCGCCGTGACCAGCCAGAACGAGCGACTGGCGGACACCCTCCGGGAGGCCCGCGATCAGATCGTGGCGCTCAAGGAGGAAGTGGACCGGCTGGCTCAGCCGCCGTCCGGGTTCGGTGTCTTCCTGGAGGCCTGCGAGGACGGCACGGCCGACGTGTTCACCGGCGGCCGGAAGATGCGGGTCAGCGTCAGCCCCGCGGTCGAGCTGGACACCCTGCGGCCCGGCCAGGAAGTGGTGCTGAACGAGGCGCTCAACGTGGTGGTGGCCCAGGGCTACGAGACGGTCGGCGAAGTCGTCATGCTCAAGGAGCTGCTCGAGGACGGCGACCGGGCGCTGGTCATCTCGCACGCCGACGAGGAGCGCGTGGTCCGGCTGGCCGAGCCGCTGCGCGACTCCGTGCTGCGCGGCGGCGACTCGCTGCTGCTCGAGCCGCGCTCCGGCTACGTGTACGAGCGCATCCCCAAGGCTGAGGTGGAAGAGCTCATCCTGGAGGAAGTGCCGGACATCACCTACTCCGACATCGGCGGGCTGAGCCCGCAGATCGTCCAGATCCGGGACGCGGTCGAGCTGCCCTACCTGCACGCCGACCTGTTCCGCGAGCACCAGCTGCGGCCGCCCAAGGGCGTGCTGCTCTACGGCCCGCCCGGCTGCGGCAAGACGCTGATCGCCAAGGCGGTGGCCAACTCGCTGGCCAAGCAGGTGGCGGCGCGCAGCGGGCAGGCCAGCGACGCGGATGGCCAGGCCAAGGAAGGCAAGAGCTACTTCCTCAACATCAAGGGCCCGGAGCTGCTGAACAAGTACGTCGGCGAGACCGAGCGGCACATCCGGCTGGTGTTCCAGCGGGCCCGGGAAAAGGCCAGCGAGGGCATGCCGGTCATCGTGTTCTTCGACGAGATGGACTCGATCTTCCGCACCCGCGGCTCGGGCGTGTCCAGTGACGTGGAGAACACGATCGTGCCGCAGCTGCTGTCGGAGATCGACGGCGTGGAGGGGCTGGAGAACGTCATCGTGATCGGCGCCTCCAACCGGGAGGACATGATCGACCCGGCCATCCTGCGGCCCGGCCGGCTGGACGTGAAGATCAAGATCGAGCGGCCGGACGCCGAGGCGGCCAGGGACATCTTCTCCAAGTACGTGCTGACCGAGCTGCCGCTGCACCCGGACGACCTGGCCGAGCACGGTTCCTCGCGCGAGGCGACGGTGGACGAGATGATCCAGCGCGTGGTGGAGCGGATGTACAGCGAGACCGAGGAGAACCGGTTCCTGGAGGTCACCTACGCCAACGGCGACAAGGAGGTCCTGTACTTCAAGGACTTCAACTCCGGGGCGATGATCGAGAACATCGTGGCCCGGGCCAAGAAGATGGCCATCAAGGAGTTCCTGGAGACCGGGCAGAAGGGCATCCGCATCGCGCACCTGATGACGGCGTGCGTGGACGAGTTCAGCGAGAACGAGGACCTGCCGAACACCACGAACCCCGATGACTGGGCGCGGATCTCCGGCAAGAAGGGCGAGCGGATCGTGTACATCAGGACCCTGGTCTCCGGCAAGCAGGGCACGGAAGCCGGGCGCTCGATCGACACTGTCGCCAACACCGGGCAGTACCTGTAGATCGTGTCCGCAGGAGTCGCTCGTCCCGTCGCTGGCTGGCCGGCACTAGGCTCGTCGTCATGAGTGTGCGCCGGGTAATGGGGACAGAGACCGAATACGGCATCTCCGTCCCCGGCCAGCCAGGGGCGAACGCCATGGTCACGTCGTCGCAGGTGGTCAACGCCTACCAGGCGGCCACCTCGGCGCGGACCCGGCGGGCGCGGTGGGATTTCGAGGAAGAGAACCCACTGCGCGACGCCCGCGGCTTCGACCTGGCCCGGGAGTCCGCGGACGCGACCCAGCTGACCGACGAGGATCTCGGCCTGGCCAACGTGATCCTGACCAACGGGGCGCGGCTGTACGTGGACCACGCGCACCCGGAGTACTCGGCCCCGGAGACCACCAACCCGCTGGACGCGGTGATCTGGGACAAGGCGGGCGAGCGGGTGATGGCTGAGGCCGCCGCCCGGGCCGCCACCGTGCCGGGCAGCGCGCCGATCCAGCTGTACAAGAACAACACCGACAACAAGGGCGCGTCCTACGGCTGCCACGAGAATTACCTGATGCGCCGGGCCACGCCGTTCGCCGACATCGTCCGCCACCTCACCCCGTTCTTCGTGTCCCGGCAGGTGGTCTGCGGCGCGGGCCGGGTCGGCCTGGGCGCGGACGGCCGGGATGACGGGTTCCAGATCAGCCAGCGGGCCGACTTCTTCGAGGTCGAGGTGGGCCTGGAGACCACGCTGAAGCGGCCCATCATCAACACCAGGGACGAGCCGCACGCCGACCCGGAGAAGTACCGCCGGCTGCACGTCATCATCGGCGACGCCAACATGAGCGAGATCAGCACGTATCTCAAGCTCGGCACCACGGCGCTGGTCCTGGCCATGATCGAGGACCGGTTCCTCGGCGGCGACCTGTCGGTCGAGTCCCCGGTGGCCGAGCTGCGCACGGTCTCCCATGACCCGTCCTGCCGGCATCAGATCACGCTGCGTGACGGCCGGAAGATGACCGCGGTCCAGCTCCAGATGGAGTACCTGGAGCTGGCCCGGAAGTACACCGAGGACCGGTTCGGCTCGGACGTGGACGAGATGACTGCCGACGTGCTGGACCGCTGGGAATCGGTGCTCACCCGGCTGGCCGAGGATCCGATGCAGCTGTCCCGTGAGCTGGACTGGGTGGCCAAGCTGGAGCTGCTCGAGGGCTACCGGACCAGGGACGGGCTGAGCTGGGGGCATCCCCGGCTGCAGCTGGTCGACCTGCAGTACTCCGACGTCCGCCCGGACCGGGGCCTGTACAACCGGCTGGCCGCGCGGGGCCGGATGACCCGGCTGGTGGACGAGACGGCGGTGACCGAGGCGATCGAGACCCCGCCAGAGGACACCCGGGCCTACTTCCGCGGCCGCTGCCTGCAGCAGTACCCGGAATCGGTGGCCGCGGCGTCCTGGGACTCGGTGATCTTCGATATCCCGGGCCGGGAATCGCTGCAGCGGGTGCCCACGCTGGAACCGCTGCGCGGCACCAAAGCCCACGTCGGCGACCTGCTGGACCGGTGCCGGACCGCGGCTGAGCTGGTCGCGGCGCTGACCGGCCAGGGCTGACCAGGGCAGCCGATACCCGATTTAAGGGTTGGACCGGGCATCGGCAGGCGAGGATACGGTTAAGCCGAGGACGACGCTGGATCACGGAGGTTTCTGGCATGGCGACAAAGGACACCGGTGGCCAACGGCAGGCTTCCAGGCGGACCGAGGAAACCGAGGAGACCGAGGCGCAGGCGACGGGTGACGTCAAGGAGCGCCAGGAGAAGCTGGCCGACGATGTGGACGCCATCCTCGACGAGATCGACGAGGTGCTCGAGGAGAACGCCGAGGAGTTCGTCCGGTCCTACGTGCAGAAGGGCGGCCAGTGACGGCTGCCGCCCGGTTCGCCACAAGCTGACACGCCTCGCCCGCGCTAGCGGCGCGGGCGGTACCGGGCGGCAGTAAGGTCAGGGCAAAGGGCGGCAGTGGGCTAACCGGAAGGACGCGGCGTGGGCGGGAGTTTCTTCGGCGAGAAGTTCACTTCGATGTGCCTGAACGCGGGCACCTCGTCCTTCGCGGACCTGGTCGCCTCCTGCGCCCCTGACTTGCTCCCTGGGGCGGCCAGGCCGGCTGTGGACGTGGCCGCCGGTGCCCAGCTGCCGCATGGCACGACCATCATCGCGGTCCGGTTCGCCGACGGCGTGGTGATGGCCGGTGACCGGCGGGCCACCGCGGGCAACATGATCGCCCAGCACGACATCGAGAAGGTGTTCCGCAGCGACGATTTCTCCTGCGTCGGCATCGCCGGGGTGGCCGGGATCGGGCTGGAGCTGGTCCGGCTGTTCCAGCTGGAACTGGAGCACTACGAGAAGCTCGAGGGGCGCACGCTGTCCCTGGAGGGCAAGGCGAACCGGCTGTCCGCGTTCGTCCGCGGCAACCTGAGCGCGGCCATGCAGGGCCTGATGGTCGTCCCGCTGTTCGCCGGTTTCGACGAGGACGCCGGCCAGGGCCGGATCTTCAGCTACGACGCGACCGGGGGCCGGTACGAGGAGCGCCCGTTCCATGCGGTCGGGTCTGGCTCGGTGTTCGCCCGCGGCGCGCTGAAGAAGCTCTACACCGACGGCCTGAGCATGGACGACGCCGTGCTGGTGTGCATGCAGGCGCTGTACGACGCGGCCGACGACGACTCCGCGACCGGCGGCCCGGACCTGGCCCGGCAGATCTACCCGGTGGTCGCGGTGATCACCGCCGACGGGTTCCGGCAGCTGACCGAGGCGGAAGCCGGGGAGTTCGCCCAGGCCGTGGTGCAGGAGCGGATGAGCTCCCCGGGTGGCCCAGTCGCGCCGCTGCGCCCGCCCGCGTAACCGTCCCAGCCCAGCACACGAGTAGGGGTAACGCCCGGTGACTATGCCGTTCTACGTGTCGCCCGAACAGGCGATGAAGGACAAGGCGGACTACGCGCGCAAGGGCATCGCGCGCGGGCGCAGCGGGGTGGTGATCCAGTACGACGCGGGCATCCTGTTCGTCGCGCCGAACCCGTCCGGGGCCCTGCACAAGATCAGCGAAATCTACGACCGGATCGCGTTCGCCGCGGTAGGCCGGTACAACGAGTTCGAGAACCTGCGCAAGGCGGGCGTCCGCTACGCGGACATGACCGGCTACCAGTACGACCGGAGCGACGTGACCGCCCGCGGCCTGGCCAACTGGTACGCCCAGGTGCTCGGTTCCATCTTCACCGAGAGCAACAAGCCGTTCGAGGTGGAACTGGTGGTGGCCGAGGTGGGCGAGTCGCCCGCGGCGGACCAGATCTACCGGATCACGTTCGACGGCTCGGTGGCCGAGGAGCACGGCTACGTGGCCATGGGCGGCCAGGCCGACCGGGTCGCGGCCGTGCTCAAGGACCACTACGCCGACGGGCTGTCCCTGGTCCAGGCGCTGGGCGCGGCCATCGCCGGGCTGAGCGGGAACGGGGAGGAACTGTCCGCCAGCGGGCTGGAGGTCGGCATCCTGGCCCGGGACCGGGTGCACCGCACGTTCCGCCGGCTGACCGGCTCCCGGCTGGAGCTGCTGCTGACCGAGGCCAAGGAGACCGAGGCCAAGGGGACCGAGGCCAGGGGGCAGGGCTAGCTGGCCGCTGGGCACGGCATCCGCTGTAATGTCGGGGATGTTACGCAACACCCTGGAGGACGAGTGACAGCGGCGGACCTGGCAGCTACCACAGGCATCGAGGTGCCCACCGGGCTGCTGATCGGCGGGGAGTGGACCAAGGGCGGCGCCGGTGTGATCGGCGTCACCGACCCGGCCACCGAAGAGATCATCGCGGAAGTCGCCGACGCCACGGCGGAGGACTCGCTGGAGGCGGTGGCCGCGGCGCAGGCCGCGCTGCCCGGCTGGGCGGCCACCCCGCCCCGGCAGCGGGCCGAATGCCTGCGCCGGGCCTGGGCCCTGATGACCGAGCGGTCCGAGGCGATAGCCCGGCTGATGGTGCTGGAGAACGGCAAGGCGCTGCCGGACGCCCGGGCCGAGGCGGTCTACTCGGCCGAGTTCTTCCGCTGGTACGCCGAGGAGGCGGTCCGGCTGGAGGGCTCGCTGGTCACCGCGCCCGCTGGCGGCTACCGGATCATGGTGCAGCACCAGCCGGTCGGGGTCAGCGTGCTGATCACGCCGTGGAACTTCCCGGCCGCGATGGCCACCCGCAAGATCGGCCCGGCGCTGGCCGCGGGCTGCACCGTGGTGCTCAAGCCGGCCAAGGAGACCCCGCTCACCGCGCTCGCGGTGGCCGGCATCCTGCGCGAGGCGGGCGTGCCGGACGGCGTGGTCAACGTGGTGACGACGTCCTCGGCCAGCCGGTTCAGCCAGGCCGTGCTGGCCGACCCGCGGGTGCGCAAGCTGTCCTTCACCGGGTCCACCGAGGTCGGCCGGGTGCTGCTGAAGATGGCCGCCGACCAGGTGATCAACTGCTCCATGGAGCTGGGCGGCAATGCGCCGTTCCTGATCTTCGAGGACGCCGACATCAAGGCCGCGCTGGACGGCGCGTTCCTGGCCAAGATGCGCAACGGCGGCGAGGCGTGCACCGCGGCCAACCGGTTCTACGTGCACGAGGCGGTGGCCGACGAGTTCACCGCGGCGTTCGCGGCCCGGCTCGGCGCGCTCAAGGTGGGCCCGGGGCTGGAGCAGGGCACCGAACTTGGCCCGCTGGTCAACGAGGACACCCGGTCCAAGGTGGCCAGCCTGGTGGACGAGGCGGCGTCGGCGGGCGGCCGGGTGCTCACCGGCGGCGCGGTCCCGGACCGGCGTGGCTTCTTCTACGCCCCGACCGTGCTGGACAACGTCCCGCCCGGGGCCGGCATCCTGAACGAGGAGATCTTCGGGCCGGTGGCGCCGATCGTCCGGTTCAGCTCGGACGAGGAGGCCATCCGCTGGGCCAACGACACCGAGTACGGCCTGGTCTCCTACGTCTACACCCGTGACCTGCGCCGTGCGCTGCGGGTATCCGAAGCGCTGGAGGCCGGCATGGTCGGCATCAACCGCGGCGTGGTGTCCGACCCGGCGGCGCCGTTCGGCGGGGTCAAGCAGTCTGGGATCGGCCGTGAGGGGGGCCATGACGGGATGCTGGAGTTCACCGAGTCCAAGTACATCGCCGTCGATTGGTAGGCCGACACGGCCCCCCTGCTGGCGCTCCCTGGTCCTGGCGTCACATAGGGTCTGGTGAGCGACCATGGACAGACGAATCTTCGGCCTGGAAAACGAATACGGGGTCACCTGCACCTTTCGCGGCAGCAGGCGGCTGTCACCGGACGAGGTAGCCAGGTACCTCTTCCGCCGCGTGGTGTCGTGGGGCAGGAGCAGCAATGTCTTCCTGCGCAACGGCGCCCGGCTGTACCTCGATGTCGGCAGCCATCCTGAGTACGCCACCCCGGAGTGCGACAACATCCTCGACCTGGTGGTGCACGACAAGGCGGGCGAGCGGATCCTGGAAGGCCTGCTGGTGGACGCGGACCGCAGGCTCCGCGAGGAGGGCATCGCCGGGGACATCTACCTGTTCAAGAACAACACCGACTCGGCGGGCAACTCCTACGGTTGCCACGAGAACTACCTGGTCGGCCGGCACGGCGAGTTCGGCCGGCTGGCCGACATCCTGATCCCGTTCCTGGTCACCCGGCAGGTGATCTGCGGCGCGGGCAAGGTGCTGCAGACCCCGCGCGGCGCGGTGTACTGCGTCAGCCAGCGGGCCGAGCACATCTGGGAGGGGGTGTCCTCGGCCACCACCCGGTCCCGGCCGATCATCAACACCCGGGACGAGCCGCACGCCGATGCGGAGCGGTTCCGCCGGCTGCACGTGATCGTCGGCGACTCGAACATGAGCGAGACGACCATGCTGCTCAAGGTGGGCGCGACCGACCTGGTGCTGCGCATGGTCGAGGCGGGCACGGTCATGCGCGACCTGACCCTGGAGAACCCGATCCGGGCCATCCGGGACGTCAGCCACGACATGACCGGCCGCCGCCGGGTCCGGCTGGCCAACGGCCGGGAGGCCAGCGCGCTGGACATCCAGCGCGAGTACCTGGCCAAGGCCAAGGATTTCACCGACCGGCGCGGCGCCGATGCGATCACCAAGCGGGTGCTCGACCTGTGGGAGCGCACCCTGCTCGCCGTGGACACCGGCAACTTCAGCCTGGTGGACCGGGAGATCGACTGGATCACCAAGTACCAGCTGATCGAGCGGTACCGGGCCAAGCACGACCTGCCGCTGGCCTCGCCGCGGGTGGCCCAGCTGGATCTCGCCTACCACGACGTGCACCGCGGCCGCGGCCTGTACTACCTGCTGCAGCGGCGCGGCGCGGTGGCCCGGACGGCCCGGGACATCGACATCTTCGAGGCGAAGTCGATTCCGCCGCAGACCACCCGGGCCCGGCTGCGCGGCGAGTTCATCCGGCGGGCCCAGGAACGGCGCCGCGACTTCACCGTGGACTGGGTGCATCTCAAGCTGAACGACCAGGCCCAGCGGACCGTGCTGTGCAAGGACCCGTTCCGCAGCGTGGATGAGCGGGTGGAGAAGCTCATCGCCGGTATGTGACCGGGCCGGCCAGGAACCGTAGCAACGTAATGGTATGGCAACGTAACCTGGGCGCCGCGCTCAGGTCATGCCGGTAGGCTGGCGAGGCTCACAATCGGACATGACAAGGTTTCCCATGCGACGCATTGCCGTGCTGCTTTCTGCCCCGCTGCTTGCCGTGGCCCCGCTGGCCGTGGCCGCCTGCGGGTCGTCCGGCTCCTCGACCCCGACCGTCACGGTAAGTGGCTCGTTCGGCAAGAGCCCGACGATCACCATCCCGAACCAGACGGCGGGCAGCAACCTCACCGTAAAGACCCTGATCAAGGGCAGCGGACCCGCGCTGAGCAAGTCAGACGCGTTCGTCGGCAACTATGCCGTGTACATCTGGAGCGGCAAGACACACAAGCTCGCGCAGAGCACGTTCCAGACCAAGACCCCCCAGCTGTTCAGCGGCACTCTGCTGCCTGGGCTGGAGACCGCCCTGCAGGGCAAGACGATGGGCAGCCGGGTGCTGGCCGTCATCCCGCCCAAGGACGGCTACGGCAAGACCGGCAACTCCTCGGCCGGGGTCAGCGCCACCGACACCCTGGTCTTTGTGATCGACATGATCAAGGAGTTCGCCAACAACGCGGCCGCGGCCGGCTCGCAGGTGTCCAACGGTGGCGGCTCGCTGCCGACGGTCACCGCGAAGCCCGGTGCCGCCCCGGTCATCAAGATCCCGTCGCACAAGGCACCGTCCGGCCTGGTCACCAAGACGCTGATCAAGGGTTCGGGGCCGGTAGTGACCAAGGGCCAGACCGTGGTCACCCAGTACGTCGGCTCGATCTGGCGGACCGGCAAGGTGTTCGACTCGTCCTGGTCCCGCGGTGAGCCGTTCGGCTTCACCATCGGCGCCACGCCCAGCCAGGTCATCGCCGGCTGGGACAAGGGCCTGGTCGGGCAGACCGTGGGCAGCCGGGTGATGCTGATCGTCCCGCCCGCGGACGGCTACGGCAAGACCGGCAGCTCGCAGGCGGGCATCAAGGGCACCGACGTGCTGGTGTTCGTGGTGGACATCCTGGGGGCGGTCAACCCGACGTCGAGCTGACCCGGTCGGTCAGCCCGTCCGCCATCAGCCCGAGCCCGATGCCGACCAGCCAGGCGTCCTTAGCCAGTGGGATGCCTGACTGGGTCGGCCGGAGGCTGCCCTCCCTGCGCATCCCTGGCGTCTTCAGGTAGAGACCGATCAGGCCGCCGGAGAACGCGGTCAGTGCCGCCCCGGCCACCGCGGCGGGCACCACCGGCAGCAGCAGGGTGGTGCCGACGGCGATCTCCCCGATGGCCAGCGCGCGGGTGAAATCCTCCGGCTTCAGCTTGCCGAGGAACGGGTAGGTGTTACTGGCCATGCCGTGCAGCCGGGCCGCGGTCTCCTGGTCAGCCGACAGCTTGCCCACACCCGAATTCAGGATGAACGCGCCAGTGGCGAGGCGGGGCGGCAGCGTCCGGACGAGTGATGCGAAGCTCATGGTCAGCGCTTCCTTTGCGGGGGGGATGGGACTCCCTTATTCTCCCGTCCCAGTCCCGGGCGCGGTGAGCAGGGCGGCGGCATGCCGCCCGGCGGCCGCCGCGGCCAGGAAGTAGGCCTGGTCCTGGTCCAGGCCCCGGCCCATCGAGGACAGCGGCACCGGGCAGCCGCGCAGCGCGTCAGCCAGGCCCTCGAGGCCGACCGTGACCAGCTTGTGCCGCCCGGCCAGCACCGCGGCCTGCTCGGCCACCCGCCCGCCGAACGCCCCGGGCAGGTCGGGCAGGACCACGTCAGCGGCGGCCAGCGCGACCCGGCCGTAGCTGGTCAGGCTGTGATGGGACACCCCGTGATGCCGCTCCCGCGGGTCGGCGTCGCTGATCCGCAGCGCGGCCACCGGCCTGCCGCCCAGCACGGCGGCCGCGTTGACCGCCTCACCGCAGGCCACGCCGGAGAACCCCCACCGGGTTCCGGTACCGAGATTGCCTGGCCCCTGGGTGACCACGATCACCTCCGCGCCCAGCACATGCCGGGCGGCCAGCAATCCGGTGTGCACGGTGACCGTCTCCAGATCACCGCCGAACGCCTGTCCGGTGCTGATCGTGCCGCGCAGCCACCCAGCCGCCCGCAGCCCGGCGGCGGTGCGGGAGAACCAGGCCGGCAGCGCGCCGCCGTCCAGCATCACGTACGCGGCCGGGACGGGGCGGCTGGCCCGCAGCCCGGCCAGCACCGCGGGCAGCGCGGAATGCAGGTCCGCGATCACTACCGGCACCCCGCCGAGGTCGTCCGCGGCCCGCAGCACCTGGTGGTGCGGGGAATCCGGCTCGTCCGCGCCGAGTACGGTGGCCTGCAACGGCGTGTAGCGTGCCTTGACCAGGTGGCCGGGGCCGGACGGGTCGGCGGGCAGCCGGTCCGGCAGCGCCACCACCAGGGCATATCCGCCGGTGCCCAGGCCCATGGCCAGCGCGGTGGTGTTCAGCAGCACCCGGTCGCCCGGCCCGGGGCGGCCGGTCAGTTCCGGGTAGGCCAGCGCCCGCACCGGGCCGTCGCCGGTGGTCACCTCGAGCTCTACCGCACCGGGCCACTCGCGGCGGATCGCCAAAACTGTGCCACTGCGCCACCTGATCACTCCCGCAGGGTAGCGTCATTGTCGACGGCCGGGATTTGGGCGAGGAACTGCGATGTCACGAAGGAAGACCGAGCGTCTGCTCGGCCTGGTGGTCTGCCTGCTGTCCAGCGAGCGGTACCTGACGGCGGTCCAGATCCGGGCGGCCGTGCCCGGCTACCCGGAATCCTTCGAGGCGTTCAAGCGGATGTTCGAGCGGGACAAGGAAGAGCTCCGCGAGCTGGGCATCCCGCTGGAAACCGGGTCAAATTCGGCGTTCGACGAGGAACCGGGCTACCGCATCCCGCGGCAGGCGTACGTGCTGCCGGAGATCCGGCTGGAGCCGGACGAGGCCGCGGTGCTGTCGCTGGCCGCCCGGGTCTGGCGGCAGGCCGAACTGGCCGGGGCCGCGGCCGGCGCGCTGCTCAAACTGCGCGCCGCCGGAGTGGACGCCGAGGAGACGCCGCAGCCCGGTATCGAGCCCCGGCTGACCGCCGAGGCCGCGTTCGGCCCGCTGTGGGAGGCGGTGCGCGACCGGCGGCCGGTCACCTTCGCGTACCGGGCCCCCGGGCGCAGCGAGCCGCAGCAGCGGCGGCTTGATCCGTGGGGCGTGGTGAACCGGCACGGCCGGTGGTATGTGGCCGGGCACGACGCCGACCGGGATGCGCTGCGGGTATTCCGGCTCAGCCGGATCGAGGGACCGGTGCGGTTCACCGGTCCCGCCGGGTCGGTGACCGTGCCGGAGGACACCGACGTGCGGGAGACGGTCCGGGAGATGGACAGCCAGCCGCCGGCCCAGCGGACGGCGCTGCTCCGGGTCCGCGCCGGGGCTGGGCACGGCCTCCGGCGGCACGCGGCGTCGGTGCGGCCGGACGGTGACGGCTGGGACCTGGTCGAGACGCGGTACTCCGACGCGGGCTGGTACGCCGAATATCTGGCCTCATTCGGCCGGGCGGTCATCGCGGTGGAGCCCACCGACCTGCGCGAGGCCGTCATCACCCAGCTGAAGGGGGCGCTGGCGTGACCGGTACCTCTCCTGCTACCGGGTCCGCGCGGCTGCAGCGGCTGCTGGCCCTGGTGCCCTACGTGGTCAGCCGCAAGGCGGTCGGGCTGGCCGAGACGGCCGCCGCGTTCGGGATCAGCGAGCGCGAACTGGTCGATGACCTCAACCTGCTGTGGTGCGTGGAGCTGCGCGCGCCGGACCCGTACTGCCCGATCGACCTGTCCTACGAGGGCGGCGAGATCGTGGTCAGCCAGGCCGAGCAGATGGACCGCCCGCTCCGGCTGGCCGTGGACGAGGCGAGCGCGCTGCTGGTCGCGCTGCGCACGCTGGCCGAGGTCGGCGCCGGCGGGGATGCGCTGAGCCGGACCATCGCCAAGCTCGAGACCGCGGCGGGCGAGGCCGGCGTGCCGAGCGCCCAGGTGGCGGTCCAGGTGGACAAGGTCGCCCAGCAGGCGGTGCTGACCCAGCTGCAGGACGCGCTGGCCCGCGGCCGGCTGGTGCATTTGTCGTACTACGTCCCGGGCCGGGACGAGACCACCGAACGCGACGTGGACCCGATGCGGCTGCTGGTCGTGGAGGGCCACACCTATCTGGAGGGCTGGTGCCGGCTGGCCGAGGCGGTCCGGCTGTTCCGGCTGGACCGGGTGCTCGGCCTGCAGGTCCGCGACGAGGCGGCCGACGTGCCCGCCGAGGCCGAGCCGAAGGACGTGGACCACGGCCTGTACCGGCCCGCCCCGGAGGATCTCCAGGTGGAGATCGAACTGGCCCCGCTCGGCCGGTGGGTGGCCGAGTACTACCCGTGCGAGGCGACCGAGGAGCTGGGCGACGGGCGGCTGCGGGTGAAATTGCGCACTCCGGACGGCCGCTGGGTCCGGCGGCTGGCCCTGCGGCTCGGCGAAAACGGCCGGGTCACCGCGCCCGCCGGCCTCGCCGCGCAGGTCAGGGAGGATGCAGGTGCCGCACTTGCCCAGTACGATTGATCGCGTTCACAATGACGGGACCGGGGCTACTTGCCCCAGTTGGCTAAACCGTCACCGTTAGGTGACCCAGCCGACGCGTCAGACCAGATATGAAGGTCTCACGTGTAGGCTCGTTCTGATAGTGACCCAGCGCGGGGGCACACCCCCCGGTGAAGAGGGCGGAAATGATAGGCGACCTGTTCGACAGCCCGTGGAAGATCCTCATCGTCGCCGTCGTGCTGATCGTGCTGTTCGGCTCCAAGAAGCTGCCCGACGCGGCCCGGTCCCTCGGCAAGTCGATGCGCATCCTCAAGACGGAAGTACAGGACATGCGCGAGCACGACGACGAGCCGAAGCCGGCCCAGGCCCTCACGGCCCAGCCAGCCCAGCCCGCGGAGCCGACTCAGGCCCAGGTGGAAGCGCTGCAGCAGCAGATCCGCGACCTCCAGTCGAAGTCGGACGCCGCGCAGGGTGCTCCGGTGGAGACGCCGCGCACCCAGGCCAGCTGACCGCGCGCGGGTAACCCGCGATGACGAAGCTGGGCGATACGGTCAAGGGTGCGCGGGTGCTCAGCGAGCGTATCCGGGACAGCAATCCAGACGGCCGGATGCCGCTCATGGACCACATCCGTGAGCTGCGCAACCGGCTGGTCAAGATCTGCCTCGCGCTGATCATCGGCACGGGTATCGGGCTGATCCCGGCGGTGTTCAACCGGGTCTGGAACTTCGTCCAGCACCCGTTCTGCTCGGCCACCATCAACGGCCACACCGGCTGCCACGTGCTCGGTGACCAGCTCATCCTGCAGGGCGTGCTGGACCCGTTCATGCTCCGGGTGGAGATCGCGTTCTTCTTCGGGCTGATCGTGACCAGCCCGATCTGGCTGTACCAGCTGTGGGCGTTCGTCGCGCCCGGCCTGTACCGCCGGGAGAAGAAGTGGACCTACCTGTTCGTCGGCACCGCCGTACCGCTGTTCGTCGCCGGTGGCGCGCTGGCCTACTTCGCGATGAGCCGCGGCCTGCGCTACCTGCTCGGCCTGGCTCCGGGGCACGTCCTGGTGCTGCCCAGCGTGTCGACCTACCTGGGCTACTTCACGTACATGCTGATCGGCTTCGGGCTGGCCTTCGAACTGCCGCTGCTGCTGCTCATGCTGAACATGGTCGGCATCCTGAGACACACGTTCTTCAAGCGCTGGCGGCGCCTGATGATCTTCGCGGTGTTCGTGTTCGCCGGCATCGCCTCGCCCAGCCCGGACCCGCTGACCATGCTGCTGCTGGCCGGGCCGTGCCTGGTCCTGGTGGAGATCGCCGAGTTCATCATCTGGATGAACGACCGGCGCCGGGCCGCCCAGCCATCGATGTACGACGGCCTGGCCGACGACGAGGTGGCCCCGCTGGACGACGACGAGCCGGTCGACCAGCACCACTGATCCGCACCGTCGGCCCGCTCACTTAGGCTGGAGGCATGTCGACGCCTGCCAGCCCGGCGCAGCGTTACGCCGCGTTCCGCCGGCAGAGCGAGGATGGCGCGGAGCTGGCCGCCTTCCAGGCGCTGTATGACTTCACCTTCGACGACTTCCAGCGCCGGGCGTGCAAGGCGCTGAACGGCGGGCACGGCGTGCTGGTGGCCGCGCCGACCGGCTCGGGCAAGACGGTGATCGGCGAGTTCGCGGTGCACCTGGCGCTGGCCGAGGGGCGTAAGTGCTTCTACACGACGCCGATCAAGGCGCTGTCCAACCAGAAGTACGGTGACCTGGTCCGCCGCTACGGCCCGGACCAGGTCGGCCTGCTGACCGGGGACAACAGCATCAACGGCGAGGCGCCGGTGGTGGTGATGACCACCGAGGTGCTGCGCAACATGCTGTACGGCGGCTCGCCGACGCTGTCCGGTCTTGGCTACGTGGTCCTGGATGAGGTGCACTACCTGGCCGACCGGTTCCGCGGCGCGGTCTGGGAAGAGGTCATCATCCACCTGCCGGAGTCGGTCCGGGTGGTGGCGCTGTCCGCCACGGTGAGCAACGCCGAGGAGTTCGGCGACTGGCTGGCCCAGGTGCGCGGCGGCACCACGGTCATCGTGGACGAGCACCGGCCGGTGCCGCTGTGGCAGCACATGCTGGTCGGCGGCCGGCTCTACGACCTGTTCATGGAGTCCGGCCCGGTCCGCGGTGACCGGGAGCGGCGCGCCCGGGTCAACCCGGAACTGGTCCGGCTGGCCCGGCGGGACGACTGGGCCGCGCGCAAGGCCCCCGGCCGGCCCGCCCGGGGCGGGCGGCGGCCGGCCCGGTTCCGCGCTCCGCGCCGGCCCGAGGTCATCGCGCGGCTGGACTCGGCCGGGCTGCTGCCCGCCATCACGTTCATCTTCAGCCGGGCCGGCTGTGAGGCCGCGGTCCGGCAGTGCCTGGACGCGGGCGTCCGGCTGACCACGGCGGACGAGGCGGCGGCCATCACCGAGGTCGCCGAGCGGCGCACCCGGGACATCCCCGAGTCCGACCTGCCGGTGCTCGGCTACCTGGAGTGGCTGACCGGCCTGCAGCGCGGCATCGCCGCGCACCACGCCGGGATGCTGCCCACGTTCAAGGAAGTGGTCGAAGAACTGTTCGAGGCCGGGCTGGTCCGCGCCGTGTTCGCCACCGAGACGCTGGCCCTGGGCATCAACATGCCGGCCCGGACGGTGGTCATCGAGCGGCTGGACAAGTGGAACGGGGAGAACCACGCCGACCTGACACCGGGGGAGTACACCCAGCTCACCGGGCGGGCCGGACGCCGCGGCATCGACGTGGAGGGGCACGCGGTGGTGCTCTGGCAGCCGGGCGTGGACCCGCTGGCCGTGGCCGGCCTGGCCGGCACCCGTACCTACCCGCTCAACTCCAGCTTCCGGCCGTCCTACAACATGGCCGTCAACCTGGTCGGGCAGGCCGGCCTGGACAAGGCGGCCGCGCTGCTCGAATCGTCCTTCGCCCAGTTCCAGGCGGATCGCGCGGTGGTCGGCATCGCCCGGCAGGCGCGCCGCAGCCGGGCCGCGCTGGACGAGCTCGGGGTGGCCTGCGACCGCGGCGACTACGCGGAGTACCACGCGCTGCGCCAGGAGCTGACCGGGCTGGAGGCGGACGCGGCCCGGTCCCGGTCGGCGGACCGGTGGGCCCAGGCCCGCCGGTCCCTGGAGCAGCTGCGCCGCGGCGACATCATCCTGGTGCCGGCCGGCCGCCGGTCCGGCCTGGCCGTCGTCCTCGACCCGGGGCTGGCGGGCGGGAACTCGCGAGGTAACACGCGCGCCGGGCATGACGGCAACGCCCCGCTCCCGCTGGTGCTCACCATCGGCCGCCAGGTCAAGCGGCTGTCGCTGGCCGACTTCCCGACCCCGGTCAGCCCGATCGACCGGCTGCGGATCCCGAACAGCTTCAGCGCCCGGTCCCCGCAGCACCGCCGCGACCTGGCTGCCAGCCTGCGTAACAAGCTGGCCGGCCAGGACATCCCACGGCGCACCCCGGAGCCGCCACCGCGGGCCCAGGAGGACATCGCCCGGCTGCGCCGGCAGCTCCGCCAGCATCCGTGTCACAGCTGCCCGGACCGGGACGCGCACGCCCGGGAGGCGGAGCAGCGGACCCGGCTGGAGCGCGAGGTGAGCGGCCTGGAGGCCAGCGTGGCGGCCCGGTCACACGTGATCGCGCGCACCTTCCAGCGGGTCTGCGC
>Ga0335076_10001625_pt1 | contig 21854 bp, 18 predicted proteins | sample Lox_Sample_25_FD_206717 | JGI IMG/M metagenome (GOLD analysis project Ga0335076, IMG submission 206717) | Soil microbial communities from Loxahatchee National Wildlife Refuge, Florida, United States - Lox_Sample_2.5 | ecosystem: Environmental > Terrestrial > Soil > Wetlands | place: USA... | reverse complement strand
TTCTGGTTCCGGCATGCGGCGGTGGCGGGGGTGGCGGCGGCGGAACGCACCAAACGGACCCCGGCACTCCTGTGGGCACATATCTGGTTACGATCACCGCAAGCGGCGGCTCACAAACTGTGCAAGGAGAGTTTCAGTTGACGGTGAAATAACGGATGCAAGTTTCCGGCGCGTCTTCTTTCCGGAGGCCCTTGCATGGGACGCGATCGTCAATTGTCGCTCCTCCGTCGCTACATGCGGTGATGCAAGGTCGAATCTTCCGTAGTGTACGATCTAAATTGTTACGGCCCATTTGCACATGAAGCTCTCTGCAATTGCTGAGGCGCTCGAAACTCGCCTCGAAAATGGTTCCCCCGAAATTGAGATCACTGGCCTGAATGGTATCGAACAGGCTGGGCCCGGGGATCTCACGTTTGTGTCGAATCCGAAGTATGCGGGCGCGGCGCGCACGACACGAGCTTCAGCCGTGATCGTGGCCGAGGACTTCCCTGCCATCCCCGCCGCAATGTTGCGGGCGAAAGATCCATATCTGACGTTTGCGCGAGCGCTGGAGTTGTTTCACAAGCCCGTGAGACATGCGCCAGGCGTGCATCCGACAGCGGTCGTGGATTCGTCGGCAAAGATCGGCAGCGGGGCGCACATTGGGCCGTATGTGGTGATCGGTGAGAACGTTGAGATCGGAACGAACGCGGTTCTGCTGGCGCATGTCGTGATTTATCGCGGGGCGAAGATCGGCAATGATTTCTTTGCGCACGCGCATTCGGTGGTGCGGGAGAACTGCCGCGTCGGAAATAACGTGCTGCTGCAAAACGGCGTCGTGATCGGGGCCGACGGATTTGGTTTCGCGAAAACTGCAGAGGGACGCTGGTACAAAATTCCGCAGGCCGCGCCAGTTGTGATTGAAGATGATGTGGAAGTGCAGGCGAATTCGTGCATCGACCGGGCGAGCGTGGGCGAGACGCACATCGGCCGCGGAGTGAAAGTCGACAATCTGGTGCAGGTAGGACACGGATCGCAAGTTGGGGAAGATTCCCTGCTCTGCGCGCAAGTCGGGCTTGCCGGATCAACGGAAATCGGGAAAAAAGTGATCCTCACCGGGCAGGTGGGTGTCGTTGGGCACGTCAAAGTGGGGGACAATGCGATCGTCACGCCCCAGAGCGGAGTGGCGGGGGATATTCCGGCGGGCGCGCTTGTGAGTGGGGCTCCGGCAGTAGATCACAAAGCGTGGCTGAAATATTCGGCGATTCTGCCGCGGCTGCCAGAGATCGTTCGCCGGTTACGGAAGAAAAAGCCAAAAGAATAGAAGGTTTGCTGGCGCGGCGAGTCCCTCGCACTCAAACTGCTAAGCTGGAGCAACCATCGCCTGCCTAGGCGGGGCCTGCCATGTTTGAATCTGCTTCGTCCAAATGAGGACCACCTTGGCCCCCGACTGCCGCGTTCAGGCTCCGGTATTCTTCCGGTAATCCACTCTCGATAATCTTGCGAACGTTCTCCATCAGGCAATCGCGGGGCCCAAAATTTTCCGGCTCGATCGGTGGGTGGAAGATCACTTTCACCAGCCCCGCCTTGATGGCGAAACGCGCTTTCGGCATGGCGTAATGGGTTCCGACGATCGTCATGGGAACGACCGGAACGCCGCACTCCATCGCCAGATAAAACGGGCCCTTTTTGAAGGGCAGAAGCTTGCCGTCAAATGAGCGTTTTCCTTCGACGTAGATCATCATGCTGATGCCTTGCGCGATGACTGCTTTGGCAGCGTGCACCGCGTCGATCCCGGCATCGCGATTCCCGCGATCCACCGGAACCAGTGCGCCCATCCGCATCGCGGCTCCGAGGAAGGGCGTCTTGAACAATTCTTTTTTCACCATCACGGAAGTTCGGCGAGGGATGAGAGGAATTTCAATCGGCGGATCGAGATTTGAGGCGTGATTCGACATGTAGATGTACGGGCGCGAATGATCGAGGCGATCGAGGCCGATGGTCTCGACTCGCACTCCGGCAAGGCGCACGCCGGCGAAGGCTCCCCAGTTGAACATCCGGTAGAGCAGCCGCACGTCGCCAGTGATCAACGTCCAGGGAAAGCCGATGAGCGAAGCCAGCGGTGCCGCGATGCCCCAGAACGTCAGCATGATGAGCGTGCGAATCATGGATGTGGCGGCGCGGCTTCGGCTTCGCCTTTAAGCCAGGCAGCGCGGTGCGCCCGCTGCTCGGGCGTAACCTTATCGAGGTCTTTAATCTCGTACGTAATGTCCTGGCGGCTGCCGACCTTCCATTTCAGTTCGTGCTCCGGGGCGCCGCGGTGGCTGCGAACTTTCATCGTGATGTTGTCGCCGGCCTGAAGGCGACTCAGTTCGTCCGCAAACTCGGTGGTCTTGCCTTGCAGCGTGATGACGCTGTCGCCCACTTGAAGCCCGGCCCGCTCTGCCTCTCCGCCGGCAGTCAGCTCAGAGATCACCATGGATCCATCGAAGTTACTCGTGCCCTGAAAACCAGTGTCAGGCACGGCTTTTGGGGTTTGGACGAGGCGAAGGCCGACGAAACCGAGAAAATCGTTCCAGGGAATCTCGTCGGTCCCGGAAACGTATTTCGTGAAGAACCATCCAAGATCGGAATGCGTGACCGCTTCGGCAGCCTGACGAACTCCGCTCGAGTCGTCGAAGAAACGTCCCTGCTTGGCGTAATGGTCATTCATCCACTGAAACAGTTCACGCAACGACGCGCTTCCATGGCTGGCGTCGCGGAGGGCGAGGTCGAGCATGACGCCCAGCAGCTCCCCTTTGGTGTAATAAGAGATGCTGCGTTCCGGGCGGCGGTAATAGTTGTTGCCTTCGAGCCACGCGTCGAGGCTCGACTCCTCAACCGACTGTGTCCGGTGGGCCGGTGCGCGTTCAATTTCGGCTATGCTGTCGGCGAGGCCCGCGAGATAACGGTTCTCCTTGACCAAGCCGGCGCGCGACAAGATGACGCCCTCGGCGGTGCTGGTCATGCCTTCGCTGAACCACAACGCCCGCGTGAAATTTTCTTTGGTGTAATCGATCGGCTCGAGAGATTGAGGACGGATACGTTTGACATTCCAGAGGTGAAAGAACTCATGAGCCGTGACGCTGGAAAAAGCCGCAAGACCGGGATCCATGACGTTGGCGCTGAGATCGATTGCTGTGGAGTAGGCGTGTTCCATTCCACCTCCCGCGGGCCCACGCGGAAAGTGATAGACGAACATATAGGAATCGAAGGGTCGATCATTCATCCAACTTATGGCGCTGGCGACGATCTTGTGCAGAGCGGAAACGATTCCCGGCATCTCGTAATCGGAAGCGTCGGCGTCGACGATGACGCGAAAGTGAGCCCCTGATTCGTCGAAGTCCGATTCCTGAAACTGTCCGATTTCAACCGGAGAATCAACGAGGCGATCGTAGTTCGGCGCAGTGACGTCGTCCGTTGACGATAGAGGCGTAGCCACACGCCATCCGGTTGGGATCTGTTCGAAACGCACGTGCATGGGGGAATTGCGGGACTCGACCGGATACATCAGCACTTCGGCTAGATTCAGAAATGCATGATGGGTGTTGAACTGCGTCCCGAAGGGCCCAGAAGTGTCAGCGTAGATTTCGTAGTCTACAGTGGCGCCAGAAGAGGCCCCTTCGATCATCCAGCGGCTGTCGTTGATTTCGTGAACTTCGAGCGACTTGCCAGAAACGTCTTTCGCGCGGACCCAGTTGACGTATTGAGAAAAATTGCGGACCTGATACAAGGCATTCCAGACGGGAAGCTGCAGCTCTCGCTGCGCGGAGCCCGAGGGAACGTTGATCTCAATTTGCAAGAGATGCCGCGCCGGAGCCTTGAGCGTGATGGTGTAGTTGATCGCGGTGGATTGAGCAGAGGCTATCGGGCAAAGGGCAATAAGGGCTAGAACGAAAAAACATCCTGCTCGTATGAGAAAACGACGATTGGCCTTCCCATTTTTTGCTCCACGATGCAGATTCATCTCGTCTCCGCCAGCTGACGCAGCCGCGCGGGCAGCTTTTCGTAGATGCCGCCGAAGCCGCCGTTGGAAAGAATCGCAACCACGTCTCCGCTGCGCATTTCAGGAGCAGCAGTCTGGATGATGGCATCGGCGTCAGCCAGCAGGCGCGCTGCACGGCCGTTCTTCACGATCTCAGCAGCCAAGGCTGGCAGTTCGAGCCGCTCGTTTTCCGGAACGGCCTCGGAACGGAAGACACCAGCTACAACAACTTCGTCGGCCAAGGCAAGGCTGTGAGCGAGATCGCTTTGCAACACGCGCCGGCGAAGAGTGTTCGATCGCGGCTCGAGAATCGCCCATAAGCGTGAGCCGGGATAGCGGGCGCGGAGTGCCTTCAACGTACCGGCGATCGCAGTGGGATGGTGGGCGAAATCGTCAATGATAGTAATGCCGTTCACTTCGGCCTTCACTTCCAAGCGCCGTTTTACGCTCTTGAACGTCTTGAGCGCGGCCGCGATCGCCGCCTTGGGAATATCGCAGGAAAAAGCCAAGGCCGCTGCGGCAGTGGCGTTCCACACGTTGTACTCGCCGGCAAGAGCGAATTCGAGATCCGCCCAGGGCTGGCCATTGTGAACGACGCTCCACGAAGTGCGGCCTGGTTCCAGTCTCAGATCAGTGATCTTCCAATTCGCTTTTGGTCCCGCGCCGTAACGTTCAACGGGACAGAACGGCTTCTTCAGGCAGCGCTCGAGGCTGGGACTTTCGCCGGCGCCATCGCTTGCTCCGTCGAAGGCAATGATGCGTCCGCGGCGCGGCACCAGGTTCACGAGCCGCTTGAAAGCGGTTTCGACTGCGTCGAGATCTTTGTAGATATCGGCGTGATCAAACTCGACCGAAGTCAAAACAACCGAGTCAGGAAAGTAGTGCAGAAACTTCGGGCCCTTGTCGAAGAAAGCTGTGTCGTACTCATCCCCTTCCACGATGAAGTGCCTGCCCCGGCCCAGATGGAAACTGGAACCGAAATTTTCGGCAATCCCGCCAATCAGAAACGATGGCTGAAGACCGGCGGAGTGAAAAATCCAGGAGAGCATGGAAGTGGTCGTCGTCTTCCCGTGCGTTCCTGCGACGACAAGCACTTCCTTGCCGCGCAAAAATTCGTCGTGAAGCAACTGCGGCAGCGAACAGAACGGGATGCGTTGATCGAGAATATGCTCCAGTTCAACGTTGCCCCGGGAGATGGCATTGCCGACGACGACGAGATGGGGCCGCGGATCGAGGTTCTTCGCATCGAACGGCTGGGCGACCGGGATCTTCAGATCAGCCAGAAAGTCCGACATCGGGGGATAGGCGGCCGCATCGGAGCCCGTCACGCGAAAACCGCGATGCTTAAGCATTCCCGCCAGTGATGCCATGGCGGTCCCGCAAATGCCGATCAGATGAATGTGTTTCGCTTCGTTCATGTAGTTAATTTGTACTGCTCGCTGGGGTGCGAAGCCGGACTGGCCTCGCGACAGCCGTCGGGACGACGGCTCGACTCAACTTTTTTCAGGGGCTAACCGCGGACTCCAATATTCGCAGCGAAACCTGCGGGCCACGCACTGACAATTTTGCTCGCACGCCAAACGGCAGCGTGATGTTGCCGGAAGTTACGTGCCCCGAGTGCACACCGAAAGCCACAGGAATTCCGAGGTCGTCAACAATGCGCATGATCACTTCCTGCAGCGTGTAGCCCTGGCTGGCAGTCTGAACGCAATCGAGCATCTCGCCAAAAACGATTCCGCGCACGCCCTTGAAAAATCCGCCGAGCTTGAGTTGCATCAACATGCGATCGATCTGATAAGGCTTGGCCGCTAGATCCTCCAGAAAGAGGATGGTACCGGAAGTCTTGATCTCATAAGGAGTGCCGAGGGAGGCGACCAGGATGGAGAGACATCCACCATAGAGAATGCCCTCCGCTTCGCCCTCAACTAAACCGCTCACGTCGGTGTTCAGCGGCACTTCCCAAGGTTCGGCGGCGCAGAGTGCATTTTCCCAGGAAGGCACGTCAACCCCGCCATCATGCGCCCAATCCTTGGCGGCCATCGGTCCATGAAACGTGACCATGCCGGCGCCAACGAAATTTGTGAGAAGGCATGTGATGTCGCTGTAACCCACGAAAATCTTCGGGTGGGCGTTGACCTTCGCGAGATCGAGAGCGTTGAGCAAATAATTGGCACCGTATCCGCCGCGAGCGCAGAGAATGGCGCGAACGTCGGCGCGCTCGAACATGTCTTCAAGTTCACGTACTCGGCGGTCGACTGAGCCGGCGAAGTAAATATCTCGATCAAGGATTGAATCGAAATAGAAAGTTTTGTATCCGGCGGCTTGCAGGACTTCGCACCCCGTCTCTAGATCGGGACGTTTGATGTTGCTCGCAGGCGCGATGATGCCAATGGTGTCTCCGGGCCGGAGCGCAGGCGGCTTCACGAGTTGGACAGCAGGAGGCATTCGTCTCGATTTGCGAAAGGACACCGGCTCAGCTCAGCAGAAATTCTCCTCGGCAGACGAGTCGCGCCGGACCGCGCAGATGAACTCTCTTGCCCTCCAGACGCACCATCTGCGTGCCGCCGGGTGCATGCAATTTTACTGGGGATTCCGCCAGCCCGGCGCTGATGGCAGCAACAGCAGAAGCACAAGTCCCGGTTCCCGAAGAACGCGTTTCCCCAACGCCGCGCTCGAAAAAACGAACACGGGCCTCATGTTTTCCGGCCGGCGCAAGCCACTCCACATTCACCCCGTTCTTGAACTGCTCGCGGCGCTGAATTTCCGCCGAACGCGACTGCCAGTCGGAGGGAAACTCTGCCGTGAAGATCACGTAATGCGGATTGCCCATCGATACAGGGATGCCGCGAACTTCGCCTGCCCGCAGGCGCAGAGACAGTTCCGGTTCTACCACAGCCTCTCCCATCTCCATATCGAACTCGTATTCGGAATCGCGGCGCGAGATCAGATCGCAGATCTTCAATCCCGCTCCAGTGAGAATCGAGATTCGTTCTTTGCCTTTTTGCGAACACACATAGGCCGCGACGCAGCGCGTGCCATTGCCGGAAATTTCGGCGGGAGAGCCGTCCGCATTGATAAGGCGGATTTCAAGATCGCAACTGAAATGCGGCAGCATCCACTCGACGCCATCGGCTCCCACCCCCTCGTGGCGATCACAGATGCGGCGCGTGAACTCGGCAATATCGGGCGGAGCCAGAGAACCATCGATCAGCAGGAAATCATTGCCGCAAGCACTGGCCTTGGTGAAAGGAATGGTGCGTACCGAAGCGGTCACTCGCGCTCCACCTGGCCAAGGGATGCCACGCTCTTTAATATGCTGGAAGACTTCAAGGTCCGCAGGAATTGCTTCTGCTCGCCGCTGTTTCCCTCGACATCAAATTGCAGCCGGACATGCTCGCCAGTATTGCCGCTGGTCACATTTAGCATGAGTCGATGTTTTGGTTCGAGGATGCGATTTACCTCGTGACTGATTTCATCGACACTCGATCCAGTCACCTCGTAGGTCTGCAGAAATAATTTGATATTGAACGTCTCCTCGATGTGTCCCAAAACAAACAGCGAGAGAAGGACCATGACAGTCGCGAAAACGCCCGTAAGGTAGAGCCCGCCACCGACGGCCATTCCCACCGAAGCGACCACAAAGATTGTGGCTGCCGTGGTGAGCCCAGTGGTCAGGCCGCGCGTGTGCAGGATCGAGCCTGCCCCGATAAAGCCGATTCCGGGAATGATCTGCGCGGCAATGCGCGTGTAATCGGAAGGCTCGGCCGCCAGACTGTGCGAGAGTTCCGTGAAGAGAGCGGCCCCGATGCAAATGAACATGTTGGTGCGCAGTCCCGCGGGCCGATGTTTTGTTTCACGTTCCAGGCCGATGAAACCGCCAAGAATCGCTGCCAATACCAGACGGGCGAGCGAACTACCGACAATACCGCTAGCAATCTCTCTGTGAAGCAGCTCAAGAAAATGTCGCCAGTCCATGGCTAGTGATGGTGCACCCTTGCAGATGGCCGGATTTTATCACCGGCGCGCGTGCGCAGCGCGTTACCCGCCTGATTACCGCAGGCGATAAAGGATTGCTCTCGCTTGTCCGCTAACGTGAAGTTCCACCAGCGCACGCAAGTGGCGATCTTTGATGGCCAGCCAGACTGGATCGCCTTCGAAAGCAACGGCGTAGTCGGCGAATTGTGCAGGATCGGCAAGGGCGTGCTCCCATAATCCCTGGGGATCGGAGGGCTGCATCCAGGTTCGGTGGTTGCCTTCATTGATGACATCCTTCAGCGGGATTCCCGCGAGCTGGACCGCGCCGACATGGTCTCCGAGATACATCAGCAACGTTGCATTCGCAGGAAGCTTGCGCAGCCAGGTGGCAAGTTCCGCCTCAAGGCGGTTGCGGGTCCGCATGTTGACTTCTGCTTCCGTCAGGCAGATTGGCGTCGCTTGCCATGCCGAGGAGTAGCTGCCGATGAGAAAGGCGAGCAAGGCCAGGGCAACTCCGGACCTCACCTTACCGCCGAAGCGTCTGGATCCGAGCACGAAGTAAGTGATAAGTGCCAAGGCAAAGCTGAATGCTGGAAGGAGTTGCAGTCCGTAGCGGGCATTGTAGTGAGTAAAGGGCCACCAGGCTGGAATGAAGATCGGCACGCCACCGTATGCGACAGACAGAGCGTAGAACGGCAGTGGAATCAGCAGGAGCAAGAACGGGAGAAGACCCGAAGCAAGGGGAACATTCAGAAAAAATGAGTCGCCGAGTTGGTGCGCGGCCAGAAGCGTGAGCAGGGCGAGGAGCACGAGCAAGATCCAGCCGCGCTGCAGCCATAGATTCTGCGCCATATTGAATTCCGCGGATTTCAGAAAATACTGCGCGGAGGCGACGAGACGTCCGCTGCCCGGGTGTCCAGGATTGCCTCCAGTCTGCGTGCGACGCTCGATAGCCTTGGCGGAGTACGGGCCGTTTTCGAATTCAAGCGGATTGCGATACACGATGCCGTTATAGGCCAGCCAGAGAGCGGGCGCCGCGGCTGAGATCAGGACGAATCTTGCGACGGCAGCACGGGAAAAGACGGGGTTTTTAGCCTCGAACAGCATGAGGATCGCGAGGACAGCCATGCCCGAGGCCAAAAACCATCCGTCATAGCGAGTGAGGCACGCCGCGGCGAGTGTGAGTCCGCATTTGGTGAGCGAGCCGTTATCGCCCCGCATCGCCTCGCAGAAATAAACAACTGCCCAAATGAACAGCGCGAGATAGAGCGCCTCACCCATCGCCGTGGACTGCATGTAAATCAGGTTTGGATTGGCAGCGTAGCCGAAAGCGGCAATCCATGCGGCAGATCGGCCAGGAGTATCGAGTTCCCCGTTGCGAGCGAAGAGTCCTCGGACCAAACGGAAGACTCCGATCACGCCCAGAATGTAGGCGGCCATGGAGGGAAAAGACCCTCCGACGCCGCGCTGCCACATTTCCTTCGACAGCAAAAACGGGATCATGAGCAGATGCGGCAACGGGAGCCACACCGTTCCGAGTTGCAGCAGGCCGGGCGTTTTGGAATCGAAGACGCGCCGGGCGATGTTCATGTGCGCGATCGCATCGCCGTAAAGAAGCACTTCGCCGCGCTGGAAAAAGAAGAGAAACGAGAATACCGAGACGCAGGTGGCCAGCCACAACAGAAGCTGGACCTCGGCGTCCCACGGCGAAACGTGAGGCTCGGTTTTGCGGGCCTTGGGCATGTCGGCGATCTTCGAGTGTTTCATATTTGTGCCCGTAGGAAAAAACGAGGAGCCAGGTTCGACCTGCTTAGCCCGCAGCTCGGTTGCAGGCAGCTCCCTCGGCCCGCTGGTGAAGACGCGGGTCTTCGGGATGACCCTTGTGTGGGGGCATCATTCTTAATTTGTCATCCTGAGCGGAGCGGGAGGCGCGAATCCGCGCCTGCCGCGAAGTCGAAGGACCCCTACCAGTTCAACACAGCCCGGGGTATGCGAAGCCGTCAAGGCCAAATCCATACCAGCTTCCAGCGGACCGCGAAGATTGCAGGGATCCTTCGGCTGCGGTCTTGCTCCGCTATCGCGAAGCAAGATCCTCGCTCAGGGTGACAGACTTAAGCTGTGTGAATGTCTCGGTACGTTAGATTGAAGAGAACGACTTCGCGCTCAAGATCACCAGCTGCCCCTCCTGCGCCCGGAAATGATCCGCGGCTATTCCAAATGCGTAAGTTCGCGGAAGAGTTGAAAGCGCGCATCGATTTCGTCGCGGGTAAGAGACCGCAGGCGTTCGGGACCAAACCGTTCAACGGCGAACGATCCCATGACGCCACCATAAAACAACGCACGCTTGAGAACTTCGCGGGTGAGTTCTTTTTGTGAGGCAACGTAGCCCATGAATCCTCCGGCAAAGGAATCGCCGGCGCCCGTCGGATCTTTCACTTCTTCAATGGGAAGCGCCGGGGCGCGGAAAGGATGATGCCCAATGCCGAACGCGCCTTCACGAAAGAAGATGGTTGCACCGTATTCGCCGTGCTTGATCACCAGCGCCTGTGGTCCCATGGCAAGAACCTTGTTGGCGGCACGGGGCAGGTTCGTCTCGTTCGCCAGCATCTTGGCTTCGGTGTCGTTGATGAGCAAAACGTCGACAAGCTTCAGCGTTTCCGCGAGTTCCTTGGGAGTGCGGGTGATCCAGTAATTCATCGTGTCGCAGCCGGTTAGGCGAACACCATTCATCTTGCGGCGGACGTTGGCCTGGAGCGTCGGCTGAATGTTGGCAAGGAAAAGAACGTCGGCGTCTTCATACTCCTTGGGGATTTGGGGCTGGAAGTTTTCGAAGACGTTGAGATGAGTGAAATCGGTTTTTGCCTCGTTGAGATTGTCAGTGTAAGTGCCTCCCCAGCGGAAAGTCTTCCCATTCGCGCGCTCGATGCCGCGAGTGTCAATGTGATGATCTTGGAAAACTTTTTCTTCCGTAGCACCGAAATCATCGCCAACCACGGCCACAATGCGAACCTGCGTGAAATAGCTGGCGGCTAGGGAGAAATACGTCGCGGCCCCGGCGAGAACATTTTTCACGCTGCCTGAGGGCGAAGTGACGTCGTCAAACGCAACCGAACCGACTACAACGATGCTCATCGTAAACTTCCCTTTCTATGGCAAATCCCGGATCCCCAGCCTATCCGCCACGGAGACACGGAGGCTCAGGAGATTATTTTTTCTTGGTGAGATATTTCCCGATAATCAGCTTTAACTTCTGTTTGGTTGCCGCAGGCACCTTTTTGGGATCGCTCAGGATCGCGTGCGCCAATGCCGATCCGCACTTGCAGGAGCGGCCCGAGGGTATGGCAGCGATGGTTGCGCGCACGACCTTAGTGGCGTTCTCCGCATTCTTGACCAGCACAGCGACCACCTGGTCGACCGTCACCGAGTCATGATGCGGATGCCAGCAATCATAGTCAGTAACCATGGCGATGGTGACATAACAGAGTTCAGCCTCGCGCGCCAGCTTGGCCTCTTGCAGGTTGGTCATGCCGATGACATCCATGCCCAGGCCGCGGTAGACATTCGACTCCGCCTTGGTCGAAAACTGAGGCCCCTCCATGCAGAGATACGTGCCGCCATGCTTGGCTACCACACCGGCCTGCTTGCATGCGGACTCGACGACGCTCGCAAGCTCTGCGCAGATCGGATCTGCGAAGGTGACATGAGCGACGATCCCGTGGCCGAAGAATGTGTCAATCCGATGGCGGGTGCGATCGAAGAACTGGTCGGGAATAACGAACTCGAGCGGCTTGTGCTCTTCCTTGAGCGAGCCGACGGCCGACATGGAAACGATGCGCTCGACGCCCAGTTGCTTAAAGCCGTGAATGTTGGCGCGGAAATTCAACTCGCTCGGGAGAAGATGGTGCCCGCGGCCGTGGCGCGCCAGGAAGGCGACTTTGCGGCCCTCGAGCGTGCCGCAGATGTAAGCGTCAGACGGCGCACCGAATGGGGTTTTCAGACGCACTTCCTTGATCCTGGTCAGACCGGGCATCGAGTAGAGCCCGCTACCGCCGATGATTCCGATTTCCGCCTGTGGCAATCAGCCTCCAGATATGTCGCTCAGGTCAAACCCGTGATTATACAAGAGGGCGCCGCGGCGCTCTCCTCTGTCCCTGGGTGAAGACCGCAAAGACGCTACAATTTCTGCATGAGGTTTCGCTTTGCAGCGCTCGTTTTACTTTTCATCGCATTTTTTGCCCTTGCGACGCAGGCAGCAGACGCGGGCAGAAGTGCCCGCGCCACACCAGCGGCCACCGATCACGTCACGGTTCCGGCGACGATCGATCACAATCGCATTGTGATCGAGGTGGATGTTCTCCTGCCCGATGGTTCGGCGCAGCATGTTCGCGCCTGGGTCGACAACGGAAATCCTGAATTCACCATGTCGCGTCGTCTGGCGACCGCTCTGGGAGCTACCGTTACCTGCGGCCAGCAGGAGTGCTCATCCCCTCCACCGGCCGAGATTCGCGTGGGCGGCCTTGCCATCTCAGTGGCAGGCGTGAAGGAGGCAAAGATTCCGCTGAAAGCGCCCAGCGCCGCGTCAGTGCTTGCGCCCGGAATCAAGGCCGAGATCAACATTCCTTCGACGGTTCTGCGCCATTACGACGTGCTGATTGATTACCCGGGACGGAAATTCTCCATCGGACCGACGGGATCGATCCACTTTCTCGGATCAAGCAGCAAAGTGCAGATCAATGCCGACAATGGGTTGATCCAGGTCCCCAGCAAAATGGAGAACAAGAAGTACAACCTCTCACTCGATCTGGGATCGAGCATCAGCTTTCTCGATGAGAATCTGTATGACGCACTCTCGAACGCGCATCAGGACTGGCCGCACATGACCGGCGCCGTAGGCTCAGCCAACTTGTGGGGACAGGCAGATGAAGCGAAGTGGAAACTGATGCGGGTGGATCGCGTTCAATATGGACCGCTGTTTCTGACCGATGTGCCGGTCGTGGACTTCCCCAAAGAAAAAATGGAGGACTTCAACAAACGCTCCGGCGTGCCGACGGCTGGACTGCTTGGGGCCGACGTTTTCCAGAACTATCGCATTGGGCTCGACTACGCCCATTCGATGGTCTATTTCGATATTGGGCGGCTGTTCAATTTTCCGGAGTTTGATTTGGTAGGGCTGGTACTGCGTCCAGAAGATGACGGACGCTATACGGTTCTGGGAATCGCGGATTACGAAGGCAAACCTTCGCTTCCAACCGGACCCGATGGTGTGCAGGTGGGAGATCATGTGGCGGAGATCGAAGGCGTTCCGGTTCAGGGCAGGTCGATGGGGCAAGTGTGGGCGATGCTCATGGGAAATCCGGGACAAGAGCGCAAGCTCACGATCGAACGCGGAGGAAAGCAGTTTGTCGTGAGCGCGAAGGTGCAACATTTCCTGGCGGTGCAAGAAGATACTGGAAGCAAGAAGCGATAAAACGCAGAGGTCAGAGGCAGGGGTGAGGGATAAGAAAACACAAGTCAGATTGCAGATTTCAGAAGTCAGATTGAAGAGCGATTGAAGAAGTCGGATTGACTAAAACCCCGCGCCTGGCATTCACTGTCCGAACACTTCCTTTTCCAGGGTCGCGGTTGTTGCGGCGTCCAGACTTTCGCTGACCAGCACGGTGTCGCCTCGTTCCTCAATCACGACTGTTCCTTCTTCAGTGTTCCAGACGTGGCGCCCGGTCAGTTGGTCGTTTGCGGATTTAGTTGCGCCGGCAGCAACCGGCGCGGGCGGATCTCCAGAGGCTTCAGCCTTCTTGTAGCGCTGCTTCAAAGATTCCGCGTAGAGAGCCGCAAACTTAGCCGCTTCCTCGGGGTTCGACCAGCGTGAAACATAGAGCAATCCCAATGGCGCTGCCGTATCGGTTTTCGATTTTGCCGCATAGTAATAACCACCACGCCACGCCGGATATATCTTTTTCGACTCGTCTTTCCCCGCGTACTGTTCGATCAGAACAGCGACATCGAACTCGCCCATCGCTCCAATATCGAACTTCTGATAATCCTTAAAGTCATGCTTGAAGTCGGGTATCCGCATCGGCTCAATCTTTTCGCCTGACAGATACGTGTCGGGTTCCATGATCTGGCGCGTCGTGTGCGGAGGATTCGACAACATTCCGGCAAAGGCTTTCTGCTTTCCGTTCTTTTTCATGATGGCGACCACAAATTCCATCCCGTAACTGTAGGGGAAAGTCAGCGACTCCTTCATGAAAATGGGGGCTTCGTTGAAAACCTTGGTACCGGGTGAGCCTGTCAGCGTCTCTTCTTCCATGGCCGCCACCAACTCAGGCGCGGAAGTAATGGAGCGCCCCGTAGGCGCCAAGGCGTACTGAATCATCATGGCCTGCGCCTGGCCTTCCAGAACCGCCTCGCGGGCGTTGTCGATTTCATCGTTTTCAATGTCGGCGGGGGTAGGGTCTTTCTTGATTTCGCCCAGGTCCTTGTCGCCCTTCTTCATCCATTTCTGTAGGCCGAAAGATTGGTCCTGCAGCGCGTGGGTGAGCTCGTGGGCCATGACCGGCTCCTGCTCTTCGATCGGTACCCAATCGAGAAGGTTGACCGTTTTGGTCTTCGGGTCGTAATAGCCGGCGACTTCTTCGCGCAGCAGGGCGAAGAGAAATGTCTCGAGGTTGAAATCGCGCGGAAGCAGTCCGAACTTTTTCAAGACGAGTTCGGAACGCCGCAGGCGCTGCGTATCTTCGTCGTTCACGTGCTTCGAGAGATAGGAGAAGACCTCGTCGCGGCTGGTCAGCTTCCGCTTCACCTGATGCTTGATTGGCAGCCCGGTCTGCTTGCTGTCGAATTCCATGATTTCGTCGACGGAGTGAAAGAGTTCCTCGGCCTGGCGCGGAGTGATCTTCTTCTCTTCAGTCTCTGATTCCGGAGTCTGCGGCTCAGGAGTCTGTGGCTTGTTGGCCTGCGGTTCAGGCTTGGAACTGTCCTGAGAACTTTGCGAAGAGGCGGCGCCGGGGTTGTTCTGGGAGGAATCTTGCGCAGGGCAGAAAAATGCCGTCGAAATGCTGAACAGCAGACCCGATGCCGCCGCCAGCATCCAAATCCGGATGAGGCTCCCCAATTTTTTCATTGCCAAGAGTCTATACTCTCCCCCCGGATGATCCCATCCGCTGCACAATCTCACCACGTTACTGATGGTATAATCCCGCTCACGTTTGGTTACACGCCTCGATCGACAACTGATCTGAGAGGTTCCCGCCATGAAGTTGCTTTCCCGTCGTTTCGCCAATGTCCATCCCTTCGTCTTGACGATTGGTATCGTTTTATTGCTCGCAGTCGCGAGCACGGTGCCTTCCTTCGCCCAAGAATTCACGAGCCGAAGACTGCTTGGTTATTATCCCGAATGGTCAAAGTACAACGATCCGCCCTATTCCGCAGATCAGATTCCGTACGCGAAGCTGACCCACATTTCGCATGCCTTCGTCCTGCTCACGGGCAAGGCGGATGGAACGCTGCAAATTCCTTCCGGCATGATCGAGCCGGCGCTGATCTCGAAAGCTCACGCCGCCGGGGTCAAGGTTCTGGTATCGATCGGCGGAGGCGACGGGATCCAGGGCCCGCGCTTCAACCGAATGGCGAAGTTGGAAACCACCCGCCAAGCCTTCGTAGCCAACGTCCACCATTTTCTGGTGAAGTACGGATACGACGGAGTAGACATCGACTGGGAAGTCCCGAACGCGGAAGATCGCGCGAATTGCACGACGTTGATGCAGGAGTTGCGCAATGGCTTGCCTTCGCCGTGGCTCATCACGATGGCCGTAACTGCCGATCCGCGAGGTTATGGTGTGGGGCTCGATATTCCCGCGCTGGCTCCAATTCTCGACTTCATGAACGTGATGACCTACGACTTCTACGGCCCGTGGTCGGGCGCGACAGGATTTGTGTCGCCCCTGCTGCTGGACCCAGCCGATCCGCAGCAGGCGGGCAGCGTGAAGACCTCGATGGATCTCTACGCCAATCAATATGGAGTGCCGCTTTCCAAAATGAACATTGGAACGCCATTCTACGGATATGAATGGGATGGCATCGATCTGTTGTGGGCGTCCTGCGCCACCTGCGCCAGCAATTCGCAGGACTACGGCACTTACATCAAGCAGCGCATCAACCAGCAAGGTTGGAATATGAGGTCCGACAGCGCCGCAGAGGCGCCCTATCTGATCAACACGACGATTCCCGGATTCATCACATTTGATGGAGTAGCCTCGACCGCGCGCAAGGTGCGCTACGTCAAGCAGCGAGGGTTCGGCGGCGTCTTCACGTGGGAATTAAGCGCGGACTACGACGGACACTCCCAGGACTTGCTGAACGCGATGTACAACGCGTGGAAGTGAATGCGCTGGGTTTGGCAATTTGTCATCCTTAGCGGAGCAACTGCGTGTCACCCTGACCGCAGCAGAAGGCAGTTTTTTACCTGTCATCCTGAGCGCAGCAGAACGCAGTTTTTCACTTGTCATCCTGAGCGTAGCAGGAAGCGCGCCAACGCGCGCTTCCTGCGAAGTCGAAGGATCCCTGCTAGCTCAACGACTACCCGGTGACGCGAGCCTGTCGAAGCCTGCCCAGCTTCACGCGCCGCCAAGATCGTAGAGATCCTTCGACTGCGGTCTTGCTCCGCATGCGCGAAGCAAGATTCTCGCTCAGGATGACAAGTCCTAAGCAGGATGACAAGTCTACGAGCGAGCCTATCACCGCGATACCTGCTCCGCGACCCACTGACCCACTTCCTTCGTCCCTAACGTGCCGCCGATATCTTCCGTAGTCTTCTTCTCGCGGACTGCCTCAAGCACGGCAGCTTCGATCTTCTCTGCTTCCTTCTCGAATCCGAGGTGCCGCAGCATCATGGCAGCCGTCAAAATCGCTCCAAACGGATTCGCAATGTTCTTTCCTGCAATCGGCGGTGCGGAGCCATGCACCGGTTCGAACATACTGGTCCGTCCCGGATGAATATTTCCGCTCGCCGCCATGCCGAGGCCGCCCTGCAATCCCGCAGCGAGATCGGTGATGATGTCGCCGAACATGTTATTGGTTACGATCACGTCAAACTGGCGCGGATCGCGCACCATCTGCATGCAGAGCGCGTCGACATACATGTGCTGCGCACTAATCTGCGGATATTCACCACTAACCTCTTTGAAGGCTCGCTGCCAGAGCCCTCCTGCGTGGGTCATCGCGTTTGACTTGTCGCACATCAGAACCCGGTTGCGCCCCGAGCCGTCGAGTTTGGTGTGAGTCTTGCAATATTCAAACGCGTAACGGATGATCCGCTCCACGCCCTTGCGCGTGTTGATATCTTCTTGGGTTGCGATCTCGTCGGCAGTTCCCTGCTTGAAAACGCCGCCCGCATCCGTGTAGACGCCCTCGGTGTTTTCCCGGAGAACGACGAAGTCCACATCCTTGGGCTCGACGCCTTTCAATGGGCAAAGCCCTGCATCAAGCAGGCGGACCGGACGCACGTTGGCGTAGAGATCCATTTTGAAGCGCATCCCAAGAAGAATCTCTTTGGCGTGGATATTGGTCTTGACCCGCGGATCACCGAATGCGCCGACGAGGATGGCGTCAAAGTCTCGTGCCAGTTTGGAAAATCCGCCCGGCGGCACGGTAGTCCCGTCGCGGAGGTAACGGTCCGCCCCCCAGTCACACTCGGAGACATCGACGGGCGCTCCCGAGGCCTGAATGGCTTTGACGGCCTGGGGAATGACTTCCTGTCCAATGCCGTCCCCGGGAATTGCAGCAATGCGCTTGCGCGCTGGCGATGGCGAGTTCACGGCTGGAACCTTAACACACTCGATATAATCAAAGACAAGTATGGGGCTCACGTCTCTTCAGGCTCATGGCAAGGAAATTGGCGCAGCGGCCGTGTCGGACTACCGCGGCGCAGTGACAGCAACGCGCTTCAGCGATCCCGAAGCCGAGTTCCGCGCCTTGCGCACGGGCTGCGGCGTCTACGATCTGGGATACCGCGCCAAGCTGTCGATCACGGGCAGCGATCGGGTTCGCTGGCTGAATGGAATGCTCACCAACAACATCCGCGATTTGGCGACCGGCCACGGAGTGTATGCCTTCCTTCTGAACCCCCAGGGTCACATCCTCAGTGATCTTTATGCCTACAACCGCGGCGAGTCGATCGCGATCGACACGGACCAGAGCCAGGCAGAGAAGGTTCTGGCAACGTTTGATCACTACATCATCATGGATGATGTTGAGGTGAAAAATCTGAGCGATCAGCTCACCACGTTGGGGATTGCCGGACCCGAAGCCCGGCGAGTATTGCGGGCGGCGGGCATTCAGATTCCGGAGTCGCAGCCGCTGGAAATATTCGAAGCGAAGTGCACTTGTGACTGCGAGTGCACCCACTGCACAGCGACGCGCGGCGACGATCCCGAACATGAAAGTTACGAGTTGTGGCTCGCACCGGTGGATGTCCGCAAAACATGGGATGCGCTGGTCGCGAACGGCGCGACGCCGGTTGGTTCCGACGCGCTGGAATTACAACGAATCGTTGACGGCATCCCGCTGTACGGCGTGGATATTCGCGAGCGGGATTTGCCGCAGGAAACCGAACAGGCGCGCGCGCTGAATTTCAACAAGGGCTGCTACATCGGTCAGGAAATCGTTGAGCGGATTCGCTCGCGTGGAGCAGTGCACCGGAAATTCTCCGGCTTCATGGCGGACGGAGCCGCCGGCTTCACACCCGGCATGAAAGTGGTCTCCGGAGAAAAAGAAGTTGGAGAGATTACCAGCGCCACTTCACTGACATGGAACGGCAAGCTGCGAACCCTGGCCCTCGGATACATCCGGCGCGAGGCCGGAACACCCGGGCGCGAGGTCACAATTAATGGCGCAAAGGCGAGCGTCGCTCAGCTTCCTTTCCATGAAAGTGTTGCGGCAACAGGTGCGGCTGTCCTCGAACATCCGGCATAATGGGTGTGTAGGCTCATCCTCTTGAAACGCACCCATCTCTAAGGAACCTCTATGGCAGAAAAGAAACAGGACTCCGGCTTCAAAGTGACCGATCGTCGCCTCTTCAACTCGGACGGGGAATTGCGCAGCGATGTCCCTGAGGAGAAAGAACCGCCAAAGGCGACCGCGGCGAACCCGCCGAAAGAGACACCCGTGCAGCAGATGCCTGCTGCTACCACTGTAACCGCCGGTGATGGACCGCCCGACCGGGAAATGCCTTCGCCACCCACCTCGGCTGAGCAAGAGGCGCAAGCGGCAGCCTATCGCGAATCGGCGAAGGATCTTGACGCCCAGGTCGAGCTCAGCGGGCACTCGGCGAAGGAGTACGAAATTACTTTCGAGCGCTTCCTGGCGTCGCTCTACATGACCGCGATGCTGCAGCTGGGACTGATGCGGCAGCAGGGCGAGGCGCCGCGCGTGGATATCATTGGCGCGCGTCAGACCATCGACACCCTGAGCCTGATCGCGGAGAAAACCAAGAACAACTTGACGCCCTCGGAAGAAAATTTCCTGCAGAATAGTCTTTACGAATTGCGCATGGCGTATGTGGAAGTGACCAACGCCCTGGCGCGTCCCCCGCAAGCCGGGCCTGCCACCGGAACCAGCGGCAGGTAACAAGGGGCAGGTAATAACGAAAGATGAAAGCGACCTTGACCGTGCTCGGCAGTGGGACGTCGATGGGCGTGCCCACCTTGGGATGCGACTGCGCCGTTTGCCATTCAAACGATCCCCACGACCGGCGCACCCGGCCCTCGGTGATGATCGGATATGCGGGAAAAGTCGTGCTGATCGATACCACACCAGATTTCTACACCCAGGCGATTCGAGAAAACATCCGGCAAGTAGATGCCGTCTTTTACACGCACACTCATGCCGATCACATCCTGGGCATAGACGATTTGCGCCCCTTCAGCTATCGCCACAAACCGGAAAGATTGCCCCTCTATGCGCGTCCCGATGCCGCGGCGTTTTTGCGCAGGATGTTCTCTTACATCTTCGACGCGGACTACAAGTACGGAGGGCTGCCGCTGCTCGAGTTGCGGCCCATCGACGGCCCCGTTGACGTCTTCGGAGTACGCTTCGAGCCAATCACGCTCATCCATGGCGAAGCACAAATTTATGGCTATCGATTTGGGTCTGTCGCCTATTTGACCGATCACAGCGAGATTCCCGAATCGTCGTTTCATCAACTGGAGGGCCTCGACATTTTGTTCCTCGACGCGCTCCGCCACAAGCCGCATCCGACCCATTCCACGATCAAGAATTCGCTCGGCATTGTTGAGCGGTTGAAACCAAAGCGGGCGTTCTTCACGCACATCTGCCACGATCTGGCGCACGAGGCGACGAATGCAAGTCTCCCGCGGCACGTGCGGCTGGCGCACGATGGCCTGAAGCTGGAATTCGAAATATGAATTGTCGAATTTTGATGATTGACTGTTGAATGGATAAGAACTCGTTCCGCTGTCGCTTCCAGTTCGGCAATCAAGAATCGACAATCGACAATCTTCCGCATGCTGGTATTCCACAAACTCGACGACGTGCCCCCTGACTTCGGCCCTACGCTGGTCAGTGTGGGAAATTTTGATGGCGTACACCGGGCGCATGCGCGTGTGCTGCAGGAGATTGTCGCGCGCGCACGAGCCACCGGAAACAAAGCAGTCGCGGTGACATTTGAGCCCCATCCGGCGCGCATTCTGCGGCCTGAAACAAGTTTCAAATTACTGACGCCTACACTCGAAAAACTGCGCTTGCTCGAGAAAACGGGTGTCGACGCGGTGCTGCTCTTGCCTTTCGGACGCGACTTGTCCCTCATGTCTCCGCGCCAGTTCGTTGAGGAGATTTTGGAGAAGAAGCTCCACGCCGTAGAGGTCCATGAAGGCTATAACTTCCGCTTCGGGCACAAGGCTGCCGGCGATATGCAGATGTTGGCGGAATTCGGCCGCGAGATGGGCTTCGAGGTTGAGGTCTATCCTGAAATGAAGCTCCGTGGCGAGACCGTTTCCAGCAGCCAGATTCGCAAGTTGCTTGCCGACGGACGCGTGAGCCGGGCGCGTCACCTGCTGGCCAGGCCGTTCTGCATTTTAGGGACGCCCGGACGCGGTCGCGGATACGGATCGAAGTACACCGTTCCTACCATCAATCTCTCCCGCTATGAGGAACTCGTTCCCAAAGACGGCGTTTACGTCACGTGCACCCGCGTGGGCACCGAGATTTTTGATTCCGTAACCAATGTTGGCAACCGGCCCACCTTCGGCACGGAGTTATTTGCCATCGAAACCCACCTGCTGAACTTTCATCCCCTGGAATTGACCCCGGACACCGAAGTGGAAATCGGCTTTTACGAGCGCTTGCGCGATGAGATCAGGTTTCCGTCAGTGGACGCCTTGCGCGAGCAGATCGCACGCGACGTCAGGAAAGCAAGACGTTATTTCCACTTGCTGCACGCGTGACGGCACCGCGTTTCCGCCCGCATTCTAGTGGGCAGCGTGAGGAAGGTAGCCGCCTTCCATGGGAAGCTTTCCATCCACCCGAACCACGTTGATGCTGTTGTCGATCGAGTGCACTTCAATCAGTCCAACTGCGCCGGGTTCGGCTTGCACAGCCTTCAGGACATCGGCGTCGCTATCGACAAACACGATGGCATCCTTGTGAGCGGAAACAAACATCTTCCACTCTCCGGGCGTCATCCGGTTCAGCCGCTCCAATGTCTCGGCTTCGCCCTCTGAATCGCGATGCAGCACGAGTTGAATGTTCTTGCCGTCAGGCCACTTGCGAACTTCACCGCGAATGATTTTCGACAGTTGCGACGACGTTACGTTTTCGACTGCGTTGTCTTTATTGACCACAACCGCGGTGTGATGGGCAAAGC
>Ga0335076_10001624_pt1 | contig 21862 bp, 15 predicted proteins | sample Lox_Sample_25_FD_206717 | JGI IMG/M metagenome (GOLD analysis project Ga0335076, IMG submission 206717) | Soil microbial communities from Loxahatchee National Wildlife Refuge, Florida, United States - Lox_Sample_2.5 | ecosystem: Environmental > Terrestrial > Soil > Wetlands | place: USA... | reverse complement strand
CCGAGGACGCGGCGACCGTCGGCGGCCCGGAACACGCGCGTGCGGGCTTGCGTCGAGGGCTTCTCGAGCGGGCGGTCGGTCGCGTGGCAGACGTAGCAGGCCTCCGCGCGCTTGTCCACGGTCTTGCCGAGCTCGCCCGGCTCGGACGAGAAGACGATCGTGCCTTCCTTGTTGAAGACCCGCACCGCCTCGATCCCGTCGCGCCGGCCGAGCTGCGCGATCTGGCGCTGCAGGCTGAAGCGGCGGTTCTCGAGCATGTCGTAGTGCGTCGAGTTCTTGATCGTCTCGCTGAGCTGGTCGGCGCCGAGCTCGAGCTCGCCCACGAGCGACGCCTCGTGCGCGCGCAGGATCAGCGCCGCCAGCGCGCCGATCGTGAGGGCCGTCACCAGGCCGGCCCCCAGGATCAGCTGCGCGCCGATCCGCGTGCGCATGGCTCAGGCGGGGACCGACTCCCCGAGCGCCTGCGCGGGCTCGGCGGTCTCCCTCTCGGGAAGCTCCACGTCCGCTCGGGCCTCGGGGAAGATCGGGAGCACGCGCGCCGCCACGGCGAACCCCGCGAAGCCGACGGCAACGAGCCCGACCGAGACGGCGAGCTCCATCCAGGAGGGCAGGTAGCGGACGCCGGCCGCACGCTCCATGCCGGTCACCGCGACGTTCAGGCGGTTCATCACGAAGCCCAGGATCGCGAGGAAGGACGCGGCCACGAGCCCACGCTCGCTGCGGCGCACGCGCGGCACGCTCAGGAGCGCGACCGGCAGCAAGACCGCCAGGCTCACTTCGACCAGGAACATCGTCCCCTCGTAGCCGGGGCTCGCGAGCTCGGCGAGCGCGCCGCTGCGCCGCAGCGCGATCAGCCGCAGCACGCCGTAGAGGCCGAGCACGACCACCATCGCGCGGCCGAGGGGCTCGAGCAGCTCGAGCTCCAGGCGCCGGCCGAACGAGCGGCCGCTCAGGTAGGACTCGAGGATCACCATCCCGAGCCCGGCCCCGATCGCGGAGAGGTAGAAGAGGAAGGGCAGGAGCGGCGAGTACCAGAGCGGGTGGAGCTTCGACGGCACGATCAGGTAGAGCGAGCCGAGCGAGGACTGGTGCAGCGTCGAAAGGATCACGCCGGCGATCACGAGCGGCGTGTAGACGAAGCGCATCACGCGCTGCGCACCCGCGAGCCGGAAGCGCTCGAACACGACGGGCGAGAGCTCGAGCGCCAGCACCGTGGTGTAGAGCATCACGCACCACGCCACCTCGAACATCACCGAGTGCGGGTTCCAGAAGAAGAGCGCGTGCCAGATGCGCCAGGGCTGCCCGAGGTCGAAGAGCAGCGCCACGATCACGAACGCGTAGCCGAGAAAGGCCGTCAGCACCGTGGGCCGCACGATCGGCTCGAAGCGGCGCAGGTTGAAGAGGTGGACGACGCTCGTGAGCGTGAAGGCGCCGGCCGCGAGCCCGACGCCGCACAGCACGTCGAAGCCGATCCACAGCCCCCAGGGGAAGCGGTCCGAGAGGTTCGTGGTAGCGCCGAGCCCAAGCGTGAAGCGGAGCACAGTGACCCCGGCGAGCAGCAGCAGGAGGAGCGCCGCGACGTAGGCCCAGAAGCCGAGCGGAGCCGAAGCCTTGCGCGCGGGCCTCACCGCCGGGCTCCTTCGACCGGGGCCTCGAGCGCCCTCACCTCCTCACGCCGCCTCGTGATCCAGAAGATGCCGTACAGGAACGCTCCCGCGAGCGCCACGAAGTCGGGGACCTTCGACAGCACCTGCCAGGTCAGCATCGGGAGCGGCTGGCGCGGCAGGTTGGTCTTGAGCCCGAGCTCTTCGAACGGCACGCTCGACAACATCAGCACCGACGTCCCGCCGGCCTCCTCTTCGCCGTAGACGTGACCGACGTAGCCGCCCGGGTTGTCCCGGATGCGGCTCTTGGCCTCGGCCAGGAGCGCCGCGCGGTCGCCGAACTTCGTGGCGCCCGTTGGGCACGCGGCCGCACAAGCAGTCGCTTCGCCCTTCGCCACCCGCTCGGCGCACATCACGCACTTCCCGACGATGGGGACGGCGCGGTCCCACTGGTACTTGGGCACGTCGAACGGGCAGGCCATGATGCAGTAGCGGCAGCCGATGCACTTGGCGGCGTCGTAGACGACCGGACCGGCCGCCGTCTTGCGGAGCGCGCCGACCGGGCACACCGACGCGCACGTGGGCTCGAGGCAGTGCATGCAGAGGCTGCGCACGAAGATCCCCGCGCGCGGTGTGACGGTGGTCCAGGTGTAGGCGGTCGGGACCGCGTCGATCTTCTCGGGTAGGTGGTTCTCTTCCTTGCACGCCAGGGCGCACGCCCCGCAGCCGATGCACTGCGTCGCGTCGTAGAGCAGTCCCGCGCTCACCTTCGGCCTCCCATCAGGCGTCCACGAGCCGGCGGGACGCGGCGCGCGTGCCGAGCTCGCCGGCGTCGGCGGCGCCGCGCACCACCAGCACCGGGCACGGCGCCTCGCGCACGACCCGGCGCGAGGTCGAGCCGAAGAGCACGCCTTCGAGCAGGCCGTGGGCGCGGGCGCCGAGCACGACGAGGTCGGCGCCTTCCTCCCGCGCCATTCGCAGGATCAGCTCGTGCGCGCGACCGGCCTTCACGAGCTCGCGCACGGCGACACGCTCGCGCGCCGCCTCGGGCAGGAGCGACTCCAGGCGCTCGCGCGCGTCCTCGGCGAGGCCCTGGCGGAACGCCTGGATCTCCACGGCCGAGAACTCCAGCGCCGAGCCCGGCTCGAACTCCGGCACGCGCTCGAGCACGTGCAGCAGGAGCAGCTCGGACGAGAACGTCTCCGCCAGGGAGAGGGCGTAGGCGATCGGCTCCCTCCCATGCAGGTCGGTGGCGCACAGGATCCGCCGGAAGGGAGCGTGCGCGGAAGGGGCGGGACCGACACCGTGGCGCACCGTCAGGACGGGGCAGGGCGCGTGATGCAGCAGCTCCTCGCTCATCGACCCCAGCAGGAAGTGCTTGAGCCGCGAGTCGGGGTGGAGGCCCAGCACGAGCAGATCGGCCCGCAGCTCCCGCGCGAGGTCCATGACCTCGCGTGAGGGATCGCCCTCGAGCACGAGGCTGTGGACGCGTTGGCCCGTCCGGACCAGAGGCTCGACGAACGCCTTCAGCTTGCGCTCGAGCTCTGCGCGCTCCTGGGGGGCGAGCGAAGCGGGCGCGAGATAGCCGAACTCGCTGCCGAGCGGCACGTCGTCCGGGCAGACGTAGACGACCGTGAGGTCGGCGCCGAGCGTTCGGGCGGTCACTGCCGCGTGGCTGAGCGCATGCGTCGAGAGATCGGAGAGGTCCGTCGCGCAGAGAACGTGATGAAGCCGGAGCGCCTGTTCCTTCATGGGCCGCCTCCGCCTTCGAAGCGGTGCAACGCCTGTGCCTGGAGCTTCCGCATCACAGCTGGGCGATCGCGGCTGCGGCTGCATCGGACCGAGGCGCAGTTCTTGCGCGGAGGCCGCGCCGCTGCGCGCGGCTTGCGCCTGAAGCGCCTTGGGATCGCCCCAGCCTGCGCCTCTTTGCACGGCACGGCCGTTGCTCTACATGGAGGCAGCATGCGACACCCCGGCTCACCTCCGCCCTTCAAGGTCCCGGACTTCGATCGCGCGCCGCTGCTCGTGATCTGGGAGACGACGCAGGCCTGCGACCTCGCGTGCCGCCACTGCCGCGCGTCGGCCCGGCCCGGGCGTGACCCGAGCGAGCTCACGACCGACGAAGGGCTGCGGCTCGTGGACGCCGTCGCCGACATGGGCACGCCGCTCCTGATCCTGAGCGGGGGCGATCCGCTCAACCGGCCCGACCTGGCGCTGCTCTGCCGCCACGGCAAGGAGCGCGGCCTGCGCGTCGCGACGATCCCGGCGGCCACCGAGCAGCTCACGTTCGAGAGGCTCGCCGAGCTCAAGGAAGCGGGCGTCGACCAGATCGCCTTCTCGCTCGACTTCCCGCGCGCGGAGCTGCACGACGCCTTCCGCTGGTCCGCAGGAGCCTTCGACCGCACGATGAGGGCGGCCGGCTGGGCTCACGAGCTGGGGCTGCCGCTGCAGATCAACACCACGGTCTGCGGCGAGACCGCGCCGTACCTGGCCGAGCTCGCCCACTTCGTGGGAAACCTGGGTGTCGTGTTCTGGGAGGTCTTCTTCCTCGTCCCGATGGGACGCGGGCTGCTGCTGCGCGGGCTGACCGCCGCCGAGTGCGAGCGGATCTACGAGGTCCTCTGGCAAGCCGAGTCGCAAGGACGCTTCGTACTGAAGGTCACCGAGGCGCCGCAGTACCGGCGCTGGGTCGCCCAGCACTCCGACACGACCGGTCCACGGCCCGCGGTGGCGCACGCGCCGATCGGCCTCTCGCCGAAGGCCGTCAACTCCGGCAAGGGCTTCCTGTTCGTGTCGCACCTCGGCGACATCTACCCGAGCGGGTTCCTGCCGATGCCGGTCGGCAACGTCCGTCACGCGGACCTCGCGAAGGCCTACCGGGAGTCCGGCGTGTTCAAGGACCTTCGCAACCCCGACTGGCTCCACGGACGCTGCGGACGCTGCGAGTTCCGCGCGAGCTGCGGCGGCTCGCGAGCGCGCGCTTACGCGCTCACGGGCGACCCCGCGGCCACCGATCCCTGGTGCGCCTACGTGCCCAAGGCGCGAACAGCACGGAGTGCTTCATGCAGTGCCTGAGCGAGACCGTCGCGCCCGCCCCGAGCGCCGCTTCCAGCACAACGCGCTGGGCCGCGCTGTACCGATCCAAGCTCGCGACCGCGCACGACGCGGTGCGCGTGGTGCGCTCGGGCGACCGGGTCTGGATCCACCCCGGCTGCTGCAACCCCGAGCCGCTCGTGCGCGCGCTCGTGGCGCGCGCCGACGAGCTGCGCGGCGTCGAGCTCGTCCACCTGATGACGCTGGGCGCGGCGCCCACGGCCGACCCGCGCCTCACCGCCTCCTTCCGCCACCGCTCGCTGTTCACCGGCGCGAACGTGCGCCAGGCGCTCGCGGAGGGCCGCGCCGACTTCGTCCCGATCCATCTCTCCGACATCCCGCGCCTGATCGCGTCCGGCCAGCAGCCGATCGACGTGGCGTTCGTCCACGTCTCGCCTCCGGACGAGCACGGCTTCTGCTCGTTCGGCGTCGGCGTCGACTGCACCAAGGCCGCGACCGAGGCCGCCCGCGACGTGGTCGCGCTCGTCAACCAGCGCATGCCGCGGACCCTCGGCGACTGCTTCATCCACGTCTCGCGCCTCACGCACGCCGTCGAGGTGGACCAGGAGGTGGTGGAGCTGCCGCGGCCCGAGACGCTGAGCGAGGTCTCGCTCGCGATCGGCCGCCACGCGGCGGAGCTCGTCGAGGACGGCGCCACGCTGCAGATGGGGATCGGCGAGGTGCCCGACGCGATCCTGCACGAGCTCAAGGACCGTCGCGACCTGGGCATCCACACCGAGATGTTCTCGGACGGCGTCGTCGAGCTGTTCGAGGCGGGCGTGATCAACGGCGAGGCGAAGACGCTGCACCGGGGCAAGATCGTGGCCTCGTTCGTGCTCGGCTCGAAGCGCTGCTTCGACTTCCTGCACAACAACCCGTTCGTCGAGTTCCATCCGACGGACTACGTCAACGACCCGTTCGTGATCGCGCAGAACGACCGCATGACCGCGATCAACGCCGCGCTCGCGGTGGACCTCACGGGCCAGGTGTGCGCCGACTCGATCGGCCGCCGGATCTACTCCGGCTTCGGGGGCCAGGCCGACTTCATGCGCGGCGCGGCGCGCTCGCGGCGCGGACGCCCGATCATCGCGCTGCCCGCGACGGCCAAGGGCGGCGCGATGTCGCGCATCGTGGACACGCTCGCCGAGGGCTCGGGCGTCGTCACCACGCGCGCCGACGTGCACTACGTGGTGACCGAGTACGGCATCGCTCGGCTGCACGGCAAGAGCCTGCGCGAGCGGGCGCGCGAGCTCGTCGCCGTGGCGCACCCCGACTTCCGGGAATCGCTGCTCGAGGCCGCCCGCCAGCGGAAGCTCCTGTGACCGGCCGCCCGCCGGCCTCGACGCGAGGTCGGGCCTGGGCCAGGGCGGGCGCGATCGCCGCGCTGCTGTTCCTCGCGCGCACGGGGCGCGCCGCCGACGCGGATTGCCTCGCCTGCCACGGCGACCGGGACTTCAAGTCGGAAGCGGGCAGGAGCCTGTTCGTGGACGGCGACAAGCGCGCGAAGAGCGCCCACGGCTCGCTGGCGTGCGCCGACTGCCACGCCGGCCTCGCGGACTACCCGCACGCGCCGGGGGCCGGCAAGGTCGCCTGCGCCACCTGCCACGAGGACGCGCGCGCGGCGCTCGACAAGAGCGTTCACGCGCGCACGAACGGCGGCTCGGAGGCGCCCTACTGCACGACCTGCCACGGCGAGGCCCACGCGTTCCCCGCCCGCCCCGACCCGCTCTCGCCCGTCGCGAAGCGCAACCTGCCGCACACCTGCGGCGCCTGCCACGCGAGCCCGAGCTTCATGTCGCGCCACCCGCTCGGCATCTCGCGGCCGATCGAGGCCTACGAGCAGAGCGTGCACGGCCGCGAGCTCGCCAAGGGGAACGACAAGGCCGCCTCCTGCTCCGACTGCCACGGCGCGCACGACATCGGCAAAGCCAGGGACACGGCCTCGCGCATCAACCGCTGGAACGTCCCGGACACCTGCGGCCAGTGCCACGCGAAGGTCCGGGAGGCGTTCGGCGGCAGCATCCACGGCCAGGCGGTGGCGCGCGGGCTCGCCGGCGCGCCGGTCTGCACCGACTGCCACGGCGAGCACGCGATCCTCGCGCCCGCCGAGCCGGGCTCGCTCGTGAACCCCGCGCGCGTGTCGTCCGTCACCTGCGCGCGCTGCCACGCCGACGAAAGGCTGGTTCAGAAGTTCAACCTGCCGCGCGACAAGGTGTCGGCGTTCGAGGACAGCTTCCACGGCCTCGCGGGCCGGGCCGGCTCGCAAAGCGTCGCGAACTGCGCTTCCTGCCACGGCATCCACAACATCCTGCCCTCGAGCGACGCACGCTCCACGGTGCATCCGGCCAACCTCGCGAAGACCTGCGGCGCCTGCCACCCCGGCGCCGGCGAGCGCTTCGCGATCGGCCCGGTCCACGTCACGCACGCCTCCCGCAGCGAGCACGCCGCCGTTCGCTTCGTGCGCGTCGCCTACCTGACGCTGATCCCGGCGACGCTCGGCTTCATGCTGCTGCACAACGGCCTCGACTTCCTGCGCAAGCTGCGGCGCGGCCGCGGCGCGCACGGCTCGGACGCCACGCTGCCGCGCATGAATCTCGACTTCCGCATCGCGCACGCGCTCGTCGTGCTCAGCTTCCCGGTGCTGGTGGTGACCGGCTTCGCGCTCAAGTACCCCGAGGCCTGGTGGGCCGCGCCGCTCGTCGCCTTCGAGGGCCGGCTGGCGCTCCGCGCCTACGTGCACCGCGCGGCGGCGATCGCGCTGTGCGCGGCCTGCGCGTACCACGTGTTCCACCTGCTGCGATCGAGACGCGACCGGCGCGCGCTGCGGCGCATGCTGCCGAGCGCGCGGGACGCGCGGGACGTCGTCGACTTCTTCGGCTGGGCGCTCGGCCGCCGCGGGACGCGGCCGCAGTTCGGCGTCTTCAACTACGCCGAGAAGATGGAGTACTGGGCTTTCGTCTGGGGCACCGCGGTGATGGCCGGCTCGGGCTTCGTGCTCTGGTTCGAGAGCTGGAGCCTCCGCCTGCTGCCGACCTGGGCGATCGACGCTGCGACCGCGGTCCACTGGTACGAGGCGATCCTGGCGACGCTCGCGATCCTCGTCTGGCACTTCTACATGGTGGTCTTCGACCCCGACGTGTATCCGATGGACCGCGCGTGGCTCACGGGTCGCGCCTCGGCCGATCATTTGCGGGCACAGCGCCCGGTCTACGAGCGGCTCGCCAGGCGCCAGCGCCTCGGGGAGCCGCCGGAGGAATGAGCCGGCGTGAGCTGGCCCATCTCTTGCACTGATGGCTGACAGGAGGAGGGCCGTGCCTCCAACTCGTTCGAAGGCCAAGCCGTTCCTTTCACCCGAGTACTGCAAAGGATGCGGGCGCTGCATCGAAGCGTGCGCGCTCGAGTGCATCGAGGCGGGCGGGGACATCCACCCGGGCACGGGGCTCGTGCCCGTGAGGCTCCACCTGGACGCCTGCACCGGCTGCGCGCTCTGCATCGACGCATGCCCGGAGCCCTACGGGCTGCGACCGGAGGGCGATCGTGACGTCGCCCGCCCGGCTTCGGCGGCCGCGACGGTGCCCGGCCAATGGCTCGCGCTCGAGGCGAGCCGACCGCTCGTGATGAAGGGCACTCACGCCTCGGCGGTCGGGGCGCTGCTCGCGGGCTGCCGCCACTTCTTCGGGTACCCGATCACGCCCTCGACCGAAGGCGCCGAGCTCATGGCGAAGCTGCTGCCGAAGCTGGACGGCGTGTTCCTGCAGGCGGTGAGCGAGGTCGCGACCGTGAACCTGATGTACGGCTGCGCCGCCGCGGGCCTGCCGGCGCTCACCTTCACGTCCTCGCCCGGCTTCAGCCTGATGCTGGAGGGCCTCTCGTACATGATCGGGGCCGAGCTGCCGGGCGTGTTCGTGGACGTGATGCGCGGCGGCCCCGGCCTCGGCAACATCGCGCCCGAACAGTCCGACATCAAGCTCGCGTGTCGGGGGCTCGGCCACGGCAACACGCACGCGGTCGTGCTGGCGCCCGCCTCGCCGCAGGAGATGCTGGACTTCACGATGCGAGCCTTCGAGCTCGCGTTCGAGTACCGCACGCCGGTGATCGTGCTCGCCGACGGCTACCTCGGGCAGGTGACGGGCAAGGTCGAGCTGCCGCGCAGCTTCGCGAAGCCCGGCCTGCCGGGCTGGGCGGTGTGGGGGGACGCCCCGCACCGCCGCAACCTGGTCTCGTCGATCTACCTCGCCGAGTCGGAGCTCGAGGCCCACAACCTGAAGCTGATCGCGAAGTACGACGAGATCTCACGGCGCGCGCCGCGCGCCGATCTGTTCCGCTGCGACGACGCCGAGGTGCTGCTCGTCGCCTGCAACACGCCGGCGCGCATGGCGAAGGGGGCCGTGAGCGCGCTGCGCGGGCGAGGCGTGCGGGCGGGGCTGCTGCGGCCGCAGACGCTGTGGCCGTTCCCGGTCCGTTTCCTGCTACCGCTCTTGCCCCGGCTCCGCCGCCTGATCGTGGTCGAGGCGAGCCACGGCCAGCTCGAGGACGAGCTGCGGCTCGCGCTCAGCCACGCGGCCGCCGCGCACCCGAAGCTCGAGTCGCTGCGCCGCTACGGCGGCGTGCTGCCCGGCGAGGACGCGATCGTCGCGGCGGTGCTCGCCGCCGAGCGCTCGCCCGTGCGGGGCGCAGAGGTGTTCGCATGAGCGTCTTCTACGACCGCTTCGAGCGGCACGCGCAAGGCGAAGGCTTGAAGGGCCGCAGCACGCACTACTGCCCCGGCTGCGGCCACGGCCTCGTGCACCGGTACCTGGCCGACGCCATCGAGGAGCTCGGCATCCAGGACCGCACCGTCGCGATCTCGCCGGTGGGCTGCGCCGTCTTCCTCTACTACTACCTCGACGTCGGCCACACGCAGGCCGCGCACGGACGTGCGCCGGCGGTGGCGCTCGGCCACAAGCTCGCGAACCCCGAGGCGGTCGTGGTCTCCTACCAGGGCGACGGCGACCTCGCTTCGATCGGCCTCGCCGAGATCGTCCACGCCTGCCAGCTCGGCGTGCCGCTCTCGGTAGTCTTCGTGAACAACGCCGTCTTCGGCATGACCGGCGGCCAGATGGCCCCGACCACGCTCATGGGCCAGCGCACCGCCACTTCACCCGAGGGCCGCGGCCGGCTCACGGGCGCGCCGCTCAGGGTGGCGGAGCTCGTGGCGCAGCTCGACGGCACGAGCTACGTCGAGCGCGTGGCGCTCTTCGACGCGAAGCAGCGAATGAAGGCGCGCAAGGCGATCCGGAAGGCCCTCGCGCTCCAGGCCGAGAACCGCGGCTTCGCGTTCGTCGAGGTGCTCGCCGAGTGCCCGCTGCACCTCGACAAGACGCCGCAGCAGGCCGAACGCTGGGTCAAGGAGGAGATGACCCGGGTCTTCCCGCTCGGCGTCAAGAAAGAGGTCGCCGCCGAGCCGTGGACCGACTGGCGGCGGCCCAGCTTCGAGCCGAGCGCGCTCGGCGCGGTCCTGGGCATCGGCGCCGAGCCGGCGCCGCGCTTCTGCCACGGCTTCCCGCGCGAGCCCTTTGGCGCGGACGTCGCCCTGAAGCTCGCAGGCGCCGGCGGCGACGGAGCGCAGACCGCCGCGATGCTGATCGCGCGCGCGGCGATCAACGAGGGCTTCGACGCCACGCACATCCCGAGCTACGGCCCCGAGTCGCGCGGCGGCACGTCCTACGCCGACGTCCGGCTGGCCGAAGCCGAGGTGCTCTCGCCCGCGGCCCCGTCGCCGCACGCGCTCGTCGCGTTCAACGCGCCGAGCCTCGCCCGCTTCGGGCCGACGGTCGTGCCGGGTGGCGTCGTCGTGTACGACCGCTCGGTGATCGCCGAGCCGCCGCCCCTGAGCGAACGCGTGCGCGCCGTGGCCGTGCCCTGCTCGAACATCGCACAGGACCTGGGCTTCGTGATGGCGAAGAACGTCGTGGCGCTCGGGGCGCTCTGCGCAGCGACGCGGCTGTTCCCCGAGGAGACCTACCTGACGGCGATCCGCCAGGCGCTGCGTCACAAGCCCGAGCTGCTGGCGCTCGACGAGCGGGCTTTTGCGGCCGGCGTGAGCGCGGCGCGGAGCTAGGACGCTCGGCAGGCTCGCGCCGCCGGCGTCGCGGGCGCCGAGCCGGCAGCCTGAGCTACTTCGCGACCGCCTGGATCGACCTCAGGTACTCGACGAGCGCGCCGATCTTCTCGGCCACCTTCGCGTCGGAGTAAGCGTCCGAGGAGCTGCGGAAGGCGTCGCCCCAGACCGGCATCTCCGGGCCGCCGTGGCCCTTCACGGGGGTCCGTCCGTCGACGATGCGGCGCACGACATCCGCCGGAAAGCGGCCGCCGCTGCGCCGGGCGATCAGGGTCAGGTCCGGCGGGCGCACTCGCAGGTTGTCCGTCATGGGGCCATCGCCCTTCGCGTCCGCGCCGTGGCACGAGGCGCAATAGGTCCGGAAGCTGACGCTCCCCGTGAGCGTGGCGGGGACCTTGTCGTCGCCCGCGCTTCGCGCCGCGGTCTCCGGCGCGAGCGCGAAGGCCGTGACCGCAACGGCGAGCGGGAGCCGGCCGCACATCACTCCACCAGGCTCTGCAGCATCAGCATGTAGTTCGCGCGCTCGTAGACCCGCGGGTCGGGGCACGAGGCGCGGCTCATGCTGCCCTTCATCTGCGCGATCGACTCGTACTCGTGCTCCATCATCCAGTCGGCCATCTCGTCGCGGATCTGGCGCAGCCGGGACACCCCGTGGCGCAGCAGCGCGGAGACGAGCTGTACGGCGTCGGCGCCGGCCATCACGGCCTTGATCGCGTCGCGCCCGTTGTGGACGCCGCCGGTCACGGCGAGCGACGCGCGCGCCTTGTCCTTGAGCAGCGCGAGCCACTGCAGCCGCAGCGGCAGCTCGACGGAGCTCGACAGGTGCAGCTCGCGGTTGAGCCCGAGACCCTCGGGGTCGATATCGGGCTGGTAGAAGCGGTTGAAGAGCACGAGCCCCGCGGCGCCGGCCTGCTCCAGCCGGCTCACGAAGTGAGGCAGTGAGGTGTAGAAGGGCGAGAGCTTCACGGCCACGGGAATGCGGACCGTGGACTTGAGCGACCGAAGCACCTCGACCGTGCGTCCCTCGATGTCCTCGGCGCTCTCGTCGGCCAGGCACGGCACTCCGTACACGTTGAGCTCGAGCGCGTCGGCGCCGGCTTGCGCGATGTCCTTCGCGTAAGCCAGCCAGCCGCCCGGCGTCGTGCCGTTGAGCGACGCGATCACCGGGATGCGCACGGCCCGCTTCACGCGTCCCAGGTGGTGGATGTAGTCCTCGGGGCCGAGCGTGAAGGCCTCGGGCCGCGGGAAGTAGCAGAGCGCCTCGGCGAAGGACTCGCCGTGGGGCTCGGTGTGGAGGAAGGTCTGGAGCTGCTCGCGGCGGATCTGCTCCTCGAAGAGCGAGCGCAGCACGATCGCCGCGGCGCCCGCGTCCTCGAGCCGCCTGACGTTGTCGAGGTCGTCCGCGAGCGGAGACGCTCCCGGCATCAGCGGATGCGGGAGCTCGAGGCCGAGGTACGTCGTCCTGAGGTCCACGTTCTCCTCCTACTCCTCCGGCGCCGCCAGCACCGCGGCCTTCGCGGCGCCCGGCACGGCCGTGCCCTTGCCTGCGTCCTCGGCGTCCGCCGCGAGCGTCATGCCGGCGAGCTGCCGGTAGACGCCCTCGCGCTGGCGCGCCTCGCGCTCCGCGCGGGCCAGCAGCCGGCGGAAGCGCTCGGGGTCCTGCTTCTCGACCATCCGGAAGCGCGCCTCGTTGCGCATGTACTCGCGCAGCGGGCGCTTCGGCGCGCCGGAGTCGAGCGTGAGCGGCGGCTCCTGGCGCGCGACGCGGCGCGGGTCGAAGCGGTAGAGCGGCCACGCGCCGGTGTCGACCGCGAGCTTCTGCTGCTCGCAGCCGAAGGCCATGTCGTAGCCGTGCGCGATGCAGTGGCTGTAGGCGATGATCAGCGAAGGCCCTGGGTAGCTCTCGGCCTCCTGGAACGCCTTGAGCGTCTGCACGTCCTTGGCGCCGAACGCCACGCGCGCCACGTAGACGTGGCCGTAGGCCATCGCCATCATGCCGATGTCCTTCTTGCCGATCTCCTTGCCCGCGGAGGCGAACTTGGCGGCGGCGCCGAGCGGCGTCGCCTTCGACTGCTGGCCGCCGGTGTTGGAGTAGACCTCGGTGTCGAGCACGAGCACGTTCACGTCGCGGTGCAGCGAAAGCACGTGGTCGAGCCCGCCGTAGCCGATGTCGTAGGCCCAGCCGTCGCCGCCCACGATCCAGACGTTCTTCTTGACCAGGTAGTCGGCGAGCTGCAGCAGCCCCTGAGCCTCCGGGCCCGAGAGGCCGGTGAGCTTGTCCTTGAGCGCGCGAACGCGCTGGCGCTGGGCCGAGACGCCGGCCTCGTTCGACTGGTCGGCCGCGAGGATCTCCGCGACGAGCGTCTCGCCGATCCGCGAGGCGAGTCCGTTCAGCAGGCCGATCGCCTGCTCCTGCTGCTTGTCGATCGCGAGCCGCATGCCGAGGCCGAACTCCGCGTTGTCCTCGAAGAGCGAGTTCGACCAGGCCGGCCCGCGCCCGTGGCGGTCGACCGCGTACGGCGTCGTCGGGAGGTTGCCGCCGTAGATCGACGAGCAGCCGGTGGCGTTGGCGATCAGCACGCGGTCGCCGAAGAGCTGCGTCATGAGCTTGATGTAGGGCGTCTCGCCGCAGCCGGAGCAGGCCCCGGAGTACTCGAAGAGCGGGGTCAGGAACTGCGAGCCCTTGAGGTCGAGCTTCATCTCCTCGCGCCGCGGCTCGGGCAGATCGAGGAAGAAGCGGTAGTTCTCGCTCTCGGGCTCGCGCAGCGGCGGCATCTCCGCCATGTCGAGCGACTTGTGCTTCGGGTTCGACTTGTCCTTGGCCGGGCAGACCATCACGCACAGCGTGCAGCCCGTGCAGTCCTCGGGCGCCACCTGGATCGTGTACTTCTGGCCCTTGAACTCGTTGCCCTTGAAGTCCATCGACTTGAAGGTCGCGGGCGCCGCGGCGAGGGCGCCCGGGTCGAAGACCTTGGCGCGGATCGCGGCGTGCGGGCAGACGAACGCGCACTTGTTGCACTGGATGCAGATCTTCTCGTCCCAGACCGGGATCTCGAGCGCGATCGCTCGCTTCTCCCACTGCGCGGTGCCCGTCGGCCAGGTGCCGTCGGCCGCGAAGGCAGAGACCGGCAGCAGGTCGCCCTTGCCCTCGATGATCACGGCCTGCACGCGCTTGACGAAGTCGGGCGCCGCCGCCGGTACCGTCGGCCGCAGCGCGGCGTTCCCGGTGGGCGCGCCCGGCTCGACCTCGAACAGGTTCTCGAGCGTCGCGTCGACCGAGGCCCAGTTGCGCTTGACGATCTCGTCGCCCTTCTTGCCGTAGGTCTTCTGGATCGCCCGCTTGATGCTCGCGATCGCCTGCTCGCGTGGCAGCACGCCCGAGATCGCGAAGAAGCAGGTCTGCATCACCGAGTTGATGCGGTTGCCCATGCCGGTCGCCTCGGCGACCTTGTAGGCGTCGATCGCGTAGACGCGCAGCTTCTTCTCGAGCACCTGCTCCTGGACGCGGCGCGGCAGCCGGCCCCAGAGCTCGGTCTTCGCGAAGGGTGCGTTCAACAGGAACGTGCCGCCGGGCACGGCGTACTCGAGCACGTCGTACTTCTCGAGGAAGCCCCACTGGTGGCAGGCCACGAAGTTGGCCCTCCGCACCAGGTACGAGGAGCGGATCGGGCCGGGGCCGAAGCGCAGGTGCGAGATCGTGACCGCGCCCGACTTCTTCGAGTCGTAGACGAAGTAGCCCTGCGCGTCGTTGTCCGTTTCCTCGCCGATGATCTTGATCGAGTTCTTGTTGGCGCCCACGGTGCCGTCGGCGCCGAGGCCGAAGAAGACCGAGCGCACGCGGCCTTCGGACTCGATGTCGAAGTCGGAGTCGACCGGGATCGAGGTGTGGGTGACGTCGTCCACGATGCCGACCGTGAAGTGGTTGCGCGGGCGCTCGCCTTTGGCGAGGTGGTCGAAGACCGCCTTGACGTGCGCCGGAGCGAACTCCTTCGAGCTCAGCCCGTAGCGCCCGCCGACCACGAGCGGCTCGTGTGCGAGCGCGAGCGCGCCGGCGTCGCGCCCCTCGCGCAGCGCCGTCACCACGTCCTGGTAGAGCGGCTCGCCGAGCGCGCCGGGCTCCTTCGTCCGGTCGAGGACGGCGATGCGTCGGACGCTCGCGGGCAGCGCCTTCGCGAAGTGCTCGATCGAGAACGGCCGGAAGAGGCGCACCTTCAGCACGCCCACGCGCTCGCCTGCGGCGCAGAGGTGCTCGACCGTCTCGTGAGCGACCTCGGCGCCCGAGCCCATGAGCACGATCACGCGCTCTGCCTGCGGGTCGCCCACGTAGTCGAAGAGGCGGTAGTGGCGGCCGGTGCGCTGGCCGAAGCGGTCCATCGTCTTCTCGACGATCTCGGGAAGCGCCAGGTAGAAGCGGTTGCCGGCCTCGCGGGCCTGGAAGAAGACGTCGGGGTTCTGGGCGGTGCCGCGCAGCACGGGCCGGTCGGGGCTGAGCGCGCGCTGCCGGTGCGCCGCGACGAGGTCGTGGCGCAGCATGAAGCGCAGGTCGTCGTCGCCCAGCAGCTCGATCTTGCGCACCTCGGACGAGGTGCGGAAGCCGTCGAAGAAGTGCAGGAAGGGCACGCGCGCCTCGAGCGTCGCCGCGTGGGCGATCGCCGCGAAGTCGTGCGCCTCCTGGACCGAGCCCGAGCCCAGCATCGCGAAGCCGGTCTGGCGGCAGGCCATCACGTCCGAGTGGTCGCCGAAGATCGACAGCGCATGGGTCGCCACCGTGCGCGCGGCGACGTGCATGGTGAACGCCGTGAGCTCGCCGGCGATCTTGTACATGTTGGGGATCATCAGCAGCAGGCCCTGCGAGGCCGTGAAGGTCGTGGTGAGCGCCCCCGCCTGCAGCGCGCCGTGGACGGCGCCCGCGGCGCCCCCCTCCGACTGCATCTCGACGACGTCCGGCACGATGCCCCACAGGTTCGTGCGCCCGCGCGCCGACCACTCGTCGCTGAGCTCGCCCATCGAGGAGCTGGGGGTGATCGGGTAGATCGCGATCACCTCGCTCGCGCGGTGCGCGACCGACGCCGTCGCCTCGTTGCCGTCGACCGTGACGATCTCTCTCTTGCTCATGTTCAGATCCAGGATTCGGTAGTGGGAAGGTCGGCGCGGCGGCGAAGGTCCTCGGCCGCCTCACGGCGGGAGGAGGCGTCGGGTGCCCCGGCGCAGCGGAAGCGCAGCCCGGGGCGGTTCAGCCAGAACGCGAGCAGCGGCTCCTCGGCCCGGGGCGCTTCGAGCATGTCCATGAGCCGCGTGCGCACGTTGTCGCAGGCCTCGGCCCAGACGATGCGCTTGGCCATGCCCGGGGCGTCGTGGATCAGCACCAGCAGACCCGGGCCGTCCGCCGCCGCCGCGAACATCGGCTCTTCGAGCGGCAGCTCGTCGCTCCAGACGAGGCCCACCGCGAGGTCCACCTTCTTGGCCGGCCTCGGGCGCGGTACCGGAAGCCCGAGCATGCCGCGCAGCACGTCGAGCGTCGAGACGAGCCCGACGGCGCATCCGTCGGCGTTCACGACGATCAAGCGATGCCGGCCGGTCTCGGCCAGGCGCCGTCCGGCTTCCGTCACGCTCACGCTCTCGCAAACCGTGACGGCGGGCGTCGTCATGCGGTCGGCCACGCGGTCGGCGGGGCGGCGGCCCACCAGGTTCCGGACAGACACCGTCCCGATCGGCCGGCGCTGCTCGTCGAGGACCGGAGCGCCGCTGATCGAGAGCGCCAGGATGCCGTCGAGAGCGTCCTCGGCCGCGTCGCAGGCCCGCACGCTGTAGAGCTCCCGGGTCATGATCTCGCCAACTGTGAGTGCCATTGCGTCCCGCAGGAGGTCCGTTGCACGACGCGGGCCAGCGGGAAAGCCCCGGACACGCGCGGATTGCGGCCCCAGCTGCGAAGTCTTTGCGGAGGGGGGCCCTCGGGACGAGCCCTTTGCGCGGCCGGCGGCTCAGCCGCGCGCGACGAGCGCGCCCGCCTGCTTGTATTCCTTCAGCTTGTACTGGATCTTGCGGGCGCTGATGTCGAGCAGCGCCGCCGCGCGGGAGGTGCTGCCGCCGACGGCCTCGAGCGTGCGCAGGATCGCCTCGCGTTCGATCTTGGCGAGCGTGCTGCCCGGGATCGGGGCGCCGGGCGCCACCGCGGGCGTCCCGGCGGGCTCGGGTCCCGCCACGCGGCGCAGCGTCGGGAAGTGAACCGGGGTCAGGACGCCGCTGTCGGCGAGCACGACGGCGCGCTCGATCGCGTTCTCGAGCTCGCGGACGTTTCCCGGCCAGCGGTGCTGGAGCAGGAGCGCGAGCGCCTCGTCGCTCAGCTCCAGGGTCTTGCCGTTCGCCGCCGCGTACTTGGCGAGGAAGTGCTGCGCCAGCAGCGGCACGTCGCCGCCGCGCTCGCGCAGCGGCGGGATCGTCACCTCGATCACGTTCAGGCGGTAATAGAGGTCGTCGCGGAAGCTCCCCTCTTCGAGCTTCTTCTTGAGGTCGCGGTGGGTGGCCGCCACGATCCGCACGTCCACCTTGTAGGTCCGGTTGCCGCCCACGCGCTCGAACTCGCGCTCCTCCAGGAAGCGCAGCAGCTTCACCTGCACGGTCGGCGAGATGTCCCCGATCTCGTCGAGGAAGAGCGTGCCGCCGTCGGCCGCCTCGAAGCGGCCGGCGCGGCTGTAGAGCGCGCCCGTGAAGGAGCCTTTCTCGTGGCCGAAGAGCTCGCTTTCGAGCAGCGTCTCCGGCAGCGCGGCGCAGGCCACGCGCACGAACGGCTTCGCGCGGCGCGGGCTGTTCTGGTGGAGCGCCTGCGCGAACAGCTCCTTGCCGGTGCCGCTCTCGCCGAGCAGCAGCACCGACGAGCTGGAGCTCGCGACCTGGCGGATGGTCTTGAAGGCGGCGAGCATGCCCGGGCTCTCGCCCACCAGGTTCTCGAGGTTGTACTTGTGGTCGAGCCGCTCGCGCAGCAGCCGCGCCTCCTCCAGCAGGCGCTTCTTCTCGACCGCGCGCTGCAGGATCACCTCGAGCTCCTCGACGTCGATCGGCTTGCCGAGGTAGTCCTCGGCGCCGAGCTTCATCGCCTTGACCGCCGTCTTCACGGTGCCGTACGCCGTCATCAGGATCACCATCGTGTCGGGACGGATCTCCTTGATCCGGTTCAGCAGCTCGAGCCCGTCCATGCCGGGCATGCGCAGGTCCGTCAGCACCACGTCGGGGTCGGTCCGCTCGAGCAGCTGCAGGCCGGAGGATCCCTCGTGGGCCCGCGCCACCTCGTAGCCGTCCTCCTCGAGCAGCGTCTGCAGCGCCGAAGCCGCGTTCACCTCGTCGTCGATCACGACGACACGACCCTTACTCGTCATGGCTGCTTCCGTTCTGAACGGCGTCGCGCGCGGGCTCGAGCGGCAGCGAGACCTCGAAGGTCGCGCCCTTGCCGGTCTCGCTCGCCGCCTTGATCTCGCCGCCGTGGGCGAGCACGATCTGCTGCGCGATCGACAGCCCGAGGCCCGTGCCCTTGGGCTTGGTCGTGACGAAGAGCTGGAAGATGTCGACGCGCTCCGGCAGGCCCGGACCGTTGTCGCGCACCACCACCAGGGCGCGACCGTCGCGCTGCCCGCTCTCGAGCGACACGGCGCCGCCGTCCGGCATGGCCTCGATCGCGTTCCTGACCAGGTTGATCACGACCTGCTTGAGCTTCTCGGGGTCGGCCGTGAGGCTGGGCACCGGCGCCCCGATGCGCTGGCGGCGCAGCGTGACGCCGGCGCTCCGCGCCTCGGGCCGCAGCAGGCGCGTGACCTCGTCGACGAGCGCGTCGAGGTCGGTCGCCTGCAGCTGGATCCGGCTCGTGCGCGAGAAGAAGAGGAAGTCGCCCACCAGCGCGTCGAGGCGCCGGATCTCCTCGCGGATCACGCCGACGAGCTCGCCGAGCTGCTCCACCAGCCGTGGCTCGACGCCGGCGATGCGCCTCTCGAGCAGGGAGAGCTGGAGCGCGATCGAGTTGAGCGGATTGCGCACTTCGTGCGCGAGCCCCGAGGCGAAGGTGCCGAGCAGCGCCATGCGTTCGTTCTGGAGCACGCGCTGCTGCGCGTCCTTGAGATGGTCGTAGGCGCGTCGGGCCTCCTCGTAGAGCCGCGCGTTCTCGATCGCGACCGAAGCCTGGCCGCCGAGCGCCTCGGCCGCCTCGAGCTGCTCCTCGGTCCACTGGTGCGGCTGCGTGCGCGTGACCACCAGGAGCCCGAGCGTGCGCTCGCGCGCGAGCAGCGGCACCACGATCGCGGCGCCTGTGCCCCAGCGCTCGGCCAGCTTCCGGTTGACACGGTCGTCGCGCGCCCAGTCGTCGACCTGGACGAGCTGGCGCTCCTCGAGCGCCCGCGTCAGGATGTGCGCCTGGACCTCCTCCAGGTTCAGGGTCTGCCCCCGGATGAGCTCGGGGTGCTCCAGCCCCGCGAGCTCGGCGACCTTGAGCTGGCGCGGGTCGTCGCCGAGATAGATCAGGACCCGGTCGGCGGAGAGCACCTCGAGCGCCGACTGCCCGACGGCGCCCAGCACCGAGGCCACGTCGAGCGAGCCGCCGATCGCCTTGTTGATCGTGGCCATCGCGCGCGCTTCCTGGTTGCGCGCCAGCTCGGCCTTGCGGTGCTCGGCGCGCTCGATCGCCACGCACATCTGGTGGCCCAGCGTCTCGAGGAAACGCAGCTCGTCGTCGGCGAAGCGTTGCTGCGGCCGGGCCGCGACGTTCAGGACGCCGCGCGCCGCGGCGCCCTGCATCCTGAGCGGGATGCAGGCGTGCGCGACCGGCTGGGAGAGGCCCTCGACGATCGTGGGCATCCGCGGGCACTCGGTGGTGTTGCGCGCCTGCATGCTGTGCCCGGTCGCGAACACCTCGCGACAGAGGCAATCGGAGAGGCCGACGCGGCGGATCTCGTCGAGGTAGGCCGCGGACACGCCCTGCGCGGCGGCGAGGCGCAGCCTGCGGTCGTGCTCGGAGCCCAGGAAGATCCAGCCGGCCTTCAGGTCCAGGCCGCGCAGGATCTCGGTGAGGCAGATGTCGAGCACCTGCTGCGAGCTCTCGGCGGCGTGGATCTGCTCGGCGACGGCCGACAGGATCTCGAGCTCGCGCCTCCGGCGGTCGATCTCCTCCACTGAGCGAACCATCCTAGCACCTGACGTGCAGAATCTGCGCCAGGCGCGACGGGCCCGTCTTGGGCAGCTCGACGCCCCAAAGGCCGCACAAACTGCGAATGGAGCCGGCCGGGACCGCGCAAATTGCGCCGAAGCAAGTTCACGGGAGGTCTGGGGGTGCAAAGCACCCCCCGGAACAGGAAAGCCAGAAACCAGCGGCTAGCTCCTGGGGGTCGCCAGTCCTCGCTTGTTGGACGACTTATCCCTTGTGCTCGTCCTGCCTGGCGTCCTCGGTCCCCCCTCACGATTCACCCATGGCCTGCATCTTGCTCGCCTTCCGTTGTAACAGGGAGGCACGCATGGCCATCCGCACGGTGCTCTGCCCCACCGACTTCACCCCGCTCTCGGACCGCGCGGTCTCGCTCGCCGCACACATCTGCGAGCGCTTCGGGGCCCGCCTGGTGCTCGAGCACAACCTCGATCCGCGGCCGCCGACGGCGCTCTCGGTCAACTGGATGTGGTCCGAGGAGCAGAAGGCCGCGGACGCGGGCAAGCAGGAGGCCGCCGAGCGGCGCCTGCTCGCGGACCTCGGCCAGCTCGCGCCCGAGCTCCCGCGCGAGGCCAGGCTCACCCGCGGCCCGATGGACGAAGGCCTCGTGGCGCTGGCCCGCGCGCTTCCAGCGGACCTGCTGGTGATAGGCTGCCACGGCTGGAGCAGCAGCGCGCACCACTCGCTCACGGAGCGGCTGCTCGAGACGGCTCCGTGCCCGTTGCTGACGCTCAGCGCACAGGAGGCGTCCGACGAGTTCGTGGCGAGCGCAGTCGACGCTCCCGTCCCCGTGCTCGTGCCGCTGGACCTCTCACCCCATTCGCGCCGGACGGTCGTCCAGGCGCTCGAGCTCGCCGCCGGGCTCCCGCTGAAGCTCCATTTCCTCCACGTCGAGGCGCGGCCGTTCGAGCCCGGCTTCGTCAGCGACTGTGGCCGACTCGAGGCGCTGGTTCCGGAGTCGAGCCGCGGCACGGTAGCCTTCCACATCCGCTCGGGCCGACGCGCCGACCAGATCCTGGCGACGGCGCACGAGCTCGGGGCGCGCCTGATCCTGATGGGCTCCCACGGCAAGAGCGCGATCGAGCGCTTCTTCACCGGCGCGACGGCGCGGGAGGTGTTGCACCGCGCGGAGTGCCCGGTCTGGTTCGCGCCGCCGGCGCGCACGACTCGGCCCGCGACGTCGGCCTGGCTCTAGCGCCGCATCAGTCCCGATCCACCTCGAGCCCGAGCTGCGCCGCGAGCCCCGCGAGATCGCTGCCGGTCCCGGGCAGGCACGGCAGGATCCGCGCGGCGTTCCGCGCCACGAAAGCGGAGGCGTCACGGCCCGGCCGCAGTCCGCCCTTCCGGCCGAGCAGGAACGACCACTCGGCGTGGCGCGCGCGGCCGTACTCCTCGAGCGTGTCGAGGCGGGCGCGATTGCTCTTGATGCTCGCGATGCGCACCGCGAGCTCGCCGGCCTCCGCCAGCCCCGCGTTCATGCTCTGCATCCCGGCGGGCCCGGTCAGGTGCGCGGCGTCGCCCGCGAGCCAGACGCGGCCGCGGCCGAAGGAGCTCGCCAGCCGCCGCTCGAAGCGCACCTCGATCGACCAGCCGATCTCCGGGGCGCCGCTCGCGAACCAGGGCGCGCGCTCGGCGACGAGCGCGCGCGTCCGCGCCTCGTCGAGGTGCGGGAAGAAGCGCTCGCCCAGCATCGTGGTGAGACGGCCCTTGAAGCGGTCGGCAGCGCTCACCTCCGGAGCCCCGATCTCCATGCTCCAACGCGCGCGGCCGTCCGGGAGCGGCCAGAGCGCGTTCACCGAGTCGTCGCGCAGCAGGAGCCGCTCCTCGTCGCCTCCGGCCGGAGCCGTGCACTCGAAGATCGCGAACACCTGCGAGGGCGCCGCC
>Ga0335076_10001623_pt1 | contig 21867 bp, 31 predicted proteins | sample Lox_Sample_25_FD_206717 | JGI IMG/M metagenome (GOLD analysis project Ga0335076, IMG submission 206717) | Soil microbial communities from Loxahatchee National Wildlife Refuge, Florida, United States - Lox_Sample_2.5 | ecosystem: Environmental > Terrestrial > Soil > Wetlands | place: USA... | reverse complement strand
CCGACCCGAATTCCACGATGAACGCGTATCAGATCGAGCAGCTGCGCAAGCACGCCAACTCGGTCTACGGCAACGCGCCCCGGTTCGCTCAGGCGGTCAAGAACGCGGCCGACGCGGACCTTCCTTCTGGCGCGTACGTGAACGCGCGCAAGCTGCGCCAGATCAAGGCCGACATGTTCGAGAACCGGGACGGCATCAATCAGCTCGGCCAGTCGACCGACAAGGATCCCGCGACCGGACGCCCGCGACCCGAAAACCGGCCAGTGAAGGCGCCGGAGGTGATGAAGAAGATCGAGGGCATGGACCCCGGTCAGGTTCAGCACATTCACAACACGATGAAGCGCTCGGCCAGCGTGCTCGAAGCGCTCGGTGACCATGACACCGCAGTGAAGATCGGCGACAAGGCGTACAAGGCCGCGCAGCAGATGCAGTCGCACTTCACCTCGCGCTGGATCGACGAGGCCGAGAAGGGCGGCGGCTGGAACACGCGCCGCGCCAACCAGTTCCTGCGAGGCAATCAGGAGACGCTGAACGCGGTGCTGAGCCCCGAGCAGATGCACCAGATCCGCAACGTGAGCGAAGCGGCGAACGTGCTCGATCTCGACAAGGGCTACAAGGGCGCGTTCGCTCAGTTCCGCTCTGGCGCGAGCTGGTTGCGTCAGCGGCTTGGTCGCACGGCCGAGGGCATGATCACTGATGCGCTTCCGTTCGGTAACACGATCGGTGAATTGACTGGAGCTTCAGAGCATCTGCGCAACGTGCTCGGTGGTGCCAATAAGTCCGAGGCCCCGAAGAACTTCACTCGCGCGATCGGACCCGGGCGCAACCAGCGCGGCGGCCCGGCAATGGGCGGCAAGAACTACCCGGTGATCGACCACGACTACGATCCCGAGACCGGCGAGCATGTCGTGAAAAGCCCGTTCGGTCAGACGACCGCCGAGGATCACGGCAACGACATTCGCGTGATCCGTTCTGACACTCGCGAGGAGGGTCGGCGTCAAGGTGAGGGCACAGCGCGCATGGCTTATCTCGCGGATCAGGCTCACGCGCGCGGAGGCCAGCTCATCGGCGGGATCCGCGGTGATTCGATCAGCCCGGGACAGGAAGGCGTCTATCGGAAATTGGCCGAGCGCGGCTATCAGGTCACGAAGAACCCGAACGCGGTCCGCAATCCGTTGACCGGCAACCTGATGTCTGACGACTTCAACCGTCCGGTCTACACCGTCGGCCCGAAGCCCGCTCCCGAGGCGCCGACTAAGCCGCTCGGCCAAACACTCTTCGGCGGGAAGCAGCGCGGAGGGCCGAAGTTCAGCCCAAAAGGTGAGACGCCTCTGGCCGGGGCGCCTGAAGGAGATCGGCCGAACGCGAAAGCCCGCGCAGCGGCCGCGGCGTATCGGAAGTCGTCTGGAATCGGTGGCGAGCCGCTGACCGACTATCGCTACGTGCAGCCTGAAGTTGCGAAAGCGGTTGCTGACGCGTACGACAAGATGCCTCATGCGCCAAACGACCCGAAGGTAAAGGCTGCGTATGATGCGTTCAAAACTGAGACGCTCGCGCAGTACAAGCAGATGCTGAAGTCGGGAGTGAAGGTCGATCTCGATCCGAACTACCCGTACAAGGTGCCTCGCGACGTACAGGCCGACGTGCGCGACAACAATCACATGTCGATCTTCCCGACCGAGCAAGGGTTCGGCGAGGCCGGCGGCGCGGGAACAGATCATCCGATGCTCGAACGCGCTCCGATCAAGATGGGCGGTAAAGATGCGACCTACAACGACCTGTTTCGTGCCGTACATGATTACTACGGTCACGTTGCCGAAGGAAATGGCTTTCGTGCGAACGGTGAGTACAACGCGTGGCGCTCCCACCGGACCATGTACAGCGACGCCGCTCGTCCGGCCATGGACTCCGAAACACTGGGGCAGAACTCATGGGTGAACAGCGGGCCGCACGCTGCGGCGAATCAGGGTGCTTCGCAAGCGGGTACTGTGTATGCGGAGCAGAAAGCGGGTCTGCTGCCTCCCAAGGTTGTAAAGGCTGCGGAGACCGGTGTCAGTGCCGAGCAGCATCATGTGACGAATCTGCTGACTCCTCAGGAGCGTCAACAGGTGCGCGGGGTCGCGATCAATCGGGTGATCGACGCGTTCCGTAACGCGCCCAGCGAGAAGGAATTCGCCGCGGCAGCGCTCGCGGGTCAGGCCAAAAAAGGCTGGTACCGACACAGCGCCGAGGCGATCGTGAACGCGTTCGGCCCGGACGACGGACCCCGGTTCGCGGCCACGCTCGCGGCGATGAGCCCGCAGACCTCCGTCGAGATGAACTTCCACAACGCGCTGCGCACGTACGTGAACTGGGACCGGGCCGGGCGCCCAACCGATCCGGCAGCGATCAGGAAGATAATGACCGACTCGGTGCAGAAGCAGGCCGGCGGTGTCGGCGTGCTCCCGGCGTGGGAGAACAACACGATCCGCGCGCTGACCTCCGAGGATCCGACGAAGGTGCAGCTCTCTGGACCGAAAGTCCACAGCTTCTACAACAACCTCATCGGCAATGTCCATGAGGTAACACATGATGCGTGGCAGGCCGCGTTCGCTAAAGTGAATCCGAGACAGCTTGGTGGCGCGCTCAACAAGAGCGGCCCGGGCAAATCGGCGATGTATCTCGCGCTCAACGCGCGCGTGCGCGCGGCGGCGAACATGCTGACGCATCTGACAGGCGAGAAATGGACTCCTGCTGAAGTGCAGGAGACGGTGTGGTCGTGGGCGAAGACCGCTTTCGAGCATGCCGAGGAATTGGGCGATCGCACGATCCCCGAACTGGTCAAACATGGCGGTATCACCGATGAACTCATCCGAAGCACTCCCGACTTCCACCAGCTCTTTAGCTCCGGCGAACACCGCGGATTCCTCGCGGGCAGCCGCTTCGCGGGCGCTGTTAAGCGAATGGCTGCAGGGGAAGGCAAAGGCACCAACGCAGCCGGTCCAAGCAAAGCGAGCGCGTCTGCTCAAGAAACTCTCCGACCTCACCTCCTTTCAGCGGCCGAGCGCTTAGAGTCGGTGCGACAGGCGCGTAGCGCCGCTCGAACTGAAGAGGCACCGTTCTGATGGCGAACCCAACCGGCCAGCTGTTCTACGATCCGATCATCACGCCGCTCTACAACGGCGCGACGATTCCGAACGGCTTCTACAACTTCTACGTCTCTGGGACGACGACTCCCGCGCCTGTGTATCAGGACGCCGGGCTCACCGCTCCGTTCCCGACCCAGACGTTCAACGGCACGCCCGGTCAGTACATCGTCACCGGCAACGGCAGTGGGCAATATGGGCCGATCTACCTGAACCCGGCGGTCGTCTACCGGATCCAGCTGTACAACCAGCAGGGATCGCTGCTCGAAGATACGCCAGCATGGGTGCCTCCGTTCCCGAACGCCGGCAACGGCCCGATCACGATCAACGCGCAGGGCGAGGTGACGATCAACGCGCCAATGCAGGGTGGCACCGGTAACGCGCTCACGATCGTGCCGGTCTCGGGAGGCAAGTCGCTGCTGCTCAACGGCTCGTCTGCCGGCAACCCCGCGCTCATCATCAACACCGCGGTCACGGTCGGCACACAGACCGCCACCTTTTCAGCGACCAACAAGCCGGGCTCTGGAACGACATCACCCTCGAAGTGGTTGCCGATCCAGTGCGACGGCAGCCTCTACTACCTGCCTCTCTGGTTGTAGGCCGTGGCATACGCCGTAGCCGGAAAACTCATCGTAGGGCAGCCGCTGTACGAGCCCCGGGTCAACTATGGCCCGGCGTTCGCCAACTACAGCTGGCAGTTCTTCCTGACCGGCACCGCGACCCCGGCGAACATCTACCAAGACCAGAATCTCACCACGCCGTTCTCCCCGACGGCCAATAAGGCGACCGCCGACTCCAACGGCCGGTTTCCGCCGATCTATCTCGACCCTTCCGTCATCTACAAGGCGCAACTCTACAACGCGTCCAGTGTGCTCGTGCGCACGCAGGATCCGTATCAGGCTCCGCTGCCGACGTGGGGGACGTCGCAGTTACAGGCGACCGGGCCGAAGATCACCGCGTTCAACGAAGTGACGACATCGAACTCCGCGGGCGGGACGGGCAACGCGCTCACGGTCAACGCCACACCCCCGGGCGGCGCGTGCGTCAAGATCTCGGGCACGATCCCGGGAGCGGTGACGCTGGAGATCGACAGCTCGGCCACCACGGGCGCGCAGACCGCGACCTTCACCGCCACCAACAAGCCGGGCATCGCCACCAGCGCCCCGGTCGCATGGCTCCCGATCAAGTGCGACGGCACGGTCTACTACACGCCGCTTTGGCGCGGAGACACGTTCGTTCCGCTGCCCCCGATCCCGACCGCGTACGGGCAGACCATCAGCAGCGACACGGTCGAGTTTAACGGCGATGGCTCGACCTCGCTCACTGGCGTCGGTGCGACGGCGTCGCCGCCTGCGTGGTACATCCCGACGACAACGGGCATCGGCTCCAGCTACTACATCAACATCACGAAGACCGGCGGCCTCTCCGGGCTCACGTTCACACACGCGGTCGGCTCGTGGACGAACATCGGGTCCGGCGCGGGTCTCACGATCGGCAGCACGGGTCAGGGTCAGGTGACCGGCACGTACCAGCTGAGCACCTCCGGCACCGGCTCGCCTGTGGTCGCGAGCGGCACGATCTCCTGCCAGAACGGCAACGGCCCGCAGAACACGAACTACTCCGGCACCGCGAGCCTTGTGCTCGGCGGTAACGGCACAGCCACCGTGGGCGGCTCCGGGGCGACGAACTGGTACCTGCCGACCACGGGCAACATCGGGTCGAGCTACTGGGTCAATGTCACGTTCGGCAGCTCGTCTCCGACCGGTCTCAGCTTCACCGCCGCGCAGGGCTCGTGGACGAACATCACGAACGGCGGACTGACGATCGGGATGTCCAGCTTCTTCAACAACGCCACCATCAGTGGCTCGTACCAGCTCTCGTCCAACTCCGGCGGCACCGCGATCGTGGGTCAGGGCTCGATCTCGCTCACCGGCACCGGAGTCGGCCCGACCTACTCAGGTACCGAGAACCTCGTGCTCGCCGGCAACGGCACTGCGACGCTGGCCGGAAGCGGATCCTCGAACTGGTACAACCCGACCACAACCAACATCGGGTCGAGCTACTGGGTCAGCATCGCGCGCTCGGGCGGCACGAGCGGGGTCAACTTCACCGCTGCGCAGGGCTCGTTCACGAACATCACGAACGGCGGACTGACGATCGGGATCACGAACTACTTCACGAACGTCTCGGTCAACGGCACCATGAGTGTAGCGCCGTCCGCTGGCGGCACGCCCGTGCTTGCCACCTACAGCGTCTCGCTCTCCGGCAATGGCACCGGACCCTCGTACAGCGGTACCGAGAACCTCGCGCTCAACAGCGACGGCAGCACCACGATCAACGGCTCGGGCTCTACGAACTGGTACACGCCTTCGACCGCGAGCATCGGCAGCAGCTACTGGGTAGAGATCACCGGCATCGGTGGCGGCCCGGGCACGTTCAACAATGCGGTCGGCTCGTGGGTCAACATCGGTGGCGGCCTCAACATCGGCACCACGAACTTCTTCAACACGACGACGGTCACCGGCACGCTGAATTACTCCAGCAGCGTCACCGGCTCCCCGGTCGTGGGCACGAGCGCGATCTCGGTGAGCGGCAACGGTATCGGGCCCGCGTACAGCGGGACCGAGAACCTCGTGCTGGCGAGCAATGGCACCACGACCATCAACGGCGGCGGTGTCACGAACTGGTACACGCCGACCACCGGCAGCATCGGCAACAGCTACTGGGTGGAGATCTCCGGGGTCTCGGGCCCGGGGTTCACCGCGGCTCAGGGCTCGTGGGTCAACATCGATGGCGGCCTGACGATCGGGACCAACAACTTCCTGTCGAACGTCACGACGACCGGCACACTGAACTACTCCAGCAGCTCAAGTGGCTCTCCGAACATTGGCACCAGCTCGCTCTCGCTGACCGGCAACGGCACTGGGCCCGCATACAGCGGCGCCGCGAACTTCGTGATGAACAGCAACGGCACCGTGACGCTGAACGGTGTCGGCCAGACCAACTGGTACACGCCAACCACGAGCAACATCGGCAATAGCTACTGGGTGCAGATGACCCGTACCGGCGGCGACGCGGGCATCACGTTCAATAACGGCATCGGCACGTGGACGCAGCTGTCGTCTGCGTTTACGGTCGGGCTGACGAACGTGGTTGGCAACCACAGCGTCAACGGCACTTACTCGATCAGCTCCAGCGCGAGCGGTTCACCGGTCGTGGGCTCCGGCACGATCACGCTCACCCAGAACATCACTTCGCTGATCCACGTCTACACCTCCGGCAGCGGTACCGAGACCATCCCCGTTGGCGCAACCAACATGACGATGGAGGCGTGGGGCGGTGGTGGAAGCGGCGGCGGCGGTGGCTCTGCCGGCCACGGTGGCAGTGGCGGCGCGGGCGGCGGCTACACCATCACCTCGAACTTCTCCGTCTCATCCCAGAACGGCAACACGCTCACGTACTCTGTTGGCGCGGGTGTAGCGGGCGTGGGCGGAGGATTCAACGGTAACAACGGCAACCCGACCACCGTCAACGCCGGCACGATCACCGGCTGGAACAACGTTACTTGCAATGGCGGGGCACAAGGCATCACATCGAGCAACGCCAACACGTCCGGCGGCACCGTCACGAACACGAACGCGAACACCACCAACACCACCGGCAACAACGGCATCGGCCAGAGCGGCGGATTCGGTGGCGCTGGCGGAGCCGGTATCGCGGGCGGCATCGGTGGCGACGGCGCCCCGTACGGTGCTGGCTCCAAAGGCGGCGACGCGGTCGCCGGCTCCAGCGGCGCGTCGCAGGGCGGCGCGGTCGTGTTCTACTACACCTAAAAAGAGGGCGCCCGAAGGCGCCCCAAGATCGGCTTCCTCACCTCAATTCATTTTTGCAGGGACTGACAGTTTCCCACCCCATTAAGTAATTATGAAAAGACTCGGCATCATCCTCGGACCAGCCGTCTGCAGGCGTCTTTATTACTTCTTGTATAGTGTCGGAGTTAAGGAAGATAAACTGAGTTGCTGTGCTGGCAGCACAGAGGTACCAACGAGGACGGAAGCCACGAGTCTTGAGATTGTGCTTCACTTCTGCCTCCTCACTCCGTAGGTGCTAGGGCTCGGATCCGTGGGTCTCCACCGTGAGACCCATGCTGTACTGATCCTGCAGCAGGCGGATGTTCTTCGCCACCGCGACGCCCGTGAGCTGTACGCGGATGATCTCCACTCCCCACTTCCAACCGTTCTTCCGGCACGCGCTCGTCAGCGACTCGGTCATCTTGCCGTGCACGATGTCGTCCCACACTGACTCGCTCAGCTCCGTGCCGATCACCCCCATGCAGCAATCCATGATCGCGTCTTTCAGCGAGCTGACTTCGAGCAGCGACTTCTGAAGGTCGTTGATCTTCCACGTCACCACCGCCTCGAACCCGATCGTCTTGCCATCCTTGGTGGTCGTCGACAGCGCGTGGATGCGCGACGTCCGTGGCACCGTGTGCTCGGTGATGATGTGCTCCACCTTGAGCGGGATCAGCCAGTTGAATCCCGGCTTCAGCTCCCGGTTGTAGATCCCGAGCCGCAGCACGAGCCCGCCCTCGTACGGGTGCACAATCGTCCAGCACCGGAACAGCTCTCCGAACTGGGAGACGAATTCGAATATTCGTTCAAACACACAGTACCTCGCTATGCTTCAGCCCGGTGGCCGGGTCCACCACACTCGGCGGGATGTCGCCCTTGTTGTAGTTGAACGTCTTCGCTCCGCACTTGCAGTGGCGCTGGACGTGCTGGTCTGGCTTGATCGATGATGGCACCGGGATACAGTTCTGCCGCCCGATCTCTTCCTCCAGATCCAACTCCAGCTGCGCCTTCAGCCTCCAGATCGACTGCGCCAGCACGGCCATGCCTCGCGCGTCGCGTGGCACGATGGCGCCCTCGGACTTTGCCTTGGCGTAGTCAAACAGGTGCCGGAACGCGGTGTTGAGCTGATCCATGCTCTTGCCTCGGGCCCAGTGCAGTTTCTCGCCGGGGTTGTGTTGCTTGTTGCCGGTGACGGCGACGCGCACCTCCTCCAGCCACGCCTTCGGGAAATAGCCGAACATGTAGTCCCAGATCGGCCAGTCGCCCTTGCGGATCTTGTCGTCATCCCCGAACCAGCTGGTCATGGCATGTTTCTCCGAAGGCTTTCGCGGATGTAGTCGACAGGAACCCAGAACGGCTCATCACCCGAGCGATAGAGACCGAACCGTTTCTTGCGAAGCAGTCCGACGAACGCCTCCAACCGCGCACCGCTCGATTTCTCCCACCCCGGCAGCAGCACGGACACGATGATGATGTCAGCCGCGAGGATTTGCGCCCACGTCAGGCCGCCGGTCTCAGACGGATCCCATTTTCCATCCGGGCTCCGCTTAGCGCGCTCGTACGCCTCCGGGTCACGGGCCTTATCTTGTTCGGCCGGCGAGATGATATCGAACCCCTGCGCTCGCAGCTCCGTGGTCGCGGCCTCGAACGCGGGGAAGTTGTAGCCGGGGATATTGGACATCGGCCCGGCGAGATACAGCTTAGTAGACATCGCCGTTCTCCTGAATCTTGGTGTCTTCGTATGGGGCCGCCACACGTCGGTAGAATTCCAGCGCAGCGCAGAAGAACGCACCCATCACGAGCGCGATCGTCACGAACCGCAAACAGCCGTTGGGGCTCTGTTGGTATTTAAAACGCAGCGCGGTCTTTGTGAGCAGATAGGTCAGGAGTCCGACCGACATCGGCTGATCATTCTCGTGATCCTTCTCGAACTGGGTCACGTAAGGCATCACTCCTCCTAGTACGCGAGCTGCGTACGGCGTTTCTCGATCGGGTTCAGCATGATCTTCCCGCGGCTCCAGCCCCCGCAGTCCTTGCACTGGTAGCGCTTGTAGACGCCCTGTTGCTTCACTTCGCGCCAGCCGTTGCGGCCGATTACATGATCGCTCCCGCAGTGCGGGCAGATGTGCTTCTCAGCAGCACTGAAGGTGCCGAGGTTCGGATGCTGGTTGTCCCAAGCGCGCATCTTGAGGTAGATCTCCTCGGTGGCGAGGATGTCTTCCTTGTTGTAGCGCTTCATCACCGCCCATGCTTTCGGATCGTCCTGCAGGACCGCGGCCCACAGCTTGAAGCCCGGGTACTCGGGATGCTCGTCCTTCCGCTTCTCGTTGCGTAGCGTCGCCGACGTATAGGCCAGCTTCTGCGACGTGAACGCGAAGTACTTCCGCGCGAGCATCATGGTGTCGACCACGCGGTAAGGGCTTGGCGGCCCGAACCCGTGCGCGATCAGGCGCGCATTGATCTTGCGCACGTCGAACGCTTTGCCGTTCTGGGCGACGACGATATCGGCTTCGTTCAGCAGATCGCGGATTCCTTTCATCAGCTTCCGGTCGTGCCTGACCATGTGACGGCCGCGTCCACCAGTGTCGTCGTAGATGATCCGCTTCTCGCCGAGCCACTTGGCCGCGTACGAGAGGATCGTCCAGTCCTTTTTGATCTGATCGAGGCTGAAGTTCTCGTCGAACAGCTTCCAGCCGTACAGCTCCAGTGGAGCTGTCTCGATGTCGATCACCAGTATTCTCGGGTCCGTCATATGTACCTCTGCGCGCGAGCGCGCTTGAATGCTTCCTCGATGCTGATCTTTCCGAAGTTGGAATTCACAACAGCGTCGTCAACAGTGCCGCGTGCCTTCGCGTACCACACGCGCACGGCGGCTTTCTTGCCCAACTGCGCCTGCCGCGCTGGGCCCACTCGCTCGATCATCTGCTTCCACCATTCCGCGTTGTAGACGTAGGTGTAGTGCATGACGTCACGGCAGTGCTGGTGCAAGTTCAGGCCGTGCGCGCTCTGCTCCTGCAGAAGCATCACGCGAAACTTCTCGTCGTTCCAATCGTCCTCATCCTTCTGACCGCTGTAGACCCGGGCCGGGATCCCGCGCTTCTGCAAGTAGCCCATCACCCGCGGTACATCGAACTTCCAGTAGTAGCTCACCAACAGCTGCTGCCGGCCAATCTGCTCCAGCACGTCGTCCAGCGCCTCCAGCCGGTCGTCGTGCACCGCGTGCGGCATGCTCTGGTCGTCGTACACCGAGCCCGCGCATAGCTGCAGCAGCTTGTATGCCTTGATCGCGGCCGTCCCGGCCTCGATCTGCTTATCGTCCACCTCCATCCAGAAGTGGCGCTCCATGTCTTTGTACTGCGCCATCGCGCTCGGGTTCATCTCGAATTCGACCGCCAGCTCCTGCGGCTTCGTAATGTCGAGGTGATCCTCGGCGCGGAACGCGATCACCACGTCCTTGACCTGCTCAGCGATCGCCGCCGCGGCCCCAAGTTGCAAGGATTTCTTTCGGGTGTACCGATTCTCCATGCAATAGGCTTCGAAGAAAGCTTCGTAGCTGTGCTTGAGTCTCTGGCCGAAGTCGACGAACCACATCTGTCCCCACAAGTCCCAGAGCCCATCGGGCGATGGCGTCCCAGTCAGGTTCCACCACCGTCCGGTGAAACGTGCGATGTTGGAAAGCGCGCTCGCTCTCTTCCCGCCCTTGTCCAACCGGAATGACTTCAAACGTGAACTCTCGTCCGCCGCGACAATCTTGAACGGCCACTTCTCCTGCGGCCACTGTGAAGTCAGCCATTCGGCGTTCTCGTAGTTGCACAGATAGATGTCCGCTATGGATTGCCTCAAGGAGTGCAATCGCGACTCGCGCTCCCCGAGCACCTTGATAATCGACAGATCCTTGAACGAAGACCATTTGTCACGCTCTCCGGTCCAGACGACGTCACACACTCGCTTTGGCGCGAGCACGAGGGCGGGAAAGAAATTCGAGCCGATCATCTTCAAGAGATCCAGCGCCAGCAAAGTCGTTCCCGTCTTCCCCAGCCCGGGGTCGGCCACGAACATGCACCGCGGGTGATCGATCAAGTATTGCGCGCCGATCGTTTGATACGGGCGCGGCACGAAGGGCGTAGGCGATAACCCATTCAATCTCTCGATCATCGGCTGCGACCCACACGTCGAAGCCACGTCGACGCCAGTATAGATGCCGCCTCAGTTGGTGAGACTCTGGTGGCACTCCGGGCGCCCATTTGGTCTCGACAAGGCAGTGGTAGGCCCAAGGGAAGGACGCTATCACGTCTGGTTCCCCACGCACGCCGCTTCGGAAGATCTCGCACGCGCCGCCTACCTCTTCAATTCGGCTTACCAACCGATCCCGAACCAGAGTCTCCGATCGCCACGGTCGTCGCGTCATCTGACATCTCCGCGCCCTTCTCGGCTTTGATTTCCTGACCGGCCATCACGGCCCCACGCACGGGCCGGCCGAACGTCTTCGAGCCGTGCACCCACGCGCCGGCCTCGTCCTCGTCGATGAACGTCGCGCACCAGACCTTGCGGTCGGCTGCGTCCTTGCCGTAGACCACGTACATGGTCGCATCGGCGCCGGGCAGCTTCATCTGCTCGGGCTGGATCTCCAGCGTCCGCGGCAGGACCGTGATGGTCTCAACCTGCGCGACGGTTTTGTAGACTGTTTTTTCCATGTGTTACCTCTTCCCGTATCGGGGGTTGATCCAGATGTCAGCTGCAATTGGGAGTCCAGCTGCCCAGCTCGGCCGCTGCGCCAGCATCTCCAAGAACCGCTCTTTCGAGTACGCTCCTTTCGGAATTTCGAGACAGATCTCGTCGTGCACATGCAACGAGATAGCCGTCCTCTCCCCCGGAGAAAGCGTACGTAAATACTGTGAGATCGCGGGCACGCTCAAGGTATCGAAGTGCGTCCGCAACATCGCTGCACGGAGTATATCGTTCGCTATCGCCTGCACGATGTTCTCGACGAACAGTCCAGACCACGCCCGCTCCCGATGCCAGCTCTTGCCACGAGCAGTCGCATACGTAATGTAGCTCGACGTCCACGGCTTGCCTCCTTCAGGATCCTTGATCTCCTCGACTCGCAGCTGCGGCGAGGCATACAACAGTCGGCGCCCGCTCGGCAGCTCGATCACGAGAAACGAGCCGGTGCACCAGATCTTGCAGCGCCCGACGGTGAACACCTGAGCCATCGGGTGCGCGACCGCGTTCTTGGTCGCGATGTCGATGTCCTTGCGGAGCTGATCGATCGCGCTGTTCGCGGTCCGGTAAGCCTGCTTCAGCACGTCGCAGGCCATGTAGACGTCGCGCTCCAGCTCGTAGTCTTCGCCCGTGAGGAACGCGCGCCGCCACGCCCGGTCGGCTTTCGCCATCTGCTCCGACGTCGCAGTCGGGAAGATGAGCCCCGGGAGCGGCGACAGATCGAGCTGGTAGGCGAGCGCCATGTTGACTAGCGCGCTCACGCCACCGCCGAACCCGAACGCGAGGATCATCACCTTGCCCATCTGGCGCTCGGTGTCGGTCACCTCGGTCGGCGGCTTGCCGAGGATCTTGCCGGCGAGGATACAGTAGACGTCTTTCGACTTGTCGCCGTGGCTCTCGAACGATTCGCGGAACGCTTCGATCTGAATCGTCTCGCCGGCTATCCATGCCGTGATCACCGACTCGATGTTCTTGAAGTCCCCGGCCATGATCTCGTTGCCGGGAGCGGCCACGATTATGTGCCTCACCGCGAGCGCGCACGCTTCGTTCGGGCCGCCGTAGATCAGCGGCTCGTTCAGTGCTTGCTTGCTGTAGATGCCGGGGATGATGACATCATCGATATAGCTTGCTTTAACCGGAGCCAGCTCGATTTGTCCGGCATGCTCGTGCCCCACAGGCCGCCGCACGGACAGAGCCGGACGCGCCATGTTACCCGGCTGGAATCCGCGGTGCGCGTGACGACCTGTACGGCCCGCACCATTCCAACGGACGCTGTGGCGGATGCGGTCTTGGGGTCCAACCAGTACAAGTCCCCGCTTGAATTTACTAGCAGCACTTTTTCCAGCTTCGAGCCGCTGTTCGAGAAGAGTGCGCGCAATCGGGTCCAAGTCATCTGACTCAAGCCAGTCCCTCACTTCGCTCGCGCGGAGCGATTCGATGTCGATGCTGCAATGGTTGCGCAGGTAGCTCAGGATACGATTACGCTGAGTTGCGGCGTGGATCTCTCCCCCCGAGGCGGTTGACATGACCACGTCACTCGACGCTTTGGCGTCGGCGAGAAAGGATACCGCTGCTTCAGCAAGTCTTCGATCAAACCCAAAACCTCTCTCGTTGACCAGTTGGTCGAGACGCCAAGATTGTAGGTTGTCCCCCTGATAATTATGAGCAGGAAGCGCTGCATAGATGGCTCGAAGTGCCTCCGTATCACGGAGCGCGTAGTTGCAGAATCGTGCCCATTCATTCGGCATCTCCCACGGTTCGATGAATCGATCGGTCGCCCGCTGCGGCACGCAGAACGTGTCGATCAGCTTCCCATCCTCCACCAGCTTCTGCTTGTCCTCGGGCAGCCCGCACAGCTGCCCCAGAATCTCCAGCGAGCCCGGGAAACCGTGCGCGTTCGCCCGGGCCATCGTACATTCCCAGCGCTCGACCGGGATCTCGATGTTGAGTGCTCGAAGTAAGATTAAACGATCGAAAGCCGCGTTGTGCGCGACTATAGTGACATTCGGATCCTGTAGCGCGGTCCACAGATCGGCCGGCGGAATCGGATCCTGCCACGGCTCCCAGATCTTCGCCGGGTCACTGCACTTGCCGCCGAGCCCGTCTTCGTCGAACGCGTACGTCACGATCAGGCACTCGGCTGCCCGCGTGTACAGGTCCGTGCCGTCGCTGATGTCGACGCGGCTTCTCGTTTCTGTATCGAGGAAGAGTTTCACTCTTCGATCACGGGCTCAGTTCCGCCATCGACCGCCACTCCCGGTACGCCATCTCCGGCGTGAACCCCGTCCCCACCGGGCCGCCCTTCGGCAGCTTGCACTGCCACCGCATCCTCGGGACGTTGATCCACGATGGGCACAGCAGGCTGATGTGCGGCTTCGGGCCCGGGTTGCGGCGTCGCTCCCGCGGATTCAGTAATACGTTTGGCATAGGCATCGAGCACCTCTCTGAACATCTCGTTCTTGGCTACAGTTCGCTGTCGTGACTTTCGGATTCGCTCCATCTGCTCCAGCTCATCGAACATGCCGTGCTCCGCGAAGAAACGGCGCATGTTCTTGCGCTGCGTGCGCAGGTAGCGCGCGATGCGCCGATCGGTTAGACCGCGCACGGGCGCGTAATACAGACCGGCCCACGGCTGTGTTGCTTCGGTCATTGTGTCCTCCGGTTAAAAGAACGATGCGGCCGGCAGATTGAGTGCCACGCGTCCGTCAGGCCCGACCCTGAGCCGCATCGAACCAAACTTCAGATCAGACCCTGTCCGCCGGCAGCCGGCTGACTGGGTGCGGCCGCGTCGGCCTCCCCCGGGACGATCCCGAACTCCTTCACGCTCGACACGCTCGCGCCACGCAGGCGTTCGCCGTGCTCGAAGAACTGGAGCCCGAGGATGCTACAGCCGAGACCCTTGCCGTTGTAGTCGTAGGTGTAGAACTCCAGCTGCGCGTTCACCTTACAGCCAGAGTACGGCCACTTCGGATTGGACGGGGTCAGCTGGACCGGCGTGTCGCGGTTGGCGATGTTGATGCCGTTCTCGGTCGCGACGATCGTGGGCTGATCCTTGTTGCCCGCGCTGATGTAGATCATGCCCTTGTACGCGGGCTCCGCCGGGTAATACAGCTCACCACGCTGCATGCAGAAGCGCTGGTTGTTGGTCTTGATCTGTTCCAGCACGGCCTGCGTCTGATCCTTCCAGCCGGCGAGCGCCACCGCACGGATCAGCGTCTGCAGCTCGTTGAACTGCGGGTGCGTCTGCGGAAAGAGCAGATGCACTCGGTACTTCGACTTCACTTTCCCGGTCTTGGGATCGATCTCGCCTTTCTTGTCCTGCAGCGGTGTCGTGATCGAGGCTCGATTCAGGAGCACGTTGTTCAGGATAATTTGGCGTTGCACTGTGTTTACTTCGGTCATGGATTCCTCTTGGTGATTCGAGCGCCGTTCCGCCAGCCCGGAGCCGCGTGGCGACGCTCACAGTATCGCACCTCGGTCGGTGCATCGTGTTCGTAGCGGCCGTTCACTAGGCGACGATCCTCTACGGTTCGTTTCGGGCTGTAGCGCTCGGCCCCTTTTCTCCATCTGCTGTTCGTTTTGCTCACACTAACGACTCCTTCACCGGCTCGAATTTCAATGGCGTCACCGCCGTGCCTTTGTGGTCGTTCGGCACGAGACGCAGCTGCGCTGGCGATTGCGACACGAGCGAAGCGAGCGGCTCGTAGCCTTTCTTCAACAGCTTCTCGGCCTCGGTCGGGCTGATGATCTCCGGCCGCTTGAAAACCTTCTCCGGCGGCAACAGCAGCTCCAGCTGCGCCTGTGCGGCCTTCTCGTCGGACCACTCACGCTTGCCTTTGTTGCCGTACACTAGCTTGAACCCGTCGATCGTGGCGCCCATTAGCGCGCGGCGATGCGCCTCGGCTTCGTAGTCGGCGAGCGCCTGACGCACCTCGGCGACCATCGAATGGATCAGCGAGAGCGTCTTGTCGTCCAGCTCCGGGCGCCCGAGGATCGGCTTGAAGAGCGCGATGATCCGCTTCGCGCGGGCCGGACAGCGTCCGCGGACCGGGCACCAGAAGCACTGCTCCTCACCCGCGTTCAGGTGCTGCTCGGGATTGAATTCCGTGATGCCGTGGTAGATCTCGTACGCGAGCCGCGCGACCGGGCGGATCGCCTGCATGAACGCTTCCAGCTCGCCGCGGGTGTATGTCCACTCGTCGTAGTGGTTGATCTTCGGCTGGTGGATGCAGAACCGGAACGCGTTGAACTCCCCGATCAGCCCAAACTCGAACAGCGCCGCGCACAGGTAGATCATGCCCTGCGTGTTGTTCTTCGCGTTGACGAGGATGTAGCCGTCCTTGAAGTCGTGCACCGTGAGCACGCCCTTGAGCAGCTGGTCGCCCACCTGTACGCCGCCGACGTGATCCAGCTTGATGATGTCGCTGTGACCTTCCTGATCTGGCACTCCGAGCACGGGCGTCGTGTCGAGCCGGTGCTCGGTCAGCATCTGCCCGGGCTCGCGATTGATCTGCGTCACCACCTGACGCACGCGGTCGAGCCGCTCCTCGTCGACTTTGAAGGTGTACTCGGGTGTCCCGAACTTCAGCTCCTTCCCGAGCCAGCTATCGAGATCCAGCTCGGGATGATTCAGCGCCCACTCCAACAGCCAGTGCGAGCACGTGCCGCTCGCGTTGTACTCGGCGTCGAGGTTTGGCAGCCCGCGCGACATCTGGATCGCGCCGACGCACCGTAGCCAACGCGCGGAGTCAGAGGGAGCGAGAATGGAATGAGAGCCGGTCAAGGAATCTGACCGCTCTGAATCAGATGGAGTACGTACCGACAGTTCATGTGCGCGGTCAGCCCCTTGCACTGGTCGCGGTAGTGGCTCAGTTCGCGCTCGGCTGGCGTCATCTGGGTATAGCGTCGCTGATAGGCTGGGATGTCCATGAAATCGACGATCTTCTGGGCCATCACGCGCTTCTCGCGATTAGCGAAGCGCTTGTTGCCGCAGATGTCGTAGGCTTTCTCTTCGACGGTCTTCATCAGTAGTTCTGATTTGGAATCATCGTTCCAACTCCCAGCGCAGATCGCGCATTGCCCCGCTCAGCGTGCGGGGCGGTTGATAGTTGTAGAGCGGCGCCACGAGCCGGGCCGCGGTCGCCATCAACAGCTTGTGCTTCTGGTTGCGATCGATGCCGTGCAGCTGCGCCTTGTACTCAGCGACGTGAGCGAACAGTTCCTCGCGGTATCTGAACGCGTTGTCCTCGATGTACAGCTGCCACCAGATCTCCGGCGACATCTTGCCCGGGCCCTGCTGCCGTTTCTGGTGCACGGACTCGTGCTGCAGGAGCGGCTCAGGAATCACGCCGCCGCTCGGATTGTAGATGAAATCACCGTAAGCGAAGATCACGCCGGGCTTGTCAGCGTTGGGAAACGCCTTGAGGATCTGCTCGAAGTTCGGCGGACGCTCAGTAAGGATCACTGCGTCCTCTGAAGGTTTCCGGTCTCTGGATCCTCGGCAACCTGTATCACGGCGACGTTTGTCAGGCCGTGCTCACGCGCATAGGCTTCGGCTTCCTCGCGCGTCTCGAACTGCATCGCTTTATTGATGTCCGTGGTCAGCTCTCTGGGGTCCATGCTCAGCTCCTGATTTCGATTTTAGTTTCTCACTCTGCCCGCCCGGGGGAGGGCGTGGGGCCTTGCACCCCAGCGCCCGGGCGGTCTCGGACTTAAATAGCCGCCTTCCGCCCTCCCCCAAACGAACATCGAAGGGTGTCGGGCACGTCTCTGCCCGCGTGCATGCGCCCCGGCGCCTTCAGCAACCGGCACCCGATTCGATCAGACCAGCGACGCCTGTACGCTCGCGGCGTCCAGCTTCGCCAGCTCCTCTTCCATGCGGTCGATCACCGCCTGATACTTCTCCGGCTTCAGCTCGGGCGTGCGGCTCACGCCAAACTCAGCGAGCACGGCCAGCGCCTTGTCGCGGTTCTTGCCGGCGAGCGCGAGCACCGCCTTGTTGACGGACTCGACCTTAGGGGTCGGAACCTCCGGCTGCGGTGCGGCCGGCGCAGCGGCGGGAGCCGTCGCGGCTGCGGGCGCAGCGGGCGCGGCCGGAGGCGCCGATTCGGGAGCTGCCTTCGCCTTGCCCTTGGCGGGCTTGGCGGGGGCAGCAGATTCTGTGGCGGTGCCAACGGCAACGTCGGCGCCGTCGGGCACCTCAACGGTGATGACGATCTTCATGCGTGACGACTCCAAAGTGAGCGGGACGAAATGCCCCTTCCCACAGAAGAGTGGTCACAGATGGCGCCGGCTGTCAAGCCCTACTCGCTCACGCTCCGTTTCGGCTGGTATCCCGGCACCAAGGAGAGGAGAGGGTCGAGCCGAGCCTCGTGGCCTTCCTTGGTCCCAGCAGGCGGGTCGCAGTAGCCGCTGAACGACTCCACGAAGTCCCGTATGGCCGGATCGTCGGCGACCCCGGCATGGTGGGCGGCCACCCATTTGCGCTCCGCCTCGCGGATCGCCTGCTGCTCGGCGAGCGGCAGCGACGCTACGTGTTCCCTGAAACTCTTGTCCACGTTCAACTCCTCCAGCTCTTGCCGGCCTCGTTGAGCGAGAGCACGCGCATGCGCGCGGTCTCGGTGAGGGTTCTCGGCGTTTCGAGCGTCACGTGCTCGTGGGGCTCGGCACCGATCTCGAATCGAGGGTTCGGGCCCCACGTCATAGTGACGATCTGATCGGTGGCGCGGCGCCCGCGTCCCACCCGGATGTGTCGTGATGTCATGTCAGCTCCTGTTCGAGTTTCTGAAGCTTGTGGTCGGCCGCCGCCAGCGCGTGGAGCGCGGCGTCGGGCTGATAGTCAGCATCGCACATTTGCAGCCAGAGCACGTCGGTATGTGCGCAGCCGCAGGGGAGCACGACGCACCCCTCGGAGTTGCGCTGGCGGATCTCTTTCGAGCCGTTGAGTAGATGAATCACAACTTGCCTCCTTTGATCACCCGGAATGCCGCCCGGCGCTCGGCCGGGCTCGCGATTCGCGGCGCCTCCCAGATGAACTCCTCGCCCGCGACCGGCAGATCGTCGAGCGAAGTGACGATCGTGAAGTCGCCCTGCGCCACCAGATCAGCGGCGAGGCTCGTGGACGCGAGCGCCCGGTCGAACGGCACGGTCCGCTCATCGCTCTCGGTGACGAGCTGGAAGCCGTCTCGGGACGTGACGATGTGTCTCACAGGCCCTCCTCTGCTTCTGCGATGGCGTTCAGGACGTTCTCAAGATAGCGCGGCTCGACCACCAACGCCTTGCCGAAGAACTGGGCGTCGCTGGGCGCAGTGTCTTTGAGCCACTGAGCGGCCGCCTTGTCGAGCGGCCGGACCAGATAGATGCTACCGTGGTTTTCGTAGGTGAACGTCATCTCGATCTCCTTGGCCGGACCATCCGGCCAGTGAGGGCATTATCCCAAACCCCGGCCCGGGTTGCAAGCCCCCCAAATCAGGGGGTCTACCAGCGGCTGAATCGCCCGGACCACCAGCGGACCCTCCGGGCGCATTACGTGGCGCGTACGCCGGCTGTCCCGGGCCCCTCCCTGTGACACGGTGGCGCCCCAGATCGCCCGGCCGGCGTAGCGAGGGTTGCTCAGGATCCGCTTCACAGCATTGTAGCTCCAGCGGGGCCCTCGGGGAGCAGCAACGCCCTCGGCGTTAAGCCGAGAGACCAGCACCCGAAGTTCCATGCCCGCTGCGCGCTCTCGGAACAGTCGGCGCACGGTATCAGCCTCGGCCGGTGATCCGTAGCCAAAGCAACGACCCCCAGTACTCTTCCCGGCGACCGCGAGACCCTCCAAGCCTCGGCGTGTTCGATAAGAGATCTCGCGTCGCTGATGCTCTGCGATGGCGGACTTGATTCCCAGAACGAGACCATACCCGTCGCGTCGAGTGTCATCACCAACGCACGTAACAAGGTGGACATTCAGATCCTCCAGCTCCGCAGACCGCGGGCCAAACTCCGCGCGCGAGCGCCAAAGCCGCGAGAGATCTTCAGCGACGATAACGTCGTATTCGTGAGCCCGCGCCCCGGCAAGCAGTCGCTGATAGCCCGGGCGATCAGCAGTGCCGCCGCTGACTCCTGCGTCCGCGTAGCGCGAAACAACTTCGAGTCCTTGCGCGAGCGCGGTCCGTTCACACGCCCTGAATTGGTCATCGATCGACTCCTCTCGTTGCTGATCGGTTGAGAATCTAGCGTACAGCGCGGCTCTCATGCGATCAGGTCCGTGTTATCGGCCAACTTATCGGCCAACTCTGGTTTATCGGCCATGCGATCCAGCTCGTTCGCGAGCGCGCCACGAAAGTTGCACAGCTCGATCATCAATCGATCCGGCATGATTGGCGGTCGATTCAAAATCCGGTGATTGACGATGCATACCAGCTCCTGCATCAGTTCAGCCGACAGCTCCCAGTGCACCTCACCGTTGAGATTGTAGATCACGGCTCACTCCTTCAGCACGATCAGCGGCTCGCACGTGAAGTGCACTGAGCTGTTGGTGCGCTGGTTCTCTTCGGCCGCGGCACGAGCGCACGCGGCCGGGGTCCGGTAGGCGGTACCAGTGTGAATATGCTGATGGTCCATGATCAGCACGAGCACGTACACGAAGAAATGCGCGGGCAGGATCATGGTGTACGCTCCCGATCCAAAAACCAACAACAGATAGCAACTATGCAGACGCAGATTGCCTCCGCACGCAGTATATCCAAGAGGCTCACGACTCCACCTCCTGCACCCAAGCCTTGCGGTGAAAGATCTCCTGAATGATCGCCCGGTCGCTGTTGGCGACGCCCTTGTCGGTGCGCGTCACTTCCAACACGTCGACCGCGGACGTGATCGTGTCCTTGCGCTCGTAGAGATGCGTCTTCGCGCCCTCGAAGTCGACGTGCGTGCTCCAGACTGCGTATTTCATGGGCGCACCAGCGGTACTACGATCGCGATTTTCGCTTCTGTGTCGAACTCGATCGTCACATACTCATCGAACTCGACGTACTTCCGAACCAGCGCGGCCGCTTCCTCCGGTATCTCCTCTCCGGGCTGACCGTGCACGTATCGATCTGGGTCTTTGAATGTCAGTTTGAGTTTCATGGTTTGATTCCTGCTGCTTTGAACTGCCCATACGTAATCAACAGCTGATCGAGCGCCCGCGCCAACACGTCATCCTCGACGTAGTAGAAATCACCCGGGAAGGCGTTCTGCAGAATCTGTCCCAGCCGCAGCATCGGGTACCGCTCCGCCAGCGTCTCCAGCTTGCGGATCGCTGCCGCTCGGATCTCCGGCGACCTGTGCAGCCTGTCGTAAGCGCTCTGCCTCTCGCTCTCGCTGATCGCGTTCATAGACTTCTCCGTAGTAAGCGTGGCGCTGTCGCACCAGCTCTTGGTGATGGTGATGCTGCCGTGGGTAGCCCGGCCCCAGCTCCGCCAGCACCGCGCGCTGATCGCGCTGATCCGCGAGGCGCGCGACGCGCTTCGCGAGGTTCATGCCGATGCGGAGCGGCTTGCTGCCGCGGCCGGCAGGGTAGATTATCCTCACACCCATGACGGTTTTCTCCCCGGCGGCGGTTGCCCGCGACGAATGCGGTTGAGTCGGTAAAGCATGCCCTTGTGGTCGATCGGATAGTCCCGGGCGTGCTGCTCCCACTCCTCCTGCGTCGGCGCGATGTCTTTCGGTCTCGCCAGTTCGTGAAGTACGCGGTCGCGATAAGCAGCGGCGTCTCTGAGTTTCAGATCCGGTACCTTTTCCACGCCGAATTCTCTCAGTATGCGCACCGCTTTTTCACGCCCGTGCTTGGTGATTAGCTCCACTGTGAGTCGGCCCAAAGGGCCGCCGCACGAATAATCCTCTAAATCGTACATGTTGGTCTCCTGTTTGTGGTTCAATCTCTGTCCGCGTACCCGCGCATGCATTCGTTGAAGTCACGCTCGACCGGGAAGTTATCCCGCTCCAGCCAGAACTCCGACTCCGCGCGCTTGACTGCCGTATACTCGCGCGGGCCGAGGGTGGCAAGGTAGCCGTCGAACGACAATTCCTCGGCATCCTCGATCCGCACGGTCCAGAACTTCACGCGCGGGTGCGGGCTATGCCCGCGCGGCATCTTGGTGATGTCGATCATAGCCGGCTCGTCTCCTGCGAGTAAACACAATCGAGGGTAG
>Ga0335076_10001622_pt1 | contig 21882 bp, 22 predicted proteins | sample Lox_Sample_25_FD_206717 | JGI IMG/M metagenome (GOLD analysis project Ga0335076, IMG submission 206717) | Soil microbial communities from Loxahatchee National Wildlife Refuge, Florida, United States - Lox_Sample_2.5 | ecosystem: Environmental > Terrestrial > Soil > Wetlands | place: USA... | reverse complement strand
CCGATCCCGCCACCAGCGACTATCGCGGGCTCAGCATGTTCCTGGCGCAGAAGCCGCGCGGCAGCGAAGCGGAGCCTTTCCCGGCGCCGGGCATGAGCGGCAGTGAGATCCGCGTGCTCGGCTATCGCGGCATGAAGGAGTACGAGATCGGCTTCGACGGCTTCGCCGTGCCGGCGGAGAACCTGCTCGGCGGCATCGAGGGGCAGGGGTTCAAGCAGCTGATGGCGACCTTCGAGAGCGCCCGCATCCAGACGGCATCGCGCGCCGTCGGCGTGGCGCAGAACGCGCTCGAGCTCGGCCTCGGCTACGCGCTCGAGCGACGCCAGTTCGGCAAGCCGATCTACGCGTTCCCGCGCGTCTTCGGCAAGCTCGCCTGGATGGCGGTCGAGACCATGGTCGCGCGCCAGCTCACCTATTTCGCGGCGCGCGAGAAGGATGGCGAGCGGCGCTGCGACATCGAGGCGGGCATGGCGAAGCTGCTGGCGGCGCGCACCGCCTGGGCCAATGCCGACAACGCGCTGCAGATTCATGGCGGCAATGGCTATGCGCTCGAATACAAGATCAGCCGCGTGCTGTGCGATGCGCGCATCCTCAACATCTTCGAAGGCGCCGCCGAGATCCAGGCGCATGTCATCGCGCGCGGCCTCTTGGCCGGGCGCAACTGAACAAACGCCGCGCGCAAAAAACTCACAGATCGGTCACAACCAGAGCGCGCGCTGCCGCCCTAGAGCTGGCAAAACAGGTTTTTGCGGTCAGGGGACGGGATGATGCCACTGGGGTACGAAGCAAGTTGGCAGGAGGAGTGGCAGGTGGTGGTACGGCGGCGCGATGCGCTGCTCGCGCATGCGCGCGAGCTCCAGGCGGAGATCAGCGCCGTGCTGCGCCGGCGGCAGCCGCCGCCGATGGACCTGCTGCGCGCCGCCGAGCGCACCGAGGACGAGCTGAGCGCGCTGAAGGTGCGGCTCCGGGACATCCTGCGCCGCGTCGGCTGAGCATTTCCGCCCTTGCCCGGCGGTGGGCAAACAGGCGATTCTAGGGCCCGGCATTTGAACGACGAGCGGGCTCCCGCCCATGCCGGTACCGCCGGTGCAGAACTTTGCCCTGTTGCTGGGCCTTTCTTTCTTCTTCGGGCTCGCCTTCGAGGAGTTTTTCCGGCGTAGCGGCGAAGCGCGGCCGGGCGGCGTGCGCACGTTTCCGCTGCTGGCGATGACCGGCGGGGCGCTTTATCTCCTCGACCCGACGCGCTTGTTGCCGCTGGCGGCGGGGCTCCTGGTGCTTGGCGCCTGGCTTCTCCTCTATTACCGCGACCGCCTCAGCAGCGTCGATGCGACCGGCGCGCCGGATGCCGGGCTCATCGTTCCCGTCGCCAACCTGCTCGCCTATCTGCTCGGCCCGATCGTCCTGGCGGAGCCGCCTTGGATCGGCGTCGGCCTCACCGTCGCCGCCGTGCTGCTGCTGACCGGGCGCGAGCGGCTCCACGACTTCGCCCGGCGGCTCGAGCTGCGCGAGATCGTCACCGCCGGCGAGTTCCTGATCCTCACCGGGCTGGTCCTGCCGCTGCTGCCGGACCGGCCGGTGACGTCGCTGACCTCGATCACCCCCTACAAGGCCTGGCTCGCGCTGCTCGCCGTCTGCACCATTTCCTATGCGAGCTACCTGCTGCAGCGCTACGTCGCCCCCAAGGGCGGCGATCTCTGGGTGGCGGCGCTGGGCGGGCTCTATTCCTCGACCGCGACCACAGTGGTGTTGGCGCGCCAGGCCGGCGCCAATCCCGCCACCGCGTCGCGCGCGCAGGCCGGCATCATCCTCGCGACCGCGCTGATGTATCCGCGCATCCTGGTGGTGATCGGCGTCTTCAACCCGCAGCTCGCTTTGGGCCTGGCGCCGCCGCTGCTCGCGCTCGCCGTGGTCGGGCTGGCGCTCGCCGCCTGGCAGTATTACCGCGCCGGGGCGAGTCGCGATCCAGGCGTTGCGCAGGCGCCGCGCAATCCGCTCGAGCTCAACGCCGCGGCGCTCTTCGCGGTGCTCTTCGTCATCATCTCGGTTCTGTCGAGCTGGGTGAAAAGCCGCTTCGGCGAGGCCGGCATCGACGTTCTGGCCGCCGTCGTCGGCGTCACCGACATCGATCCCTTCGTGCTCAGCATCGCGCAGGGCGTGGCGGCGCCGCTGTCCGTCGCCGGCGCCGCCACCGCGGTGCTCATCGCCACCGCCTCGAACAACCTGCTCAAGGCCGGCTATGCTGGCGCCTTCGCGGGGGTGAGGGCGAGCCTGCCGGCCGCCGGCGCGCTCGTTTTCCTGGCGCTGTGCGGCCTCGGCCTCGCCGCCTGGCTGGTCCTGCACGGAGCTTGAGGGGGGAGAGAGCATGGCCAAAAAATCGCGCCGCGCCGCGCGCGAGCCCGAAGGACACGAGTACGCCAAGGCGCTCGTCAAGCTGCAGATCGAGCTGGTGAAGCTGCAGCGCGAGCTGATCGCCGGCGGCGACCGCATCCTCGTCCTCATCGAAGGCCGCGACACCGCCGGCAAGGACGGGACGATCAAGCATATCATCGAGCACCTGAGTCCGCGCGAAACGCGCGTCGTGGCGCTCGGGCCGCCATCGGATCGCGAGCGGCATTCCTGGTATTTCCAGCGCTATGTCCACTATCTTCCCGCCGCGGGTGAGATGGTGCTGTTCAATCGCAGCTGGTACAACCGCGCCGGCGTCGAGCCGGTGATGGGCTTCTGCACGCAGAAGGAGACGCGCGAATTCCTCGAGACTGTGCCGGATTTCGAGCACATGCTGATCCGCTCCGGCATCAAGCTGCTCAAATATTATCTCGACATCGACAAGCATGAGCAGCGGCGGCGTCTCGCCGACCGCCGCCGCGATCCGCTGAAGCAGTGGAAGCTGAGCCCGGTCGACGCCAAGGCGCAGCACCTCTGGCGCGCGTACAGCAAGGCGCGCGACACGATGTTCCGCCGCACCCACACCGAATTCGCGCCCTGGACCGTCGTCCGTGCCGATGACAAGCATCTGGCGCGGCTCAACCTCATCCGCGACCTGCTGTCACGCATCGACTATCCCGGGCGCGACAAGCGCCTCATCGTCGCCGACCGCGACATCGTCTTCCGCTACGACCCGCAGTTCTTGGAGAGCGGCAAGATCGCCCGCTGAACGGCCAGACTAAAACCACGCGATACCGAGGAGCGCCAGGCCGCCGAAGAGGGCGAAGAGCGCCGCGGCGGCAAAGCGCGTCCAGCGCGGATCGATTCGCGCTGCCGCGTAGCCGCCGAACAGCACGGTCGGGATGTCGACCGCCAGCATCCCCAAGGTCGAGCCCGCGACCACCGGCAGCACGGTACCGAAGCGTGCCGCGAGAGCGACCGTGGCGAGCTGCGTCTTGTCGCCCATCTCGGCGAGGAAGAAGCTCGCCACCGTGGCGAGATAAGCGCTGCCGGCGGCGCCGCGCGCCATCCGCGGCGCGTCGGCCCGGTCCGGGACGAACATCCAGAGCGCCATGCCGAGGAAGGCCGCCGCCAATCCCCAGCGCAGCCAGTGCGGGTCGAGCGCGGCGGCGACCAGCGCGCCGAGAAGCCCGGCCAGCAGGTGATTGGCGACCGTCGCCGTCAACATGCCGAGGATGATCGGCACGGGCCGGGCGAAGCGCGAGGCAAGGAACAGCGCCAGCAGCTGCGTCTTGTCGCCAAACTCGGAGGCGGCGACCACAAGGGCGGTGGCGAGAGCGGCGTGCATGAGGCTGAGACCGGGTCTCGCTGATGGTTGCGCGCTTACCGCGCATAGACGCGCCGAGAATACGCTAAGATGCCGCCGGAAAGGAGGCGAGATGCCGGATCGGATCTTCGGCGCGCCGCCGCGCTACCTCCAGGGCGCCGGCGCGCTGGCGCAGCTCGCACCGCTCTTCGGCCGGCTCGGCCGGCGCCCGTTCATCCTTACCGATGCGGCGGCGCCGGAGCCGCTGCGTCAGGAAATCGAGCAGCGGCTCAAGGAGACGACCGACCGCGTCATCTTCGGCGTCGCCGGCGGTCCCTGCAGCGCCGCCGAGATCGAGCGCTTCGTCGAGACGGCGCGCATGCTCGAGGCGGATCTGCTGGCCGGGCTGGGCGGCGCCCTCGCTATCGGCCTGGCCAAAGGCGTTGCCCTGACGACGCGCCTGCCGCTCGTCACCGTGCCGACGGCGCCCTGCTGCCATGCCGCGGTGAGCCGCCTCGTCGAGATCGAGGGCGATGGCGAGGCGGCGGCCGAGACTCGGCTTTTGCCGCAGCCACCGGAAGCGGTGCTGGTCGATACCGCGCTTGTCGCCGCTGCGCCGCCGCGTCTCTTCATCGCCGGGCTGGGCGATGCGATCGCGCGCAAGTTTGAGCTGGAGCACAGTACTGCTACCGGCGCGCTCAATCTCCTCGAGGGGCGGCCGACGCTGCTGGCCGCCGCTTCGGCCGAAGCGTGCTATCGCGCGATCCGCGAACATGCCGGCGCCGCGCTCGCGCTACGCACGCGGCGCAGCGGCGGCGAGGCGTTGGAGCAGGTGACCGAAGCGATGCTGCTCCTCGGCGGCCTCGCGCATGAAAGCGGCGGCCCCTCGATCGCGCATGCGCTGGCGCGGGGCTTGGCCATGCTGCCGCCGTGCCGCACCGCGCTGCATGGCGAGCTCGTCGCCTTCGCGCTGTTGGCGCAGCTGGTCTTCGAGGACCGGCCGGCGGCTCTCCTCGGCGATCTCGTCGGCTTCCATCGCTCGCTCGGTCTGCCCACGCGACTCGACGAGATCGGCATCGTCACCGATGCGACCGCTGCGGCCGAGACGGCGGCGCGGCGCAGCCTTCCCACCGAGGGCAAGAAGCTCGCCCGCGCCATCCTCGCGGTGGATGCGCTTCAGGCTCGATAATGCCCTAAATCTGTTCCAATTCTGACTCGGCACACTCGCTCGACGGCTTAATAGACTCAAAGAAAAACAACCGCTGGCATTCAGCGGTTTCTGCCGAGGCCGGGTTGGGGACGTATCGATGGGTGGGCAAGTTCTTTGGGCGGTATTGATCGGGCTCTGGGTGGCGCTGTTTCTCTCCGAGACATTTCCGGGCCGGCACGGGCCGCCCGATTCCGCCATGGCGCAGGTCGAATGGCACATGCCTGGCTCGGCGACGCCGCTTGCGGTTGGCGAAGTCACCGACCTCGCGACCTGTCAGGAAATGCAGCGCCGCATCGCCTTGCAGGGCGGCAGCGCGAGCGGCGTCACCGTCGCTTGCAAGGGCCCGCTTTGAGCGAGCCCGACGCAGCGGATCAGAATTCGATGCAGATCTTGCCGAAATGCCGGCCGGCCGCGATCGCGCGGATGGCGTCGGCGACTTCGTCGAAGGCGTAGCGCTTCTCGTCGATCGGCGGCTTGATGCCGTGCAGGTCGATGGCGCGGACCATGTCCTCGAAGGCGTCGCGGCTGCCCAGCGTCACGCCTTGCAACCGCACATTCTGCGTCACCACGCGGCCGAGATTCAGTTCGGCGGTCGCGCCTGATAGCACGCCGATCATGGCGAGCGTGCCGCTGGTGCGGATGGCGCGCAGCGATTGGTCGAGCGTCTCGGCGCCGCCCAGCTCGACGATGAGATCGGCGCCGCGCCCGCCCAGCGCCTTGCGCGTCTCGCGGCTCCATTCGGGATGCGTCCGGTAGTTGATGCCGAGATCCGCGCCGAAGCTTTTGGCGCGCGCCAGCTTTTCGTCGCTCGACGAGGTCAGGATGACGAAGGCGCCCTGCATCTTGGCGAACAGCGCGGCAAAGAGCGAAACACCGCCCGTGCCTTGCGTCACCACGGCATCGCCCGCCTTGACGCCGCTGCCGATGACGGCGCTCCATGCCGTGAGCGCGGCGCAAGGCAGCGTCGCCGCTTCGAGCGCGCTCCAGCCTTTCGGCGCTTTCACCACGCCCGCTTGCGGCAACAGCATCAGCTCTTGCATCACGCCGTCGAGCATGCCCCCCAGCATGCCGGCGCGGTGCTCTTCTTTCATTGAGCCAGCGATCCAGCGCTGCGCGAAGGCCGGGCAAACCAGATCGCCCGGCTTGACCCGGGTGACGCCCGGCCCGACCGCGCTCACCCACCCGGCGCCGTCGGAGAGCGGGATCAAGGGCAGCTCGCCGCTATGGCTGCCATAGCCGCGCCGCGTCATGACGAAGTCGCGGAAATTGACCGAGGCCGCCGCCATCTTCACCAGCACGTCGCCGGGGCCCGGGGCGCGCTCGGGCCGGGTGCCGGGCTTGATGTGCTCGACGCCCCAGGCGTCGCGCATTTCCATCACCTTCATGACGTGTCCTCCGTCGCTTTCGCCGCCGCCTAGCCGCCGTTCACGTGTGCGTCAATGGCAATTGCCGGCGCGGCGCGGGACTTCCTACATTGAGGGCAAACGAGCAAAGGAGCCGAGCCATGTGGATGCGCAAGAAGACGGCGATGCCGGCACGCGCGGACGCGCTGCCCGGGCGCGCCGCGAAGATGCCGGTGCCCGAGGCGCATTTCGTCAACGGCCATCCGCTGAAGCCGCCCTTTCCGGCCGGGCTCGAGACGGCGATCTTCGGCCTGGGTTGCTTCTGGGGCGCCGAGCGCTGCTTCTGGCGGCTGCCGGGCGTCTACACCACGGCGGTCGGCTATGCCGGCGGCTACACGCCCAATGCGACGTACGAGGAAGTCTGCTCCGGTCTCACCGGCCATACCGAAGCGGTGCTGGTGGTCTTCGATCCCAAGCAGGTGAGCTACGAGACCTTGCTCAAGACCTTCTGGGAAAGCCACGACCCGACGCAGGGCATGCGCCAGGGCAATGATGTCGGCACCCAATACCGCTCGGCGATCTACTACACGACGCCGGAGCAGCGCCGCCTCGCCGAGGCCTCGCGCGAGGCCTATCAGCAAGCGCTCACCCGCGCCGGACGCGGCGCCGTCACCACCGAGATCGCCGAGGCCGGCGACTTCTTCTACGCCGAGGATTACCACCAGCAATACCTCGCGAAGAATCCCGGCGGCTATTGCGGCCTGGGTGGCACGGGTGTGAGCTGTCCGGCGCCGGCGGCGGAGTAACTCTGGGCTCGCTGATTCGCTGACTGCAGCGCCGGCGATGCTTTGGCGACCGTATGGATTCCCGCTTTCGCGCGCTTTCGCGGGAATGACGAAGTAATTTGATTTCGCCTGATTTTCCGTCGCCCCCGCGAAAGCGGGGGCCCAGTTGCACTCTCTGATGAGCGCCTATCTCGGACGCAAGATGCGAGTGCAGAGCTCCGCCCGCATCAATGATGCGGCGATAGAGCCGCCGTGATCTCGATCACGCGCTCGACGGTGATCCCGCGGCGTTGCTCGACCGCAAGGGGATGGTCTGCGACGTCGAGCGTAATCGCCGGGCGTTTGTTGTTGCTGCGCAGCTGCAGGCTTACCTCGAGATCGAGCATGGGCGGATAGATCGCGACATGGTTGGCCAGCTTTCCCGCATGCGGCGGCTCGTTCTCCGCATCCGCCGCGTCCCAGAGATCCAGGATGCGATAGAAGCTTTGCTTGGAGACCGACGCCCAAACGCCCCAGATGTAGGTGGTGTCGTAGCCGATCACCGGGATCTCGATGCAGCCGCGCATGAAGAACCCGATATCCTCTATGTAGCAGCGATCGCTGTCGCACTTGCCGCGGCTGCCGCGCTCCGCGACGGGGATCGCGACCCATTGGTCCGGCGCCTTGTAGGCCCAGCCTTCCGGCAGCGTGCTGTATTGCTTACCGCAACAGCCGCAAGTCCAAGCGTATTGCATGCAACGACGCTCCCCTTCTGCCGACTCAGGCTTCGAGCCGCTTTGCCAGCCGGAGGCGGCGAACCACGCTGCGGTCGATGGTTGCAAAACGTGGCGAATCGACCTCGATCGCAAAGCCCTGCGCTTGGGCAAAGCGCAGGCCGCGGCGGTTATGGGCGAGGAGGCTGGTCGAGAGGCGGCGCGCGCCGTGCTCGCGCGCCCATTCTTCGAGCCGGGCCATGAGGCCGCGACCGATGCCGACGCCCCAATGCGTCCGCAGCAGGCTCAGGGTGCACAAGCAATCATGCTGCATGCGCAACCCCAGCTCTTTCGCGATCGAGCCGTAGCCGACGACCCTCTCGCCGTCGCGGTCGCGCGCGACCGCCGCCAGCGCCAAGCGCCCGGCCTTCTGCTCGTCGGCGAGCGCCTGTGCCATCGCCGTCTCCGTCAGCACTTCCTCCGGCTCCTTGAGGTGGAACGACGTCTCTGCCAGGAGCTGGCGCTCCCACCGGCAAACGAGCCCGGCCTCCTCGGGGCGGATCGGCCGGAAGGCGAGCGCAGCCGGCTCGATCCGGCCCGGCGCGACATCGATCTCGCGCCAATCCGCGCCGTCGAGCGGGCGCAGCGTCTTCGCCATCCAATAATGCGCGTGCGCCTTGCCGTCGAGAAAGACGGCTTCGGCGATGCGTCCTTCGCTGACGAAACCGCGCTTGCGGTAGAGCGCCTGCCCGCGCTCATTGGCCTCGTCGACGCGCAGCTCGAGCCGCCACGCACCGCCGGCGCGCGCCCAATCCTCGACGGCGGTGAAGAGACGCGTGCCGATGCCGCGCCCGCGCCAGGAACGGCGCAGCCCGACATGGCCGATATAGAGGATGCCGCCGGAGCGCCGGAACACGCCGGCGAAGCCGCCGAGAAAGCCGATGATCTCGTCGCCGGCGAGCGCCAACAGATAGATGCCGCTGCGCTTGTCGCGCATTACCGCGAGGCGCTCCTCGACGCCGTCGCGCCAGCGCCGGTATTCGCCGGGCTTGCCCAGGAACTCGGTCTCCTCATCGATCCGGCCGACCGCCTCCAGCAGCGCCCCGCCTTCCTCGGGCAGGGCCGCGCGGATGACGATGTCGGGTGTCGCGTGCTCAGGCATGTCACATTTCCTTAACGGCCGTGCCAAAAACAAAAGCCCCGCCGGGATGCGGCGGGGCCGGATGGTCGATCGATGCTGCGGCTGCTCTACCGCATGCACGACTCCCTCGGCCCCGCGCGGTTACCGCGGTCCTCGATCAGCAAAGAGGTCAGGGCCGAAATCATGAGCGCGACGGTATGGGAGTTCAGCGCCGGCGTCAATGGCGATGGCAGACGCCGTTGCTTCACTTCCCCGCGAACACCGGCTTGCGCTTCTCCATGAAGGCGCGGCGGCCTTCGATGTAGTCGGCGCTGTCGAAGCAGCGCTTGACCAGCGCCTCGCAGCGCTCGCGGTCGAGCTGGGCGGCGGGCCGGGCGAGCTCGCTCACCACGCCTTTCACCGCCTCCATGGTGAGCGGCGCGTTGTCGGCGATGAGCGCGCAGTAGTTCCGGACATAGGCCTCGAGCTCGGTCTCCGGCACGGCCCGGTTAACGAGCCCCATGGCGAGCGCCTCGGCGGCCGAGAAATGCCGCGCGGTGAAGAATATCTCCTTGGCGAAGGACGGGCCGACGAGATCGACGAGCTTCTTGACGCCGGCCCAGCGGTAGCCGAGGCCGAGCCGCGCGGCGGGCACGCCGAAGCGGGCATTGTCAGCGGCGATGCGCAAATCGCATTGCAGCGCGACGCCGACACCGCCGCCGATGCAGAAGCCGTAGATCATTGCGATGGTCGGCTTTCTCAGCTCGCCCAGCTTCTGGTTCGCGAGCTCGGCGATACGGTCGTAATCGGCGATGCTCTCGGGCGAGGAGCGCTGCTTCTCGAATTGCGAGATGTCGGCACCGGAAACGAAGGCCTTGTCGCCGACGCCGCGCAAGACGACGACGCGAATCTCGGGATCGCGGTCGAAGTGATCGAGGATCACCGGCATCGCTTGCCACATGTCGAGCGACAACGCGTTGCGCCGCTCGGGGTTGTTGAAGCTCATCCAGCCGATCGCGCCATCCTTTTCGGCGATCACGCGCTCGCTCGGGGAAATCATCGTCTTGCTCCTCAGGAAATCAGATCACGCCTTTGCTGCGGAAATCGGCGATCGTCTTTTCGTCATAGCCGATTTCGCGCAGCACCTCGTCGGTATGCTGCCCGCGCTCGGGCGTCGGCAGCCGCATTTCCGACGGCGTGCGGCTCAACGTCACCGCCTGGCCCACCACTTCGAGGCGGCCCAAACTCGGGTGTTCGACCGGCTGCGCGATGCCGAGATGGCGCACCTGCGGATCGGCGAAGACCTCGTCCATCTTGTAGATCGGACCGCACGGCACGCCGGCGCCGTTGATGAGCTCGATCCACTCGGCCGAGCTGCGCGTCTTGGTGATCTCCTCGATCGCGGCGTTGAGCCGGTCGCGGTTCTTGGAGCGCAGCTTGTCGGTGGCGTAATCGGGATCGGTGGCGAGGCTCTCGGCGCCGAGCGCCTTGCACAGGCGCTTATAGATCTCGGCGCCGGCGGCAGCGATGTTGATGTGCCCGTCTTTGGTTTTGAACACGCCGGTCGGGATGCTGGTCGGATGATTGTTGCCGGCCTGGCCGGGCACTTCCTTGCCGATGAGCCAGCGCGCCGCCTGGAAGTCGAGCATGGCGATCTGCGCCGAGAGCAGCGAGGATTCGACCCATTGGCCTTCGCCCGACACCTCGCGCTCCAGCAGCGCCACCAGGATGCCCATGGCGCAGAAGATGCCGGCGGTGAGATCGGCCACCGGAATGCCGACGCGCACCGGTCCCTGGCCCGGAAGCCCGGTGATCGACATGAGGCCACCCATGCCCTGCGCGATCTGGTCGAAGCCCGGCCGGTCGCGATAGGGCCCGCTCTGGCCGAAGCCGGAGATGCTGCCATAGACGAGGCGCGGGTTCACTTTGCGCAGGCTCTCGTAATCGACCTTGAGGCGGTATTTGACGTCGGGCCGATAATTCTCGACCAAGACATCCGCCTCCTTCACCAGCCGCATCAGGATCTCGAGCCCCTCGGGCTGCTTCAGATCGAGCGTCATGCTGCGCTTGTTGCGCTGCAAATTCTGAAAGTCGGGACCGTGGCGCGACCCGCCCAGCCCGCCATCCCCTTCGACGGCCTCGACCTTGATGACCTGGGCGCCCCAATCGGCGAGCTGGCGCACGCAGGTGGGGCCGGCGCGGACGCGGGTGAGGTCGACGACTTTGAAACGCGACAGGGGCAGCTTGCTCATGTGTCTTCTAATCCTCCGAACCGGCTTTTCCCGCCACTATCGGGCTTCCGACCGGGTCGGGCAAGCATCGGGATCGCAACCCTTGCTTGCGCCGTTAGCGGCAAGGAATGGCGGAATTCACCATGCCTCCTGAACCTTCGTCCCGCGACCGGGTCGCGTTCGACGAGCTTTGGCGCTGGGTCGCGCCTTGGCTGGTGGGCGCGTTCCTGGTGCTGGCGGTGCTGCTCGGCCTGTTCACCGCGAGCCGGGCAGAGGGCGATGTCAGCTATGTCATCGGCTTCGCCACCGCCGGCCTCGCGCTGCTGATGCTGGCCTGGCGCCTCAAACGAGCCCTCGACGGCGATCGCGCGCCGATGTCGGTGCTGGTCGATGAGGCCACGGCCCTGGTGGTGGTGATCGCGCTGCTCGCGGCTCTCGCGGTCGGTGGGCTGCTGCTCGCGGCGCGTTCGGCCGAAGCGGTGCCGGAAGCGGTGGGCTATGCGCTCTTCGGCGTCTCGCTCGTCTTCATCTTCGCCAATCTGAAGCACTATTTCGACGGGCGCGAGCGCGGGGGATGAGCCCGTGCCGACGCGGTGAGGGCTTTTGAGTCAAAGAGTTAGCCCGGTTTTTACGGGCCCTTAAGCCGGTTGTGCTGAACTCTCCGGCGATGGATGGCGTCCCCGGTTCGGGGCGGCATCGCGAAACGGCAAACCCGGGGCGACCCGGGGACGCAAAGCCTCCGGCCTTCCCTTCGGCAGGTAGCGGGGCTTCCGAACGAGGCCCCCATGCGGCTGCGCTATCGCCTGGCGATCATCTTCCTGCTGGCTTTTCCCGCCGCCTCCTTCGCCGCCAAGGAGCCGGCGCCGTCGCTGCGCCAGCCCGTCTCCCTCTTTGGCACCAGTGAGATCTTCTCCGCCGACAGCTCGGCCTTCTACAAATGGCACGGCATGATGCGGCGCTACGCGCTGGAGCGGCGGCAAGCGCCCGCGGCGTGGCGCCAGCTGGTCCGATCGCTGCAAGGCCTCGATCTCCGCGCCAAGATCGAGCGCGCCAATGCCGCCATCAACAGCCATCCCTATGTGCCCTCGCCGGTCAATTGGCACGAGAGCAATTATTGGGAGACGCCCTTCGAGTTCCTGCGCAAGGGCGGCCAGTGCCAGGATTACGCGATCGCAAAGTATCTGCTGCTGCGCGAGGCCGGCGTGCCGGCGGAGCGCTTGCGCGTCGTGGTGCTGCGCGACACGCGTCTCGGCCTTGATCATGCCGTCACCATTGCTTATGTCGGAGGCGAGGCGCTCGTCCTCGACAATCTGCGCAGTGCCGTGGTGGCGGCGAGCAGCTTGCCGGAATACGAGCCGTACTATTCCATCAACGAAGAGGGCTGGTGGTTGCATCGCGGCCCGCATGCGCGCTATGCCGCAATTCGTTGAGCGGCGCGATCGTCTGCGTTTCGCTGCGCCGCAACATAAACATCATCTTTCCGCGGCGCCATTCTCGACTCGACCTTGATCATCGCGACCCGGTAAATTCGTGAACCCTTCTCGGGCAAATTGAGAGGCTGCGCCGGCTCTTGCTTTCCTCGCTTTGGTCCAATCGTCTGCGTCTTCTCGGCGCCACAGCCATCGTCGTGCTGTGCGTTGGCGCCGTGTTCGGGCTCGGCCAGCTCATGCGCGATGAGGATGTGCCGCGCCTCATCCGGCAATATGGCGTCTGGTTCTATCTGCTGACCTTCGCCTGGACCTTCATCGAAGGCGAGACCTTCGTGCTCGTGGCCGGTTTCTTCGCCGCGCAAGGCCTGCTGAGCGGGCCGCTGCTGCTGCTGGCCGCCTGGTTCGGCAGCTTCGCCGGCGATCAGTGCTATTTCTGGATCGGCCGGCGCTATGGCCTCCGGCTGTTGTCCTATCGGCCGCATTGGCGCGGCCCGGTCGACAGCGCTCTCGGCTGGGTCAAGCGCTATGACAAATGGTTTATCCTCAGCTTTCGTTTCATCTACGGCGTGCGCAACTTCTCGTCCTTCGCGCTCGGCATCAGCGGCATCGACTGGCGCCGCTTCATGACGCTCAACTTCCTCGCCGCCATGCTGTGGGCGATGGTGTTCGTCGGCAGCGGCTATTTCTGCGGGCGCGCGCTGGAGCACATGCTGGGCCAGATCGCCGACGAGTTCAGCATGATCGCGCTCGCCGCGTTCATCGTCGGCGTCATCGGCGTCGCCATCGTCCATCGCTACCGCCGCCATCGCCGTCGCGCGGCGGAAGCGGTGTCATCCTCGCCCTGAGCGCAATACGCGAGCGATACCAGTAAAATTGTCGCATTCGATGACAATTGCGTGGCGGCTGCGCCGTCGAAATTGATCGTTAAGCAACAAAGCGGCATCATTCTCGCGCTCGCATCAGCTCGTGGTGAGGTTCATGTTCAGGTTTGCAACGGCTGCCGTTGTGTTTCTCGGCTCGGCCGCTTGGGCCGCGGCCGCGACATCGCAATGCCTGCACCCCAACGAGATCGAAGCGGATCAGGCAATCCGCTTCCAGACCGAAATCATGGTGGTCAGCGACACCTGCGGCGCACAGACCTACACGCGCTTTGCGCGCCGCAATCGCGATGCACTCGTGGAGTACCAGCAAGAGCTCGTGGAGCGCTTTCGCCGCAGCGGCTCGGCGCATGCGCAAGAGCGCTTGGATTCCTATCTGACGCAGCTCGCCAACGAGGCGTCGCTGCGCTTGGGCGCGGAGCCGGTGGCGGAGATGTGCCGCAACGCGCAACCCTTGCTCGCCACCGCCGACACGCTTTCGGGCGACCAGTTCCGTCGCTACGTCGCTCAGCGCGCCGCGGCCGACCGAAACGAGCGCCTCTGCCGCGAATAGGAGCGGCGCTCGCCTGAGCGCGCCGCGCGCGGCGCGCTTGCCAAGCACCGGCCCTCCCCGCATCTTGCGCCCGCAATGAAGCAAGATAGGGGGAGGCGATGAGGCTCCGCGCACCGGTCATTCTGCTGACGGCGGTGCTGCTCTGGGCTCTGGCGGCGCCGGCGAATGCCGCGGAGAAGCTCAGCATCGGCGTGCTCAAGCTCGCTTCCTCGGGGCCGGTCTTCATCGCCGTCGAGCGCGGCTATTTCGCCGCGCAAGGCATCGCTCCCGAGCTGCGCTTCTTCGATGCCGCGCAGCCGGTCGCCGTCGGCACCGTGGCCGGCGATGTCGATGTCGGCGTCACCGGCCTTACCGCCGGCTTCTACAATCTCGCGGGCAAGGGCGCGCTGCGCATCATCGGCGCGCAAAGCCGCGAAGAGCGGGGCTATCATCTCATCGCCTATGTCGCCTCGAACCGCGCCTTCGCCACGGGCCTCACTAGGCTGTCCGATCTGCCCGGTCATTCCGTGGCGATCACCCAGGTCGGCTCGACCTTCCATTACAGCCTCGGCCTGCTCGCGGAGAAGCTCGGCTTCCCGCTGACCAGCATCAGACTCTTGCCGCTGCAGTCGATGGGCAACATGGCGGCGGCGGTGAAGGGCAACCAGGCCGATGCCGCGCTGCTGCCCGCGACCGTCGCCTTGCCGCTGGTGACCGCGGGCGAGGCGCACAACCTCGGCTGGGTCGGCGACGAGACGCCATGGCAGCTCGGCGCGATCTTTGCGACCGAGCGCACCATCGCCGGCCGCCGCGCCGCGCTCGCCGGCTTCATCCGCGCCTATCGCCGCGCCGCGCATGATTTCCACGACGCGTTCCTGGTGAAGGGCGCCGACGGCACGCCGCGCGAAGGCGCCGAGGCGCCGGCGCTGCTGGCGATCATCGCCAAATACACCGGCCAGTCCGCGGCGCAGATCCGCAACGGCATTCCCTATATCGATCCCGACGCCAAGCTGCTGGTGAACGACATCTATCACCAGGTCGCCTGGTATCAATCGCAGGGGCTGGTCGACAAATCGATCGATGCCAAATCGGTCCTCGACCTATCGTTCATCGGCAAGACAGCGGCTGGGCAGTAGCCCGAGGCGGCTTAGCGTGCGGCGCGCTCTGCTCGGACGCGTCGGCGAGTCGATGTCGAAGAGCTTGGACCCGCTCCTCGGCCCAGGCGCGGTCTTCGGAGGCCAGAAGGTCCGTCATGACCGCGACACATTCATCGCAGACGAATGCCGGACCTCCTCCGACAAGTTTTTTCACTTCACTTTGCGGCCTGCCACAAAAGCTGCAGGAGGGTCTCTCTTCCTCCGCGGCGTTACGCTTCCAACACCAGAGCCAAACCCTAAGCCAGCGAGCCATGGATTGTCTCCTCTGCGGACGAACGCCGCTGCCGGCGTCAATCTAGAACGCTCCTACGTCGCCTAAGCGGCGGAGATCTCGGAGCGCGGATCGTTGAGCGCGGCGGCGAGGATGCGGCGCGCCAGCATTTCGGGCGTCAGCGGGCGCAGCCCGAACGCAAAATGCGGCGTGACACCCGCGGCCGGCAGCGCCAGGCGGCCGGCATCGGCCGCCGCCAGCATGCCGCCCAAGCGCCGCACCAGATCGAGCCGCGTCGGCAGCAGCGTCTTGGCACCGAGCGGCGCGAAGAAGCGCACCATCGCCACCGCCTCTTCGGCGGCGATATCGGCGGGCAGCACCAGGATCGGCTGCGCCGACGCCGCGGCGAGGAAAGCGGCGAGCGCATCGCGCGCCGCCTCGTCGCCCGGCACGGCGCCGGCGGTGTCGATGACGAGGCTCCGCCGCTCGGCGCCTGCGGCGAGCCGCGCCAGCGCCGGCGCGTCGCTGGCGACCGCCACCGGCAGGCCGAGCACGCCGGCATATTCCTCGAGCTGCGCGATGCCGCCGGCGCGGCCGGCATCAGTGCTGACCAGCAGCGCCTGCCGCTCGCCGCGGCCGGCCGCGAGCTTGGCCGCCAGCGTGGTCTTGCCGGCGCCGGGTGGTCCCAGCAACAGCAAAGCCGGCTCGCGCATCAGCGCCGCCATCTCGGAGAAATGGATCTGATCGGCGAGCGCCGCGGCGAGGCGCTCGAGCAGCAAGGTGGTAAGCGGCAGCGCCGCCGCGGCCCGCGCCAGGCGCTTGATCAGCGGCGCCGGCAAATTATGCGCTTCGAGCACCGCGGTGAGAAAGGCGATGTCATGGGCCGGCCAGGGACGCGTCGGCATGCCGGGCTCGCCGGCGCTGCGGGCCGCGACGGCCACCAGGTTGAAATCGGGCTCGCCGCCCTCGCGGTGGCGCCGGGCAGCCCGTCTCGCGCGGCGCTGAGGCGCCTGCAATCGCCGGGTCATTGGTCTCTCCCCTCGCCGGGGAGTGTGGCGGGAAAAGGCTTAAGATTTGGTGGCTGGCAGCCACCAGGCGAGAGCGCCGCCTGCCGCGGCCACTGCGGCCATGGCGAGATATGCCTTGCCGCCGACGGCGCCGTACAGCGCGCCGGCCACCAGCATGAGCAGCCCCTGGCCGAGCCCGCCGACCACCGTGGCATAGAGCGCCTGCGCGGTCGCGGCCTGGGCCGGGGGCAGGTTGCGCGCCAGATAATGCATGGCGCCGAGATGCGCCGCCCCGAAGGTGAGGCCATGCAGGAGCTGCAGCAGCGCGAGCGCCGGCAGTGAGGCGACGAAGCCGGTGATGCTCCAGCGCAGCAATCCCCCGCCGCCGCCCAGCGCCAGCAGCCCGGCCGGGCCCAGCCACCGCAACAGCGGCGCGCCCCAGTAGAACAGCGCGATCTCGGCGACGACGCCCTCGGCCCAGAGCAGCGCAATGATGTCGTCGGCGATGCCGAGGCGGCGCCAATAGAGCGTGCCGAAGCCGTAATAGACCGCATGGCTTCCCTGGATCAGCGCGGCGGCGAGGAGAAACAGCAGGAAGGAAGGCCGCGCCAGGGCGCGCATGGCGCCGGCGCGCGGCGTCGCGTCGCGACCGCGCGGAGGCGAGGGGAGCGCGGCGCAAGCGGCGAGGATGAGCGCGGCTGCGCCGGCGAGCAGCAGCGCCACGCTGTCGATGCCGACCAGCGTCACCAGGCGCCCGGCGAGCAAGGTCGCGGCGATGAAACCCAAGGAGCCCCAGAGCCGGATGCGGCCATAGTCGAGTCTTCCGCCATAGGCGGCGGCGAGCGCCACATGGTCTCCCAAGGGCAGCAGCGCCGAAAGGCAGGCGCCGGTGAATGCGCTCAGCAGCAACAGGCGGGGGAAGCCATGCGCCGCCAGCAGCAAGGCAAAGCCCGAAGTCGCGCCGAGGCTCAGCAGCAGCATGACGCGGCGCGGCGCGCCGCTGCGGTCGGCGGCGATGCCGGTGAGCGGATTGGTGGCGAGCTTCAGCCATTGACTGATGGCGAGGAGCAGTCCGATCTCGCCGGCGCTGAGGCCGCGCGCGGCCAGCCAGGCTGGCCAGAACGGCAATTGCACGCCGGTCAGCGCGAACATCGCGGCATAGAAGAAAGCGAGGCGCGGCGCGGCGGACATCGGCGCAGTGTGCGGTTCCGCTCCGGTGCGCGCAATCGCCGCGGACGGCGCTCTCGACGCGCGCGATCGGTTGACTTGATGGCGCACCGATGCCAGAAGGCGCGGCGAGGGACAACTCGGGCGGATGCATCCGCCGAGCGGGAGGGGGGCTCATGCGGATTCGGATGGCGCTGCTCGTTGCCGGCGCGCTGGCATCGCTCGCCGCGCCGGCATGGGCGGACCAGCCCGGTTGGTATGTCGGCGGCGCGGGGGGCTTCGCGAAGCTTCAAAGCCTCGATTCGTCCGACAGCAGCCTCGACTTCACCACGTCGGAGACGAACGGTTTCGCGACGCTGGGTTTCGCCGGCTACGATTTCGGCGGCCTTTTCCGCGCCGAGGGCGAGATCGGCTATCGCCATCACGACATCCGGTCGGTCACCGTCGTCAATGATGGCGGGCTTGGCGAACGGCTCGGCGTCGGCTCGCTCACGGGCGCCACCTCAATGCCGTCCGGCACGATCACGGCGCTCACCTTCATGCTCAACGGCATCGTCAACGTGGTGCCGAGCTGGCAGCGCATCTCGCCTTATATCGGCGGCGGCTTCGGCGCGGCGCACCTGTCGCTGAACAAGCTCAGCGTCGCCAACACGACGATCTCCGATGATTCCGATACGAGAATCGCCGGGCAGGGCATTGCCGGCGTCGCCGCCCGCGTTGCACCGCACGTCTCGCTCGGTCTCGAGTATCGCTACTTCATCACCGCCAATCCCAGCTTCAACGATACCTCCGGCCAGAGCTTTCATACGAAATATCGCGAGCAGGATATTCTGCTTGCCGTGACCTATCACTTCGGTGCGCCGCCCCCGCCCCCGCCACCGGTCCCGGCCGCGGCACCGCCGCCGCCGCTGCCGGCTCCCGTGGCGGTGCCGCTGCCGGCACGCGTACCGCCGGTCTTTCTCGTCTTCTTCGATTTCGACAAGGCGAATTTGACGCCGGCCGGCGCCAAGATCGTGCAGCAGGCGGCCGCTGTCTATTCATCCTCCGGCGCCGCGCGCATCAACGTCACCGGCTATACCGATCTCGTCGGTTCCGAGGCCTATAACCTGCGGCTGTCGCAGCGGCGCGCCGAAACGGTTCGCCGCTATCTCCTGACGCTCGGCGTGCCCGAGGCGGCGATCATCGAGCAGGGGCGCGGCATGCAGGATCCGCGCGTGCCGACGGCCGAGGGCGTGCCCAACGCCGAGAACCGCCGCGTCGAGATCGTGCTGCCCTGAACCGCGCTCAGGCGCCGATGCGGCGATTGGCGAGGAAGATGCCGAGCAGGATGAGGGCGGCGCCGACGAGGTGATAGAGGGCGATCTCCTCGCCGAGAAAGGCATAGGCGAGCCCGGCCGAGAACAGCGGCATCAGATAGGAGAAGAGGCTGGCGCGATGCGCGCCGATCGCGCCGACGCCGCGGTTCCAGCCAAAAAAAGCGATGACCGCCGGGAACAGCCCGACATAGAGATAGCCCAGCGCCGCATCGCGGGTCACCGGCAAGGGCCGGCCGAGCGAGGATTCGAGCAGATGCAGCGGCAGGACGGTTACCGCGCCGATGGCGAAGAGCACCGCGAGCAGCGCCACCGGCGACAGCTCTTGCGGCGCGCCCGGCAGCAGTACCGTATAGACCGACCAGGTGGCGACGCCGATCAGCAAGGTGAGGTCGCCGCGATTGATGGCGAGATGCAGCAGCGCGGCGGGATCGCCGCGCAGCACGATGACGAGCACGCCCACCAGCGACACCAGCAGCCCCAGGATCTGCATCGGCGCGGCGCGCTCGCGGTGAAACAGAAAGGCGGCGATCAGCGTCAGCATCGGCCCGGCGGAATTGATGAGGCCGGCATTGAGCGCCGTCGTCCATTGCAGGCCGAGATAGCCGAGGCTGTTGCAGAGCGTGAGGCCGAGCAAGGCGATCAGCAGCAGGTAGCGCCAATGGTGAAAGATGATGGCGCGCTTGGCGACCACCTCGCCTGCAGCGAAGGGCAGCACGGCGAGGAAGGCGATGCTCCAGCGCATGAAGCTGAGGCCGAAGGGCGGCACCGTCCCCGCCAGCGCGCGCCCGACCACCGCGTTTCCCGACCAGGAGAGCATCGCAAGGACAAGCAGCAGATAGGCGATCGCCGTGCTCGGTCGCCGCTTTGTCTCTTCGCTCGTCAGCTGCTGGGCCATGACGCGGCGCTCGGCCAGCTCACGGTTGCTGCGGTGAGACAGCGAGCCGGGTCTGACGCCCCACCTCACCCTCCCGCTACGCGGGTCCCTCCCTCTCCGCCCCTGAGGGGCGGAGAGGGTTGGGGTGAGGTGGGGGAATCCCACGACGCGCTGCCGGCGAATTGCGTGTTGTAGAGCTCGGCGAAGACGCCGCCCTTGCGCATGAGCTCGGCGAAGCTGCCCTGCTCGGCGATGACGCCGTCGCGCAGCACCAGGATGAGATCGGCGCTGCGGATGGTGGAGAGGCGATGGGCGATGATAAAGGTGGTGCGGCCCTGTGTCAGCCGGGCGATGCCCTCCATCACCAGCGCCTCGGTCTCGACATCGAGCGCCGAGGTCGGCTCGTCCAGCACCAGGATCGGCGCGGCGCGCAGAATGGCGCGGGCGATGGTGAGGCGCTGCTTCTCGCCCTCCGACAGCGTCGCGTTGTCGCCGAGCACCGTCGCATAGCCCTGCGGCAAGGACCGGACGAGGTCGTGGATGCGCGCGAGCCGCGCCGCCTGTTCGATTTCCGCATCGCTCGCCTCGGGCCGGCCATAGGCGATGTTGTCGCGTACCGAGATCGGGAACACCAGCGGCGGCTGCAGCACCATGGCGATCTGCTGGCGCAGCGACTTCAAGCGATAGTGGCGGATATCGACGCCGTCGACGAGAACTCTGCCGGTACTGGGGTCGTAGAAGCGCGGCAGCAGGCCGAGCAGCGTCGACTTGCCGGCACCGGTGGCGCCGACGACCGCGACCTTGGTTCCCGGCGCCACGGCGAGATCGATCCCGCGCAGCACCGGCATCTCCGGCCGATAGCGGAAGGTCACCTGGCGCCATTCGACGGCGCCGCGCGCGCCTTCGGCGGGAAACGCGCGTGTGCCGTCCTTGAGATCGGCCTCAGTGTCGAGGATCTCGAAGCAGCGCGTGGCGCCGATGCGTGCGCCGGCGATCAGCCCCCAGCTCTGCGTGATCTGGTTCACCGGCACGTAGAGCTGCGCCAGATAGGTGATGAACACGACGAGCTCGCCGAGCGAGAGGCGGCCGCTCAGCACCGCGCGCGCGCCGACATAGACGACGAGCGCCGTGCCAAGCGCAATCAAGCTGTTGACCACGGCGGAATAGAAGGTCTGCCAGCTGTAGAGGCGCAGCGTCGCCTTGAGGCTGGCGCGGCTTGCGCCGATGAAGCGGCCGTATTCCTCCTCCTCCTTGGTGAAGGCCTGCACCACCTTCATCGAGCTCATCGCCCATTGGACGAGCGTGTAGACCGTGCTCTCGCGCTCGCGCACCTCGGTCGCGACCGCAGTGATCTTGCGGTTGAACAGCGCGATGACGACGAAAAGCGCGGGGATGACCGTGAGCGACAGCCCCGCCAGCAGCGGATCGATCGGCAGCAGCACCGCCAGCATGCCGGCGAGCAGCACCAGCGCCGACAGGATCGGCAGCAGCCCGTTCATGATCATGGTCTGGACGGCGAAGCTGTCGGCGGTGATGCGATACATGAGATCGCCGACCTTCTGCCGGCTGTGGAAGGCGAGCGAGAGCCGTTGCAGATGCGCGTAAAGCGCGCCGCGCAGATCGTTCACCATGCGCTGCCCGACGCCGATGGTGGTGTAGTTGTGGAGCAGCGCCATCAGGCCCGAGCCGAGCGTAACGACGACCAGCCCGGCGCAGGCGGCGAGAAGCAGCGGCCCGGCGGTTAGCGCCGACAGAACCGGCAGCGCCACCGGCTTGCCGCCCAGCACGTGATCGATGACGAGCTGCAGCGGCCAGGGCTTCAACAGGTCGAAGCCGGCGATGAGAAAGACCTGCAGCAGCGCCCAGGCGAAACGCCAGCGATAGGGGCGGAGATAGGGCAGGAGCTTCCCGGCGAGCGCGGCCATCGCGGCGCTGCGGTTAAGCGGCGCGCGGCATGTCGGCCGCCGGCGCCGCCGCTTGCGTCCCGACCGGCGTCAGGCCCTGAGCCTTTGCCACCGTGCCGATGATGCCGCGCATCAGCCGGCTGAACTCGAGCGTGCGATAGCCGATGAGGGCGCTTTGCCCCAGACCGAGCAGGCCGATGACCACCGCTGCCGCCGGCAGGTTGGCAATGAGCGCCGCCGCCGTCGCGACGGCGTAGCCGCGCAGGATGAAGGCCGAAAGCCGCGACAGCCGCATGGCGCAGCGCACGCGCAGCAGCCGCTTCATGCCGCCGTG